>Ga0137377_10002886_pt1 | contig 13017 bp, 8 predicted proteins | sample SagtaG_22_FD_104815 | JGI IMG/M metagenome (GOLD analysis project Ga0137377, IMG submission 104815) | Vadose zone soil microbial communities from Sagehorn Ranch, Mendocino, California, USA - Sage2_L_40_16 metaG | ecosystem: Environmental > Terrestrial > Soil > Vadose zone | place: USA... | reverse complement strand
TTGGTCGGTTCACGGTTTTTCAGGGTATGGCTCCCTCTGTTTCTGGAAACTTCGTCTCAGAACACAGTCCCGCGCGGCAAAAACAGTGGTTGTACTGGAATTTCAAAAAAATCTTGAAGTCATTTGGCGGGGAACTCTATCTACAGGCCAGAGGACGACTCTTGAGAAAAGGTTAAGTCTCTTGAGCTCTGGAGATTGGAATCGACGCCGTACAGCGACCACGCGGGACCGTCTGGAAATGCCTGCTCTCGAACAAAGTGCCGAAGCGATGAGAATGCCAAGGTTCTCCTCGGCTGCGAAAAGCATACTTTCTAATTGGCTGGGCTTCTTTTTCACCAGCGTTGTAGCTTTTTTCCTATCTCCGTTCGTCGTTCATCACCTCGGAAATTCGGGTTACGGCATCTGGGCATTAACTCTCTCGGTGACCGGCTATCTCGGACTGCTGGACCTCGGCGTGCGCGGCGCTGTTACGCGCTACGTGGCAAAGTTTCACGCCCAGGCGGATCACGAAAATGCTGGCGGCGTGGTTTCATCCGCGTTGGCGATCTTCCTTGGTGCTGGCGTATTAACTATCGCATTTTCCATTGGGATCGCACTATTCGCTATAGCCCATCTGAAAATTCCAGACTTTTATCAACTGGCTGCCAAGGTGGCTCTCATCCTGACCGGCATTAATATCGCCGTCTCCCTGGTGAGCGGAGTTTTTGGCGGAATAGTGGCCGCCCTGCAGAGGTTTGATCTGTCGAACGGCCTGGAAATTATTAGTTCAGGTCTCCGCACAATAGCTATCGTCATTGTCCTATCTCGTGGGCACGGATTGATATCTTTGGCTATCGTCCATTTATTGTTTGGTATATTGACCGGCTTAGGTTACGCGGTGTTGGCCTTCCGATTGTATCCACAACTGAGAATTCGTATTGGAGGCTCTGATAAGAAAAACCTGAACCTGATTTTTTCCTTTAGCTCCTATTCCTTCCTTCTTCAAGTTTCAAGCTCGCTGATCTTTTATTCTGACTCTGTCGTCATAGGGGCTTTTCTTCCAGTCAGTGCAGTCACGTTCTTCGTTATCGCGGGCAACCTGATGAGTTACTCGCGAGGGCTCCTGAGCGGGATTTCTACGGTATCGGCACCGCTAGCCAGTGCTTTGGAAGCCAGGGGACAGATGGATGAGGTCAAGAGAGTCCTCCTGAAAGGATCTCGTTTTGCAACGATGGTCTTTTTTCCTATCGGTATAACCTTCTTGGTCCGGGGAAAATCCTTTATCGGACTGTGGATGGGACTTGGTTACGCGGCGCTCTCGGGCGAAGTACTACTAACTCTGGCCATTGCACAGCTCTTTGCATCAGGAAATCATGTGCCAGCGTCCATGAGCATGGGCATCAGTCGACACAAAGGCATTGTTCCGGCAGTGCTGCTGGAAGCCCTGAGTAATCTGGCTCTCAGTATCGTCCTTATACGCAATCATGGAATAATAGGAGTGGCTTTTGGAACTGCAATACCAAACTTAGTAGTTCAGGTGACCTTTTGGCCGTGGTACATTTACCGCGTTTATAGGATTCGACCGGCAGTCTATGCTTCGTCTACTTGGATCCGCCCAGGCATTGCCGCATTACCTTTTGTACTAGCAACATGCTTTGTCGAAAAGTATTGGCCAGCCCGAAGCCTTGTTGTATTCTTCGCGCAAATCCTGTGCGTTCTACCGATAGCACTGATCGCTTTTTGGTTTACCTGCGTGTCTGTGCCTGAACGCTCCGAATACTCTCAAAGATTCCTGAAACTTCTCCGGCGCGCTTGACATAGCTGCTAGATACAAATACTCGCGCAGTTTCACCTTAGAGAGTGCCCGCTGCGCCCGAATCCTGGCTCGCTACGCCCTAGAATTGGCCCGAGTCACAGTGACAACAATTCAGCATGGGGCACCTGAAGTCTCAATTTTGGAGAAGCGCAACCATCGAAGCATCCTAATCGCTCTCGGGGAATAAATAGGAAGTTATTGATATATGTTCCGCTACGCTTTCCGTGAATGAGGTTATGGCGGCATTGGTGCACACCGAAATCGAACGAGCGGATATCAAGAAGCTCTTCGCCCAACAAGAAGCATCCAATGTATTCCATGGATTTCAAAGAGGCGCAAATGCAATCGAACGAGCTAGGATTGTGAGATTGTTCGATTTCGATTAAAAGCGTTGGACGCTCTCTCTCAATTGTTTGCTTGGCCCCTGCCAATACTGAAGGCTCGTGGCCTTCCACGTCGATTTTAATGAAGCCCACGTGTTGAAATTTGTATTGGTCCAATGTTATACGGTTCACCGACACCGCATCAGCAGACGCTGACTCCGACAACTCATTCTTTGCTTCGATCGTGCTTAACATGGGGCGGTCCGTAGGCCTACGGAGTACGGTTCTGCCGCCATCATTTGATAGAGCGACTTGCTCGACCGAGACGATCCGCGTGTTTCGAAAGAGATGTTGCAAGTGTTGGGCATCCTCTGGGCGGGGTTCAAACGCTATTACGCGTGATGAGTACAACAGCATCCTCATCGTATAGTTTCCGTCAGCAGCCCCGACATCTATCGAGATTTTGTGGCGGTCGCATATCCAGGGCAGCAGGACCTCCTCGGCTTCGCCCGTATCGGCACGCCAACTACTGATGCGGTGCCGCCAGAGAAATCTCGGGGCTACTCGTTCAAGGGCACTCCGGAGCAGCGTTTTCATGTTGACTGGCATCCCAGTTTGGTCTCTTGAGCGACGGACAACGCGACGTCTAGCCCGTTCGAACTCGTCTAAAGCGTATCAAACGATAGGTCTCTAGGCACTGAGGAATTGCGTATCTTAATTGAGACCGAGGAACGCCACCGGATGCGCGGCTGTTCACAAGTTGGTCGTCGGCCCGTTCTGGTACCGGCGCTGGTACCGGTTCGTGGGGACAGACAAGGGGAGAACGGATAAAATAATTGCTGCGCGTGCTGAAACCGCGTGAGTTGCAGAAAGGGTCCTCTTGACAAACGCAAATCGGCAACCCACGATCTCGATAATGGCTTTTCACCGTAGGGGCAACAGTTACATAGATTGCTTTTATCCTGCGGTCGAAGCCTTGGGCGTGGAAGTTTGCGAGGGAGAATTTTCCGGCAGGTGGCTGTTAAAAAATCTGCATAACGTTGATTACATTCATATCCACTGGCCGTCTCATTTCTATAACGATCCACAGCGACGCAAATGTTTGCGTAATTTTGCTCTGTTCTTGTTCCTTCTTACGCTTGCCCGTTGGCGCGGCGTGCACCTGATTTGGACCATTCATAATTTATATCCGCATGATCGTTGCGTGGTCCAGCAACTTGATCCTTTGACGAGGCGGCTTCTGGTCAAGATAGGGGTGCGCTTCTTCGTTCACGGATCGTCCGCCAAAGCAGAAGTGTTGCGGGAGTTTCCGGTGCTTGCAGGACGGGTCGTTCAGATCGACCACGGTCACTGGATAGGCTACTATCCGAATACAATGGCGTGCAGCGCTGCGCGGTCTCGGCTTGGGCTGGCTGAAAGCGAATTCGTATTTCTTTTCATAGGTTTATGCAAGCCATACAAAAATCTGGAGGGTCTAATCCGTGCATTCCAAGAGTTACCCGGAAATCCAGTGTTGATGATTGCGGGAAAGTTTCAGGACGCCACGTACGAAGCTGCCATAAGGGTTGCGATAAGCCGCTCGCGGGGCCGCATCATCCTGCATTCCGGCTTCGTACGGCATGAGGAGATGCAGGTTTATCTCCGCGCGTGCAATGTTGTGGCGACACCGTACAAAGAGATTCTGAGCTCAGGGTCAGCAATTCTCGCTCTGAGCTTCGGCCGCCCCGTGATCGCGCCGGCGATCGGAGGTCTGAAGGATTTGATAGTTGAGGGTTGCGGATTCCTATACGATCCATCCCAACCCGAGGGCCTGCAAGACGCCATGGGCGCCGCGATGGACGCAAGATTCGACGAGGCGCACATCATGGCCCGAGCGTTGAAGCTAGACTGGCGCGAATCGGCAAAAATCTTAGTGAACAGCTTGGCTGGTTTGCGCAGCCCGAAAAACGTCGCTGCAGACTTGGAACCGTGAGCACAAAACTATCCCTGCACGGGTCATTGCGATTCACGCCCCATGCAGTCAAGAAGCTCAAGAGTTTGCCCCTTACTATATTATTATACCTCAAGAGTGCGAATTTGGATTTCCGCCGACGTGATGCTTAGTTCTAAAGGAGTGTTCGGTGTGCTTAACGTGAAAGCCGCAATTGCTAGACTCCTCATACCTCCGACTCGGCTTGTCACTCGATACGTGCGCAGGTCGCGACGCTGGCTATGGAGTCATCTGATTGGGCCTTATTTATCTTGGCGTGATTATAGATTTAAGGTAAATACCGAATTTGGAGTTTTAATCGAAGGAACCACTAGCGACAACATCCAACGATATGTATATTACTTTGGGATCTGGGAGCCGAACGTCCACGCTTTCCTTCGGGCTCGCCTTCAACCGGGTGATACCTTTATCGATGTTGGCGCAAACATTGGATATTTCACATTACTTGCCGCAAAACTTGTCGGACCGCAAGGGCGGGTAGTGGCAATCGATGCATCAACATTAGCATTTGAACAATTAAAAGCAAACGTTGCGCGTAACCGGATGGAAAGCGTTGTTCGATGTGTACACGCTGCTGCATCGGACTCCGAGGGGATCGCCACGCTATACGCGGGACAGGAAGACAACATTGGCACGGCTTCGATTATTCGCGAGGCCGGAAAAACCTCTGAAAAAGTACGCTCCCTCCCGTTGGAAGCACTGCTACTACCAGCTGAGATCTGCGCTGCTCGAGTCATTAAGATTGACGTCGAGGGTGCAGAACGACTAGTTCTTAAGGGCATGGAATCCGTGCTGTCCAGGCTCCGCCCGGACGGGGAGATAGTGATGGAAATTACCCCGGAATTGAACGGCGGTGATAGCATTTTGCAGATTTTGGCTGGACATGGTTGGAATGCCTACGCTCTCATGCCTCACGACTCCCTAGAAAGCTACTTCACCCAGGTTCGATTGGCTCACGCTGTTCGGATCTGCAGTCCCATCGTGAAGCGTACGGATGTTTTGTTTTCGCGAATGACGGCAGATCGGATAACCTATCCGTTATAAACGGGCGTCGGCATTATTTGGTGCGTGGGAAAGAAATCTCTGTCAGACAAAATATGCTGCCACCGCAAAGTGGCTGGTGATACTATACATAACCAATCGTCAGCAGACAGTGCTCTCTGCTTCGTCTGTGCGCACAACCAGTGCAACGTTTACTTAGTCGACGGCCGGAACGAGTACACCTCAATGGGATTGGCCCTATCGAACTTTCGGTAGCTTTCCTGACTAAAGTTTCTCCGCACCGCATTTAGTACCGTGTCCTGATCATCGTGAGAACGAACCAGCAAAATTCGCTGGAATCCTCGCGTACGTTCGTCAAGCAACGTTCCCGAGGTCTCCAGTTTCGTTTCGATCTGCGGTGTTACCTGCCAGCTGGGCAGATTACGCGTCGTATAATAGCGGTAACACGGCAGCAGATAATCCGGGTCGAAAACGATCATTGCGTTCTCCCCCGGCAAAACCAGGCTATCGATGTAGGTATCAGCCTCGCGCCACTGTTCCTTTCCGAACCGAGGGTTGAAGAAGTAGTGATACAGCGATAGGGCAAGGAGCAAGCAGTAGATCACGCCGGCTGACCATCCGACGTTCACAGCCGTTCTCGAGGCCTCTTTGGTTCCGGCGACGAGCCGAATCTCCCAAACCGTTGCGCTGACAACCACATACAGGAATGGCGAGGCCGGAATAAGGTAACGCTCGTCAAACAGCATCACCTTAAACGAAACCAGAAAAGCCAGCAGCACAGGTATTAGCGCCATCGTGAAAACAAACAGCATCCGGTCGCCCCAGCGTTTCCAAGCGAGTCTCCAGAAAGGCACCAGCGCTGTAATACTTAACAACGAGGCGGCTAGGATCCACCAGTTCTCCTCCAACGTTTGGGGAATATGCTGCACAGCGTCTTCATCCAGGGGAATTAACGAATCGCCAAAAAGAAAACTAAAGTACGCTTGCGGCAGCTTTAACAACAGATAGCGCCGCACTTGGCCCCCCCCTGAGGCTACGCCCAGCATAGTTACCAACCATGGTGAGAACAGGAGCAGCGATGCGGCGATGCTGGTGCCCACGGCCAATACCTGCTTCGGTCGACGGAACAAAACGTATAGACCATGCCCAGCCAAGAAAAAGATGGAGATGAAGTGGGTATAAAGAGCCAGAGCGCCCAAGAACGCGTACGCACCATAGTAGAGATATCGCCGGTGGGGCGAATCCGATTGCAAGGCGTTCCATAAACTCAGTGTCGCCAAAAGTAGAATACTCACCAACAGCGAGAAGCAGCGCCCTTCCTGCGCATAGTAAATCTGGAATGTCGACACGGCTTGATAGACGGCCGCGAGATAAGCAATTCCGCGAGTGAACAGCCTCTCCGCGAAATGGTAGATCAGCCAGACGGAAAACAAACTCGGTACAACGCTCAAAGATCGAATGGCCGATTCGCTCGCGCCAAACCAGTCCACCCAGAAATGCAGCAGCAAATAATATAAAGGCGGGTTCGTGGGCTCACTGCGCAGAACATGTTGAAGGTCTTTTGAAGCGAACATCCACGAAGCGATTTCATCCAGCCACAGGCTCTCGCGACCGAGCATCAGAAGCCGCAAAAACAGGGCGGCCATGAGAATGACGACCAATCGCAGTAATACTTTCTTGTCATTAGTGGTGTGGAACGTCATGTGTGAAGTACGGTATCGGCGGTCGAAATGTTCAGCTACTCTAAATGCGTCTCATTTTAGCATGACAGAAACGAGAGGTCGCACAAAGAAGATGGAGGAGATGAAAAACGCGGCGCGGCCACTGGAGCTCGCCGTTGTGATCCCGACATTCAACGAGCGTGATAACGTTCGGCCGGTGTTAAATAATTTGGCAAAAGCACTGACCGGTATTCGATACGAGGTGATCTTCGTCGACGATGATTCCCAGGACGGCACCGCTAATTGCATTCGGGCGATCGCCAGGACTGATCCCTATGTCCGCGTTCTCCAGCGCGTCCGCCGGCGCGGGCTAGCGTCCGCCTGCATCGAAGGCATGATGGCAACGGCCGCCCCCTACATCACGGTCATGGATGCCGACCTCCAACATGACGAGCGGATCCTGCCTGAGATGTTCGCCAAGCTCAAATCGGAGCGTCTCGACGTCGTCGTGGCTACGCGCAATGCCGCTGGCGGTAGTATGGGAGACTTCGCTCGCCATCGCGTGGTTCTGAGTAACCTTGGACATAATCTCAGCCGGTGGGTATCGCATACAGATATCAGCGACCCAATGAGCGGGTTTTTTGTCCTGACGCGTGACTACCTTGAAGAAGTCGTTGGTTCCACTTCTGGCATCGGCTTCAAGATCCTGCTCGACCTAGTGGCCTCGGCGCAACGTCGCGTACGGGTTGGGGAGGTCCCTTACACGTTTCGGGAGCGCCAGTACGGTTCGAGCAAGCTCGATATCGTCGTAGGCCTCGAATACCTGCAGTTGCTTCTTGACAAGAAAATTGGCAATGTCGTGCCAACCCGGTTTTTGATCTTCAGCACTGTGGGGGCGGCCGGCGTCTTAGTAGCCTCCGTCGTGTTGTACTTTTTGGTGTCTGTTCTCCACATGAATTTCCTGAAGGCCCAGGCGGCCGCCACCTTTGTGGCTATGACCGGAAATTTCTTTTTGAACAACAGCATGACCTATCGGGATCGCCGCTTGAAAGGACGGCGAATCCTCAGCGGCTTGGCAACATTTTATCTTGCGTGTTCGCTTGGCGCGGTGATTAATCTGCGGATGGCGGAGTTGGTGAAGGATCAGAGATTTCCCTGGTATATCGCAGGCGTCTGCGGTCTGGCGGTGGGCGCTGTCTGGAATTACGGGATCACCTCATTCATCACCTGGCGCCAGGGCAAACGGCGTAGCGTGCGCCGCCAAGGAACCGCCGCACCAGCATTGTAGGCCGCCGCGGGCGGCCAACGAATTTGGTAACCGAAATTCCTCGCGGCGATCAATATCAAGATAGCAGGCAGCGCGCGATCGGTTCGACCCCGCCCAATGATATATTTTCCCCGACAAGAATTACGCTTTTGGTCCTAATGAAAATTGTCAGCGTCGTTGGCGTGACCTAAATTTAGTGAAAATAGCAATTCACCCTGTGCTGGTGCACACCGGCCAGCACAACGAGAACCAGTTCTGTAGAGCAATGACCTGACCTCGTCTTCGTGGTCGGCGACGTGAATTCAACAATGGCTGCCTCATGGGCAGCCGCGAGGCTGGGAACTCCGGTTGCTCATGTTGAGGCCAGTCTCCGTCGTTTCGACCGCTCCATGCCGGAACAAAACCAACAGGGTTTTCAACGATGCTCTGGTCAACCAGTTGTTTACTACCGGGGCGGACGCCGCAGTCTAGATTATTATAATTATCCATTGTGTAGGGCACGTGAGTTGCATACACTCGCTTCTGAGGTTATTGCGGCCCTTGAGCGGCTTTAATTGTTTCGGCCAGGTACCCCCCCTGTACTTTCTCTGTTCTCCCGGCCAGTTGCGAGTCGTGCCGCATCATTCCAAACTGCCGGGTGATGGTAACGAATCCCATTTACGTTCCAGCGGCTCGGTTTGTAAAAAGCCACCGAGGCACTGCACCAGTGGTTGCTCTCGCCGCTCCCGCGCTTTTGCTATTGCTCGGTCTCGCAGGTTGCTCCGGATTAATCGCCTCCAAAACGTCCACTCCTGCGACCGCGACACTAACAGCGAATCCGGCCACCCTCAGCTTCGGTGATGTAGCACTAGGGAACGACAGTACGCAGAATTCAACCCTAACAAATACGGGCAACTCGAAGGTTACCGTTTCAGGCGTGGCCGCTTCCAGTTCAGAATTCATGGTGAGTGGCGTCCCGGGCGGCACGACCCTATCGAGTGGCCAATCGGCCGTCCTGACCGTCACCTTCAAGCCCTCGAGCAGCGGGAACGCGACAGGGACCGTCACTATAAATAGTAACGCCACTAACTCACCTACCATCACACTGTCTGGAGCGTCGCCTAGTCCCCATTCCGTGGGATTGACTTGGAGCCCCAGCACTTCTCCTGTCGTTGGTTACTACGTTTATCGTGGGACGGTTACAAATGGGCCTTACGCGAAACTGAATCTTGTTGCGGCGACCCAGTTTAATGATTTGAGTGTTCAAGCCGGACAGACCTATACCTACGTCGTTACCGCAGTGGATGCAAATATCACGGAAAGTTCGTATTCCAATCCGGCGACTGCAACAGTTCCGTCACCATAGGGAAACCTCAGGACCGCCGCCCAAGGCTCGGTCCTGAAAACGAAAGCGGCGCGGGCGGTGATCGAAAAAGCGTTCGGGCAGCGCGCCGACGTGCAACGCTGCCAAGCCAAACCCTCTTTCGCTTCCTTCGTGTTTGCTTGTTTATAATAACTTGGGGCAGATGTCCGTAAATACGTAAGCCTTTTTCCACAAAAGAGGGCAGCTATTGTAGTTGGACACGAAGAACAAGTTACAGATATTCGATGTGAAAACACATGGAGTGGGCCGGAAATTCTTTTTGGCTAGCTGGACGTCGTTAAAGCTCGCCAGCAGGCTATAAATTGTCCAGGAAGAATTTCGTCACACGGTCCCACAACAAACGCTGCGCGGGCGGATCATTCACCTCGTGCCCCCGCCCTGGGAACGCCATCACCTCGGCGTATTTGCCTGCTTCGATCAAATCGTTGATCAGTGCCAGCGTGTTCGAGTAGTGCACGTTTTCATCACTGGTTCCGTGCGCGATCAGGAGCTTCCCTTTTAAGTTCCCTGCGTTCTCGGTCGGCGTAGACTCCTCATAGCTGTCATCGTGCATGGGCAGCAGCCCTATGTAGCGCTCCGTGTAGATCGCGTCATAAAAATGCCAGTCCGTCACCGGGGCGCCCGCGAATCCCACCTTGAAGATTTCTGGTGCCTCGAACATTGCGTGCAGCGTCATATGCCCGCCGTAGCCCCAGCCCCAGATGCCGATGCGTTCCGCGTCCACGTAGGTCTGCCCTTTGAGCCATTGAGCGCCGTCCCGCTGATCGGAAAGTTCCTGAGCGCCAAAACGATAATGGATGGGCTCTTCGAAAACATGGCCGCGCCCCGCAGAGCCCCGATTGTCCAGTGAAAAAATGATGTAGCCCATCTGTGCCATGAGCTGGTGCCAAAGGAAGAAGCTGCCCGTCCAGGCGTTGACGACCACTTGCACGTGCGGCCCACCGTAGATATACACCAGCACCGGATATTTCTTCGCCGGGTCAAAGTCGGCCGGCTTGATCACCGAACAATTCAGGGGCATGCCGTCGTGCGACTTTATGGTAATGAATTCGACCGGCGAGAGATGGTATTCGTCCAGCTCCGCCACCTTGTTTTCATTTAGCGTAGCCAGCTTCTTGCCGTCTCTGCGATAGAGATCTTGCCGTGGCGGCGTGCTCGCATTGGAGTACGTGTTGACGTAAATCGCTCGATCGGGCGCGAAGTTCACGCAGTGTGTGCCGTCTTCCGTGGTGATCCGCGTGAAACTGCTGCCATCCAGCCCCACGCGATACAGATGCCGTTCCAGTGGCGATTTTTCCATCGCCGTGAAATACACCACGCCCTTCGCTTCATCGACTGCATCCACGTGGCTCACTTCCCAATCACCCCTCGTCAGCTGCAAGGGCTCCTTCACCGAAAAATCGTAAAGATAAAGGTGGCGATAGCCGGAACGCTCGCTGGACCACAGGAATCGCTTGCCATCCTTCAAGAAACGAAGGTCATCACTGACGTTGATCCAATAGGCGTCCTTGTCCGAAAGAAGGGTGGTCGATTTACCCGTCGTCGTGTCGGCGAGCAGCAAATCCAGGATCGTTTGCGTGCGATTCAGCCGCTGAATCGCTAGGTGCTTCGAATCCGGCAGCCAGTTCACGCGCGGGATGTACATATCCGTTTCCACGCCAAGATCCATCGGGCGTGCCTCCCCGCCCGCCACCGGCGCGACAAGAACGCGCACCACTGGATTCGCGCCTCCCGGCACCGGATACCTCTGCAGCTCCGCTTCCCCGGTAAAGGACTCAAAGTCAATCAGTGGAAATTGCGGCACCATCCTCTCGTCCATTTCCAGATACGCGATTGCGGAAGAGTCCGGCGCCCACCAATAGCCCGTGAGAATCCCGAGCTCTTCGGGATACACCCAGTCCAGTTCACCTTTGCGCACTTCCTCGCTGCCGCCCGTCGTGAGCGCGTGCTCCTTTCCATCCGCAATGCTCACCAGCCAAAGGTTGTGGTTGCGCACAAAGCTCACGTAGTTCCCGTCAGGCGAAATCTTTGCGTCATTCAAATTTTCTCTTCCGTTAACAAGCACGCGCGCCGTTTGGCTCTTCAGATCGAACCAGACAAGGGCATGAGGCACTTCAAGAAGTAGAGCATCACCTCCTGGCGCCCATTGATACTCGAAAGGAGCTTGTCGTCCCGTGCCGGTTGCTTGCGGCTGCCGGCTGGGCGGCGCGGGCAGGGCACTTTCCAGCTTTTCCGCTGAAAGGAGCAGCGAGCGTTCTCCTGTCGCGACCTCCATCGCCCAGAGTTCTGTCTTGGCGACCTTACCCCTGCCCTTGGTCTCGATATAGCTGAGCCGCTTGCTGTCCGGCGCCCAGGCAATGCCGCGCGTTAAGCGCCCGCTCAAGCTCGGCTCAGCGAAGATGCGCTTGACCGTCAGTCCACCGGGCTTCGCACCTGTCATTGTTCTTTGTTGAGCGAAGACAACGAGAACCCCGCCAAATAACATACTCAGCGGCAGGCTGAATACGGCTGTAGCGCGCACGACAAAACCAGAACGCATGCAACCTCCTAGCGAGATTCACGATTTTAGCCTGAGCTGCATCAGGGGGAAAGCTGACTCAAGAAGAACGACTTTGCACCATCGCCCAATCCAACCTGGGACAACCCCGACCAAAGCGAGGGACGAGTTCAGCAAACGGCGGGTGTCCTCTCGTAGTTTCTTCAACAGAAACTTAACCGACCTTCCGCAGTTTTGAATGAGCTAAGAATTTTTTGAGCACACTCACTCTTCGGGCAGCGGAGCAAGTGCTTTTGTTTGTGTTGGGGTGTTGCTGAGCTCCGCTGTTTTCGCGCGAAATGCGCGTGTAGTGACGACCAACCCTCTTGATTTTGTCTCGTCGATTTGTAGCATCGCGGTATGTATCTGCGACGTTGCTATCGGCGCAAGGATGGCAAACGTCATGCATACTGGGCTTTGGGAAGCCGCAACTTGCTTGACGCGAGAACGCATCGCCAGTTGCGGTGGACTGATTGCATGGTCGACGCCGTGGTCGTAAATTGCGAAGCGATGCGTTCCCACTTGGTTGACGATGAGAACGTGCCCTGCTCCCGGATCGAGCTTTGCTATAACGGCGTTGACACAAGCGAGTTTTTCCCTTTGCAGGAACCGAAGCCTGATCCAGTTTCGGGAGCTTCCTTGATCATTGGAACGATTGCGTTCTTCGACCGGAAAAAGCGCTCGGGGTGTTGCAGGAAGCCTTCGCGCGGATTGGGCATCTTGATCCCGCAATGAAGTTACTGATCGTTGGCAGCGGGCCAGAACTGCCGCGACTTTAAGAAAACGGCCGACGGCTGGGGCTCGAAAATTCCTGTACTTTTCTACCCCCGACGCAGCAAGTCGCCAAGTTCCTCCGCGCCATGGATGTCTTCGTTTCTTGCTCTTCCGCAGAAGCTTTTTCCGACTCCATCTTGGAGGCAATGGCTTGCGCATGCTGTGTGGTTGCGTCCAGAGTCGGGGGGCTTCGCCGCTCGCCAAAAATGGACCAGCTTTGCTTTGCAGAATTGACCCACCAGAACGCAGGCTGACAGAGGATCGCGCACAGAGTTGAATATAAGGATGGCGACAATAGGTCGCCAT
>Ga0137377_10002884_pt1 | contig 13019 bp, 22 predicted proteins | sample SagtaG_22_FD_104815 | JGI IMG/M metagenome (GOLD analysis project Ga0137377, IMG submission 104815) | Vadose zone soil microbial communities from Sagehorn Ranch, Mendocino, California, USA - Sage2_L_40_16 metaG | ecosystem: Environmental > Terrestrial > Soil > Vadose zone | place: USA... | reverse complement strand
TCCTTTCAGCGTGGCTTCTGTTTCACCTCGGCTTCGACGCGCATGAAACCGTGAGTCTGATGTTGAGCTACATCACCAATGGTCGACTCGTATTGCTGGTTGTCGTGGTAAGCGCCCTGATCGGGCTCACGGAAGCAGCCGTAATGAAATTTTGGCATCGCCGAAGGTCGAAGCGAATATAACGCGGTGTAAAATCCTCAAGGGCGGCCGTACCTAGCACGTCGCCGCCGCGGCGGGGCCATCCCAGAAAGCGGGCCCTGCTGGCGGCGGGCCGTGGCTTCAGCCTTGGGCCCATGTGTGGACGGCTCCGGGGTTGGCAAGAGCTTTTTTCGCGGCCTCAACGTCGCGGAAGGCGGCGGCCATGGCGGGAGTCCGCGCCGGGCGAAGTACTGTCGAAGCGCCATATGCTGATACGGCTATTGAGTCGTCGCAGTGAGGGAATTTCGGTTCATTGACACCGAAGGCGGTTTTAGCGGTGAGGCGGCCTTAGCTGCTGCTGCGTCTCGTCGAGGATTGCAGTGAATGTCGGGAACCCGACACGCTGCGACCGCTTTTACAATGGCCAGTTCCTACTTTCACTTGAAGTCTGAGTTCGGAATGCCCCGTACAGCCTCGGGATTTCCGTCAGCGAATCGTGATCCGGGTACTGGAGGCGAGTATCTCCACAAGGAGCCAATCTCCATCGAGGTTGTGCGTCATAAGCGGCGCCCGCGTTGATTGGCAGCTGCGGCATAGGAGGCATTTATGGATCAGATGAAGACGGAAGGGCCATCAAAGGGCGATAGCCTGCGGGAATCGGTCGCAAGCTCAATAAGCCAGGGTAAAGAAGCAGCGAGTACGGCAGCATCGGACGCAATGGGCACGGCCGGAGCCGATTTCAAGGCGCTGCAGAGTGACCTAAGCGACCTCAAGGAAACTGTAGCAAAACTTATCTCTCGGGCTAGCAATGAGACTACCAAATCTGCTCGTGAGATCGCAGGGCAGGTTAGCACTGCGGCGAGCGACATCGCCGAGAAAGGTGCGAACGTTGCTTCCGTAGCAACTGACCAAGCCAAAACCTTGGTCGCGGAGTTGGAGAACGTTGCGCGGCGTAACCCCCTTGGCGCTCTCGCAGGCGCGGTGGTTGTCGGCGTTCTGATCGGTATGATGTGGCGGCGCAGCTGATGCTCTTCAAAATGCTGAAGCTATTCGGAGTCGATATTCCTGCGCGAATGGCGGAGGTTCGTATTGACCTCGAGGAGCGTTTTGACGTCGCCAAGGATAGTGTCGAGCAGGCGGCCCAAACAGCGGCCGTCTTGGCAATGCTGTTTTTTCTTGCCAGCGTGGCTGCGCTCTCCGCTTTTGGTGTCGGCCTGATCGCGCTCTACAGCTGGGTTTCGAGCAACTATGGCCAATTTTACGGGTTTGCCGCAATCGGCGCTGTCCTGCTCTTCATCGCCATCGTCATGTTCGCTATCGCGATCAGCAAAGCGAAGTCATGGCCTGGCGAAAGCGCTAGGCGTGTCGCAGCAAAGAAACTCGAACTCGGTCAGGCCCGGGCGGAACGGGTCGCGGCGGCAACGGAGGCTTTTGAAGGGCCGGCTCTGCCTCTTCCCCCGCCGTCTTCGGGAGCAACCGCTGCCAGTGATTTGATAGAGCCCTTGGTGTGGGCTCTGTCTAGAACGATAAAGCTTCCAGCCATGGGAAATCCGGCCACGGACGAGCTCTTCGCGCGTTTGCAAAGCTCCGCGCGAGGTGTTGCCGACGAGACGGTCGAGGGCCTGGTTCGCGCAGTCCGCTATGGTGACCGCTCGCAATTGTTTGCCGCTTTGGGCGGCGCCATGTTTGTGGGTTGGTTCTTGGGGCGCCACAGCGAGCGCAAAAGCGAAACTCAATAATCCTCCGACGGAGGCGAAGATGTCGCTCGGTACGGTGCTGCTGATTATCCTGATCTTGCTTCTGTTGGGAGCCCTGCCCACTTGGCCGTATAGCAGCGGCTGGGGCTACTATCCCTCCGGGGTCTTGGGTTGGTTGTGCTCCTCCTTGTGATCCTCCTGCTCACAGGCAGAATTTAGCATACGGGATCTTAGCTACCGCGAGGCGGTCACAACCCAACGCTCAATGCTCTGCTGATTTTGCTTTCGCATGACATGATCCTGCCACCCGGCGGCGGATGATCGGCCGGTGCTCGGTTTCAAGAGGCCAGAAACGTGAGAGTGCTTTCGGAAATTTGGAAGCTTCTCAAAAACACGGTTCTTTGCTATCGAAGATGAAGCATTGAGCCGGGGTGCTGCGATTGCGTTCTATACGTTGACGTCGCTCGCCCCGGTCCTGCTAATTGTAATTGCCATTGCGGCACTCGCCTTCGGTCAAGATGCCGCCCAGAACACGATCGTCGCGCAGTCCGGAGCAGAACCGCACGACCGGTCAAGCACCGCGGGAGGACCGAACAAATCGTTCGTCCGAGCAGAATAGGCTCGAACAGGAACGAGGGAGAACTGACCGGACCGACGAGAATCGCGCGACCGCCGGCCAGGGTGCGGCTGGGCCGAGAGGCAATGTCACCATCAACCTTACACCGGAGAAGCGCGCATCCGCGGGGGTGCCAGGTGACGATGGACATCATCTTCAATTTAAGCAAGCAGAAGGGATCGGAGATTCTAATGCTGTGCGGCGCCCACACTGTCCGCCACTGTGGCACCACGCGCTCCCAACGGCTTGGGCGGGCCGGTCGTCGTGTCCCGCGCCGTCTGGTGCTCCATTTCAGCGTCAAGCTCTGCGCCGACCAAGATGACGATCGTCGACAGCCATAGCCAGATCATAAGGCCGATAACGGCCCCCAGCGAGCCGTACGTCTGATTGTAGCTGCCGAAATTGCCCGCATACCAGGAGAAAAGAACCGACATCACAATCCAGGCGAGGGCAGCAAAAACGCTGCCCCACGTGATCCAGCGCCATTTCGGTTTCGATCGACTTGGACCATATCGGTATATGAACGCGAGAGCGAGGGCGACCAAGACGAAAAGGATTGGCCAACGGCCGATCCTGATTATCAGGTCGGTTGCGCCGCCCAGGCCGATATAGTTGAGAGCGACCGGCAGGACCACGACCGCGGCAATTCCGAAAAGCCCGAAGACGATTGCCGCGACCGTGAACATCAGCGACACGAGATTGAGCTTGATCAGTCCGCGCTTTTCCTCTTCGTCGTAAACGAGGTTGAGGGAATCGAACAGGGATTTGATGCCGGCGTTCGCGCTCCACAGGGAGACCAGCAATCCGATCACAGACGCGAGACCCAACGTGCTTTTGCCGTGCGAGACTATCCGGGTCATCTGATCACGGATGACGTCGATCGCTCCGCCCGGCAGCAGGCCCGAGAGGCTGTCCAGATTGCGCGATATGGCGGCCGGGTCAGCGTACAGGCCGTAGATGGCCACCACGGCCGCTATTGCCGGGAACATTGCCAGGAGCGAATAAAACGTCACCCCGGCGGCGATCGTAATGACTCTGTCCTTGCCGATGTCGTTGTAGACGCGCAGAAGGATATCCCCCCATCCACGCAGAGGAATATCTGCTGGCGTGTCGGCGTGCCGCCCGCGGTCAGGTTCGCGGGCCCGGTGCATCTCGGGCTGGGGATGATCCTCACCGCTGGTCTGCATTCCGGCCACGTCCACGTGCGCGCGTCGACGCTCGAAGCGAACCCGGCGGCGAGAGAAATCTCCACGCGCCAACGCCAGAACGGCCAGCGCCGCGTAGCCCACTAGGCGCCACATCCTCCTGCCATGGCGTGATCCTGGCATGGATTGCAACAATCTCACCTTGCCCGGTCCCTTCCGGTCATCTCCCGAGCCTCGGGCGCGCCAGCCTCGCTGAGAGTCGGCTTCACCTTATCGCCGATGCCACGCGCTGCGGCGGCAGCCTCCGCCGGTGTCAGCCCTTCCCGCTCGGCCGCACTCATCGCATCCTGCGCGACCCGCCCCGCAGCGCCCTTAGCGGCCTCAATGCTCTCCGAAGCAGCCTCCCCGACCGTGCCTTTCACTGCATCGCTCGCTCGGCCTATCAGTTCGTATTCCTTCTCGGTCGGCGGCAAGATGGCTGCAAGTGCAACGCCAGCCGCGAGCGAGAGCGCCGCGCCCAGGATCAGCTGCTCATTGATGAAGGGTTCTTTCACCTGACGAGCCATTTCCGCCGTTTGCCGACGCGTCCGCTCAACGGACTGCGATACCTGCTTGCCCGTCGAGGCCGAATAATCCTGGACAGCCGCTCCGAGGTTCTGTTCGCCCTGGCTCATTTGCTCGACCGCTCCTGCTGCCTTGTTGCGAAGGTTAGGCGGCGTCTCCCTGGCCCGTTGCGAGGCTTCCGAGATCGTTTTGCCGGGCACTACACCTTCGTCTCCGCCGCCTCGCGAGAGGTAGCGGCTCATCCCCATTTTTCCCGACAGGAACATCATGCAACCCGCGCCGATTAGAAACGTTGGGATAGGGTTCTCACGGGCCGCATTGCTGAGGGCGCGGAAAAATGTTGCAACGCCGCCTCTGGCGTATGTCATCATCTCGTCGAATACCTGACCCGGGGTGAGCCGGTCGCTCAACTCGGCGAAGCTCTGCGCAAGGCGGTATCGGATCGCTTCGGCTTCCCTCTCGTAATGTCGCGAGGACTGTGCGTGTTGCTGCGCATTCACGTGGCGTGCTCCTTTGCAACCGAGACGTCGCGCGCGCGAAATGGTGCGATCAGGCGTTAAGGCCGGCGCCTTGAAGCGACCCGCGCCCCACAAGGGCGAGCGCGACCCCGATGTTGACTGCGATGCCCCCGACCAGCAGCAGTCCCCATTGCTGCGGTGGCCCGTGATTTCGAGCCATTTCGCCAGTGCTGCATGGTTTCGAGTCTTCAAATCCAACGTCTAGTATTGTTATGAGTTCCTCTCCATGAGGCCGTCGCGATCTTCATGATAAAGTGGCCTGCTTTCCATAGGTAACGGTGGCCGACTGGTGCTCGCGAGGATGCGCCGTGGCGGTCAATGTGGAACCTTGGAAAGACGCAGCACGATGACTGATATGATCGAAAAGACATTGAACCGGCTCGGCCAGCAACCGCTGGGCCCGGTATCGTTGCCAGGCGACGAACGCTACGCCGCCGCGATGTCCATCTGGGCTAAACCAGCTTACCCGGATGCCCCGCGCCGTGGTGCATTGCCGCACATCCGAAGATGTTCAGTTGGCGACTGCGATGTTCCCGCTCTCAGTGCGCGGCGGCGGCCATGATTGGGCTGGACGTGCCCTGTGCGAGGGAATCGTCATCGACCTGGGCGCCATGAATTCCGTCGTTGTGTGCGCTGACAAACGATCGCAATCCGGCCCTTGTGATGGGCGAGCGTGGTGTCGATTCCGGCTAACGAGTCCTCGCGCCCCATGAAATGCGTTGGCACCCGAATCGGGATGTTGGAAGCAGGCAACACCTGCCCCGGAAACGCCATTCTGTTAGGCGCCTCGCGCTTCTGCATGAACTCGTGGAAGCGGATGCGCGCGACGTCCTGACGCTGCCGAGGGCGCGATTTAGAGCCATGCCGCAAGATGCGAGGAGGTGGCCCGAAGAATTGCGGACCCGGTGCCTAAAGCTTCAATGGGCCCGATTGTTCGGCACCACGATTTTTGCACGGCAAGCGGAACCGTCATGGATCAAAATCGATTTAACGAGGCGGCCTACGCAGAACGGCTGCGGCCCGGCGGGCGAGACTGAGAGGATCGATTGACCCAGCACGAGCCGGCCGCGCCAGCGGCGAACTTGAACCATCCGGCGGCAAGCTACCTAGTCACGGTCGAGGTCACGGTCCAGGCTTGGACTGCCGATGAGGCCGCCCAGGTCGTGCGGGGTTTCCTTAGCAACGTGTTTGCGCGGTCCGAATATCGGATGGGCAATGTCCATGCGACCAACACCGAGCCGCCCGGAGACGAGACTTGGCGCCGCGCCCTCGACTGCGCCGGTGCCCTTGGATGAAAACGGCCGCCCTCTCGTGGGGGGCGTCGCCCCAGATGAATGACCAGAGTAGACCGAAGGCGCCGGCGGCTTATTTGCTGGGCGTGCCATTGGGCTGCTGGAGCGCGATTAATTCGACGGAAGCCCTCAGTCCCGGGACGGTTTTTGCAGCATGGCGAACAGGAAGATGCGCTCCCGCACCCGAGCGCCGTGACATCCGGTGTCGAGCGCTTAGCCATCCCCGTACCGAGCTTTGAAGTGCTCTCCGGCCTCCGCCGTAAGCCTGGTCCGAACGACCTCGACCGCCTTGCCGCCCGCCATCGCGACCTCGCCCTCCGCCGCCGCCAGCCCGCAGCGGCCGAGCCCGGCCAGCAAGGGGCGGCTGCAGCCATGGCGGCTGCTGGCGAACAGCTTGGCTTGCTCAGCGCTCAGGCTCATCACCATCATCGGCGGACCTCAGGCAACCACTCACCGCCGAATTGCTGACTGAACGCCTCCGCGTCTTCTGGCTTGGCGAAGCAGAACACTACGTAGTCAAGGTCGCCACAGCGTAGGGCGTACGTCCGCGGCGCCACCGATAGAGTGTCTGCAAAGCCGCGTATGACTTCGCTGTTCTTGAGGCCGCGGACTTTCTCGGCACAGAGAGTGACGTGATGCGGCCATTCGCGGCGGAGCTGGGCTTGCGAGATTTCGCCCTTGCGAAGCGTCATCGCTTGCTCCCTCTGCGCGTGGCTGTCCGGCGCCGCACAGAGGGGGCCGGCGGCTTTCTTGGGTGTGATAGTCCGTTGCAACTCGCGCAAGGCTTTGTCGTCGAGCAGCCGACCAATCATGCCCTCTGGAACCTGGCGCGCGGTTTCTGCATCGAGTTCGTGGCCGGACACGAGGTCGAGCCCATCATTGAGCCCGTAAACCGCTGCCGCCATGCGGGCGCTGATGAGCGTAGAGGCCTCAATCACCGCGGCACCGGCAAAGCGGCCTTTAGAATGACGATAGTTCAACCAAAAGAGCGGCACATCCTCGAATCTGGCGCCCGGCATTGCCGCCCGGGACGCGTCATCACGTCCGACTGTAGGGTGGGGCATTCACCCCGCGTTTTCGTCCTGCTTGGGGGCTCATCTCACGCATGAAACCAACGCCGGCCTACAGCGGGGCGTTCCGAGTTGAGCAGCTGGGCAGGCAGGCACGCAAAGCCCCGGCCCTTGCGTGGTTTGCCTGCCGAGCAAGGACCGGCGCTGCGTGAGGCACCTGGCCGGCAGCCTCTCGCTGCAAGCTAACACCGGCCGCAGCGGCGCGTTCCCTGGCCCAACTTGATCAGCCTTCGATCGCCCTATGTCCCTCATCCGTGATCCGCACCTTCGTGACTTCGATTATCGTGCCGCCGGCGCGAACCCTCTCATACATAATCGACACAAGCCCGCGGTCGACCAGCCCGACAACCAAGCTTGCGCCGAAGCCATGAGCGCCCAGCAACGATTGCGTGGCTCCGTCGAGCCCCGCGGCCGCGAGCATCGCCAACGCGCGCCGTTGCTCGGCATTCAGGGTCGAATCCGTCATTTCGTAGGACCAGAGACATCACATGAGGCCCCGGCCCCTTTGGCACCGAATGCGGGATGAGGGCCGGGGTTGCGGGAGGCAGCTGACAGCCTCTCGCTCGAATCCAACGCCGGTCACAACGGCGCCGTTCCGAGTTGCGGCAGCTAGGCAGCTGGGCAAGCAGGTAGGCAAGCCCTGGCCCTTTCGGCCTGATCGCAAAGGCAAGAGCCGGGACCCGCATGAGGCTCGTCAGCCAGACAGCCCCACGCAGGAATCCAACGCCGACAGCAGCGGCACATTCCGAGTTGTGGCAGCTGGGCAAGCCCCGGCCCTTCCGGTGACCCTGCAGAAGGACCGGGCCGCGTGAGGCCCCGTCGGGACAGCCCCACATTGGCTAGACAACGCCGACTACAGCGGCGCCGTTCCTGGTTCTTTTCTGGCGCTCATCCCGCCTGATCGCCAGCCGCCCACGCGATACCGTTTGCCGCCAGCCGGAAAGGAACCACAGCCCACGCGAAGTGTTCACTACTGGGTCATAACGTGAACTGATCTATGGAGGTTCACATGGACTGGAATCGAGTGGAAGGAAACTGGAAGCAGATCAAAGGCAAGGTCAAAGAGAAGTGGGGAAAGCTCACCGACGATGATCTGGACGTAATACAAGGGCGACGCGATCAGCTGGAGGGAAAAATTCAAGAGCGGTACGGCATCGCAAAAGACCAAGTAAAGCGCGATATTAATGATTGGTACGACGCTCAAACGTGGTGAGTGGTACGCGCCGCCAGATCATACAAGGAGACCCTGATGTCCGACGTACGCCACCCGGATGTGCCGCATATTAGCGGTGCGCCACATATCAGTCCGGCGATCGCGCCCGAAGATGTGCGCACCATAATGATCAATCGGATATCTTGGGGCGCGGTCTTTGCGGGAGTGGTTGTGGCACTCGTCACCCAACTCATACTCAACATGCTCGGGATAGGTATCGGAGCGGCGAGGCTCGACCCTGTTGCAGGCGATAGTCCGACAGCAACGTCCTTCTCCATCGGCGCTGGAATATGGTTTGCTCTTTCGGCCATTTTGGCCGCACTTGCCGGCGGCTACGCCGCTGGAAGGCTCGCTGGCATTCCGAACGAAACGACCGCGGGCTGGCACGGCTTGACGACATGGGCGCTTGCCACGCTAGTGATCTTTTATCTTCTGACCTCAACTCTCGGCGGAATTCTAGGGGGCACCTATCGCGGCATGACGAGCGCACTTGGCGCCATCACCAGTGCGGTCGGCTCGACGGCGCAGACTGCCGCCCAGGTGGCCGCGCCAAGTCTGTCGCAGATAACAGACCCATTCTCTTCAATTGAGCAAGCGCTGCGGAGTGCAGCTCCTGGAAACGATCCAACCGCCTTGCGAGACGCGGCTATCGCAGCCGTGCGTGCGGCCGTCACCGGCGATCAGCAGCACGCGGAAGAAGCGCGCGAGCGCGCGGCCCAGGCGATAGCGCACGCGCAGAACGTCCCTGTTGAGGATGCTCGCACGCAGGTTCAACGATATGAGCAGCAGTATCGGCAGGCAATTGATCAGGTCAAGCAGCAGGCCGCGCAAGCCGCTGAGATAGCGGCCAAGACCGTGTCGCGAGCCGGGTTTTTTGGCTTCATCACCCTTCTCCTTGGCGCGATCGCCGGCTGGGTGGGTGGGCGCATCGGCGCAGTCGAGTTGCCCCTCCCGGACAGACCGCGCAACACCCGCAGTCGGCATTTTTAGCTCATTGCCCGGAACGGCGTCCGACGCCGCCGGCCGGACAAGAAGTACAGTGCATTCAGAGGGCGCGGCGTCCGGTGAAGGAGTGATAAAGAACGAGTACTATGATCGCGCCAAAGATTGCGACCAGAAGGCTCCAAGCGTTGAAGCCGGTTACGCCTGCCTCGCCTACTGCGTTGAAGATGAAACCACCGACCACTGCCCCGACGATGCCAAGCACGATGTCAAGCAGGACGCCTTGGCCCTGCGCGTTGACGATCTTGCTCGCGACGAAGCCTGCGATTAGACCAAGTACTAGCCACGCGATAATTGACATCTTTCAGCCCGGGGCTACTCCCGGCATTCTAACGCTGCATGAGCTGCCATGTTCCGCCAGCCGAGCTTCGTGTTTGTGCGCCTTCATTACCGTCACCGCGATGGCTTTTTGCGTGCGTGCCATTGGGCTGCTTGGGCATGTTGGGACCAACAGCGGACCCACCTTTGGTGGGCCTATGGCGCTCGCGAACGTGTGATTGGGGGCCAGGAATCGCTCGCACACGTGTGATAGGAGCGCCAGGAACAAGAACTTGTCAGACGGACTTTTCCATCTGGTAGCCGAAATACCGCAATCATCGAGCATGGGAGGTATCCCATGTTGGACGCAGGGAATCGGGCACAACGTTGCCGCGACTTGGCAGAGGAGTGCCGCCGCCTTGCAGCGATTGGCCCATCAAACGAAAATCGAAACCGCTATCTGCGGATGGCAGAAGCATTACAGCACGCGGCTGAGGCCGAGGAGCCGAGTAAACAAACGCACGGAAATGGCAATTAGCCCCTTTGACGGGGCCCCCAGCGTATGACTGCGGCGCCCGGTAAGCTCGCGCCACCTGCCAGCGATCCGGCCGCTTTTTCCTTGGAGTACGGCGGCGGCACGTCGAGGCTGCCTGCCCGGCCCGGACTTTCACCGATGGCGCCGCAACGCCGGCCACATTACTGGCGTGAGCGGCCGGCCGGAGAGCGATTGAAGGCTGACCGAGGTGCCTCTAATCCTCGCCGATTGTGAGCACGACGGTCTGTGCGCCCTTGGCGCCGAGCTGGTTAACGGATTTCTCGCGCCACGCCTGGTCTTCTGGCAGGCGCTCTGGTTGCCTTGGGGTCTGTCTTCTGTCGGGCGTCTGCGCCCGTGTGCGCGATGGTGTCTCGCGCTGAGGCGTGGCTTTACCTGAGGTGCGCTTGAGCAGTTCCGGCAGCCTTGCGAAATCAACTGCCAGCTGTCGCGCCTCATCTATCGTCAGGAAGCCGGTATGTCCTGCCGGGTTCGGGTCGGCCCGGCCGTAGAAAACGCCGAGTTGCTGTCCAGTGGCATCATCGACCGCAAATCCGTTCGGGATCTCGACGATCCGCCACGGTGCTGGAAAGCGGTTGATCATAGTACCGACCTGTTGTCGGCCCCACCAGACAGAAAAGTCCCTCCGACAAGTTCTTGTTCCTGGCGCTCCCATCACACGTGCGGGAGTGATTCTTGGCCTCCAATCACACGTTCGCGAGCGCAAACCGTCGCCATGTCCGCCAGCTGTTGCTCGGTTGCACATTCATAGCAGCTGCCGTCCGTGGCCTACACCTTGTCTGTCCTGCCGGTCTGTTGCTCGACCTGTTGCGCCAATCTCTCGTATCTCGCAGCGATTTCTCGCATCGTCTGCTGAGCGCCCGCGTCGCGCATTGTCTCGGCTTGGGCAAGGACTTCTTGGGCGCGTGCTCGCCAGCGACTAACGAGCAATAGAAGCTCCGGGTCCGGCGTAACGTGACGACCTTCGCTTTTGGTCGGCTCCATCACAACCCCGCATGGAATGAATGCAAGGGGCTCTGAATGGATTGGCCAAAAGCCGAGGCTGCGCGCGGAGAGCCCCCACCCTCGCCGCGTGCGATTCAACGCTAGCACACTGCCGCCCGTTTGAGGACATTTTCCTGACAAATATTATTCTTGATGGCACTCTGTACCGCTGCGCGTCGCCTCACGCCAGCTTCCGGATGGCATGTCCGAGTCGCTTGGCTCAATGGCAGGCGGTTCCATATTCCGGGCTTCACCTCGAAGGAGGCAGCGCAGCGCGTGGATTGATGAAAAGGCGACGACGTGGTTGTCGGCGCAGAGCAGAGCGCCCGAGCTTCATTTTGCAGTTTCGCGACCGGGGCATTGACCACGCGGCGCAACGAATTGGGTTCTGCTGCCGGCTTTCTGCGGTCGGCAACGCTGCTTGGTGCTCAGAAAAAAGCTCGCGTCAACTGACGCGAGCGAGTGGAGCGATCAGCGGGTGTCGTACGGTGATCGGCTCCGATGGTGCGCTGATCGAGCACCTCGTCAATCGGGCGGGCTGGCGCCGAGGCGACGCAACCTCAAGTGCGGAATCATTGCAGCTTTTATTACAGTTCATCGCGAATTGCGTCTCGATCATACCCATATGCTCCAGTTGGCGCAGGATCATGCCGACATGCTTCTTTGTAAGGTCGCCGGGGCCGTGACCAGGAAGGGTTATCTTTACATGGTCTTTCTCAAAGTACCTGTGCCCCGTCTTCTTCCCTCTCAGCTCGTTGAACCCGTTTCGCCGCAGCCACGCGATCAACGCCTTTATGGTAACTTCCTTGGGCATGTCCACATCACGGCCTTGTCGCAATCGCGCAGAGGAGCTTCGACCTGTCCACGATTCGCGGCTGCGCAAAGCCAGCAGCGGCCTCAAGGGGAGAAAGGCCTGCGGACCTGCCGGTTTTGCTGCAATAAAGTTTGATCATCAACCTCAAGACCGTCACGGTTGGGATGAAGGAACCGTGTGCAATTTCTCATAGAACGTCATATGGAGGATTTCTTCTTTGCCGCGGAGCTTGTTGTCGCGCGCGGCGCACGATTCGCCGCAGTAGCAGTTGTCGCCAATCTTGAGCCACCCTTTAGACGGAAGCGTTCTGGCGCATCCACGATAGCTGCAATGTACGCCGTATAGGTACCTCATGGGCACCTCCTTTTAAATTCCGGCTCCACGGGCATAGCAGCGGATGTACATCACGTTGTTGACGCTATCCTCGGCCCAAAAGACGACGGGCCGTCCCCATTTATTTGGCTCCCGAATCACCACATCGTCGGGTACCAGCATCCACTCGAGATGCTTGCTCCAGCGTGTCCAGAAATGACCGACGCCTTTTTCGTCGTAGCGGATGTCTTCTTCGGCGAATTCTCCGTCGGAGATATCGCAGCACGGGACGTTGGTTATCGGTGAGCGCTGGCTCTTAAACCAGTTACGCACGTCCGGCGACGCTTGCGCATACTCGGGACGCCAGTGAGCGTATGCGCCTGTCCGCATCGCTACAAACCACGCCATCGCGATCAATACGGAGACCGTGAAGGCGTACCAAGATTTGTTGTTCATGTGGGCCTCCAAAGAGCGGGATGCTCTCGGTCAATTGTGCAGTATGCGTTGTGATTCGCGTCGATTGCGGCTGTGGATAGCTGGCGAAACAAAAAGGGGTGTGGTATTTCGGCAACAGCCGTCGTCTATGAGAATGAAATATCCTTTAGGTGACAATCATTTGGCTAAGGCAGATTTGATAATTGCGCCGCAATGCTCAGCGATATCCAATTGGAATTTTTGCGCAGTATGAGCCATTTCATCTGCGAAGGTCGCGTCAGATTTATTTTCCTGAAAGTTTACCATTTTGTCCACGATAGATTTATAGCTTTCAACAAATAGTATTGATCGTGGCAGATCGAGCGCTTGTACCAGAATTTGAACGCCGAACATATCCCGAGTGAGCTT
>Ga0137377_10002883_pt1 | contig 13019 bp, 8 predicted proteins | sample SagtaG_22_FD_104815 | JGI IMG/M metagenome (GOLD analysis project Ga0137377, IMG submission 104815) | Vadose zone soil microbial communities from Sagehorn Ranch, Mendocino, California, USA - Sage2_L_40_16 metaG | ecosystem: Environmental > Terrestrial > Soil > Vadose zone | place: USA... | reverse complement strand
GCCCGGCCCGCGCGTCCCGATAAGGCTTCGACAAGCTTCATGGGCCGTTTGCTCCTCAAAAAACAGGTTGCGGAAAAACTCTTTCGCCCCTCAAAAGCGGAACTTGAAAGACAGTTGCAGCTCCCTCGCCGACTGGGCGCCGTCAGCGTGGCGGAAAGTGTCCGAGGTCGTTGCGGTCGGGACCTCGTCAAGGTTTTGACACCCGCATACGCCGATAAAGTTTTTGAAATTCACGCGGTTGAAAAGATTGAACGCGTCCACACCGAATTCCAACCTCGCATGTTGGCCGACACGTAGAAGCCTGAAGTCCTTGGATAGGTGCACATCCACGTCCGCGTACCCAGGACCGTTTCCCGTATTACGCGTCACGCCTGCCGGCCGGTCGTTCGTCACGTCGTCTCCATTGTCATCAGTACCGGTGGTGATGTCATACGGCACCCCGGAATTCAGCTTGACCACCGTTCCGGTCTTGAAGCCGAACGGCAGGTGATAAAGCGCCGTGAGGGTGAAACGGTGGCGCCGGTCAAAGTCCGACCGCCCCCATTCGCGGGTGAGATCGTAGCTGTTCGCGGGATACAGGCCGAACGAGTTAAAGGGCACATCGAGCAGGGGGCCGATGGAAGAGGCGAGTACGCCGCTGGTATTGTCCATAGACTTCGAGAGCGTGTACTGCGCGAGGAGGTCGAGCCGCCGCCGCACGGTAGTCTGGTAGGTGACCGCCACGCTGTTACCTCGAGACAGTCCCGAGGTTTCATACTCGTTGATGTCTCCAACGTTCCCGAACGGTCTCACGCCGGATGGCACACAGGACGGGGGGCTGCCGGAAGGGCAGGGGTGGTACGTCCCCGGAAGCGGCGCGTTGATGTTCCGCTGCCGATAGAGCCTGACGCCGCGCAAGGTGGTGAACTCCACGGTCAGGAACTTCCTGCCGGCGCCGAGCTGCCGCTCGATGCCCGCGCTCGCCTGCATGAGGTAAGGGGTATGAATGTCAGGGTCGGTCCGCACCACGCTGGGCAGAGCGACGAAGCTCACCAGACCCGATGGCGCGAAGGGGTCCGGGTAACCCGGCTGCTGAACGACAAGCTGCTGGATTCGCGACCCGTTTTTGAGCAGGGAATCCCGCTCGATGAAGGCCGGTTGGCGATCGTAGAAAACGCCGGCGCCGGCTCGGACCACCGTCCGGCCACGGCGAGGGGCGTAGGCAAGAGAAAGACGGGGGGCCACGTTGCCGAACACAGGCCGAGACACATGGGTCTGGAATTCATGCCGCAGGCCCACGGAAAGGGAGAATTCCGGCCGCACGCGGAATTGGTCTTCGATGAAAGTAAAGAACTCGTTCTGCGTGAAGGAGACCCTGGGGTTTCCCTGGTTCACGGTAAATTTAAACGGCTGGCCGGCGGTGTAATCGGCCAGGCTCCCGAAGGTGAAAGTGCCTCCAAAATTCGAGGTGTCGAAAGCGTCCAAGAACCTCGGTCTGATGTTTCCTCCAAAGCGTATCGTATGCCTTCCACTGATCACGCTGGCGATGTCCTGGATGTTAACCACCTTCTCCCGATCGTGCGGGGAGACTTGCGCGCCGCCTGCATTGAAGAACGGGTCCACGATGATCGCCGGCCTGTTGGAAACGCTGTCCGTGCCCTTGGGCTGGCTTTTGAAGGTAAAACGGGCCTCATTCAGGAAATTGTCCGAAACGGTCGCTGTCTCAAAAATCCTGAATTCGTTCTCGCGGTCGAACTCGTTGACCGCCCGCTCGGGGAAATCGAAGTCATTGAGAATATCATTTCGCTTCGGCTTGTTCTTGTACTTATAGGTCATCGCCAGCTTGTGGGTGTGGCTCAGCGAGTAATCGAGCCGTCCGAACAGATAGGTGTCGCGTTCCCGAAGCATGACGTTCTCGGTCAGGTGCCCTGAAGGCGTGTCCGCGTTGATGACCTGCGCCTGGTTGTTGACGCGGTACCGGCCCGCGATGAAGAAGCTGAGATGTCGCGCCAGCGGACCGCTGAGCTGCACTTCGGCGATGGCGCGTTGCAGGGGCGGATTGACCGTCGCAAAGGCATTGCGCGCATCGAAATCGGAGTTGCGCATCAGGAGGGAAACCTGGCCGCGGTACCGGTGGTGGGACCCCGGCCGGGTGATGACGTCGATGCGCCCTTTGCCGGGCCGCCCAAATTCGGCCGTGTAAGGGCTCTTGTCGACGGTGATCTCCTTGATAGCCGACAGCGGGAGTTCGAGCGAGCCGCTCTCCACGCCGTCTACGACGAGCTGCGGCCCCTGCGCGCCGACCACGGCAGGATTGAGAAACAGGGCAGGAATACCGAGCGGATCGCCCTCTCGCGTAGGCAGATTTTGAAGCCAATGCTGGTCAAGCTGGACCGCGCTGACGTTTTCTTGCGCGGACACGGCGGCATTGGCTTTGGCGGAGACGGTCACCTGCTGCTTGACCTGGGCAAGCCGAAGGCGGATTCGGACCCGAGTGGCCGCCGGCGGCTTGACCTCGATGGATTGCTCCACGGCTTCGAATCCCGCGGTTTCGATAATAAGAACATATTGGCCTGCGGGCAGGTCGTCGAAGTCGAAGTCACCGTCTTCGTCGGTCGTGGTCTTGAACTCCTTGGCCGTCGTCTTGTTGCGAAGCTTGACCTCGGCGCCGGGAACCGGGGCTTGTGTAGAATCCTCCACCGTGCCTCTGATAGCTCCCGGGCTTTGACCTTCAGCGCCCGCAGGAAGTGCGGAAGAGCAGAGAGCCAGTAGAACCAGCATCGTGATTACGGACCGCATCTTCCTCTTCTCCGGCGGGAGGTGCAGGCGACTCTCACTCATCCCTCCGATCATCGGCGCAGTCGATCTAACCTGAGAGGTTGCTGAACAAACCCTCGCGAGCTCGTAATTCTGCGTCCCCGCGGGCGGCGAAGAATCTCTCCTCAACCTGCTGATTGAGTCCGAGACGAGATCCTTCGCTCCCACGATGACGCGCAAGGAGTCTTTTCTCAGCAACTTGCTAAGGAGATCTTATCACGACGCTCTCAGCCTCCCCCCCCATTTGGAGGTGATAGAGATGCGCGTATCTGCCGCCCCTAGCTAGGAGCTCGGTGTGGGTGCCCTCTTCGATGATCCGACCGCGATCGATCACGATGATGCGGTCGGCGAGGCGCACGGTCGACAGGCGGTGGGCGATGATAAACGTGGTGCGGCCGGCGGCGGCACGTTCCAGGGCATCGATCACGATGTGCTCGGCGTCCGCGTCGAGACCTGTGGTCGGCTCGTCGAGGATAAGAATGGGGGCGTCCCGCAGCACCGCGCGCGCGATGGCAATCCGCTGCTTCTGCCCGCCTGAAAGCGTGGTGCCTCGTTCCGCGACCTCGGTGTCGTAGCCTTCGGGGAACCGCCGGATGAACTCGTCCGCCATGGCGACCTGGGCCGCGGCGACGACCTGCTCCTCGCTGGCTCCCGGAGTGCCAAAGGTGATGTTCTCCCGGATGGTCCCGCTGAAGAGCAGCGAGTCCTGCAAGACCAAGCTGATCTGCTCCCGGAGGGACTGCAGGGTGTAGTTCCGGATATCTTCGCCATCAATTGAGACCGCGCCCTGGGTGGGGTCGTAGAAGCGCGGTACCAAGCCCACCAGAGTGCTCTTGCCGGCTCCGGTGGCTCCGACGATGGCAATCTTCTCTCCCGGCGCGATCGCCAGTTTAATGTGTGAGAGGACGAGTTGGCCGGGCTCGTACTCGAAGGAGACGTCGCGGAACTCGATCTCACCCTGGAAGCGCCGCGCGGGACGCGCGCCCTTCCGATCCGTCAGCTCGCTCCGGACGGACATTACGTCGACGATGCGCTCGGCCGCCACGCTGGCCCGGTTGAACATGTAGGAGAAGCGCGCCAGGGCCCTCATGGGGCTGTAGAAGCTGGTAACGTAGGCGAAGAAGATGACCACGTCGCCGGTGGACAGCTCCCCTGAGAGCACGCGCGTGGCGCCGTACCAGATCACGATGGTCAGGCCCAGCGCGGACAGGAAATCGACCAGGGGCGCGACGCGCGCCTGATGCTCGATGCTCTCCAGGTACGCCTGAAGGTAGCCCTCACTGCGCGCCTGAAAGCGCTCATCGAGCTGGTCTTCCTGCGCCAACCCCTGCACGATACGGATGGAAGCCAGGGCCTCCTGGGCCAGGGCCGCCATCAGGCTGGTGCTTTGCCGGGCCCTGCGGGTAGCGAGCTTGATACGGCGCGTGTGCCGGAAGACGGTCCAGAATAAGAGCGGGGCTATCGACAGGGAGGCCAGAGCGAACCGCCAGTCAATCGAAAACATCATTACCAGCATCGCTATCAGCAGGAACCCGTTGCTGCCGAAGACGATGCTGCCGTTGACGATAAAGTCCTGGATCGATTGAATGTCCGAGGTCACGCGATGGGTCAGATCGCCGGTGCGTTGACGATCGTGGAAGCGGAGCGAGAGGCGTTGGATGTGCGCGAACAGGTCGCGCCGCAAGGCGAACACATAACGCTGGCCGACTTTCCCGAGCAGGCGAGTGAAATAATAGGTCAACAAGCCGGTGAGAAGAGCAATGAGGAGCGACGCGGCGCACGCGCCATACAGAATCTGCGTCTTGCTGAAGGGGGCGTTATCCAGCCAGACGCGCAAGGCGTGAAAAGGCACACGGCTCGGCTTGTGGGAGAGCACGCGGTCGATCACCACCTTCAGGGGCCAGGGACGAAACACGCTAAGCGTTCCATCCAGCACCATCGCCAGCGCCGCCAAGCACAATTCCTTCCAGAAGGGGCGGAGCGCGGGCAGAAAGTAGCGCACCCACTCGGAAATGGGTCTCTGGCTCTTGAGGCCCTTAGGGTCCGTATGACTCGCAATGGCCATAAGTTGTCACTTGCGTCGGAAGGACGGGCTTAAGGCCCGACGTCCCGGCGCCCTCAAGGTAAGCTGTCAAACGTCCTTGCTGGTGGCGCTCTCGGCGCCCGGGCTGAAGCCCGCGGCTCTGCGGACGGCCTCTTGTCCCCGTCTGCGCGCGGACGCGGCAACGAGCTCCTTCGGGCCGAGCAGCGGCTCGACCCAATCGATCACCTGGACTGCACTTTGCGTCCAGGTGCGTTTCGAGCAAGCCAGGCTGGCCTTTCTGCCCAGGTCCTGGCGCAGCGATGCGTCTCTTTGGAGGCGGCGGATGCACTCCACCAAGCCGGCGCGGTCGCCGGGCTCGAACAGCAGGCCGCTCGCCCCGTCTACCAGGACTTCTGCCACTTGTCCCACCCTGCTCGCGACCACAGCGCGACCCGCCGCCATGTACTCGAAGAGCTTGAGCGGCGAGTAGTAGAACTCGTCGAGCGCCGGATAGGGCGCCACGGCCACGTCCATCGCGGCCACATACTGAGGTATCTCCTGGTGCGCCACGCTTCCAGCGAACGTCACAGCCGCCCCGAGTCCTGCCTTCCGAGCCTTCTCTTCGAGCAGCGGCTTCAGGGGTCCGTCGCCCACCAGCAGCAAGTGAGTTGAGGGCTCCGTCCGGTGCAAGTCCGCGAAGGCCTCGAGCAGCAGATCGACGCCGTGCCATCCCTTGAAGGTGCCCACAAATCCAACTACGAAGCGGCCGTCGAGGTTGAGGCGCCGGCGTACCGGCTCCGGGTCCAGATTGATCTGGAACAGGCGAGTATCGACGGCATTGGGCAGGACGCGAATCAACTCTGGGCGTACGCCGGCTTGTTCCGCCCGAGCGCGGAGCGAATCCGACACCGCGAGCAACAGATCGGCCCTGCGCCAGATCCTGCGCTCCACCCAGCGGGCCAGGGGCGGACAGGTCAAGCCCGCGCCGTATCGCTGCTGTTCGTAAGCGAGAGGCGCGTTGACTTCGAGCAGGAGCGGGATGGAAAGCTCTTTCGCCAGCCATAAACCCGCCATACCCCATAAGCTGTAACGCTCATAGATGAAGTCCGGGTTGAATTCTCGAGCCACACGCGCGGCCACCTTAAAGAACCGCAGATTGTGCAGCGCCCTGACCACGTCCGGGTTCCTTCGGGTAGGCCGGCCCGCCCAACGGTGACAGACCCTGGTGGCGTGAGCAAGGGCGTAGTTCCAGGCCGCAAGCGGCGCGGGGTGGACCGCGGCACGCAGCTCAACCTCGAGAGGCGCGGGAGAGCTCACTTGAGTCGAGACCACGCTGACCTCATGACCTAGGCCAGTCAAGGCGCGCACGAGGGCTCGGATATGAATCGAGCCGCCCTTCAGGCCCGAGGCGTCAATGCCGGTATCATGGCAGAGGTACAGAATGTTCACGGAACCTCGCTCGGCGCCACAGTCACGACGCTTCGCGCAGGAGCGGTCTCCGGGACAAGCACCGGGCTCCCCCCGTCGCGCCGGAAGAGCTCGAGAAGTTGTTTCGCGCCGTCCTCCACGGAGAAATGCGCCTCAATCTTTGACCTTGCCGCCCGCGCCAGCCACTCGCCCAATTCCGGGTGCTTTAGAAGCCTGTCGATCGCATCGGCCAGCTTCTCGGGAGAGTTCGGCTCAACCAACAGACCGTCGCGCTCGCTCTCGATCAGTTCCGGAATACCCGAGACCGAAGTCGCAACCACGGGTACGCCGCTGGCCATCGCCTCGAGCAGCACGTTGGGGATACCGTCGCGGTCGCCGTTAGCGGTGACAACACAGGGGAGCGCAAAAATGGCAGCTCGATGGTACGCCTTGTGAACCGCTTCGTGCGGTTGGGCGCCAAGCAGTCTTACGCGGTCGTTCAAAGCGAATTCACCAATCCGCGCCTCCAGAGCATGTCGCAGGGGGCCATTCCCGATAATCTCGACGCGGAAAGACCGACCGCGCCGTCGAAGGAGATCAGCGGCCGCAATCAGGTCGCTCAGGCCCTTTTTCTCGACCAGTCTGGCGACGGAGAGGATCAGCGGCGGCCCCGCATCGCGCGCCGGTCCCCGGAACTTGAACTGGGAAAGATCAAGCCCGTGATAAATACAGCGCAGTTTACCGTCGCATGCCGAGCTGAACCGACTCAACAGATATCGGCGGTTGTAGTCCGTGCACGTGACCACGGCTTGGGCGCGCCCGATCTCGGCGCGAATGAGGTCCGGGCGGTTGACGTAGATGTCCTTAGCGTGCGCCGTCAAGCTGTAAGGGACGCCGCTGAGCTGATGAGTGAACATGGCAACCAGGCTGGGTGACGTGGCGAAATGCGCGTGGAGATGAGCGACCGGCTCTCGAAAAAGCATGTCCGCCAGGTAACCTGCCTTGAGAAAATGCCGAAGCGCGGCCAGGCGACGATGGCGAATTACCGTGGCCGACGCCTCGGCCAAGGTTCGACAGTACCTCCCCGGCCATCTCCAGAACGAGCGCGCGTTGGCAGGCAAGGCGGAAGTCCAGTGGCGTGGCAGGTCCAGGTACGTTACCTTGGCTCGCACCTCGGCGACACCGTCATGCACCGGCTCCCGGCTCGGCTCCTTGATGGAAAAAATGCGCAGGGATACTCCTTGTCGCTCTAGTGCCGCGACCTCGTTGAGAATGAAGGTCTCGGAAAGCCTGGGCCAGGATTTGACGATATAGGCGACGCCTCGCTCTTGATTGAGTCTCGGACTAAGATCCTGATGATTTCGCAAGGCAGGGCCCCGTGAACTTCGATGTTTCGATATGTTGATCGAGCCGATCCCTCCTACTGGGTCACAAACTCATCCATATAGTCATCTGCGTGCCGGCGGGCTTTCCGAGACGGCAAGGAAAATGCTTTCGCGCCGGCCAGCTCCACGAGCCGCGCAGCCGCCCTCCTTCCCCCGCAAAGCTCGACGGACGGGTCGGGAGATGGATAGTCCGTCCGGTCCAAGTCTGCCATGATGCGCTCCGCCAGGGTCCTTGGCGAAAGCTCATCGGGAAAGACCGCGTCGATGAGTCCGCGCTCCCGGAAGAGTCGGGCGCGCGTCGTCTGCTCCGCACTCGGGCCACGGCGCGGGATCACCAACGCCTTCTTTTTCAAATGCAGGATCTCAGACAGGGAGTTGTAACCCGCCATGGTAATCACCAGATCGGCGGCGTTCATGTAGCTCAAGCTGTCCTCCACACACACCTCGACCGAAGCGCCCACCTCGGACGCCAGGGCTTGCAGGCACTGGCGCTGCACGGGCTCCATCAGGGGACCGGTGATAAAGAGGGCTTCAAAGGGGAGTTCCTTGCCGAGAAGCCGGAAAGCCTTCAAGCAGGCCTCCATTAGAGGATAAGCGTCGTACCCTCCCCCGGCGGTGACCACGATCAACCGGTCCTTTCTCATTCGAAGCTTGGCTCGGATCTGTCCTGACGCCTGGCAGGACTCTTCGGAGCAGACGTAGCCGCAGTACTTGATTTTCTCTCCCAGCTCTCGATCGAGACCGTACTGTGAGGCGGTGTCGAATACATCACGGCATCCATAGATGAAAACCTCGTCATAATACGTTTCGACGAGTTCATAAAAATTCTTCCGCCTCCACACGCTTCGAGTGACCTCCGGGGAGTCCAAAATATCCCTCAGGCCGAGGACAATCCTTGCTTCTCGTTCCTTGAGCAGCCTCAACGTGGGCAGCAGATCCCCCCACACTCCCGCCGGGACATGGTCCACTAGAAAGAGTTGGGGCTCGAAGATATCGGCTGACTTCTGGACAATCGAAGCGCGGAGGGCTCTCGCCTGGTCGCTGCCTATGCGCAGGCTGCGTGGATGCCACACTTCGGTGTCCACCTTGATGATGGAGGGGATCTTGATGTAGTCGATGCCGCTCGGCAACGGGAACACGCTTCCTGAGGGGCATCCGATCAGCATCAGGACGCTGGATCCTGGCACGTCTTCAACGAGACAGCGAGCGATGTCGGACGTCCGCCTCAGGTGTCCGAGGCCGAAACCATCGTGAGAGTAAGTCATGAGTCGAGTCGAGTCGCCATTCGTCGGGCCGTTCACCGGGTTGTATTTTGGGAATGTCATAAGCGCAGTGTTCTCCCCAGAGGCGCCGCCGCTCCTGGGTGGATACGATAATCACAGAAAGCAGGCGGGCAACAGGCCGTTACACGCCGTGCCGCCTCCAAGCGGACATCCCCCCACTTTGTCCGGCTCGAGAGTCGGAGCGCGCCCTGGCCTTTGTCAATTGCTTGCGACTCAACGGCATCGTTTTTGACCAAATTCATATGCTCAACGGGCCGCGATTTGTGCAATTCGTTGCACACAATATTCACGTTCCTTTCGCTCCTCGGAGGTCAGAACCAGGCTTCAAACTTGCAGAGTTCTCATCACGGTAGGCGTGACTCGGACTTCAGTCGTTCCATCAGGGCCTGCCGTAACACCCCTTACGACAAGCGCGGAACCCCCTTGTCCGTCGTCGGTTTGGCGAGGACGGTGAATACGTTACACCAGCCGACAGAGGGGTAACAATCCGGTGATTACTGTAGGCGAGGGCTAGGAAAACTACTGTTAAGGATAAAGGTAGTTAGGGCGAGCGCTTGTGCCTCTTCGGTAAAGGCCCTCGGAGCATGAGGCGCCGTATCAGCATCATTAACCTGAATTTAACGCTCTCTTTCATTGATGAGAGCTGCAACGCTTTGCTTCAAAACTGCAACAAGCCGCGGCGGACGGGCGGGCTTTTAACCTGCCTCAAGAGACACAAACAGGCAGTTATGATGCCCTTTGTGCTCCGCGTTTGAGGAACGTCCTCCGCTTCAACGGTTTTCGAATCGGTCTTCGCTCGGACAAATACGTTCCCAAAAAAGGCTTCGTGCCGCGTGTCACCCTCCTGGCTGTAAGATCGTCCAAAAGGGCGCCAGCACAGCCGAGCAGCCGCCCGACACGGTCCCCCCAATCGCGGTCGAACAAGGATAAGCGCCGACCTGCACACCTGACCAGCTCAAGCGCCTCATAGAGGCGAGCGCGAACCAGGCGCTCGCGTGGCGCGCCCGGAGCGTAGCCGGCAAGGAACCGCTCCTGTACCTGCTTGAGGCCGGACTGTTGCCACACAGCGTACCACAGCGCTAGATCAGCCAGGAACCGCCCGATGTCTAGCGCAGGGTCGGCCAGATGACAGGCGTCGAAGTCCATGAGGGTCAGACCGCGAGGCGTAACCCAGAAGTGTTCAGCCTTGAAGTCGCCGTGCGTGAAGGTTGGGGGTTCCTGTGGCAGCCGCGCGTACAGATCTCGAGCCCGGCCGACCACCGACTTGATCGCAGCGCTGGTCGAGGGTAACAGCATCGAGACGAAATCGCATTTGTGCTCGACTTCCTCGACCTCCTCCTCAAAGCTGCGCGGTCCCAGCAGTCCAGTCAGCAGTTGGGAAGCCTGGTGCAGCGCGCTTAACGCCTGCCCGGCAAGTTCCAGGTGCCTCCCGGTCTCACGCTTTCGGTGCCGCAAGGATTCATGAAGCGGCGTGCCGGTTAGGAGCGGGTAGAGGACCACCGCATCGTCAGCCAGGTACGCCAGCGGTTGCAGGCAGGTTGCGCCTTCCAAGTGCGCCGCAAGCCAATCAGCCGCACGGATTGCGACTCGGAAGATTCGGCTTCCTTCACCGTCCCGGTAGAGCTTGGCGAATACGGTCTCACCGCTAGCCTCTGTCGGATCGTAGCGCAGCACGTGACGCTGTCCGGGCTGGTATTTGATCGACGTGACGGCGTAACGGCTGGCTAGCGTCGGCCCCGGCGCCTCACGGTTCGACGTCTTAGCAGTCGCCAGCATGTTCTGCACGTGCTCCGGGTCAGACACGCGGACAAGTTGAGGAAAACAAGGGTCGAGCGGCGCGACCTGGATGTACATGCCCCAGGCGGGCACTCGCGCCGTCAGCCGATGGAATGGCGCAGCGACGCCCCTACGCAACGCCTCGGCCTCCATTTCGGTAACGTCGGACGTCGCCCATCTCGTAGCCACGCTTCCGGCTCTCCACTTCGGTTTCCACATCACCGCGATGGCGCGGCTCCGTCCGCCGAAACCCTGGGCGTCGATGTCTACGTCGTAGTAAGCCGAGAGCTTTACGTCCGGTTCGACCCTGAACTTGGCGTGTCGCAGGCGACAGGCCCCGAGCATCTCAGGGGCGAACAATAGCGCGCTCAGTTCACGCCGCAAAACCTCCCGCGGCTCGGCGCCGAGCACCAACCATCTGACGCTCTCCAGCCCTCCGCGCCCCGATAGTGCGTCGGCAACCTCCATGACCGCTTTCCTCCTCTGACAACGGGCCCCGAGAGCCCTCTCAGTTCGCTGATGGCCAGTGATACAACCCGATGTTGCCCGGCGGGATGCGAAGATAGGGCGTCTGCGGCCCTCGCGTCATTGCCGTATTTGAGGTCTAATTCGGAAGCGGAAAGCTGTGGAGCAATTCCGCATGTTATCTCTTTATTCGCACCGGTCTAAACTGCGAAGACCCTCGTTGAGCATCACCTCAGCCCACGTGCGCCACCGGGCGTGGCGCTTGGTCCTGAGTTCCCATTCCGCTTCTTCGAGGTAGTCTGCCGCCTTGTAGAATGGCAGGTGCGCGGCAACCTGCGCATGGCCGCCCGAGGCGACGTATGTCCTGAGAAAAACTTGGGCGGCGCCATCCAGCTTGCGGATGGAGCCCAAGCAGCGCGCCGCCAGCCGCTCCAGGTGGACAATAAACCTTGCCACGTCGCGCGTCGGGTCCGCGACGTCATAGGCGTCCCAATCGCAGACGACTGTACGTCTTCCGGCGAAAATGATCTGATGATAGGTATAGTCACCATGGCCGGGACACATGGGGATTTTACCGAGGGAGGGCGCGGCGGCCTTCAAGCGGTCGACCAACTCCCCGGACTTGGCAGCCAAGTCCCCGCCTTTCTCGGATACAAGGCGCGCCTTCCGTTCGCTGCGTCTGAGGACTCCCTCGACATCCAGGACCTGGCCCGGCGGGGGGGCCAGAGCGTGCAACCGCGCCAGCCATCGCCCGCATCGTTCTGCTGCCGAAGCACGGCTGCGCTCTTGGTCGGCTGTAAAAACGCTTTTCGCCGGCGTTCCTTCGACTTCTTCCTGCAAGAGCAGGCGCAAAGAAGCTAGATAGGCAATGGGTTGGGGAATCGAGAACTCGGCGTCCGAACCAAAACCCGCTCGGCTGATTGCCTCCATAACTTGATACACGTCCTGGCGGCCCTTGGCGTAAACCTTGCCAATCAGGTCTGCCTGCAAAGCAACTTTGAACGTGCAGCGCTTACTGCTTCGCTGCTTCAGGATCTGTATTCGGACCTCCCGCAAGGCGTCCCGCCACTGGGAGTGCGAAACCAGTTTTAGCTGTTCGCTCAACTCCTTGGGATTAAGGGCCCTCGCGAGGGTCGAAATTTCTGGTTCGTCAGCCGGCGCCGGCGAATCACCGAAGCTGCGGAGCCGTGCGGACATTTGCTCTCCTCCCATGATACGGCTGCTGCAACGTGCGAAGGCCTTCGTCGAGCATGGCTTCGGCCCGTTCGCGCCACTGGAAGCCCTTCTTCTTGACATCCCAAGTTACGCCCCGCAGGTAGCACACGGCTTTGTAGAAGGGCAGGTGCGCCGCAACCTGCGGACCGCCGCCCGAGGCCAGGTAGGTTTTGAGAAACACTTCGGCAGCCCCGTCCAGCGCGCCGATGGAGCCAAGTTCTTTCAGCCCCTGCCGCTCGAGGCCAATGATGAATCTTGCGACATCGTGCGAGGGGTCGGCGATGTTACATATGTCCCAATCAACGACCACCGTACGCCGTTCCGCGAGGATGACTTGGTTGGAGCAATAGTCACCATGGCCGGCGCACAGGGGAATTGTACCGAGGGCCGCCGCGGCGGCCCTTAATCGCTCGAATAGCCGCTCGGACTTGGCGGCCAAAGCCCCGCCTTCCTTGGATACGAGGTCGCGCTTACGTTCGCTGCGTCTGAGGATTTCCTCGACATTCAAGATCGGACCCGACGGCGGCGCCAGAGCATGGAAGCGCGCCAGCCATCGCGCGCAGCGCTCAGCCGCCGCCGCGCGCTGGGGCTCGTCACCGAATCTGAAAATCAGTCTTGCCGGCATTCCTTCGACTCTTTCCTGCAGGAGCAGGCGCAGAGATGGCAGAT
>Ga0137377_10002880_pt1 | contig 13026 bp, 20 predicted proteins | sample SagtaG_22_FD_104815 | JGI IMG/M metagenome (GOLD analysis project Ga0137377, IMG submission 104815) | Vadose zone soil microbial communities from Sagehorn Ranch, Mendocino, California, USA - Sage2_L_40_16 metaG | ecosystem: Environmental > Terrestrial > Soil > Vadose zone | place: USA... | reverse complement strand
GAGCAACACCCCGATTGGCGGGCGGTTCTCCAGGGGTCCGCAGCAGCTTGAACTTCGCGAGGTAGCGCAATCTGCCGATGTGTCGTTGTCCCCTCACGCCGGTCCTCACGGCCCGGCCCTTTCATTTATCTGGTCCCTGTACTCTGCCTGCCGGGGACCAACCACTGAGCCTACTGTTTGACGAACCGCAGCTCGTCCGGAGCCTTGAGCGACTTCCGCTGGAGTTGCGAGTCGTATTTGCGGCCTCATGCGCCGAACGGTTGATCTCTACCTACGACTCCTACTCGAACCGGACTGGGCGCGGCGACACCGCCGCGCTTAGGGGCATCCTAAATCGACTCTGGGACGACCTCTCGGGCCACCGGATGACCGAGGGCGAGGTCCATGCGAAGATCAGGGCGTGCGAAGATCTGCACCCTCGAGAGGAAGACCGCCCTTGGGTGCCGGAAAAGGATTACGCGGAGGATGCTGTGGCCGCCGCGGCCTACGCATTACGGTGCCGCGAGAATGGTAGCTCACAAGAAGCGGCTTGGGCGTCACGGCGAGCCTATGAAGCACTCGACAGTTACGTGATCGAACGCCACGATCCTGACTTGGAGACTGACCAAGGCGAGACACAGGTGCTGACGGATCCGCTGGTGCAAGCCGAGCTCGCTCGTCAGCACCGAGACCTCGATGAGCTCCTTCTCGTTCTGCCTGGAGACCAGATGAAGGCCGTACGGAGGTTCCAGCAACGAGCTACCGAGGAGTCTCCAACCTTCTTTGGCCCGGTGTCTTTGTGAGTCGCTGAGGACGCCCCCATCTGTTCGGATTAAGTTGTCGTAGCCCTCGTTCCCCGCCTATACCCGCCCTCGGGGGGCGGGCACCTTCCCAACTGCCCCTTAAATTGATATGTGTTGACTTGACTAACTAGCGAGCTAGCTGCAATGGGCATCATCTACTCGCTATGCTGCGCGAATCACCGCGAACAGTTGGATATTGGCAAGGTCTCTCCCGGGGGAGAATCTATGCCCGTCACCCCGAATCTCGTCGATAAGCTTCGCCGAGATCTCCAAGATTGGGAGGAGACGCCGACCGGGAAAGGGCAGCTCGAACGGTTGTTGGCGCTGATTGCTGAGTTCATCGAGAGGCACCGAGGATGTTATCTCGTCGTCGGAATTGACCGGGGGTACGAGTGGGAAAAGCGTACGGGGTCGAGCGGCCATCCATGGATTGACTTCAGCATTTATGAGGACGGCCCATACTGGGAGCTCCATTTCGGAAAGAAAAAGCCGATCGTCGACAGGGTCCTACGGGACGAAATCAGAGACCAGAAGATCCGCCGTTTTCAAGTCCAAGGCCAGGAGGACAAGGTGAAGCTCTTGGATGAAAACGGAGAGCTGGACGTTCTCCAATACATGAAGCTAAAGCCATTGCGTGTACCGATAACAGAGGAGAAGGCGATTCGACTGTGCTTAGAGTGCGGTGGGCACGGTGTATGTGGCAAGTGTGGAGGCGGTGGCAAGACCTTGGGCGAAGAACGTTTTGAGAAGTGTTCCGTTTGCATCGGTACTGGGGCCTGCAGAGGGTGCAACGGCACTGGCCTAATCGAACGAACCAATCAATAAGCTCGTGGACCAAGAGTGACGGTCCGGTTCGAAATCCCGAGTGGGGCGTTCTACCCTTTGAGATGGTCATGACGACCCCGAGAGGGTGTCTCCGGTTGGTTGGGTTCCTATCATGTCGGGCCCAACGGCCCTGCACTTTCACTGACCCCTTCAATCACCTTATTGTCTCCCTGGTGTTGTTCGCCATCTCGGGATGGAGGTGCACTCTGATGAGTGACGAGTGCAAGCACTCCATCCGGGGAGCGGAGGATCTTGGCACGCGACGCGAAGGGTGACGAAGGCGAACCGCCGTTCGACTTGGAGAAGGTCGTCCTCAAGTTCATGGACGACCACAAGGAGGCGATCGATTCAGTGCTACGTGATTGGGGGAAGGGAGGGAAGCGACGCGGTTGGATGATCGGTGCGGTCATGGCATTCCTCGGATTCATAGTCCTGTTCACGGGGATCCTGACCGCTTACTCCATCATCTCGGGCGAGGCTTTCACCTTCCTTGTGGGCGCGATCCTGATGTATCTATTCAACATGATCGGACCGCGGCTCCAAGTCGGCTGAGACAGGGCCTCTCGCGTCTACTCGCGTCTCGCCGAGGACCCACTCGAGCGCCCGAATCCAGCCACGGAGGTCGTCCTTCGTCATCACGAAGACCTGGAAATCGGCATGCCCCACTGTGATGCAGCTGCTATTTGATGGGGCCATAAGGCCACATGTTCCCGAGGGCGATGCCCGCCACCACCGCAAGCCCAAACCCAATCAGCAACAGAATGAATCCGAGCGTTTCGAGGTTGAAGATGAGAGAGCCTCGAGGGGCGGCACGATTTGCGGCCCACATCGCAGCTGCCAGCGCAGCCCCGAAAATCCCGATCAGGTATCCCGCGTCGCTCAGCCGGGCCCAGACTTGCTTCCGCCGCACCGATGCTGTATCGCTGTTCCTAACATTTGAAGGGTCATACGCCAATCGTGGTGGATGACGGCCTCAGAACCAAGGCTCGTGACAATCAAGGGCCGTTGCTATTCGCGGGCTCTGTCGAATCGGACCAATAGGACTGCGGCAGTTTGAAGGGTTCGGCCAGCTCTTTTTGCAGTTCGATCCGCGTGTCTTCATATTCGCGCTCGAAATCCGTCGGGATCTCCTTGAGAAGGATATCCATTCGCAGTCCGTCGAAGTAATCGATCTGGACGGAGGCTACGTGCGCTGTTTTCCAGAGCTCCCACACAATCGCCGACAGCAACGAAGCGACGAAAGCGAGAAGCATCAGACGTATGACGTTAAAGGAGGCCCCACCGAACGCGGTGACCAACAGCACAGCCGCCAACACTTGGAGCCCGTAGTACAAGCTGTTCCATGCGATTGACCCGACGCGCTCGAGTGCGACGAACTTCAGATAGAGAGCGAGAAGTCTCGGATTCTTTTCAAGGGCCGCACGGGCTTCCTTGACGCCCTTGATTGCGTCCGTCAGCACCTTCAGCCGGGAAGGCGAGAGCACTAGAAGCGTGAACGCCACGACAATCATGAACACAATCAGTCGGAGAATCGCGAGCACCCAGATGAGTCCTTGAGGCCCGCCACTTGCTGGAGGGACAACGGCACCTACCAGTGCTAGCACACCGACGAGAAACAGATCCGCAAGTGCACCCTTCAGAACTAGGCTCCGGAGCGGCGACACGTTCAACCTGATGAAATCAATCAGAACCTCTGGCTCTAGACTGTCGCTACCTGAGTCAGTTCCAACGACTTTGTCAACGAGTCCCCCGATTCCCGCAGGATAAAGGGCGGCGACCAAACGGACACCGAAGATGCTGACGATCACAAGCATGAGCAGGAAAGCGAGTAGGTTTGATGCGCTCTCCATCTCGAGCAGCGCGATGATTGTCCAGACGATGAGCGCGACCGCGGCCGTGATAGAACCGGCCCATCCAAGAAGAGTTCGACGGACTCCCGCGATTCTGGTGACTTCGCCGCCGAGAAGGTCGACCCAGCGCCACCTCTGGTCGGGCGAAGCCTCAGCGGCCATCGCGCTGGAAGAGCGCTTCGAGGCGTAAATAGACGGCCTTCTGTTCGGATCATGTCGTCGAAGCCCTCGTTCCCCACCAAGCCCGCTGCGACGGCGGGCACCTTCCCTTTCTTAACGTTGGAGTGTGATTGAGAGTACATGGTTCCCAGTTCTCAGATCTACCCAAGCCGGGTTGTCCAAGCGATGAGACGCTATGCCCTCTTCAACCTCCTAGCAGGCGCGGTCATCGTAGGGGCTTTCCTGCTCGAAGTGATTCAAGGCCGTTCGCTTGCGGCCGATTCTCTCGCGCTTGTGATTCTGGGCGGGGGGCTGTTCGCGGTCGCGATTCGGATCCTCTTGCCGTCGTACCCCCAAACCGTTCAAAGGCAGTTCGCCAGAGCGGAGGCGATGACGGAGGAGCAACGGAAAGCCTATCTCGGTCGGTTCTTTCGCAAGCAGCTGTTCGTAATCGTTGTCGTGCTGCTAATCGAGGTTCCCGTCGCCGCCTTGTCATGGTCACTTGTCGATTGGCGCCCGTTCATCGCAGGAGCGCTGGGAACAACCGTCCTTCTTTTGCCTCTTCTTGGCTGGATCATCTTGCGCCAGCGAAAAACTCCGCCCGATTGAGGACGCCCCCGTCTGTTCGGATGATGTTCTGACCCCCTCGTTCCCCACTCAGGCCCGCCCCGCCGGGCGGGCACTTTCCCTTCAAGGATTGCCTATCGCCTAAGAAACGTGATGACGACGTTTAGGATGAGAGCAAGAACGGCGATGAGAACGAGTAACGTCTGCTTCACTTCGGTCTGGCTCGCGGACCAGAACGAGCAGAAGTCGTCGGCTTCTCGCTCAAGCGTCTTGATAAAGTACTTCTGTTTGTCCTCGGTGTCGAAGTGCCATTCGCCTTCGACCGGCACAATAACGGGGTTGCGGTTGTCGTCCATCACGCTCGGTTCGTGAGACCCGGGCAGGATCCACAATCGGATGACGGCCCAAGCGTGGCCGGGCGCTTTCACACGGAGCAGATCGTTTTCACCGACCGTCTCCCACGCGCCGGGGACGATTTTTCTGGGGAACCTAAACACCCGGCGAGTTCGCTGGTCGCCTCGGAAGTTCCAGATGACCTCAATCTTCTGGACGTTGTTCTCGCCTACTGGTTCGTCCCCGTCGTTCCAAATGGTGATTCGATAGGCAAACCAGTAGCTCTCCGCATAGTCAAAGAACAGCAGGCTCGCCCATGTTTTTGGCCTCGGGGTCGCCTCCGCCACAAGTCGGATTTTGTGCATACCTGTGCCTTGTGGCTACTTCGCGTCGTAAGGTTTGGCGGACTTCCCCCGCCTGTACGCGTCTCCAAGGCCCAAACCCTCGCCCCTCTTTAGATATTTGATCGCGGCCTCGAGTCGCTCCGGGTCATCTTTGAACAGTCCCAACGCGGGATTGCAGAGGTTGCAGAGGAGCCCACGAACTTCGTCGGTCCCGTGAATGTGATCGACCGCCAGGGGACTCGCTTTCGGCTTCTGCTTGCATATTGCGCAGACACCCCCTTGGGCCTCGAGCATCGCTTCGTACTCGTCTTCGGTCAACAGGTTGCCTCGGAACCGCGACCCCTTAGGCTTCTGCCATTCCTCGAGCCAATCGATCGCTTCCGTTGCAACCTTCAAGGCCGCGCCTTGGAATGCGGTCTTTCCACGCTTAACGAGGTTCTCCCAATCTTCGGGCGTTATTGACATCACCCATCCCAACTGAGCGGCCTACATCGAGACCGTACTTCAAGCTTCGGGGCGGAGCAGCGAATCGCGGGTCGTATCCAGCAGGCTGCTTGTAGCGTACTTTGTAAGCCGTCCTCGCGCTTTGACTGACTCCCACAGAAGCTTTGTATGGCCGAAAAGTGGTGCCCGAGTGGGAGGCAGGTAACGGTCGTAGTTCTGCTGCCTCGCGGCGAGAGCCGGTGGTACCCGGAGTTTCGGGGCGATTTCCATGACAAGGACTCGGGGTTTGACTACCGGTCTTCACTCGGTTGCCTCCAAAGACCGAGCGCAAATTCAAACGGGCCTACCCCGAGCTTTGGCAAGCTTGGGATGAGGCGAAGGAGGAGCGCCTAGCGATGACTGCGCGGCTAGAGGATCTCTACCTGCAACTCCAAGGGCAGGTCCAGGCGATTCGAGACCGGACCCCCATCCCAGAGCTCGATGAACATAATCCCCAGCCGATGTATCTGGTATCGAAAAAGCTTCTCCACGCGGTCCTCGAGGAGGCCCGCCATCGCGGTCGTGGAGCTTGGATGAACCCGTGGCTCACAGACGATCCGAGTAGCGGCACTCTAGTTCAATTCGGACAGATAATCGCCAGTGGTGCACACGAGGTGCTCCGACCGCTAAAGGCCCGCCTCCAGTCGTTGTTCAACTCGCAAGAGTTCGCCCAGCTCGCTTCGGAGATCGTACACCTTGAGTCGGAGATGCCCACATCGCGAGAGATACCCAGGTCGCCGAAGCTCAAGGCGTTCGAGGAGGAGCGGAGCGATGTCATCCAGCGAATTGTGTGGAAGCACCCGGCGAAGGGAAAGTGAGTTTGGTAGAAAGCACTTTCAGCCACCCCTCCCCTGGGATCAACGACGTGTGTGCGGGTCCATGTAGAATCCGGGGCGAGCGATGAAAGGCGAGAACACGATCCGGCAACGTCTCGAGGAGCTGCGCGGCCAATTCCTGCAGTGGGGCACACCGGAACTCCGAGTGTTCGCGACCTCGAAAGAAGAGCTCCGCGGCTGGATCCGCGCGCTTGAATGGGCGCTTGGTAGGGTCTAGTCAAGCGTCGCCTAGCAAAATACCCGTGCCATAGTCTTTGAGGAACTGGGCCTCTTTTCTCCATAGAAAAGACAACGAAGGCTTTATGTATATTCTGCGTGATTCGTCGTGTCACGTTGGGGTGTGGATGCAGATCGTTCTTGTCATCCACACTTCGGCGGCGGAGCAAAGCCGGGGTAACAAAGTCTGGTCAAACGTGAGGGTCCCGTAAACCTTGGTCTTCACGAAGACCACGTCGGTTCAAATCCGACCCCCGGCTCGCTCCCTTTTTCTCTCTCACTCCGGTATACCGAGACATGCCGAAAACCGTACTTAGCAGTTTCGGGCGAATTATCGTAACAATTATTTCGGTTGGACAATTTTAGTCGCGCGGTTTTTGCTGACAAAAACTGTTCCAGTTCCTGTCTCCTTTCGTGGTCGTGCAGCGCACGCTCGCCGCGCCGCGTACGGTCAGGATTCTTACACACTCTTCAGCCTCGGGCGCCCACGCTGCCTGTCTCTGGAGTCGATAGTGCGGGCCCTCCGTCAGGGGTCGGACGTCTTGCCCCCACCCTCGCTGCCCGCGCTCCTAGCCACTGATCTGATTTGTGACACGAGGTGCGAAAGCTGCAGGACCCATTCCTCCTGGGTGAGGATCCTATCCTGCAACTGGAAATCGACTAATATCCTTTGCACGCCGGGGCATTCAGGACAGATGCCTACGGCTTCTTGATACATGTAGAGTACGTGCGGTGTCCGATCATAAGTTTCGCAGGCGGCGGTATCACCCTGGGCCCGTTTCGCTGGCCTCGAAAGAACCGTTATAGGACTCCGTCTATTCGGAGAGAGTCATGAGCGAGTCCTCCACCATAGAATGGACCAACTCGACCTGGAATCCCGTTACAGGCTGCACCAAGGTTAGCCAAGGTTGTAAGCACTGCTATGCAGAGCGTTTTGCGGAGCGTTTTCGAGGGGTTCCGGGTCACCCCTATGAGCAGGGGTTCGACCTGCGACTCTGGCCGGATCGCCTTACTTTGCCGCTAGAATGGGCGGAGCCAAGACGGATTTTCGTAAACTCAATGAGTGATTTGTATCACGAGGAGGTGCCGGTCAGCTTCATCCGAAAGGTGTTCCATACGATGGTCCGAGCCCGGTGGCATACATTTCAGATTCTCACGAAGAGGGCTAGGCGCCTCGCGGAACTTGGACCGTCGTTGCCGTGGCGTCCCAACATCTGGCAAGGTGCGAGCATAGAAAAGATGGATGTGGCATGGCGAGCGGACGAACTCCGAAAGGTTCCTGCCGACTTGCGATTTCTATCGCTTGAACCACTGCTTGGGCCGCTCGACGACTTGGACCTGACCGGAATCCATTGGGTGATTGTGGGTGGGGAGAGCGGGCCAGGAGCCAGACCTATGGAAAAGCGGTGGGTAATATCGCTTCGAGACAAATGCAACCGCGAAGCCGTACCGTTTTTCTTCAAGCAATGGGGTGGACAAATCAAAAGTAGGGCGGGGCGGTCACTAGATGGAAGAACGTGGGATGAGATGCCGTCCGTGAATGCCGCCTGAAACCGTTCCAGACTTGTCGGCGGATGAAGTGGCGATTCACAGCCGGCAGAAACATGCCCTACTGGAGGCCTACCTCCGGGTGTGGACGCAGAATGTCGCTGCCAACTGGGGTACGGACTCGCCCAGCCTCGACATTTTCGACCTTTTCGCGGGCACCGGATGGTGTGTTGAGCGCGAATACCGAAAAGATCAGTGGCCGGGCACGGCGATGATATCCGCTCAGCAGCTGATGCAATACCCCACTAAGAGAAAATGCATGCTCTTCCTGAATTGTTGGGCGGAAGACGACGTCGTGCGTTCGAAGAACCTAGTTGCGCTTCAGCAGCGAGTCCATACGCTTGGATTCGAGCGATCCAATCGCGAAGTCCGAATCGTTTCCTATGAACTGTCAGAAGCTCTGCGCATCGCGGTGGAGCTTCACTCCGCGCGGAAGCAGTACCCTAACCTCTGGATACTTGACCCTTATGGGGCTTCTGACGTGCCCTGGCAAGTAATCGAACGAATTGCAGGCTTGGTCGGCTCGTACAAAGCGAAGAACGGCAAATCGACGAGTCGGCGACCGGAACTTTTCATCAACTTCATGACCAGCTCTTTGCAGAGGAATATCCACAACCTACCAATGGTCACGAGCGCGCTCGGTTGCACCGTACCTGAATGGAAGAATCACCTTCAGCAGGTCGAATCGGCAGGAGGGACGTTCCTCGATGCCCTCGCAACGTTCTACTTCTCTCAACTGGAACTCGTGTACGGCCGGCCTCCATTTGGTGTGAAGATCCCTGGCAAGGATGGAAATCCTGTCTCGATCGTGTTCCTCGCCGTCGAGCGGGATGCAGCGTGGCACTCAGTCAGGAAGGAATCCATCCCTCACTTCGAGCAATGGCGGCTGCAAAAGTACCTGCCTCGAAAGGAGTGGGTGCGGACGAGACACAAGATCGACCGCGACCTGCCGAAGGGCCTAAAACAGGCCGAATTAGAGGACTCCTACCAGTAGGTCAGAGATACAGGCCGTCTCGACATTGCTCCACGGACGCAGCATGGTTGTCAGCTGGAGTCGAATTGGCACTACCCCCCAAGGTGGCTCAATCGAGTTCGAACTAGCCAACGCTTGCGCGGTGCGGACCCCGTGAGGTCCGAACCCGAACGGTGGTAGGCCGCAATCCGACAGACCACAACGTTCATAATCTCGGAGTCGGCACCCCGATGCTCTGCCTCGGCGACTGTTGGATGTAGGCAATGAGAATCCGCACGTGACTGCGGAACACCGGAGTTCCTGACAGATCGCGACCTGGTCAGGTGCCCTTCTTAGGTTGTGGAATCAGAGGTGAAATGATGAGCTTCGAAAAATCCTCCTTAAGACGCTCGAGTGCCTGAGGATCGAGAAGAGCATTGTCCAAGCGGCTTATGAGGCGATCTTTGTTCGCCGGATCAGGTTTCTGGAGGAACACCACAAGACAAACCCGGAGGTAATCGAGGATAGCAGGCAACAAGGCCTCAATCGACGGCCGATCCTCGCCTTTTGCCGCTCCGCCGTGGACGTGAACGCTGCGAAAGTCATATGCGGCCGTCATCTTGTGATAGATTTCGAGTGGCTTCCCCAGCAAGAGACCGCACACTCGGGCGGTTCGCAGGGCGAGCCTGTGCTGGAGTTCACTTCGTTCTTCCGGCTTGAGAAGCAGCCCCTCAAGACCTGAAACTGCGTCGGCAAGTCGTGCCTCTGGAGGTTCTGGATGCAGCAAGCCATCACGATATCTTGCAAAGCTAATCCCAGCCGACGTTGGACCCGTGCTTCCCCAAACCAGTTCGTAAACTGGGATCATCGATCGAATCGCAGTAACAAAACGCATGACAGAATCCTCTTCGTCCTTGTGGATCCAAACGCGTTGTGAGCTGATGTATCCGCGTTGAGACCCGACCGAATAACTACTGTCAATCAGAGACTCCGGTTGGAAGTCAAGACGCATCGGGTTGACGGAGCACACCTTCGCCAAAGTCAGCGCAAAAATGTCAGCGAACACTTTCGACTCACGGTCTCTTTGATCTAGAGACCGAACTCGTTTCTCAAGAATCACACCAGGGAGGTTGTCGCTGAACGGCTCGCGCCGAAGCATCGCAGAGCCGACATCCACTTCGACCTCAAAGTCCGTCCCCTTTGGCCGTCGCAATACCGTGTCAGGATCAAGTTGCAGTGTCTCGGACTCGAGCCACACTCCGTCGATGGGTACCGTTACACGCCAGCTCCTCAGACCTCCGGCAAGGTCCGAGACGAAAGCCGTAAGCAATTCCAACAGTGCGGCGTCTCCACGGTCTTCCAAGTGGAGCCGTGCTATTTCTAACGACAAGCGTTCAATCCAGGCTTCGGCCTGCGATTGAGCTATCGCGTGGGTGTTGCTGAGGACCTCTACGGCCTTCCGGAATGAAGTGGTCGTTGCTGTGGAGTTCGTCAGAGCGTGAATCGCCGGCCAGTCCCAATCCGTCTTTTCGATGACTTGTATTGTCATACCCAGACCGAGGTGGGGAGCGTACGTAAACTGCGTTGCTGTCCGCTTCTCCACGAGACGTTTTCGAGTGAAGTTTGTGCCTTGTATCTTCGCTTGATCCAGCTGGAGCTTAATTCCATCGGCCAGTGCCCTGAGGGCCGTTATTGCGGTGACGACTTTCCTCCCCGTTTATCTTGACAAGCTCCAAAGGAGGATGAGGATTTCGATGCAAGCCTGCATCGTATCTTGTCGAGATTCGGTCGCGGACCCGCGCGGAAACGAGGCTATGCAGGAAGCGTGAACGGCCTGTTCGAAAAACGGACCCAATGAAGTCCGAACCTTACGAAGTCGGCGCCTAGAATAACGCCTTCAACGCTCGTCCCTCACTCCGGGGTGGATCGCGTCACATCCTCAGTTTGACTCCCGGCTCGTACCTTCGGTCGGATGAGCCGAAAGGAGTTCCTTCTTCCTGCGGCATAGCATCGACTTCGGTTTGCATCTACTTCCTCTCCGCGAAGCGGAACTTCATCACCCCTCGAGCATCCCGTCCAACCGCGACTATGCCGAGTTCCTTTGCGTGTTCAATCAAGGAGCTCTCCAGCTCCCCGAGAGACATCTCCTCTATCTGCTTCTCGGGCGGTCTAATCCTCCGCATCATCTGACGAACCAAGAGGCCAAGGACTCCGTAGAGGTTTATCAATCGATTTCGCACACGAGCTGGATTCTTTCGCTCTCGTTCAATTTCGGCTAGAACCTCCTCCAACATGTGGTCCGAGCAGACCAAATCGTCGCCGAAGTAGTCGAACGCACGCACACCGCATTTCACGCAGACGCGCATTGGTGCCTCCGCGTTGTCGAAGGTCATCCGAGTGCCTCGAGCCTCGACTTCTCTCGGCTCAAAAATTCGCAAAGATGATAGATCTCCATGCGGTCGATTCCAACTACTCCCGCTATCTTAGTGTACGATAGACCACGGGCGCGAAGTTCGGCGACCTGCCTAGCCGCATCTGTTGGGACGATGCGACCTGCCGCATCCTTCACGAAATGATTCGGAAACTCTCCCAGATGTTTGCCTTCTCTACGAGCCGTCTCGAGTCCCTCAACCGTCCGCCGCTGAATGTGCAGCCGTTCGGCCTCGGCTTGCACCAGCGCAAACTCGAACCAGATTCGTCCTTGCCCATTCTCCTCTGGAGCTATGTACAGCGCATCGGCGGCCCGGAGCCGCACGTCAAGGGCATCTCTGAATTCGTCCGCGGTAAGTATGCCCTCAGCTGTGTCTCTGCTGAACCGATCGAACGACTTGACCAGCACGCAAGTCTTGCGCCGCTCTTCTGTCTTCATCGAGGCAACGAACGACTTCACTTCATCCCATCCGGGCCGAGCCTCGAAGGACTTTCCGCTGATAGGTTCGAACGCATCGCGGTCGATGACCTTGAGAAGCTTCCAGCCTTGCCGAGTGGCCGTTTCCGTCGCGACGCGGCGTTGAGTTTCAGGACTGTGAGACCGGTCGTCCTGCCGACTGAGCCTAGTATAGATTATACACTGCTCGATGTTGGCTAGGGGATCAGGGGCGACCCAGCCAGACGTCGGAAAGAATCCGTTGACAAGTCCTACCACCGCCAGGAACTCTGGGGCGTATCCCCTCTCACTCACGCTCCTCCTTCAGCCCTCCTGTTCGGCGGACGAGGGTCCGGGTCGGCCGCCCGTTCAGCGCCCGTTCAGACCCCCGTTCAGCGGCGGGGCACCCTGGCCACTTACTCGACCAAACTGAACGGGCACTGAACTGGTCCCCTCCATAGCGCCGCCCGAAAAGACACGGGCGTGGGTCCCCAAGGCCTTGTCTAGAAGCTCCACATGGCCAAATGTCCAAAAGTCCCAGCGGTTTGAGATGTTCCGCAAACACTGGGACCTGGATTTTTCCTAAACCCGAGGGCTGTTCTCCGGCGCAGGCCTCGGACCGTTCGCGGTCCGGCCGTTCCGCCCCTCTGGCCGCCGGCGCCGATCGGGAATCCTGAAATCTGCGGGTTGCCCCGCCTGTCCCTGAAGGGTTGGCTCGGATCACGGCTCGAGCCTCCTGCGGTTCCTCACCAGGAAGTCGTGGACGGTGCTCGCGGGCCACCCGACGAGCCGGGCCAGCTCCCTCTCGCTCATTCCCTCGCGGCGGCCCTTCACGATTTGCCTTCCGTCCTCGTCAAGGCCCGTGTACCGCCGCGACGAATGGAACTTCGGCCCTCGGTAGCCCTCTCCCTCGGCTATCTCACCGCGACGCCGACGGCCAACTGCGAGGCCGGAGGCGTTGCGGTTCTGGAGGCTCGACGACACCGCCCGCGCCATCCGTATTTTGACGCGGAGATCGTGGATTATGTTCAGGGCACCGCGCCGGAACCTACCCAGGCTCGGCCCCCTCCCCTTCGTTCTCCCCGTCCTCGCTCTGCGGCTGATCCTCCTCGCGCTCCTCCTGCTCCTGCGACTTCGGCAGCCACCGCAACAAATCGACGAAATCGGCGTACCGTTTGAGCGTCTGCTTGTGGACGTGGGCTTCCTTCGAGAGCTTGGTCCACGAGTCAATCCTCGAGTTCAGCCGCAGCCGCGGCAGCGCCTCG
>Ga0137377_10002876_pt1 | contig 13030 bp, 14 predicted proteins | sample SagtaG_22_FD_104815 | JGI IMG/M metagenome (GOLD analysis project Ga0137377, IMG submission 104815) | Vadose zone soil microbial communities from Sagehorn Ranch, Mendocino, California, USA - Sage2_L_40_16 metaG | ecosystem: Environmental > Terrestrial > Soil > Vadose zone | place: USA... | reverse complement strand
GTTACAGCTCGAAAGGACCGACGGCATTCGACTATGTGGTGAAACCTGACATCGTCGCCCCTGGCAATCAAGTCGTATCCACTTTGGCGCCGAATGCGCCTCTGCTAAGTACTCCAACCGACGTTTATCTGAACGAGTACTCCAGTTCGACGACTACTAACAGCACCTCGGGCGGCAATACTAAGAACAATAAGAAGAACTCCACGTCGAGCACCTCAACGCTGACCACGAACACAATCTCGCCGTCTTATATGCGTCTGAGCGGAACTAGCATGGCCACCCCTGTGGTTAGTGGCGCCGCCGCGCTTCTGCTTCAGCAGAATCCGAACCTCACGCCAGACCAAGTGAAAGCTCGTCTAATGAAGACGGCGTCCAAGGGTTTTCCGACCAGTAGCACGGTGATCGATCCGACGACCGGTATCACCTACACCGATTACTACGACATTTTCACCATCGGCGCTGGCTATCTGGACATCGCCGCCGCTGTTGCCAGCAATGACCTGGCCGATGCTTCGGCTGCATCTCCAGCCGCGGTCTTTGACCCCACAACGCAGGGCGTTTACCTGGTTACGGGAACTGGCGTCGTTTGGGGAGATTCTTCGAGTTGGGCCACGTCGCTCGTATGGAGCACCAACGTATTTGTGAACGGGACCGCGGTGTTGTGGGGTACCGGCGTTTGCTGGGGCGATAGCACCAACGCGGGCTTCGGCGTCGTTTGGGGCACAGGCGTTGTTTGGGGTGATACAGCAAACCAGTCCACGTCCACAGCGCTGAGCGTACTGATGAACGGCGAGAAATGAACGGTAAAGGTTACGAAGGGAAGGCCAGAGCAAGTACATCACCAGCAGGGAGTTCCTTCATGAAGATGCTTACTCAAGCCAAGTCGCTTTCACCCACAAAGTTGCCTAGCGCGACGACGTGGGGAACGCGGCTAGCCTTGTTTGCGCTAATTGTCCTTTTGGCCACCGGATTGTCCTTCGCAGACGGCACGAAGCACAAATTGTCCAATGACCTTGAGGCTTTCCTGAACTCTAATGGCGCCAGGGTCGACGTCATTATTCAGTTCACGCAGGCGCCCACTGCCATGCAGCATGCCAACGTGCGTAGCAAGGGCGGCATCCCGATTGCGATTAAGGGCGAGTGAGGGAACCGACCATGCTAACGACTCGCGGACAAAAATTCTCGCTGAAAGCCACCCTCTACATCTCCTGGGTCGCTGCCGCCGGGCTGACGGTTTTCAGCGCTGGCATGCTCCGCTGGCAATCCACTGGTGTGGGGCGCTTTCTGGCGTTCCTGTTCCTTGCGCAAATCGTCTCGACACAGAAGATCAGCCTGCCGGGAATGACGGGCACCATGTCGCCGAGCTTCCTGTTCATGTTAGTCGGCATCGCCGACTTTAGCTTTGCAGAAACACTTGCGCTAGGCTGCACCGCGGCTTTTGTGCAGACGCTCTGGAAGGCCAAGCACCTGCCGAAGCCCGAACAGGTCATCTTCAATATTTCGACCCTCGTGCTATGCGCGGGTTTCTCCGGATGGTTGAGCCATGAGATTGTTTTGGCGACGCGTACCACGTCTCTCTTCGTGCTTCTGGCCATCGCGGCGTTCTTGTTCTTAGTGCTGAACACGGCGCTGGTTTCGGTAGTTGTTTCTCTGACGGAGCAGAAACCGCTACGAACAGAATGGGTGCAATGCTTCTATTGGTCCTTCCCGTATTTCTTTGCCGGAGCCCTAGCTGCCGGGTCTGTCAGCGCTTTGGGTCGTTCGGGCGGATGGCCGAGCGGACTCTTAGTGCTGCCACTGATTTATCTCTGCCACCTCTGGTATAACGTTCACGTCACCAATGCCGCCCGTCAACAGGCTCTGCTCGAGGGTCTGTCCGAGAATTCTCGCGCTCTTCTACGAGAGGCGGAGCCCACACTGGTAGATACGTAAGATCCTAACGATTTGAAAAAAACTGTAAAAGTCGGAGTCACCGTCGTAGCCTTTTGTCGATCACGTGTGACTCGCGGGGTCGGGGTCATTCGCGAGGCGCTAACAAAACACGCAAATCTGCGATTGCGTACAAAATTTCTCCTTTCGCTCGTGCTGGTCACTTCTGCCATCACCTGCGCCACACTTCTTATTATGCGTCACAGTGCTCAGGTGCAGATGCGGCGCGAGACTGAGGAAGGCGCCCGCAACGCAATTCTCAGGTTCCAAGTCGTCGAGCAGCAGCACCAGATAGCCCTCAGTCAAAAAGGCGACCTGTTGGCCACGCTAGCCTTATGAGGAACGGAGATGCAAAGACCATCCGGGATGCGAGCGAAAAGCCACGGTGGTCGGAGGACTGCGACCTTTTGGTGCTCGCGGACCATCGCGGCAAGATTATCGCTCTTCATCGAAATCACAAAACCAACGTGGCGCCAGCTAGCACGGCCAAGAGGCCCGTTCCAAGTAAGAGCCGGTTGAGCCTCGCCAAAAATCCTCTTGCTTCACGATCAGATTTCAAAACAGTCAGGGTTACGACCGAATTCTTCCCTGGAGTCAGGTCGACCGAGCTCGCCAAGAACTGCTCGCCGTCAATTTGGATTTCTTTCGGAGCGCTACGATCATGAAGTTGTCGCGCGAGCGCGGGTTCGGCGAACGGAGAAAATGTACTGAGGACGATATGGCCATTATAGCGGAAGATCAGATGACTTGATGAGATGTGCCGCAGATCGGTCGCTCTTCGCTCGTCAAGCAACCGGCCCACAACCGCGAGGCCTGACAATTTGCCCTTTCCCGATGGATCTTGGTAAAAGGGTTGCCAGGCCATTTGATAAAGATCGTGGCCGCTAACCCACCACCCTGTGCCATTCCCGTCTTTCAGAGAACGACGAAGATTGCTTCTGCGTCGGCGACAGGGAAATCTGAACTCCTTGTATGTGCAAGAGATCTTCGGCGCGAAGTTGGATACGTAGATTCTTCTACTGTGCACCGTCCAACAGGCAGCCGCCTCCGAGGCCGGCGGCTTCTGGAAAGTGACTCGGTTGGCCAGTTGGCCAATTCCAGGGAAATGAGCGAACACCACCGTTTTCCCGGTACCCGTGGGCAATGAAACGATCACACGGCGTTTGCCGGCTTTGTAGGCATCTCGAACCGCCGTCAACGCTTCGCTCTGATAGGCGCGCAGATGACATGTCGTCTGTAGATGCCGTATTTGCGCTTTGCCATCCATTCAAGAACCACCGCTCGGTCAGTCTCGTTGCCAGTGCACCGAATCATTCTTTCACATACTCTTGAAATGACAACCGCACACAGACCAGCTGCAAGTCGCAAACCCGGCCTTGTGCGAAACGGAGACCTTTGAACAATTCGTCTTGGGCATAACGCAGATGTGATATTGCAGGCCCTGACTTGCTTTGCGTGAATACCTTCCAAGGATAAGACCGCGCATCCCCTACGAAAATAGACCGCAGAGCGTGATGGCACGAGGCGGTCGCCATTTAATCGCGCGCCCGAGGCCGCGAGCACACAACGTAGCCATGGAGTTAAGAACAACTTATCAGCGCGAATCGATGATGCGATCAATGCGGCGCCGCCCACGGCTTCGCCCAGAAACTTCGCAGGGCAGCTTTATTCTGAAGGACCTCAATAAGATTAGGGGGAAATTCGCAGGTGCAGCGTTCCATAGGCAATCATAGGCATGGTAAAGGTTGAACTGCTATGTGCGGAGTGGGATTATCCCACGATGATCGTCACACTGGATTCAAAACGCCGTTTGACTGTCCCGGCCTCTCTAGCCCCGGCGTCGCCGGGGGAATATTTCGACGCTCGCTTCGACGCGGAAGAGGATGCGATCGTCTTCCGCCGACTCCCCGAAAAGGGAAAAGAAGACTGGCTGGCCCTGCTCAAGCAATGTCCAGTCAGCATGGATGATATTCCCTCTCGGCGCCGTAAACGCGCGCGCCCCCGCAAGTTGTGAACTGGCTGCTCGACACTGGCGTGATTTGTCAACCCGGCAAGCGCCATGGCGACTCACGCGTGGTCGCGTGGCTGGAGCGGGAGAAAAACCAGTGCTGTACGAGCGCGGTGGTGATCGCGCAGTTGGCTTACTGGGTGCGAACGAAAGAGGGACGGCAACGCCAGGCCCTGCAGGCCTGGTTGACGCGCCTTGTCGATGCTATGCACGGACGCATCTTTGGTTTCAACATAATCAGTGGCGTATGTCTGGGCTGAGCAGGAGCACGCGTTAGAAAAGGCAGGTAAGAGAATGCCGGTGGAAGACAGCTACATCGCCGCCACAGCGAGACGCTATGGCCTCACCATTGCTACTGGCAACGAACAAGATTTCCGTCGCCCCGGAGTGAAGGTCTTCAATCCTTTCAGTGAACTCCAGAAGTAATGACGAATAAGAGGAGATTCCACTGATCGAGCAGTTCGAAGAATCAAGACAGGAAGGAAAGGGATCATTTCGGCATTTCTCGCCCACTACAAAGCCTGAATTCCCAGCAGATTTCCCATTGTTGATGGGAAAAGCCCCGTTAAGTATCGAGCGGCCATGGGTATCTCTCCCGGCGCACAATCTACTTCTCTTGTCCAAGCCTGTCAATTTAGCAACTTGGACGAGCCGTGACATCAACTCTCGGTGGCCGCCAGGAGGGACAGCCACTCGTCCCAATCGTTCAACACTATATTGTAATCTGCACGCGGCACCTGACGATTGGCGGACGGAATCAGAGCAACAATCTTTACCTTTGGAAAATTCTCTTTCAGCCAATCGACCATTTCTTTTCTCGTTTGTTCTGGTGCCTTGTAACCGACGACAAACACATCGACATTTTCAATGAGGGCCAGAGCACGCTTTGCAGTTTCGTTGTCAACGACAGATATGACTTCGTGGCCACAGCGTCGAAACAGTTCGGCCCTCGCGTTCAGTTCTTGTTCCTCGTAGCCGATCTGAAACATTATCCGTTTCGGCGGAAATTTGATCGAAGTCTTGTCGCCTGTCATGTTGGTGATGACATATTCACCAGGTGCGGATGCTGCAAGCACCTTCACGAGTGCCTTGGCATCTTCTAAATTTGCCGCCGCTTTCATCCAGCGACGACTACCGTCGCTTTGCACCTTGAATATGTGAAACGGCGGGAACATGGCACGTTTCGTAGTTCGTCGGGGATTCAATCACAGGGCTGCTTCCCTGTCTAGCGAAGATTCGGGCACGAAACCCACTGGAGCGGCCTCACTTCTGTTATCGCCCCTTCCAGAGTTCCCAGTACAACCCTTCTGCTCAGTGTGCTAGGATTGCTGCAATCCCTGCCCAATCAGACGGAGGCGTATATGTGGGAAGACGCCAACTATTTTTGGGTGGTTCTCTGCAAGAACTTCTGGTTTCATATGCGGCAGAACGTTTTCTTCCGGCATAGAATCCCCCTCGGCGAAACCGATGCTGTGACTCCTCTCCCTCCTCTCGGTAAACACTTCACCGTCCGGTGCGATGAATGCAGAAAGACGTATACTTATAAACCCAAGGACGTGCGGAGAATCGAGCTGGAACTTCCTAAGTCATTCAAGCCCCATCCACTCTTTCAAGAAGAGCTGGCTCTCGATGATTCGAATCGAAGCACTGAGCAGGAGCCGCGGCAGGAGGTACGACCCCAAGAGGAACCACCCCAAGCGGAGCGGCCCGAAACGGAACCGACCCAAGAGGAACGACTCCAAAGGCAAGCACGCCAGGAGGAGCCACGGCAAGAGGAACCGTCCCAAAAGGAAGTACCCAAAGAGGAAGCACAGAAAGATGAGCCGCCCCAAAAGGAACCACCACAAGAGGGATTAACGCGAGCTAGAGGGGCTTAGTAGTAAAGTCCGCTCACTGCTTCGTCCCAAATAAAAGCCTCCTCAGCTCCTCCTTTTTCGCCTCCTCGCGTGGGTGCCTGCCGTGCGATTCAACCCACCGCTTCAGGTTCGCGACCATCACCGTGTGGGTTATCGGTTCCTCGTGAACCTCGACCGTGATGCACATCCGGTCGAACACATCGTCCTCGGTCCAGAAACTCGAATCCAATCGGTGCAGGCCACGAACAGCAGCTTCGAACAGCGATTCCGTCTCAACCTTGGCAGCGTGTTTGACTCCAAAGTTGTCCACAAATTTGACGATGCAGTTCCGCTTGAACATTTGAAACCAGGTCATGTTCCCGTGACTGATGTACAGGCAAAGTCGGAACATGGCATCAATAGCTTGAAGGCACTTCCGCTTTTCGTCGATGACCCGATCGATGTTCTCCTTTTTTCAGGCAAATAGTAGCGATTGGTATATCAGCGAGCTGGAGCTGGCCAGGCCCTACCTCCCGACGGCGCAAGCTGAAGAGCTAGAAACGCGCTTCACCTGGTTCAGAGAGTTCGCCATTTGCAGAAAGTATCTCGATGAAAGTCTCTGGCGCTATCGCTACTGCGATTTCTTGCCTCGAAGCTGACCACCGAGCCGGAACAAATGAAGTATCTGGCCGAGGCATACGACAAGGTGAACGAACACGCCAAACTGCTCTTCCAATTCGACCCCGGCCAGAAGTTCAGCTGTTACAACACCGTTCTCGGTCAGTCTCGCCGGCCTCCGGCGCTGGGCGATCCTGTACCCCTCATCCGAGAGCTGTATGCCGAGTCGAAAAAATTCGTCGAACATTCGATCGGTCCGGATGCTTTGCCGCGGGAGTGGCGGCGCTAGGCTGGCGACTTGGCAGGCCGGTTCGGCGGCTTTGTCCAGTTTCACGACCATCGGCGTCAGTTGTCCTGCAGTCCTCTGGGGCGGAAGGCGCAGGCACAGGTCTCACTGCGCTATGCGGGCGACTAATCTCACATCCTGGAGAATCCCCGACGGCAAAGGTTGAAGATGATTTAGGTCTTGATCGCGAAACCGCTCCCCGTACCGGTCGTTCAGCAGAAAATGATCTGGCACAGCGCGGCCGGCCATTTCGTTGATGGCGAGATTCCCGACGACGACCTTGAACTTGTTCTCGCCGGCGTGAAGGTATTTCGTTACGTCGACTTCATATGGGGGAAGCCAAACTGCTCCGGCCGAGTGCCCGTTGACAAAGACTTGCGCCGCCTCGCGCACCGGGCTGTCGACCCAGGCTTGCATGCGTAGGGAGTTTGAACCGGTGCCTTCCGTACCTGGTTCAGAGGCCGGTATTGCAACGGGTGCGCCAGTTCCGAAATCGAGATAAAGCTCAATCGTTGGCTTGAGCATGGCGGCGGGCACGTCGACGCTCTTCTCATAGGTAGCGATTCCAGAGTAAAACTTCGTGTCCGCGTGGTCCGTCCACGAGTGCAATTTTGCCATTCTCACCGTGCGGCCGATACCAGCAAATGTTACGGACCAATCCGCGGCCAGATCGAGGGCCGGCGGCACAGCTTTGGGTTTGGCCGGCCGGAGCTGCTCTTGTCTAATGGGAATCTTTTCCTTAGAAAACACGAAAACACTGGATTGGTAAGGCTGCAGCGCCAAATCAACCTGCGAAACGCCCCCCAGAGTTCGCATCGTGCCGGAAACGGGATCCCACAGTTCGGCGCGAGTAGCCGTTACACGGAAAGTGGCCTGAGTGTGGATCACCTGATTTGTGGTATTGGCAACGAAATAGAGGTCGGCGGACGGTAGTTTTCGGTGCACAAAACCCAGGCCAGGAACAGGCGGTGCGAACAGCACATCGGGCTTCGCTACCTGTGTGAGCCTTGCGCCGAGATCCGCATCTTTCGCGAGAAAATGCCCGGGGGCGGCCGGCTCACGGAAAAGTTGCCGGGAAATCCGCTGGACCTGCGGCGACTCCGCCTCGAATTGCTTCAGCCCGGGAGCAATGGAAGGCGCGTCGCGCGTTGCTATGACGATTCCCCCGGCTTGGGCATACGCTTCGATCTTGCGATAAGTGGCGAGGGGCAACCGCTCGATATCGGGCAAAACTAGGAGGGGGTAGGGGATGCCGACTTTGTCGATTGCCTCCGCGTCCGTGAAATCAAAGCTGTGACCCGAGTTGAGAATCTCCGGAATTATTTCGCTGCCCAACCGAGCCGCAACGATTTGATTTACCGAGATGCTTGCCCCGAGCGGAGGTGCTTCTCCGTGCCGAACGGATGAGCCAGTGACCGTTGCTCTGAATTGCGCCCATGCATCGTCCGTGGGCAACAGCACGGCAACATCAATTACAGGTTTACCCTGCCGCAGGAGATAACTAATGCGCTGGAGATAGCAGGTAACATTCGGCATAACCAGCCACCACGGATTGTGCTGGTTGAAGGCCGCGGCGGCATAGAAGTGCCAGCCGGGTTCAGTTGCGGATTCAGGCGAATAGGGCCATCCGTGACCGATGAGCTGGTTGCTGCCTTCGAGAAAATAGGCGTCGGCTGCGGCCTTCATGTCCAGCGGCGTTGCGCGGAAAACGGGGGAGTGCAGCCAAGTCCACGTTTCGGAGGACGTGACCTGCCGACCATACAAATGGCTCGCAGAAGCCGCCCAGCGCACCGCCGAAAAACCCTGCCAATTCCACCCTTCGCCTTCCGGCAGGTCCACCAGCGCATTACTCGATAACCTCACCGGTGGGATGCCGTAGGTCTGCGAGCGGAAGCGCGTGCCATGGCGGGCCGCCCACTCGCGGATGGGCGCGAGATAATTTTCGTCGGCCAACTCCGTCAGTGTTTCGCCCCAGTCATGTCGGACTTCGCTCGCGAGGGGGCTGTCTTTGTCGGCCACTTCGGGCAGATACGTGGCAAGGTCGTACCCGCGGCGCGCATGGAATTCCTTGAGAAAATTGCCGGTCCAGTCGGACCCGTACACTTCAAGGCTATCGCTAAAGACGGCGTACGGTGGCCGAGAGCCAAATGCCTCCATCATGCGGTCACCCACTGCATGAAGATAGTCTTCAACGGCGCTGCGGTCGTAGTGATCCAAGACAAATCCTTCGGCGCCGATCGCCGGCCGCTTGACTTGTTGCCCCGTTCGGCTGGCGATGAAGAAGAGCACTTCGTGCGGCGCGTCGAGGCGCGGCAACATCAGCCGGCCTTCTTGAATGTCGGAGAGCGGTTGCGCCTCCTGGGTTACAATTCTTCCGCCTGGCGCTTTGCGGACGAGAAATGCAGCCAGAAGTTCCTCTGCATTCTCCATGGCCGGCAACGCCACGGAGTCCTCCCCTTGGCCGACGGGGACCGCCAAAACGCGCAGCCTCCCCGCCGCATGAATCACCGGCACGCTGGGACCGCCGTAGGGCCACCCACTGCCGAGGGTAAGGTCAAAACGAAGACCAAGCTCATGGGCTTTCTCGGACGCAAAGCGAAGATTCTCCAAATACTCGTCGGAGAGGAAAGCGTAGCTGCGAACGCCGCTCGCAGGGTCGTCAAGCGCGAGCGGGTACGTAGTCTGGACCTCCACGCCGCCAATTCCCGCGTCCTTCATCAATTGGAGCTCTCGCCCCAGTTCGTCCTTGTTAACGGAAGGACCAAACCACCACCACCTCATCATGATGCGGCAGTCGTCCGGGGGGTTCTGAAAGGAATGCCGAAGGTCGTCGACGGGATCGGCGATGCTTTGGGCTGGAACCCCCGAGCTCGAGGCCAAAAGAGTGGTAACCAAAAGAAAGAAGAAGCTCCGATTCTGGAGTCTAGGAAACATCGGTTCTTGGTTTGAAAGGAGAGGTAACCCTTTCGAGGATGTCGATTCCAGAGGATAAGAAGGCCTGTTTTCTTGGAGTTTTGCAAGCGCTGATTCCAAACACGGTTATGGGGCCAAATTCTTTGTGTATTGCATCCACTTATCGGGGTAGACTTCGGGTATCGCAGACCGATGAAACCCACAAACGCGGCCCCGCACAAGTACGCGAGCGAATCGGATGCGAGACCCGCCCTTCGGCATTACAACGGTCGGCGATCTGAGTTAGCTAATACTGTCAAAACCATCCGGACGAGTCTCTCAAGTGTCGGCAAGTCTTGCAGCGCTGCCTTCGGTTCAGCATTGACCTTTGCTTGCCCAGCCAGTGCGTTTGCCAGGTACCGTTCCGTCTGACCTTCAGTCACTACTACTCGCCACTACGGTCCGCTAGCGAGCCCTGTCACTTCTGACAGAAGACGTGCGCCATAACCGGCCTTAGGCTCGCTGAGGAAGGAGTGTGGGCATGACACCCGTGACAGCGGCCGAGAAGGCGAGCCACTCCATCTCTGCGTATGGCTCAGCGAGATCCACGATTTCAGGAACGCCTCTGAGTGCTGAGGAATTGCGCAAAACCCATGCCTACTGGCGCGCGTGTAACTACCTCATGCTCGGCATGATCTACCTGCAGGACAATCCTCTGCTGAAGGAACCGCTGAAGATCGAGCACATCAAGAACCGGCTTCTCGGACACTGGGGGGCGAGTCCTGGTTTGGCCTTTATCTACATCCATCTAAACCGCCTTATCAAGAAGTACGACTTAGATATGATTTTCTTGGCCGGACCCGGACACGGCGCCCCCGGTGTTCTCGCTCCAGTTTATTTGGAAGGAGCTTATTCCGAGATCTATACAGATAAGAGCGAGGACGAAGAAGGTTTGCGCCAGTTCTTTAAACAATTCTCCTTTCCAGGCGGAGTAGGCAGTCATTGCACACCGGAGACACCCGGTTCGATCCATGAAGGCGGGGAGCTGGGGTACGTGCTCTCCCACGCCTGCGGAGCGGCCTTTGATAATCCGGAGCTAATTGTTTCGGCCGTCGTCGGGGACGGCGAAGCGGAAACCGGACCTTTGGCAACTTCCTGGCACATCAATAAATTCTTGAATCCGATCCGCGATGGCGCGGTTCTCCCGATCCTGCACCTGAACGGTTACAAAATCAACAATCCCACCTTGCTTGCCCGGATTAGTCGCGAAGAGTTGGAGAACCTCCTGCGAGGCTACGGTTGGACACCTTACTTCGTGGAGGGCTCTGATCCGGAAAGTATGCATCAAGCGATGGCGGCGACGACGGAGCATTGTATTTCAGAAATAAGGAAGCACCAACAGGAAGCGCGAAAGACGGGAGTTGCTGAGCGGATCCGCTGGCCCATGATCGTGTTGCGAACTCCGAAAGGCTGGACGGCCCCGAAAGAGGTCGATGGTCACCGACTAGAGGGTTTCTGGAGGGCACATCAGGTGCCGATGGCAGACGTTAGGAAGAATCCAGAGCGACTCCACCAACTGGAGAAATGGATGCGCTCGTACAAGCCCGAAGAGCTCTTCGACGAAAGCGGAAAACTGGTTCCAGAACTGAAAGCACTCGCTCCGAGTGGTGCGCGACGGATGGGCGCGAATCCGCACGCCAACGGAGGAAAGCTTAAGAGGGCCCTGCGCCTTCCGGACTTTCAGGAATACGCCTTGAAGGTTGAAAAACCGGGCACTATTGAGGCCGAAAACACGCGTCCCCTGGGAGTGTTCCTGCGGGATGTGATGAAACTGAACATGAAGAACTTTCGCGTCTTCGGACCAGACGAAAACACTTCAAACAAACTGAATGACATCTATGCGGTCAGCAAGAAATTCTGGATTGCGGAGAACTTTCCTGAAGATGCCGACGGAGGAGAGTTGGCAAATGACGGCCGAGTCATCGAGATGCTAAGCGAACACACGGTCGAAGGCATGCTTGAAGGGTACGTGCTTACCGGTCGCCATGGTTTCATTTCCTCTTATGAGTCCTTCATCCACGTTATCGATTCTATGTTCAACCAACATGCGAAGTGGTTGTCGATCTGCAATCACCTATCGTGGCGGGAAAAGGTTGCGTCGCTGAACATACTGGTTACATCAACGGTTTGGCGACAGGACCATAATGGTTTCACCCATCAGGATCCCGGCTTCCTGGACGTGGTCGTCAATAAAAGTTCCGCTGTTACACGCATTTATCTTCCTCCGGATGTCAACTCATTGCTGTCAGTCGCCAATCACTGTCTGAAGAGCGAAAACTACGTAAACGTGATCGTCTGCGACAAGCAAATGCACCTGCAATACTTGGATATGGAGGCCGCGATAACGCACTGCACCAAGGGGATCGGCATGTGGGAGAAAGCCTGCAATGACCAGGGCAGCGAACCGGATGTTGTGATGGCCTCGGCTGGTGACATACCGACACAGGAAACTTTGGCAGCCATTGCGCTACTACGCGAAGAATTTCGCGATCTCAAGATTCGCTACATCAACGTGATCGACCTTTTTAAACTGCAGCCGAGCTCGGAACACCCTCACGGGCTGTCTGACAAAGATTTTGATTCGCTTTTCACCATCGACAAACCCATCATCTTTAATTTCCACGGATATCCGTCGCTCGTCCATCGTCTGGCTTACAGCCGTACGAATCACAACAACATGCACGTCCGTGGTTATAAGGAACAGGGCAATATCAATACGCCGTTGGAGCTAGCCATCGAGAATGAAATTGATCGGTTCAGCTTGGCCATGGATGTTATTAAACGCGTTCCAAAGCTTCAGCGAATCGGTGCCCACGCGAAAGAAAAATTTCTTAACGAACAGATTTCGTGCCGAAATTATGCCTACGAGCATGGGACAGATAGGCCTGATGCGGCCGCCTGGAAGTGGCCTTACTAGAAACGACAGATCTTGTCGATGAACTCCCTCTTGACGAGCTGCGGATGAACGTCCTGGTACTCAACGCGGGAAGCTCTAGCCTGAAGTTTCAATTGATCGCAACGGACCGTGACGCCATTGCCGCGAATAAGGATGTGCGCCTGTGTCGGGGACACATTGACCGGTTCGGCGGAGAAGTAGTTGTCGTTGTGCTAGTGCGTGATGGCTCAAGGAAGAAGTTCAGTGCCTCGACGCGCGATCTGCAGGCATCATTGGAACAGCTCATGCGGTGGATCACCTCGGACGCTTCGGGAATCAACGAAATCAGAGCGGTCGACGACGTCCATGCTGTTGGCCATCGCGTCGTTCATGGCGGCGAGTTGTTTGGGGAATCCAAGCTGATCACCGACGAGGTGCTCAAGGGGATTGAGGACTGCATCGAGTTAGCGCCGTTGCACAACCCGAATAACATCAAGGGCATTTTGGCGGCACGGCAAATATTCGGT
>Ga0137377_10002875_pt1 | contig 13031 bp, 8 predicted proteins | sample SagtaG_22_FD_104815 | JGI IMG/M metagenome (GOLD analysis project Ga0137377, IMG submission 104815) | Vadose zone soil microbial communities from Sagehorn Ranch, Mendocino, California, USA - Sage2_L_40_16 metaG | ecosystem: Environmental > Terrestrial > Soil > Vadose zone | place: USA... | reverse complement strand
TGGAGAAGTATCCGCTGGCCTCCCCCGGTACCCCCACCTTTCCCTCCCCCGCAAGCGGGGGAGGGAAAGGGAGGGGGGCGGGGGCGAGGGGACAGGACCTACGTTCCACCGGCGATCCCATCGGCGCGAAGCGCGGCGGTTCCGCCCCTGTGGTTGCAAGCCTGCTCGACTGCCGGCTCAAGACCGGACGCACCCATCAGATCCGTGTCCACCTCGCCGCAATAGGCCATCCGCTGCTGGGTGACGCTACCTATGGCCCAGGCTTTATGACCAAGATGGCCCTCTTGTCTGAAGCAGCCAGGGAGGCACTTGTGGCCCTTTCAAGACAGGCCCTTCATGCTTATTTATTGGTTATTGAACACCCGGGGACTGGGAAAGAAATGGCGTTTCGCTCCGAGCTGCCGCCAGAACTCGTCAGCCTCCGATTGGCGCTCAGGAACGGATAGCGAACGGATAAATCGCCGCAGATCTGGCTTGTGCGCAGCGACGCAGGGGCGTTGCGCCTAAAAATAACCCTTAATCCCCAACAAGTTGCCACCCTTCCGGGTGCTCCACGCGGCGGTCAGTCACGCCTGCGTCACAGTGAAGTGACACCCCCGCGCTGTTTTCGGCGCGTTATCTGTGTATGGTGCACGTTGTAACCGTTCGCGGTTGCAGCAAAATCCGCTCCCTTCCCTCCCCTGCTTACGGGGGGAAGGAAAGGGAGGGGGAACAAAAATCCCGGCTCCGACTGGCTCGAAGAAGCGGTTTGGGGCCTCTGCCCGCCGATCTCGGGGGCAAAACATGAGGAGGGCGCTGTCATGGCCCAATCCGCTATCTTGCCTATCATCACGGCCGAATCAGGTCTCGGCCGATATCTTGACGAAATTCGCCGGTTCCCCATGCTGGAGCCGCAGGAAGAATATATGCTGGCCAAGCGCTGGCGGGAGCACGGCGACCGCGTCGCGGCTCACAAGCTCGTTACCAGCCATTTGCGCCTGGTGGCCAAAATTGCCATGGGCTATCGGGGCTACGGCCTTCCGATTGCCGAAGTGATTTCGGAGGGCAACGTCGGCCTGATGCAGGCGGTGAAGCGCTTCGAACCGGAAAAGGGCTTCCGCCTCGCCACTTACGCGATGTGGTGGATCAAGGCCGCCATTCAGGAATACATCTTGCGGTCGTGGTCGCTCGTCAAGATGGGCACTACCGCCAACCAGAAAAAGCTGTTCTTTAACCTGCGCAAGGCCAAGAGCCGAATCTCTGCGCTGGACGAGGGGGATATGCGCCCTGATCAGGTCAAGCTGATAGCCAAGCGGCTCGGCGTGACCGAACAGGACGTGATCGACATGAATCGGAGGCTCAGTGGCGACGCCTCGCTCAACGCCCCGATCCGCGAGGACGGTGACTCGGGCGAGTGGCAGGACTGGCTGATGGACGACCGTGACAGCCAGGAAGCGACGCTCGCTGCCTCTGAGGAGTTGGACAATCGCCGCGCGGCGCTTTCCGATGCGCTTGAGGTACTCAATGACCGCGAACGGCGCATCTTCGAGGCGCGCCGGCTTGCCGACGACCCGGTCACTCTCGAGGACCTCGCAGTGGAATTCGGCGTATCGCGCGAACGCGTCCGCCAGATCGAGGTGCGAGCGTTCGAGAAGGTCCAGAAGGCCGTGAAGAACCGCGTTGCCGCCATGGAAGCGCCGGCTGCTGCCCGCGCTGCCGCCGCGCCGCCGATGCCGGCGCATTAAAGCGAATTTCGATCGACTGGACTCGGTAGGGTGGGTTGAGCGCAAGCGAAACCCACCGCGGGCTTCGCCGCTGGAAACGTCCTGATGGGTTTCGCTGTCGCTCAACCCATCCTACGGCCCTGCCGAGCGCCGCAAAGATTCGAGGCCTCGTAGGGTGGGGGCAGGCCCTCACTGTCCCCACGTCGCGAAGGCCTCCGTGAATGCGCGCTCGCCGGGCGTCCCCTTCTCGATGGCGATAATGGCTCGCTTTCCGTCGTCATAAACCACAGGAATGTCGAACCACGACCGCTCCTTGAGGAGTTGGACATTGCGCTGCATGTCGGCGTCCACCGCTGAGAGGACGATCAGGAAGAAATTGGCCGTGACTTTAACGGCGGCGCCGTTGAGCGGAACGCCGCGCGTCGTTTCACCCTGCTTCATCAATACGCCTGGAATATTCGAGATGCCGCCATGGAGGAAGTCAGGCGGCAAGGCAAATATGACCTCGACCGTATGGCTAGTTGCCGGAAGCTGCTTGTCGTCATTGCGCCGCAGCGACAAGCGCAACGAGACTTTCTGTTCAGGAATTTCGATTTCGGCCCGCACGACGACGTCAGGCTTCTGACCCGGCCCGGGAGCCACCCGCTCAGTTCGCCAGACCGCAGAACCAATGAACTGCGTGCCGTTAGGGTTGGTTTGATCCTCCTCGTAAAGCACAACCTTCTGCGCCAATACGGCGCCCTCGCTGGCGAGCGGCGCCGATGGGGCGCGCTCTGCAATCTTGCCGCGCGCCGTACTCTCGGCCGGCGCAACCTGATCGGCGGGCCGACTGGGACTGGAAGCACCGCGAATGGACGCAACGATGTCGTCGCCCCACCAGTACGCAACGCCGGCGATCGCCAGCACCAGGAGCACCATCACGGCGATCGCGACGATTCTGTTCGAAGTGCGCGGGACGCTCCACGCCGACATGAGCGAGTGCTCGGGCGCTCGTTCCGGCCCGCGCTCCGCCCTGATCACACGTGGAAAAGGCTGCACGCGGCTGCGCGCATCATCCTGCCGCGTCATCGCGGAGGATGGCCGGGGAATGTCGCGTGAGGAACGACGCGGCAGCGGTTGCTCTAGGGCCTGCTCCATCGTCGGTTCACCGCGCGCTTCCGTGCGGCTGCCAGGGCGTGGCGCGAAGCGGTCGAAGTCTGGAGCCTTCGCAGGGGTGCGGACACCCCTCTCCCTACTCTCCACCGCATGCGGCGGAGGGTAGGGAGGGGGTGCGGTCGCACTCTCCAGCCCGTCGTCCTCGGCGATCCCATCTCGAAAGGCCTTGAGCGCCCTTTCGGACACCGAAGGTCCGCTGCGGCTCCACAGCGTGCGTTCCGTGGGTGGCGCCTCTGTGCCCGAGGCCGGCGCACGCGGCGTACGGATACGCGGTTCCGCGACCGGCTTTGCAGCAGGAGACAACGAGACGGCCTGTTGCGTTTCCTCCACATCGGACCGGTCATCGCCGTCATCCGCGGGCGCCGCCATCGTAGGACGGGACGCCCGCAGATCGTAGCGTGGCAGAGGATTCGGCATCTCTTCCGGCGGATCGGACGGGCCCTCGGCGCGCTGGTCGTTTTCTTGGCGGGATTCGGGGCGCGTCGGAAGTGGTTCGCCGCGCGAACGACGCGCGGCCTCCGCCTCGACTTTTCGTATCGCCTCCTCGAGCGCCAGCCGCTCGCGGGTTATGTCCGGTTCGCTCAAAGCCGGCTCAACGCCACGCAGCTGCGCAAGAAGGGCGGTACGCGCCCGATCGTACAATGCCCGGCGCGCCTCGGGCGTGCTCTTGTCGAGCCCGGAAACGGCCTTGGCGATCAACGGATAGTAATCGGCCATCGGTTCTCCACGCCGCCCGCGCTGGCAGCGCACATCCTATTACATTTCGAACGGATTGCGCATGAGGATTGTGTCCTCCCGTTCCGGACTTGTTGACAGCAATGCCAGGGGGCAACCAACCAGTTCCTCGATCCGCCGCACATATTTTATTGCAGGTGCCGGTAATTCTGCAAAGGATCTTGCCCCCGCCGTCTTCTCCTGCCAGCCCGCTATCGTTTCATAGACCGGTTCTACCCGCGCCTGAGCGTGTTCGCTGGCGGGCAGATAATCAACTATACGACCGTCAAATCTGTAACCGACACAGATCTTTATTTCAGGTAATCCATCCAAAATATCAAGTTTTGTCAAAGCCAGCCCGTCGATCCCGCTGGTGCGGACAGTTTGCCGCACCAGCACTGCGTCAAACCACCCGCAGCGGCGTGGCCGCCCCGTGACGGTTCCAAATTCGCGGCCGCGTTCGCCGATCGTGCGGCCGATCTCGTTGCTCTGCTCGGTTGGGAACGGACCCGCCCCGACCCGGGTCGTGTAGGCTTTGCAGATTCCAAGTACGTAGCCCACCGCGGACGGACCGAGGCCCGACCCGGTCGCCGCCTGGGATGCAACCGTGTTGGATGACGTCACATACGGATAGGTGCCGTGATCGACATCCAGCAACGCCCCCTGGGCGCCTTCGAAAAGGATTCGCTTTCCGTCGCGTCGTTTCCGGTCGAGCAGCGACCAAACCGAATCCATATAGGGCAGGACGCGCGGGGCGACTGCGGCAAGCACCTGGTAAATCGCCTTCGGCTCAAGCTCGGGGAGATTCATCCCCCGTCGCAACGTGTTGTGATGGGCGAGCAGTCGATCAATCTTGTCGCCGAGCGCCGACAGATCAGCAAGGTCCATCAGGCGGATCGCCCGCCGCCCGACCTTGTCTTCATAAGCCGGCCCGATGCCGCGTCGTGTAGTACCGATTCGCGTGCCAGAATTGGAGGATTCACGGAGGACATCGAGTTCCTGATGCAAGGGTAAAATCAAGGTCACATTTTCGGCGATACGCAACGAGTCGGGCGTGACTTCCACGCCTTGACGCTTGAGCCTCGAGATTTCCTCAATCAGTGCGGCGGGATCGAGCACCACGCCATTTCCAATGACCGACAGTTTGCCTGGACGCACCACACCGGACGGCAGCAGCGACAGCTTGTAGACGACGCCGTCGATCACGAGCGTGTGGCCGGCATTGTGGCCGCCCTGGAAACGCACGACGATGTCGGCCTGCTCGGAGAGCCAATCGACAATCTTACCCTTGCCTTCGTCCCCCCATTGGGACCCGACGACCACCACATTCGCCATGGCGCACCCTTAAGGCAGCAGCCTTGTAGCCCGGATGGAGCCACCGGGGCCTGGTGGCTCCATCCGGGCTACGGTCCAGGAACCGCCGCGACTATTGCCCATCTTACCCAATCGGATACCGGATGATCGTGCTTCCGGCAAGTCGCAAAAACCCAGCTTGCGCCGCCAAATGGCGACACAAGCTGTTGATTAGGCGACATTTTTAGGTGACAACCTGCTACACCCTCACAGGCCCGGGACGAAGACGACCGCTTTGTCGGCAGGCCAGCGCACCCGCCACGCGACTCGGATCTCTTTCGCTTCGCCAGGTGCGACCTCCAGGCTCCAGGCCATAACGCCGCGCCGGTTGCGCACGTCCTTTTCGGTCGGCGTCGTCGTCGCCGGCAGCAACTCGACCTTGACCTCGTCGATTTCACTCACCGGGACCTGATCCTCGATGACGACCCGGATTGGCGCATCATGGCCATTGCGAATCGATGTCTTGAATTCCCGGCGTTCGGTCTTGGCGGAGCTGATGATGCCCGCAGAGCCTTCCATCTGCCGCACCGTGCTGCGCGCAATCTTGATATTGTCATCGGCGCCGAAGCCCAGCCGCACATCCTCGTCCTTCGCGGTCATCGCCATCTGGCCGCGGCCGACATAGATCCCGTCCCGATAAATTGCGACTCGCCCAGGCAACAATGGTGCATCCTCCGCGTGCTTGAAGTTCGCCTCCAGGAACGCCGTGGCGTCGAGCGCCGGCGCGGCACGCACCAGAAGGTCCGGCACTATGAGGGCAGAGGAAATACGGAAACTCTTGGCGCCTTCACTGGCCGCAATACTGACGCGGCCGGGAATCCGATAGACTGCCTGGAACCCGCCGGTGTCAGCCGCGGCTTCCTGCTCCTCGGCCGCAACATTATCGTCAGTGCGCTTGGCAGCTTGGGCCTCTGCCCTCCCCCTCAGCGTAACCTGGGGGGCGGCAGCCGGCGGAATTGCAGTCGGCGCTCGCGCCCCTTCGGCCAGCGGACGCGGCGGCGCGGGATAGCGCACGATGAGCGGGCGCAGCTCCGGCGCGCTGCCGCCTTTGGCGGTGCGCACCGTCGACACCGCAAGCTGCACCTCGTTCCAGTCCTCGCCCGTCGCCTGGACGATTTCGGCGCGACGAACAAGGTCGAGTGACGGCTTGCGGTCGCGCCCGCCGGTGTCGAGCCGCGCATCGTAGATCGGCGACCAGCGTGCACCACGCACCGTGTATGACACGCGCAACGTCGCGCTCGTCGCCGCATCGGAATTGATGTCGATCCGCACCTCCATCTTGCGCGGCGGATTGGCGGTGCGCTGGGCGTCGAGCCGCGCCAGCTCGCGGTCAATGTTTCGCTGCATGATCCGCGCTTCGCGGATTGTGGTGTCGGCGGCCATGACTTCATCCTCCACCGCCGCGAACGCCGCCCGCCATTCGCCAAGCGGCCGCGCCTCGCCCTTGTCGCCTATGCCGGCCGGCGCTTGTTCGGCGAAGCGTTCGGCGAATTTGCGCCGTGCGGTTGCGGCAGCGATCTTGCCGTCGAGGCGGGCGTACTCGTCTCGCAGCGACTCGATGCGGTCATCGAGCGCCGGATCCGCCGGCGGACGTTCGGCGCGCGGCGGCCTGGCATCGATTCCCCCGATGGTGAGCCTCGCCCGCGCCTCGCCCTCGACCCGCAGCGATGCGGGATCGAGTGTCGGCGGAAAGTCGACGGCACGCAGCACGCTGTCGCCTTGCGGCAGGTCGACCCTGATCCGGCGCGTCACCGTGGCGCCGTCGGGATAGACCGTCACGGATTCAATTGCGGAGGTGATCTCAGTCTGCGCCGCGGCAGGCGTCGCCAGCGCGAAGATCACGCACAGTATGGCGAATGAGAGACGCATGTGTTGTCCTCCGAGTGTCTTGGCCGACGGCAATACGACCGCCCCAAAAGCGACGCGCCGAGATCGCCGTGGGCCGTTCTCAGCAGCCCTCGGGATTCCGGCTTGATCATGGCGAGCGAGCGATTCGGGCGCCACCGTCTTACGATGTGTATCCGCAGGGGCACGTCGGGTTCAGGCCACCCTCAGGACCACAGAGGCCGCAACGTCGTTACCCTTCACCCTTGATGTTGTTTTCGCGAGCGACGGGTCCCCAAATACGCATCTGTTCGGCGACGAATTTGCGCAGCTCTTGGGGCCCGCCAAGACTGAGAGCGACCTGCTGTGTTTCGGCTAGCTGCCTCAGGACGCGCTCCTCGCGAAGACTTGACGTCAGGTCGGCACCAAACCGTTCTATCATCGACTTCGGCGTGCCAGCCGGCGCGAATACGCCCCACCACGCATAGGCCTCAAAACCCGCAAAACCGCTCTCCGCAATGGTGGGCACCGACGCCAGCATCAAGGCCCGCGCGATTCCAGTTTGCGCCACCGGCCGGATCGCGCCAGCCTGAACTTGCGGAATTGAAAGCGCCGTACTGGCAACCAGCAAATCGACATGACCCGCGACGACATCGTTCATGGCGGGGCCGCCACCCCGGTAGGGTACATGCACAAGCTCTACGCCCGTCTGGTTCGACAACTTGGCCATGGGGAGATGGCCGACGCTGCCACTGCCAACCGATGCATAGCTAATTGTCTTGGGCGTCCGCTTGGCCGCAGAAATGATGTCGGCGAGCGTTCTAAAGGGTCGTCCGGGATGGGTGGTGATCACGTAGGGTGCAGTGCCAATCAAAAGCACAGGATCAAGGTCTTTCTCAGTGTCGTAGGGCAGAGTGGGCAGCACGAATGGATTTGCCGCATGGTTGTCGAAGACGAACAGCCAAGTGCTTCCATCGGGCGGCGATTTCGCCACCGAGCCAGTGCCGATACTGCCGGACGCTCCGGCGCGATTGTCGACAATGATGTTGACGCCAAGACGTTGCTGCAGCCCGTTTTGAACCAGCCGCGCAATCACGTCTGTGGACCCTGCCGGTGGATACGGCACAACGATTCGAATGTTGCCAGACGGCCAGGCTTGCGCCGCCGCCGCACTTGGCCACGCAACTGCCGTTGCGAGAAAAGCAATGAAATCGCGCCGTCTCATATGCATTCCCCAAGGCATCAGGACGTTTGGTATGCCTTTCCATATCACTCTGTGGTGCGATGGCATAGCTGGGGAAGTGGAGTTTGCGTCGCGGGCTGTGCCGGGGCGGCCAAGGCCATCGCGCCCGCTTTCGGAGGCGTGGAGTATTGGTGTATCGTTCAAGAATGAGTTGCCGACGAGATGTGGGGAGCCAGGGTACCGACGCGTGGAACGTAAGAAAGAGGAGACGACCATGCAAAACCGCTTCAGGGCCTCTATGACGGCGATCGTCGCAGTCGCGGCCGCTGTCGGCGTTATCATATCGGCGCCGATCGCGTGGGCGCAGGCTCAGAGGCCTGCGGCTTCGGCGCCGGGCGCGGCGCTGAAAACGCCCTGGGGCGACCCTGATCTGCAGGGCATTTGGACGGTGGAAACCGATACGCCGCTGCAACGCCCTGCCAGATTTGCGAACCAGGAATATTTTACCCCCGAGCAGCGGGCCGAATTGGATGAGGTGCGCTCGGCGCTGGCCGGCAAAGACCAGCGTGCGGAGCGCGGGACCGAACTCGACGTTGGCGGCTCCTACAATCAGCTGTTCGTGCCCCGCAAGCACTCCGGCGTGCGCACCTCGATGATTGTCGATCCGCCCAATGGCCGAATTCCGCCAATGACGGCAGAGGCTCAGAAAATAGCCGCCGCCGAGCGGGAATTTCGCCTCGCTTTGATCCAAGCGACGGACAGTTGCAAACTTCAATACCGCAACTGTGCCGGCGGTAAATACGATCCGACGCCCTCGCCGCGGCGCGCTGAGCTCGCCCCGCGCTACAGCGTCGTAGGGATGAATCGCCATGACGGTCCGGAGGACTTTGCAGCAGGCACACGATGCCTGCCCGGCAGGCTGCCGGAGTTTGCCAGCATCAGCTTCCGGCGGATCGTGCAGACGCCGGGGGGCATCTCGATGATCTACGACGTTGGCCAGGGCCAAGGATGGCAGCGGACCATAGTCATGGACGGCAGGCCGCATTTGCCGCCCCACATCCGCCAATGGTTCGGCGATTCGCGCGGCCACTGGGAGGGAGATACGCTCGTCATCGACGTCACCAACTTCAGTCCGAAGACTGACTTTCAGGGCTCGCGCGAAAACTTGCACCTCGTCGAACGTTGGACGCGGACGAGCCCGACGGAGCTGGCGTACGAGCTCACGATCGAGGACCCGACCGTGTGGGTGAGGCCGTGGACCGTCAAGCGCGAGTTCACGCGACAAAGCGATGAAGAAAATAAAATCTATTACGAGCCGCGCTGCATCGAAGGAAACTATGCCCTGCCGGGCATGTTGCGCGGTGCGCGCATGGAGGAGACCGCTTTTGCAGAGGGACGCGGTCCTAATCCTGCAACAAAAGACAAAACCATCGGCAATTCGGGCGTTGCGGAGGATCCGTTAGAGATACCGCGCTAACGATGATCCATTGACGGCCATCCGCGACAAGGTGGCCAGCCGTGTAAGCCGTGTAGGGTGGGCAAAGGCGCGCACTCCGTGCGCTGTGCCCGCGCGGGCGCGGCCGCCCTTGACGCGGGCATCCACGTCCTTCTTCCCCCCACTCAACAAGCATGGCCGGGACGAGCCCGGCCATGCAGGAGAGGCGGTCTACCGTGACCGGAATCTGCTCTAGAGCGTCTTGCGCTGCGCCGGAGTCACATCCGCCGACCTGGGAGCGGACGCCACCAATTCGAGCTTCCCGTTGCTGTCGCCCAGCTTGGTCACGTTGGGCACGCCTGCCTTGTCCAGCATCGTGAGGAGCAGGCTGCTCATCGGCGTCCGGTTCGGATAGCGGATATGCTGTCCGCCCTTGATGCCGTTAACGCCGCCGGCGACCAGCATGATCGGCAGATCCGTGTAGAGGTGCAGGTTGGCGTCGCTGAGCGCTGCCCCGTACATGATCATTGAGTGATCCAGCAGCGAGCCGTCGCCGTCCGGCGTCGAGCGCAGCTTGTCCAGATAGTAGGACAGCATCTTGACGTGGAAGGTGTTGATCTGGATGACCTTCGCGATCTTGTCCTGTTCGCCGTGGTGATGCGTCACGGAATGGTGGGAGTCGCCAAATCCGAGTTCGGGGTAGCCGCGCGGGCTCGTCTCGTGACCGACCTGGAACGTGCAGACGCGCGTCATGTCGGTCTGCCAGGCGAGAACCATGAGATCCGTCATCAATTTATAGTACTCGGACCAGGACGACGGGGTACCCTTGGGGCCGGCCATCTCTGGCAGAACGTGGTCCTTGCTCTGCGCCTCCGCTCGCTGGATGCGCCGCTCAACGTCACGCACCGCGTCCAGATATTGGTCGATCTTGCCCCGGTCCGGTGCGCCAACCTTTATGCGCAGCCGCTTGGCGTCCTGATTGATGGCATCAAGGATGCTGCGGTCCTCCTGCCTCAGGATCGCACGCGCCTTCGGATCGGTCGTGGAGCCGAACAGACGCTCGAACAGCGCACGGGGGCGGCTCTCCATCGGCATCGGCGTGGTGTCGTCGCGCCATGAGATCGTATTGTAATAAGCGCAGCTATAGGCGTTCTCGCAGGAGCCCACCACATCCGCCGATTCCAAGCTGACCTCGAGCGAGGCGAGCTGGGTCTCTTTGCCGAACTCCTTCGCCGCGACCTGGTCGACGGAGACGCCGGCATGCAAGTCGGCGCCCGCGGTCATCTTGGCGTGAGATCCCGTCAGCCAGGCGGTGCAAGCCCGCGGATGATCGCCGCCTAATTCATACCCGAGGCCCGCAGCTTGCTGGTTATCGAGCCCCGAGAATACCAGCATGCGGTCCTTGAAATCCGCGAGCGGTTGGAGAATACGCGGCAACTCCGTAAGCGGCCCACCCGTGCCTTTGGGCGCAAACTCGTGATTCAAGTTCATGATCCCATTCGGGACCTGGACGAACCCCATGCGGGTCGGCCGTGCGCCGGGTACGGCAAAGGCCGGAGTCATTGCGTCCAGTAGCGGCAGCGCAAGGGCTGCACCTGTGCCGCACAGGAACGTACGCCGGTCTACGAATTTCCCCGTAATAACCATTGCTTATGCTCCTCTCCGTTTGAATCAGTGGATTGGCTTGGTTTTGACACTACCGAGAACGCTGGATAACCGACGGCGCTCGCCCGAGCGCGCGTCGCGCACCACCTCGCGAATAACGGGGGATCGCAGCACCAAACCTATTGCACGCCGCGCTGCTCCGGTTCGAAACATCGCTCTCTCGCGCGTGTGGTGGCGTTGAACGCATTAATTGGAAATAAAAAAGCTACACTCTTTTTTCCGTGCTGGCAATGGCTTTCAACTTCCCCGCTACCGCGAAAGCGCGCGGTCTTGACGTGCCAACGCGTTCCTACCGGGTGCCGACGAGGTAATCCCATAAGCCGCGCCGAATCTTTCCGGTAATGGGTTAGGCACGACGGGAAGGCCGGCTGGGCAGCATGTCTGCTTCACTTCTGTTCGCGTCGCGCTGACCGGTAGTGGGTCAGTTTGAAATTTTGCCATCTTGACCGCAGCTTGGAATCCGCGGGTGCCTACCCCATAGTAGCGGCATGACCAAGCACCCGAAACGCCCCCGCGACCCTGCTCAACTCGCAAAATTCATAGTTGATCTTGCCACGGGAAATGTGGAGAGTGGGACAACTTCCGATAAAAAGAACCAAGCTGCGGTAGCGCTGGGTAGGCTCGGGGGGAAGCGAGGCGGGGCAGCTAGGGCCGCAAAGCTCACGCCAGAACGTCGAACTGAAATCGCCAGAAAAGCCGCCTCGAAACGATGGGCAGCAAAAGTTGATAAGGGCTAAAGAGCGATGGCGGCCCCGCGAGGGCGGTCTGTGCCGGACACCAATCCCTACAGTCAGGTCACTTCGGAGCGTAACCAAGACGCCAGTACTCGAAAGCATTTATATCAAGAGATAGAGAGGTTTTTGAACGGCCGCCGTCTTGTGTCTTTGTTTACGAGTTTTGTTCATCCCGTTCAGATCGAAGATTCTGAAGCGGATATGTTGCAATCAATTCTCCAGAACATGGATGTATCCGGCGGCTTAGTCCTCATGATCAGTTCCCCGGGTGGGGACGGGTTGGCCGCCGAGCGGATTGTAAGGGTGTGCCGTTCCTATAGTGGAACTCATGATTTTTGGGCTATTGTTCCCGGAAAAGCCAAGTCCGCAGCCACGCTTGTCTGCATGGGGGCAAGCAAAATTTTCATGGCTCCTGCATCCGAACTAGGGCCAGTCGATCCTCAAATTCTCCGCAATGAAGAAGGAGTTAGAAAATCCTTCTCCGCGGATAGCTTGGTGTCAGGCTACAACAAGCTTTTTGATGCCGCAGTGAAAACAAAGGGCCGCTTGGAGCCCTACATGCAGCAATTGCGACATTACGACGTTCGTGACATCAATAAGTACAGGTCATATATAAAATTAGCTGAAGATATGGCAGTAAAGGTACTGTCTAGCGGTATGATGAAGGGTAAAAGTGTCACTGAAATCAAAAAGAAAATCAAGATGTTCTTGGAGCCGGAGGCTGGAACGTTGGCTCATGGGCGCCCTACTTATGGCACAGAGGCGGCGGATTGTGGTCTTAAGATAGAACAAGTCGACGTGAAAAGTGAGATGTGGAAACATATTTACGAGCAGTACGTTAGGACTGAACGGTTCGTATCAAGCTCTGTTGCTGCTAAGGCGGCGGAATGTGGAGATACTGCCTTTTATCAAAGCCCAAGCTATGGAGACGGCGATGACGAGTAGGGCCGATACTAAGCGTCTCGCATCAGCGGAGAGGCGTTTGAAAGAAATCGAGAAGGCTTTGCGAGAGTATCTTTCCCCAATCAGGGGCAAAGACTACGTTTCGCGCGGTGATTGGTTACCGACCGACTCAAATATTGCGAGAAGGCGTGAGGCAGATCGCGCGCGAGGTGTTTCACGCCATTCAAACTGACTTTTATGCTGTCGGTAGCTTTTCAAGTTGTCCGGTTTTGGTAGCACATCAATTGTCCGCTTCGGGTTGAGGTGGAGCCGGCCGGTTTGGAAGCGGTGGACGCCCCGGCGCGGTGTTTGGTTTAGGCTGA
>Ga0137377_10002873_pt1 | contig 13034 bp, 5 predicted proteins | sample SagtaG_22_FD_104815 | JGI IMG/M metagenome (GOLD analysis project Ga0137377, IMG submission 104815) | Vadose zone soil microbial communities from Sagehorn Ranch, Mendocino, California, USA - Sage2_L_40_16 metaG | ecosystem: Environmental > Terrestrial > Soil > Vadose zone | place: USA... | reverse complement strand
CCCCCTCCGTTTTGCGGAAATTGGAATGCAACCGCTGGCAGAAACCAATTCTGTTCGAGGACTCCATCACTTTACGAACACGCTCACTGCGCTCTTCTTCTGGTCCCATACGGCTATACTCAGGCTGTTCGAGTATATTTACCACACCTTCGCGATAAAAAACATCACCCAAGGGATCGCCATGTTGCTCCAGAATGCGAAGGATAGTGGTACAGATCAAATGCTCTATTATCGAAAAATCGTACCGCTCAAGGAGAGCTTCCACCTGTTTCGCATATTTACCGTGTAAGAGTTTATTCAAACGGGCTGACGAGACACTTAGCTCTTCCTGGTCGATGGGTGTTTCCAACAGTAATCGCTGCTGCTTTACCGTACCATCTTCCAACACCAGTACCAGATGGGCAGAGAGCTCTGTTACCGAGAGAACTTCAAAGTGTTTAAGTCGGCCTACATCAGCGCGCGGAGAAGTCATGACCGCCGCACTATGGAGCAATCGAGCCATAACAGAAGCCGTCAATCGTACCCATTGATCTAGTTGATCCTGTACTTGATAGAACTGGTGGCGAATGAGACGCTGTTCTTCGAGTGAGAGCGCTGACTCTTCCATGAGGTGCTCTACAAAGAAGCGATACCCCAGGTCGGTAGGCACTCGCCCAGCAGAGGTGTGAGGCTGATAGATTAAATGTGCCTCTTCCAGCCCGGCCAGTTCGTGACGAACGGTTGCGGAACTGAAGTTCATAGTATATTTGCGCACCAGAGTATCGGATGCAACTGGTGTTGCACTGTGAATATATTCTTCGACGAGCGCACGCAGTATTTGCTGTTTGCGCTGGCTCAGTGGTATCATTTACTGATACATCCTCAGAACATAGAGCTATGTTCGTATGATACTTCGCTTGTCAATGATGATTGCTAGCAGTCTCCGCTTGAGACTGCAAATACAGAATAGCACTGTCAATGTGGGATTGTCAAGAGGAATTTTGCTAACATCTACTCCTATTTACCTATAAGTCTCTTCGAATTGCATAGAGTGTCACCTTCGCGTTATTTGCTCGTTTAAATATAACGTAGGGAGGTACGATCTTTTCTATTCAGTATTAGACGTGGAGGTTTTATGAGTCGATCTAACACTCAGGCGCTTTCAAATCCATCTAATGTAGCACAATTTTTGTCATGGCTGCGTGACGAGACACCCAAAAAGCTTTTTATCAATGATCCCCGCGCAAGAATATTGCTTGTCTCTTTCTCAATGCTTTTTTTCGAATTACTCTGTATTCGCTGGGTTCCGTCTTATGTTCGCTACCTGAGCTATTTTAATAACTTCATCCTGCTGGCCTCTTTCCTGGGTATTGGTCTTGGTATGCTTTCAGCCCGTCGCCAGCGTTTCTGGTATCCGCCTTTTCCACTGCTGGTGCTGTTAATGGTCATCATCGTTGGATTGAATAAATTCGAACTGCACATTACTACGACAGATGTGATTTATTACGTTCCAGGCGCAGATCAAAGTGGGAGCACAGAAAACTTCTTCGTTCTGCCTCTCATATTTGGCATGATCGCTGCCTGCTTCATCCCTCTCGGTCGCTCGTTGGGCCAGTTGTTTTCGCAGGTAAAACCTCTTACCGCTTACACTTTTGACATCATTGGCAGTCTGATAGGGATTGCAAGTTTCTCCATTATCGCTTTTCTTGCTTTGCCACCGCTTGTCTGGTTTGCTCTTTTGAGTATACCTATTATGCTACTTAGTTCCAAGAGGACAATATTGTTGGTTGGGCTGACCTTTTTTGTAACAGTAATTATTACCTGGCAACTCGGTCGCGGCGCCTACTGGTCCCCGTACTACAAAATTGTGCTTTATCCCACCCAACCAGCAGGGTACATCGTCGATGTGAATAACGCAGGTGGTCACCAGGCGATGATTCCCTGGCAGAATAAAGAACCTTTCTACAAGCTTGTGTACAATATCTTCCCTGGCAATTCGTTCAAGCATGCGTTGATACTTGGGGCGGGGACCGGCTCTGACGCCGATATCGCACTACAGTATGGAGTCCAATCGGTCACAGCAGTAGAGATCGACCCCACGATCCTGAAACTCGGTGAGGGCCTTAACCCTGACCATCCCTACAGCAACCCGCGTGTACACGCTGTGATCAACGACGGCCGCTCTTTCTTAGAAAATACAACAGATAAATACGACTTGATAATCTTTGCATTACCTGACTCGCTCACACTCACTTCGAGTAATACAAGCCTGCGCCTGGAAAGTTTCCTGCTGACGCAGGATTCATTTAAGACAGCTCGCTCGCGATTGACAAGTAACGGCGTTATGGTGATGTATAACTACTACCGAGAGTCATGGTTAGTGGAGAAACTGGCTGATATGGCAGGCCACGCCTTTAACAACCAGCAGCCACTCGTCACCAGCTACGCTGGGTGGGGACGCGCGGCTGTGATTATGGAAGGTCCACGGTTAATGACCCTCCCTCAAGGCGAATTTGGGTCTTATCATGAGCATGCTGCTACTGGAAATGGGAAACTGCAAGTAATCGGCCAAGGATACTATCAGCTGACTAACGCAACTCCTGCTACCGATGATTGGCCGTTCTTATACCTGGTTGATCGGAGTTTTCCACTGTTATATGTTGCGGGCCTTGCCATGATCGCCATCTTTGCTGTGGGTGGCACTTTGATATTCGCGCCCCGTAAAGTTCTGCGCCGCTTCGATTGGCACATGTTCTTCCTGGGTGTCGCATTCATGCTACTCGAGGTGAAGAGTTTGACGACTTTCTCGCTGCTGTTTGGTAGCACCTGGCTGGTCAATTCGTTGGTCTTCTTCGCCATTCTGACCAGTGTATTCCTGGCAATACTTGTAAACAGACGTTTCAAAATCAAGCATATCGGCTTGTTTTACGTACTATTGTTTGGCATCCTTGTCCTTAATATTCTGCTGCCACCTGAAACTCTGCTATTGGGAAACCTGGCCGCACGGTATCTCCTCGCAAGTTTACTGGCCTTCGCGCCGGTATTCCTGGCCAACATCATCTTCACTAATTCATTCAGGGATAGTGAAGCCTCAGATATCGCCTTTGCCTCGAACCTGCTGGGTATTATGGTTGGAGGTGGCCTGGAGTACCTCAGTATGCTGATTGGCTATCGAATGCTCCTTGTACTGGTGATTGGGTTCTACACTCTCGCCTTCCTACTACGACATCGTAAAAAAGATGGCGTAAAGGTATCGGAGGTGGAACAAGGAATTGCGGAGCCGACATTAACGACGTAACATCTTTGACCTGTGGCTCAATGATAACCTTCTCAAAATAAGGATACTTCAAGCCTGGATTTGACAGCACTGTCTTGCTTCGCTGCGGCTCAGCAAGACAGTGCTGATCGCTTGCCATCACCTCTTCTGCTCATAACCACTCCTCAACACATTTGCCCCTACAGCATTTGATGGGCTTTTCTGAGGTTGATGCCTGCTCATCAACCCTCACGGTCGCCCGGTCCAAACAGTACAAACGGTGCATTCTAACAACCAAAAAACGTGCTCACAACAAATCAATTGCTGTGCTAAAAAATACCGCTCAAAATGGCGCATATATGGCGCATATTCAATCATTTATAGAAAATTGCACACTTACATACTGCTACAAACTCGTTCTGAGATTGGGCATCGTAGCCACTTGTTCCCGGTAGAACGCTTATGGTGTCGGGGTCGGCGTTGGGGTACCATTGCCATTTCCGTTGTTTGTTGTCAAGCCGCTTTGTTGCGGGACATCGCTATCGAGCATATAGGTAAGATAGCCATTACCAGCCAGACCGTTGACGGTGTTGACAGATTGCTGTATCACGTGTGGGGGAGGCACAAACGGATCTGGTGGATAACTGAGATCACAATTTGGTTTGCATTTGCCGCTCGCATACTCAATCACATCATGCCAGATAGGGGCAGCGCCCGAGATACCAACCACATTTTTCATAAAATCACCATTGGCATTACCTGACCAAACTCCAACCACGACATGAGGTGTATAGCCAATCGTCCAGTTGTCCTGAAAATTGTCGGTGGTACCGGTTTTGGCTGACACCGGACGTCCATCCCAGTCTTGCATAGTGAGTACAGGATCACCTGAGAATTCGATGGCTCGTGCTGGGTTATTCGAGAGTATCGAAGACATCAAGAAAGCAATCTGTGGACTGATGACCCGGGAAGCTGGTGGATGCTTAGCATCAAAGTGATACAGATTATGACCATAGTTATCCCAAATGTCCAGGATGCTCTGCGGAGGGACTCGCGTACCCTGATTAGCAAAGACCTGATAGGCACCTACCAATTGTAGTAGAGAAACCCCAGCCGTACCAAGGGCAAAGGAGGAAGTAACGTATTGTTCAACGTTAATATGGCTTTTGTGTATATAATTATAAATGGCAACATCTCGATCTATATCCGTAATGCCGAAGCGGCGAGCCATATTGAGCACGTTGTCGAAGCCGGCAAATTCCAGTGCCTTGATAGCCGGGATGTTAAACGAATTGGCGATGTCAAGCACGATATTAGAATTTAGGTTGTGGTATCCTCCACCGTAATCAGATGGATGATATGTTGCCGTGTTAATATCTGCACCTGTAGGGGTGTTATTTGGAAAGTAAGTTTTCTTATCTGGTAAAACAATGCCAGGATACCAGCCCATCTGGAAAGCCGTCGCGTAGACGATGGGTTTGAAGGATGAACCTGGTTGGCGAAGAGCAAGTGCAGCATTCACATTACCTGCAATCCTTGGATCGGTAGAATCATATTGCGCACTACCATCCATCGCCAGAACCTCACCTGTTTTGGCATCCATCACTACAACAGCGGAGTCATTGACATTATGCACTGTATTAAGTGGCCCGTAGTCACCTACGAAAATTTGATATTCCTGGTTGCGCAGGTGCTGACGCACATTATTTTCGACATAATTTTCAAGGTTGAGGTCAATCGTGGTGCGGATATTGAAACCGCCTGTGAGGAACAGGTTTGCTCCTAGACTCTCGTTTACTTTCCCGGTTTTTGGATCAGTGCCGAGAGCAGTCTCTATCTGAATTGTGACCCAATCTACGAAATGTGGAGTATGTTTGATATAGCGAAAACCAGTGAACGGCATCTTCTTAGTCAAGGCTTCTACTTGTTGGATGTCGGGAGTAATTGGGCCGTTATCAATGGTCTTATCACCAAGAGCTGTATTGATATGCATATTGAGAGCCAGCATCTGCTGTAGCACGTATTTCTGGCGCTCCAGAGCAAGATTTTTATGCTTTGGACCTAATGTCGGATCATAGCTGACCGGATTTTGCGGCATACCTGCCAGGAGCGAGGCACGTGCCAGGCCTAGCAGCGGGTCTTCCCTGCAGGTAGAGTCATCGTTAGGATTTTTACATTTTGTCAAGTCGCGATCCAGGTAAGCAATAGCCGGAGTACAATTGAAATTTTGGTCACATTTGGGCTTAAGACCAAAGTAATCCTGAGCAGCAGCATCGACACCGAGTTCTTGCGCGCCAAAAGGAGAGATATTAAAGTACATCTCCAGGATCTTCCTTTTGGGATACTGTTGCGTCAGCCCAATCGCGAGAGCTGCTTCTGGGATCTTGCGTTGCAATGTAACCTGTGGTGTCTGATGTGTGAGATTTTCGTTGAGATTTTTGATTACCTGCTGGGTGATTGTACTTCCGCCACTCTGTACAGTACCAGAAGATGAATACTCAGTAGCTGCGCGAAGAATACCTTGCGGATCGATACCTGAATTATCCCAGAAAGTGTGATCCTCAGCAGCAATCATTGCATCCTGCATTACCCCAGGTATGGAATTGTAGGTAACAGGGGTGCTACGTCCTGTCTTATTATCATATGCAGTATAGAGTAGTTGGCCGTTGCGATCATAGATACGTGTAGATTGCTCAACCTGCGAATTTGCCAACCCCTGTAGACGCGGTAACTGACTATTGTAATATGCGTAGCCCGAGGCAGCACCAGAAGAGAGAAGGATCACCAGGAGAAGCAAAAAAATAGTCAGAGCGATAATCGTGATTCTTTTGGCAGTAGGGCGGGATTGCTTCAATCGTTCACGGCGTTGGCGCATCAGCGTAGCAACACGAACTGAGTGAGAACGTTTCCAGGGTTTTGACCTGGGAAGAAGCATCGGCGGTGGTGAAGAAGGTCGATAGAGCACCAGCGGGTCTTGATCCACGTTACCACCACGTGCTGCTGTCATCTTGCCAGTCCAGCGGCGTACTGTTTGCATAGCATTACCCAAAAATGAAGGGGTTGGCCATGCCTGTGGTGCGGGCCACTCCTGTTGTTGAGGTGTATATACAGGCGGCGATGGTGAATACTGAGACGGAGGTGCTCCTTGTGGTGGTTGGTTGGTAAGAGGAGAGTATTGAGGTGGCGCTTGCATTGTTTGGTCGGAGTAATTACGCACCATGCTACCCGAACGAGAAGATCCGTTGTGGTTGTTGCCGTCATTGTTTTCGGGTGGTTGGTTCCAATAGTTATTACTCATTGATTTCCCTTATATCTATTATCTTCTGGCCCTAATAACTGTGCATTGTTTTGTCTACCTGTAAAGAACGATTTGCTTTGATGGATTCAGGGAAAGAGGTCTATGTATGAGAACGTATAGGTCGTAGGGTATTAACAGAAGTACCGATTCAGGCCATTGGAGGACAAGGATAAAGGCATCGATAAGTGTTTTGGCGGAATTAAGGTATATAATTGTGTACAGAAACATACTTATCATGTACAATATGGGCGATGTTTATAGTCTATATTACACCATGCATAAAGATACTTGATGTTCTCAAATTCCCAGGTTGAGAGGAGCTATTCGATGCTCTTGCGTCGCTTTTATATATCTCTTTTAATTGCCCTTGTTCTCTTTACATTTTTTCTTTCACCTATTGTCGCTTCAAGGGTTGCACATGGCTTAGTCTTATCTAACAACCCGATTACAGTCACTTCTCGATCTTTCTCTGAAAAATTCCCTGACTATATTGATCTTAGCGCAAACGCACATGATGCGGCTGGCACGATCAACAGAGCAAGCATTGTTCTTACTTTTAGCGCAGGTGGAGAACAAGAAGAGCATACAGTACCGCTAAACAAGCCTGGGAATGTTATTTCTGTCTCCTGGCGCGAAGGTACAAATGGTACAAATGGTAGCCATTTCATTCCACCGGGAATGCAGGTGTACTACTTCTGGAAATTTTGGGATAGTGCAGGGAATAAGCTCACAGATGCTCAGCAAAAATTCTCGACGATAGATACCCGTTATATCTGGCAACATTTGACAAAGGGTCTGTTACAGGTCAACTGGTATGATCGTCCTCAGGATTTTGGGCAGTTTGTACTAGGAAAGGCAGATGCCAATATCCAGAGTATTAGCGATAATCTTGGAAGCGGACTGATCCAACCAATAAACTTGTGGATATATGCAACTGACCAGGCATTCCACGGGTCGCTCGCGCCTGGCGCTTATGAGTGGGTAGGAGGTGAGGCATTGCCAGCGCTGCATGAAGCTTCAATTGTTGTTGCTGATACAACGAATGATACACTGGTGCGAGATATGCCGCACGAGTTAACGCATCTTGTATTTCACCAACTTATTGCCCAGGGGATTACTGCTCCTACATGGTTTGATGAGGGCCTGGCAGTCTATAATCAGACATTTCGTGAAGCTGAGTTGCAAGCTCGCTGGGAGAAAGCACTCACTTCACATTCTTTGCTTCGATTGAGTCAGATTTCTGATAATTTTCCTGCCGATGCCGATCAAGCTTACCTGGCCTATGCACAGAGTTGGCAACTGCTCGATTACATGTATCATACCTTTGGCAAACCGAGAATGGTACAACTCATCAAGTTGATGAATAATCCCCTGACTACTTTTGACCAGGATTTGAAACAGGCATTAGGAGTAGATCAGTTACACCTGGAGAATCAATGGCGCCTTTCCCAAGGTCAACCGGCGGTACTGACTACCAATAAAGTCACGCAAACGCCACAGCCAGTCATCCAGGTCAAACAAGCACAAAACGTCAGCATTAACTACACGACTTTCTGGCTGCTGATTGGCCTCGGGATCTTCCTTGTGCTCGTTTCACTCATCAGCCTGATTGTACTTGTAATTTATAGCGTAAGACACAAAACAGCGCTCAAAGAGAAGGCTCATGCTCCCGATCCAACGAATTGGCAACAGGGAAATCAGGCTTTCAATTATCAATATTCTGATCCTTCGACCTACATGCAGACATCAAGGTATACTCAACCATCATCGCAGCCTGTATCACCCTATCAGGGATCGGAGTATCCGTTAAAAACACCCAGAGGTCAGGCTCCGCAGGAATAATTGCGGTATGAAGTTGTAACACGCACCGGGCACCCGATAAAACTATTGTTCTGTCAATCATGATCGAATGGTTGTTAAGCCTGGCACCCGCAAGGGGTGCCACTACATTTCACCCATCAAAACAAGATTGACAGGCCCTATTGTGAACATAAAAAGGAAGTTTGAGATGGAGGTGTTTGACTCCCCTTCCCACTATTATCCATCTGATGCCATGTCGTTGGATGAGTTGGCCTATTGGATCACATTCAACCGGGTTTCTGGCATTGGACCAGTTAGCTTTAAATCACTACTCGACTACTATCACAACGATCTGCAAGCCGCATGGAAAGGCGATAGTAAAGAATTGGCACAGGCGGGTCTGACACAGAAAACAATTGAAAATGTGATCAAGCTCCGTATGACCAGCACGCCTCAACGCGAACTCGAAAAGCTTGAACAACTCAGAATCAGGGTGATTACGTGGAAAGATAAAAACTATCCACCGCTTTTACGAGAAATCGATGATGCTCCACCAGTGCTCTATACCTATGGCAAACTCACTGAGGCCGATCAATTTGCCCTGGCTGTGGTCGGGACACGCAATTCGACCACCTACGGACGGCAAGTAACAGAACGCATCGTAACAGAACTGGCGAAAGGTCAGGTTACGGTGGTGAGCGGCCTGGCACTGGGTATCGATACGATTGCGCACACAGCAGCGCTTGATGCCGGAGGGCGCACCATTGCTGTGCTGGCGTGTGGATTGGACATCATTTATCCATCTACTAATCGCGGCCTGGCCCGCCGGATGGTCGAGTCTGGACAAGGTGTGCTGATTACTGAATACCCGCTCGGTGTACAACCAGATGGTGGAAATTTTCCAGCACGCAACCGCATCATCTCAGGACTCTCGCTTGGCGTGCTGGTCGCAGAAGCACCAGCGAAAAGTGGGGCACTCATTACAGCAGGTTTCGCTCTGAAACAAGGACGGGATGTCTTTGGGATTCCTGGTAGCATCCTTTCAAATAAAAGCTCTGGAGTGAACAAGCTGATTCAAGATGGGGCGCGGCCAGTGATGGAGGTCAAGGATATCCTGGAGGCGCTCAACCTCTTCATGATTCCACAACATGTTGAGATGCAGGCCGTGCTACCTGACAATGATGAGGAACGTGTGCTATTGAAGTTGATCAGCCATGAGCCATGCCATGTTGATGAACTGATACGTGGGTCAGGGTTGGCAACTACCACAGTAAGCTCTACATTAATGATGATGGAGTTGAAGGGGATGATAAAGCAGGTTGGTGGGATGCTGTATGTTTTGGCAAGATAGGCATTCGGAGACTAGATGATTTACCTCAACCACTTACTCAAGGCAACACGTGGAGTTCTACGCTATGCTGGGAAGCAGAGCCATTTCGACGCCTTTAGCCATGACACACGGCAATTGATTCCAGGCGAGCTATTTGTGGCGGTACGCGGTGAACGCGGCGATGGACACGATTATTTGTTTGATGCGGTGCAGCGGGGCGCAAGCGGATTGTTTGTGGAGGGGCGTTACATCAATGGTCTTTCAGAGGAAGTACAAGCAACTTTAGCGGAGGCGAGAGTTGCTACCATAGTTGTAGAAGATACGCGCATCGCCCTACAACAGTACGCACGCTTCACATTGGATTTGTGGCACCCAACGGTAATTGCTGTGAGTGGAAGCACAGGCAAGACAAGCACCAAGGAAGCAATCGCTGCTACCCTCTCTAGTAACTTCGCCACGTTCAAAAGCTGGCAAAATTATAATGATTTGCTGGGATTGCCCCTCTCGCTTGGTCGGCTGGAAGAGCGCCATGAATATGCTGTGCTGGAGTTAGCGTGCGATCATCCAGGAGAAATTAGAGCATTATGCCAGATTGCGCAGCCGTCGATTGGTGTGCTTACCAATATTAGTCCGACACAGCTCCAATATTTTGGTACAGTTGAGCGCCTGGCGGCAGAATTGGGTTCGCTGCTTACCTCCCTTCCTTCGGAAGGGGTTGCGATTGTCAATGCTGATGATGCATTGATACGCAATTTGATCGCAAATGTAGGGGATGGGTTGGCTGCATTTATTAAAACTTTCGCGCCGTCAACGGTTCGAAACGTGAGAGTGACATGGGAGGGGGTGCAAGGTGATTTAGCAATTGGCGGTGATGAAAGGGGGCAAGGTGATTTAGCAATTAGCGGTGATGAAGCGCATCCGGGCGACCGCGAGGGTCGCCCCTACATTTCATCCACAATACATTTTGAATCGCATTTGTTGGGGGGACATCATATTTCGACGATGTTGGCGGCGTATGCTGTTGGGCAGCATTGTGGTTTGAAGACAGTAGAGATGCAACATGCTCTGGCGAATTTGCGTCCGCTGCCAGGGAGACTCAATCCGCTCCAGGGAGTAGAGGGAGCAAAGCTACTCGATGATACGCATAATGCTGCGCCTGCTTCGGTGATTGCCGGGTTGGAAACACTGAGAACGCTTCCCGCAAGTTGTCGTATTGCTGTGCTTGGCGATATGCTACGGCTGGGTGATTTTGAAGAAGAGGCTCATCGCTTAGTTGGGCAAGAAGCGGCTCAGTGCGTTGATTACCTGATAATATGTGGTGAAAAGGCGGCACTGATTGCTGAGTCCGCGAGTAAGGCTGGCTTGAAAGCAGAGCGAATTATTATTACCTCAACGCATGAAGATGCGGCACAGGCGGTGCGGAATATCCTTAGAGGGGCCGATACATCGGCGATGGGCACGATAAATCGGCCCCTACGGGTGGCACCTACAATCCTTATCAAAGGGTCTGAAGAGACAAGGATGGAGCGGGTTACCGAGTTGCTGATGGCGGAGCCTGAACAGGCGCGCGAACAACTGGTGCGACAAACGCCCGGCTGGAAACAGATTGTGGTGATGCGTCCTGAACGGCCTACGTGGGTTGAAATCGATCTAAGCGCTATCGCTCACAATACACACCAGATTCAGTCACTGGTTGGACCAAACGTGCGCATTCTTGCCAGCCTCAAGGCAGATGCTTACGGCCATGGAGCATTGAAAGTTGCCCGTACAGTGCTGCTCAACGGCGCGAGTATGCTTGGTGTGGCAACGGTGAGCGAGGCAGCGCCTTTACGTGAAGCTGGCATTCACGCGCCCATCCTGGTGTTCGGTTATGTACCGCACTGGCAGATGCGTGAAGCAGTACACCTGGGTCTGACCATCACGCTGTATTCGATTGAATCTGCCCAGGCACTCTCACGTGCGGCACAAGCATTGAGACAGACGGTCAAGGTACATGTGAAAGTCGATACGGGCATGGGACGCCTGGGCCTACGAGCGGAGCACATTGCCGAAGTGTTAAAATTAATTCATGGGATTATTCATCTGCCAGGTCTTGAGTTAGAGGGCATCTTCACACATTTTGCCATGGCCGATACACACGATCAAACACATGCACGTATGCAACTTTCACGATTTCAAGGCGCATTGCAGGTAATTGAGGAAGAGCACATTCGCCCACCTCTCGTACATGCTGCCAATAGCGCTGCTATCCTCAGCCTGCCTGAATCACATTTCGACATGGTACGGCCAGGGATCGCACTGTATGGACTGGACCCTTCGTCTGAAGTACGCCTGCCAGTGGGATTTCGCCCTGCGCTCTCGTTCAAAACACAGGTGGCCCAGGTCAAAACCATTCCTGAAGGAGAGAGCATCAGTTATGGCTGTAGCTACACAACGGATCGGCCTACCCGCGTGGCAATCCTACCTGTGGGTTATGCTGATGGATTCCGGCGCGGACCCACAAACTGGGGAAGCGTACTAGTTCATGGCCAAGAAGCGCCACTGCTGGGTAGGGTCTGCATGGACCAGTGTATTATTGATGTCTCGCACATTCCACAGGTTCGTGTGAGTGACGAAGTCGTACTGATTGGACGGCAGGGAGAAGTCAGTTTAACAGCAGAGCAGGTAGCTCAGCGATTGGGTACAATTAATTATGAGGTTGTCTCAGAGATCCTGGCTCGCGTACCACGAGTAGATTGATTCGCAGGGGAGAACGAAGATGCAATTGGACGAAATGGAGAGTATCTCTCACTCTTCGGACTCTTCACAATTCATTGCCGTTATCATTGCCAATCCTGCATCTGGAGCTGCAGGTTTTCCACATCAGACGCATAGCTTTGACGAAACACTAGTATTTCTGCGCAATCAGGGATGGAAAGCGGAACTCTGGTACACGCAGTCAGCAGGAGATGGCGAGCAACTGGCACGAAAAGCAGTCAAACAACAAGTAAACCTGGTGATTGCAGCGGGTGGTGATGGCACTATTAATGAGATTATCCAGGGATTGGCAGGCAGTGAAACTGCGTTGGGGGTTCTTCCTAGCGGAACTGTCAATGTATGGGCAAGGGAAGTAGGTATTCCATTAGACGATACGCGGGCACGCAATGTACTGGTGAATGGACAAACACGTCGTATTGACCTTGGGTGCGTTAATGGTCGCTATTTTCTGCTGATGGTTGGGGTTGGTTTTGACGGAGAAGTGACCCAGGCAGTCGAAGGAAAACATCTCAAACGCCTGGGCATTCTCGGTTATACACTGGCTGTTTTATGGCTTGGTCCTGGATATAGGGGCTTCCCAGTCGCAGCACAAATCGATGGATACGTGGTAAAAT
>Ga0137377_10002869_pt1 | contig 13043 bp, 11 predicted proteins | sample SagtaG_22_FD_104815 | JGI IMG/M metagenome (GOLD analysis project Ga0137377, IMG submission 104815) | Vadose zone soil microbial communities from Sagehorn Ranch, Mendocino, California, USA - Sage2_L_40_16 metaG | ecosystem: Environmental > Terrestrial > Soil > Vadose zone | place: USA... | reverse complement strand
GGAAACAGCGGTGACGACACCGCCTAATTGGGAACCGCAACCCCTCTCGCAAATGCGTCAGGCAAGTTTTCTGGTTAAAGGCGACAACGGCGCGGTGGCAGATATTTCATTTGTCAGTCTCGGCTCCGCCGCTGGAAACGTTCTCGAAAATGTAAACCGCTGGCTTGGGCAGCTGGGTCAAGCGCCAATCACCGAGCAAAAACTCGGCGACATCACACAGCGGCTGCGCACCTCGTTAGGCGACGTGACTATCGTTGATCTTGCAGGACTCCCGGACAACGCTGATCCGGCAAGAGACGGCAGAATCATTGCCGCTACGGTGACGACTGCTGATTCGACGCTCTTTTTCAAAATGCGCGGCAACGCCGACCTTGCTAAGGCGCAGAAGGACGACTTCATCAAATGGGTCGCAGCGGTCTGCAATGCTCAGACTCAAACCGGACCGCCGCAAATGGCAGCTGCACCGCCGCAGGCCGTGAACGCGCCGCAGATTAAGTGGAAAAAGCCGGAAGGCTGGACAGAAGTGCCGCCGTCCACTATGCGCTACGCCAGCTTCAGTGCGCCCTCAGAAGAGGGTGGCAAAATCGACATCTCAATTGTGACTTTCCCAGGCGATGGAGGAAGTGATGCTGACAACGTCAATCGTTGGCGCGGGCAAATCGGGCTCGCGCCGATTGATGCAAACACCGTCACATCACAAATCGCTCCGCTGAAAACGGAGGACACAACATTCTCAACCACCGACATTGCCAGCGATAAGACGCGGACCATTGCGGCTTGGACCCGTCGGGATGGACGCGTTTGGTTCTTCAAAGCAACCGGACCGAACACCGCCGTGGGAAAAGAGAAACCGAATTTCGTGAAATTCATCGAATCGGTCCGATTTTAGCAAACATGTTGCATAAACTCCTTGACCTGATCACATCGCTGAAACTGACAATCATTTGCCTGGCGGCGGCAATGGCGCTGATTTTCGCGGGCACGCTGGCGCAGGTCCATCTCGGGATCCACGAAGCGCAGCAGCGTTATTTCCAAAGCATGTTTGTGTGGTGGCCGCCGGACGGGCGCGGATTTCACGTTCCGATTTTTCCTGGCGGCCATCTCATCGGCGCCGTGTTGCTGATCAACCTCATCGCCGCGCATGTAAAACGTTTCCGCTGGACGTGGCGCAAACTCGGCATTCATCTCACCCACGCCGGATTGATCATCATGCTCGCCGGCGGGCTGTTCACCGATCTGTTCGCGGTCGAGAGTCACATGCGGCTGGCCAATGGCGACACGAAAAACTATTCCGAGGACATGCGCGAGACGGAGCTGGCTGTGGTCGATACGAGCAGCGATGATCTCGATCAGGTGACCGCCATTCCCGAGAGCGTGCTGCGACACAACCGGGTGATTGATCACTGGACTTTGCCATTCCAGATTGTAGTCAGAAATTTTTATCAAAATTCGCGTCTCAAGATGTTGAGCCAGGCGGGAGAAGGCGCGCGACCAATCGCCAATCAAGGCCCGGGCGCAATGATTGCTGTTGAGCCCGCGCCGCCCGCGACCGCTGCCGATGAGCGCGACGTTCCGAGCGCCGCAATCGAAATTCTGCCGAAGGACGGTAGTTCGTTAGGCACGTGGCTGGTTTCGGATGCGCTCGGCGCACCGCAGACATTTGCGTGCGGCGGCCGCACATGGATGATCAGGCTGCGGCCGTCGCGTTATTACAAACCTTACAGCGTCACGCTGCAGAAGTTCACGCACGAAAAATACGCGGGTACGGAAATCCCAAAGAATTTCTCGAGTAAAGTTACTCTGATTGACCCCGAGCGCTCAGTGGACCGCGACGTTTTGATCTACATGAATCATCCGCTCCGCTATCGCGGTGAAACATTTTATCAGGCCGGATTTCAGCCAGATGATTCGGCGACGATTCTGCAGGTGGTGCACAACCCGACCTTCATTGCGCCTTACGTAGCGTGCGTGATCGTCGCCGCAGGTCTGCTGGTGCAATTTGGCTTTCATCTCGTCGGATTTTCGCGACAACGACGGGGGGCAGTGGCATGAAACGTTTCTTACCGTGGATCATCCTGCCTGTTGCTGCAGCCTTGATCTTCCCCAATTGGGTGCCGCCTAAAACGGCGGCGAACGATTTCGATTTCAGCGGCTTTGGGAAAATCCCGGTGCTCCTCGGAGGCCGGGTCAAACCGCTGGATACCGTCGCGCGCAATTCGCTCTTGATCATTCACGGCAAACAGGAGCTCCGTCTCGAAAGCGGTCGGCGGCTCGGCGCAATGCAATGGCTCACCGATGTCTTGTTTAATGCCCCCGTTGCCGATCAATATCCGGTATTCGTGGTGCAAAACGCCGATGTGCTCGGCTTGTTCGGCTGGGAACAGACTGACAGGAAATATTTTAGCTTCGCCGAGTTCGCGCCATTCCTGAAACAGATCGATGAACAAGCCGCCCAATCCGACAAGCTCGAAGCAGTCCAGCGCTCCGCCTATCAAAGCGCGATCCTGAATCTGCGGAACGGGCTCTCATTGTATCAGCGGTTGAAAAACAGCATTCAACCAGAGGGAGCGCAGAATTTTGCTGCCGAACTTCAGCGCTTCAAAAGCACCGTGCCGGGTGCCGCAAAGGCCGCGCGCGAACGCGCCATGGGCGAAAATTTCGACAAGGCCAAACTCAATGATGTCGCCGAGCTGATTCAGCGTTACGAACGACTGTCGCAGATGGCATACATGCTGGTTGTTCCACCCATGGGCCTTCCCGGGTCAGCGCCACCGGCTACAGGAAACGGTGAGTGGCATTCCGTCGGTGACACTTTGCTCGGCTCTGTCGGCACTGGTGAAATTCATCCGATTGTGATCGAATACGCCATCATTGGCGACGCCTATCGCGCAAACGCCCCGTCGGTCTTCAGTCAACACGTGCAGCTCATAACTGATTGGTTCGCAAAAGAGCAACCAAAGGCAACGAAGCGCGCGTCGTTCGAGTTTTTGTTCAACTGGTTTCAGCCCTTCAGTCAAAGCATGACGCTTTACGTGCTGGCTTTTCTTTTGGCGTGCGCGTCATGGCTCGGGTGGAGCGCTCCGCTAAGGCGTTCAGCTTTTTATCTGCTGTTGCTCGCGCTAGCCATCCACACGTTCGGCCTGGTGTCGCGGATGTATCTGCAGGAGCGACCGCCGGTCACCAATCTTTATTCTTCTGCGATTTTTATCGGCTGGGGCGCAGTCATTGTCGCGCTGATACTTGAACGGATTTTTCGCGACGGAATCGGCGCGGCCTGCGCCGGCGCAATTGGTTTTGTGACGTTGATCATCGCGCATCATCTCGCAGGCAGTGGAGACACGCTGGAAATGTTGCAGGCAGTGCTCGACACGAACATCTGGCTGGCGACACATGTCGTCGCAATCACCACGGGTTATTCCGCAATGTTTCTCGCCGGTATGCTTGCCATCATCTACGTCGTGCGCGGCGTGTTCACGAGGTCGCTAAAAAAGCAAACTGCCGATTCCCTTGCGCGCATGACCTATGGCGTCGTTTGTTTTGCCACACTGTTCAGCTTTGTCGGCACAGTGCTCGGCGGGATTTGGGCCGATCAATCATGGGGCCGTTTCTGGGGCTGGGATCCGAAAGAAAACGGCGCGGTACTGATCGTCCTCTGGTGCGCGATCATCCTGCACGCGCGCTGGGGTGGATTTATCCGGCAACGCGGCCTGATGATCATGGCGCTCTTCGGCAACATCGTCACCAGTTTCTCGTGGTTCGGTGTGAACATGCTCGGCGTCGGTCTCCATTCCTACGGTTTCATGGAAAAGGCATTCCCGTGGCTGGTCGGATTCATGATCAGCCAGCTTGCGCTGATGTGCGTGGCTGCAATGCCGCTGGAAAAATGGCGCAGCTTTGCATCCGCGCGCGCCCCTTCTCGTGGCGAGCAGCCGCAAATTTCGCCTGCTCCGTCGACTGGCTGACCTCACTGCCTCCACCGCTCCATCGCCCCGCACCGTATGAATGCTTCGCTTCGCGCCGCCGTGATCGCGGAATGGCGCGGTTTGTCCCAGAAAAAATTGCAGCCCGACCGTTGGCACTCCTCGGCCGAGCTGATGCCGAAGCTCATGCAACGCCTCGGCTTGCGCGAACGGTTGCGCGAAACCGAAGTGATCGAAGCGTGGTCAAAAATCGTCGGCGACTTCATCGCCGCGCACTCCGCGCCGGTCGCGTTACGCGAAGGAATCCTCTACGTCCGCGTCCTTCAACCCGCATTGCACTACGAGCTAGAACAAATCTCGAAGACCGAAATCCTGCGAAAACTGAAGCAACGTTTCGGCGGGAAGACGATCAGGGATCTGCGATTCCGGGTCGGCTGAGAGGTAGCGCTGATCAGATCGAAGTGTCCGTTTGTCACCTCCCGGCCTTTAAGCACTGCAAGGACGACCTGGCCGGAATTACCTCAAATATTCGCGTGAAACTCAGGCTGCGGTTTTGATCAGTTTCCTTAATTGCAGGTTTCGCCGCATCGAATGCAGCATCCAATGCGCAGCTTTTTCGCTGAGCTCGGCCGCAGTGTGCAATCCAAGCTTTTCTTTGATGTGCGCCTGATAAGTTTCGATTGTTTTCACGCTCAGGTGCAATTCAGTTGCCAGTTTAGAGGCCCCAAAGCCGCGCCCGATCAATGAAAAAACTTGCAGCTCGCGATCGCTCAGCGGTTTCACCTCTGACCGCGCCGGCTCGATCTGGTTGGTTGCAAGGCTTTCCAAGAGACGGCGCATGACGCTTGGGCTCGCGTACAGATTGACCTCGGAGATCCTGCTAAGCGCTTTTACGACTTCCGAGGAATCATCTTCCAGCGCTAGATATGCGTGCGCCCCGGCGCGGAAAGCGCGTTGGATCGACAATGGATCTTCGCGTGCCGAGAGCACAAGAAGTCGAGCTGTCCTGTTTAGTCGCCGGAAATCCTTGATCAACTCGATGCCGTTTCCGCGATGCAGCGTCAATCCGAGCGCGACTACCTCCGGTTGATGCTCGACAAACATTTCGCGCGCAGTCGGCGCGTCATCGGTTTGGGCGCACACAGCCAAGCGGCCGGTCGCTTGAATCAATGCAACTAACCCAGAACGGACCAGCGGCGTATGATGGACAATGAGGACTCGCGCTTTCGTGTCGAGCAGAATCGGGGATGGCATCAGGGATTTTGTCGCCACGGCTTCTTGCTGCGTGGAATTTTTTCCTGGCAAATCCCGGCAATAGCTCAAATGGGCCTGCCCAGCTGCCAAGCCTCGTAACGATTTTGATTTCTGCCTACGTGCATGGGCTGTCTGCATAAGCTGTGTCTGCTCCACGAGCCTTGTACCAAATGTGCCGACCGGACTTCCAGAAAAAACTTTAAAAAAATCAGGGGGCATCCCCGATAGGCAAAAATCGGCGTTTTTGTTGCAATCAGCGGCATGCCCACTCCACGTAATCCTGATGCAAGTGGTGCGTCGCCACCCTTTGATTCTGAAGCGACAAAGTTCAGTGCGGCCAATGCACTTAGGCTGTCACTACTGGCCAACGCTGCCTACCTGTCCCAGTCGGACGCGAAGAGGGTGGTGAATGATCTCGGGCTACCGCAATTCGAATGGATCGATCTCACGGAGCAATTTCGTGATCTTTATGGATTCGCCGCCGGGTGCGAGGATTATGCGGTGTTAGCATTTCGCGGCACGGACAATCTAAAGGATTGGATGACAAACCTGAATGCCGCGCCGGCCCGCTTTTCATGGTTTTTCGAAGGCGCAAGGGAAGTTGGCGAAGTCCATTCGGGCTTCACACTGGCGGTGCGGCATTCATGGGAGGAGATTGCAAACGCGGTAGATAAAGTGATGCCCCGCCCTCCAGCAGCCCCTGATCTGAAGGGATTATCGACTAGTGCACAACCCACACTTTGGCTGACAGGGCACAGCTTGGGTGGAGCACTTGCGGTCCTGTGTGGGGCCGCATTCTCGATGACAAGCACCATTCGGCTAGTGAGCGGCGTTTATACTTTCGGTCAACCGCGCGTCGGATTGTTTAACTTCTGCAATAACTACAATCAGCTCCTGAGGTCTAGGACATTTCGCTTTGTTAACAGAGAAGATTTGGTACCGCGTGTGCCTTTTCGAGGTTGGGATTATGCCGACGTGGGGAACATGATTCACTTCGACAGTGCGGGGAATCCAGTTTTGGAGAGCCTGCAATGGAGAAACTTCCTCTCGCGCAGCATCGAAGGTTTCAAAGAGTTCTTCAACATCTCGACGCATTTCGGGCCTGATGTCGGCGACCACGATTATCACAAGTACGAAAATCTGGTGGCAACCCACCAAAGCGAACTGGCTGCGCTTCCTTTTGCATGAAAGCGTTATTCCTTGCTTTTCACGATCATCGCTCGGCGGTGCTCCTGATAGCCATGCTCTTCATCGGCTGTACTGTTGGAAGCACTTCCAGCCTGATGAAAGATCTTGACAATGCGAATGCGACCCGCCTTGCCTCCAAGTATGGCAATTCTAGTTCCCTTAGCTTTGCGATAACAGCGGCTGGACAAGACGCAACAGGGGAACAGCGTAATATTCTACTCAACGACCTTATCCTACTCGTCGATCTCAACTACAACCATTGGGAGAAACTTCTTTACGACAAAAAGGCGGGTTTTGATCTAAGCAGCGATGCAGTGCTACTCGGTCTTGGTGGTGCCACTGCGCTCACCGGCACAACCCAAGTTGCGAACATTCTCGGCCAGATAACAACTGGCATCACAGGTCTTAAGACGAGCGTCGATTCCGATCTGCTGCAGAAGAACGCGGTCCCTGCGCTGGTCGCGAAAATGCGTGCTGCTCGCGCCACGCAGCTTCTGAAAATGCAGGCCGCCATGATCAACACGAATAACGGCAAGCCCACTGGCCCGACCCGGCTCTCAAAATATTCCGTGGAGCAGGGGCTAATCGATTTAAACGCCTACTACAATGCCGGCACCTTTGTCAGCGCGCTCCAGGATATCACGGCGAAGGCCGCGGAGGAAAAGAAAGCGGCCGACGAGAAAATCGACGAGACCAAACCGAATGCCAATCTCATTAGGCAAACTCCGAACGCTCCGGGAGACTAGAAAATATGACCGCCAAAGTCTTCAAACTCGAACTCGCACAAATCCCCGACACCGACAGCGCCGGCAACGCGATCGATGATCCCATTGGCAGACGCATCAACAAAATTTACGCGGACGCTTCCATGGCCGGTTTCTCACTCGTAGCAGCCTACGAAACTACTCTTGCCACCACCGCTGATTCCACCCCCAGTGCTCCGACTCATTTGATGTTGTATTTCCAAAAGCCATGATGCCTCTGGCTTACGCTGCTGCGCCGCTCGATTCACGCGGTCGCACGAAAGCTGAGCTGCACGGGTGCCGGTTGGTTATCGCGCTAGGTATATTCATTGTTCTGGCCGCGTCTGCGCGTGCCCAGACGCCGGTCTTCATTAAAGACAATGCTTCTAGTAAAGAGGCGGGGCCTTCCGGCATCAAATCGGTGGCGCGCTTAAAAGAGGGAACGATCACGCGTGAGACACCCTGCGTGGCCAAGATCGACGACGTCATTAGCGTGGAGGTCGGGAATCTGGCGGGGTGGCTAGAGAAACTGAAGACAGATAAGGTCATTAACAGCGAGGCGACGGGCGAAGCGCTCGTGTGGGAGCAGCTGCCTAACCTGAACCTTTTCATCGGCGAGCACATGATGAAAACGCTCCATCCGACGGAATACAATAAGGATGATCCCGGATGGTATCCGCCTGATTCTGAGCAAAGCAAGACTGCCCCGGGCAGGTCATGGCTGGAATTCAGCTTGAAGCGCGATTCGGCGAATAAGACGAGCCGGGAGGTTTGGGATCCGGTATTGAGGACCCCTGGCATCTCTCCCAAAATGGAGTTGGCAGTGGGAATCTATGACGCAAACAGAAATATCGCCCATGTGATGGCCTTACCCTTACCTATGGGAGCGTACACACCCAGCTCGCAATTGGAGTTCCGGTTGCGGCTAATAGCGTTGAATGATGTATGGACAGGTGTCGGGCTCGGCTTGCTCCTCCTTGCAGTCGGCGGCTTTCTCTATTTGTTGGTACGTTCCGGCATCGTGCGTGACACGAGCTGCGCCGTGCGGGAAGATGGGTTGCCGCCCCTAAGTCTGGGCCGATGCCAAATGGCCTTCTGGTTCTTCCTGGTCATCGGCGCGTTTTATTTTATCTGGATCATCACTGGACGCGGCGATACCGACACCATCAACAGCACCGTTTTAACCTTGATCGGGATTAGCGCCGGAACAGGGCTGGGGTCGGTGATCGCTTCCAAGAAGGAAGCGGATACTGCCGAGGCCAAGAACGAAGCGGCAAAAGCCGCTTACCCCAGTAAGATAAAAGACGCAAAAAGAGCGTTGAGAGCAGCAGAGAAGGACAGGAAAAAACTTGGTCCCAAGGACACAGACGAAATTACAGCCAAGGACGCCGAGATCAAGGAGAAGAAGGCCGAAGTCGCAGACTTGAAAGCCAAACTAAAAGACTGGCGCAGGGACAACCGAGGCCAGTTGCTGTTGGATCTCCTGAGCGAAGACGAAGGTTCGGGCCGGGTCATCGCATTTCACCGTTTTCAGATTGTCGCTTGGACACTGGTGCTCGGGGTTGTCTTTTTCTCCGAGGTGAAAATGAAACTCGCGATGCCAGAGTTTAATTCCACACTTTTGACGCTAATGGGGATTAGCTCGGGGACTTACCTTGGATTCAAGATTTCGGCCAAGTAGTAGCCTGCTACTATGATTCAGGAGATATCATCAATCGCGCCAAAGCCAAGAACACGTAAGCCACTTTCAATAGCGCAACTAAACACATACAAGAGCAAACATCATGATCGATACAATCGTAGACTTAAACCACGACAACGACATTGACCTCCATCAAGTCCAGAGTGCCGGAATTCTCGGCATTATTCACAAGGCCAGCGAGGGGCACGGATTCAGGGATCCGCGATACAGGGAACGCAGAGATGCTGCAATCTCCTTGGGCTTTCTCTGGGGCGCATACCACTTCTCTAGCGCCGATTCGGTGCAAGACCAAGTGGATAACTTTCTTGACGTTGTCCAATGGGGCGATGATGCGGCACGAGACGCGAAGACATTGCTCGCACTTGATTTCGAACCTAGTTCCCATGGCCGCCCGAACATGAGTCTATCACAAGCGCATGACTTCGTTACTCAAATCAATACTCGAACAGGTCGCTTCCCGGTGATCTACGGTGGATCGTTACTGCGAGAAAGCGTCAGTTCGACCACCCGGGACAATATTCTAAGGAATTGTCCGCTCTGGTATGCACGGTATGCTCCCCAGCCGATCGGAATTCCGACTCAGACCTGGCCGGCTTACACTTTGTGGCAATATACCGACGGAGAATCGGGTGATCCGCCTCATAGCGTTCCGGGAATGGGTCCATCGGATCGGAATCGCTTTCAGGGCACTGGCGACGATCTGAAGCGCCAATGGCCGTTCGCGACCGGCCCGACGACGAACCAATCGCAATAGAATTCCAGTTCAACCAATTAGCTACAACACAAACCAAAGGACAAAAAACTATATGAGCGACATCAATGATCTTGTGCAGATCGCGAGAAGCCAAATCGGAACCGAGGAAGACCCGCAGCACCAGAATGTGGGTTCTTCCATTAAGAAATATCAGGATTCAACGTCTCTTGGTGGCCAGGGTTGGCCGTGGTGTGCGGCGTTTGTGGACTGGTGCGTGCAACAGTTTACACCTGAAGACGCGAAAATTGCACATGTTCCCCGCACGGCGGCTGCATTTGGTCTTATTGACTGGGCGAATAATAATCATTTCGACGTGTTTAACCCGCCAGGTAGCTCAGGCGGGAGCGCGCCACAAAGCGGTGATGTCGTTGTCTACGAGTTCTCGCATTGCGGAATCGTTTCCAAACCCGGCGATGACAACCACGATTTCTACGCGATCGAGGGTAATACAAATCCTGGCGGAGGACGAGACGGCTATGAAGTAGCTGAACGTGGGCGCAACTTTAGTTCGGTAAGAAAGTTCATCAAACTACCTGTCTAATTACGCCCCGTCTTCAACACAACAACAAACCCGGAATAAAATACCATGAGCTCAGATGCGCGTTTCGACAAAATAATCGGCTTTACCCTTGAACACGAGGTTGTAAAGAATAGCAGAGGAGAAGTGATCGCCGAACACGATCCGGCTGATCCGGGAGGAACTACCAAGTTTGGTATCGACAAAGCTTCGCACCCGCGGGTGGATGTCGAGAACCTCACGGAAGAAGATGCGAAGAAGATCTATTTCGACGAGAACTGGGTTGGCACAGGTGCAAGCTCGTTGCCTCTTGGATTCGGTGAAATCGTTTTCGACATGTCGGTTCTCGATGGCACCGGACGTGCGATCAGAGTGCTGCAGAAGGCCGTAGGGGTTGATGTGGATGGCGGACTTGGAAAACAAACGCGAGATGGCGTCGATGCTGTCAATTCTGATGACACTAAGCGCAGGACCGCTCTCGACCGGATGATTGACCTACGTGAGCAGCGTTATCACGACTTGGTCGACAGCAACCCGAAGCTCGGAAGATTTCTAAAGGGCTGGCTAAACCGAAGTGAGGACCTCCGGAAGTTTTTAGACATAGCGCATGTCTAGATGCTTGGATTGAAGAAGGATTCTGCGCCGTCTTGATGGCAGAGTCGACTGACAGCAAGAAGAGATTGGTAGATCTCCCTTGGGCAACCATAGTCGCGATAGTTGCCGCAAGCACAGGTTTCTTTCTGTATCTGAACCCTCTGCAAACATCGCGCCCCCCAGAACGTGCGGGTTTTCACAGCGACGTCGATCGTCCAGAGGATGTAGATGCACGGCTCTGGCAGGACCCGCTTCGCGCTGCGAGCGAACACGAGGACAACATGCAAGCAAAGTATAAGGATTCAGCCGAACAACGGGAGCGTGAAGACGCACACCATCAAACTGGCTATTTACTCGGCCAGTTTCACCAACGCAGCGACTTCTGGGTGCTCGCGGTGATGATTCCTGGCAGCTCGTACGCTGAGTACGCCGAAACCCGCTTAAGAGCGCGGCAAGCGGTTCTCGAGGGCTTGGGTGCCGAGCGTTACGTACCGGTTGACAATGAGCACATTGGCTACGTCAAAATTGACGAACCCCAATGGGGGTGGCACAACGTTATCCTGCCGTATGAGTGGTGTCACCGCGATCTATCGACAAAAAACAACAATGGGCTTCCCGACGATGTCTGCGTTCTTTGGTTGCGAGACGAAGAATTTTGGCGCGACGAGCAACACAATGGCCCCCTATTTCAGCTCGACCGCCTTCTTCGAGATCCGAGATATCTCGACCTTGATACGAGTTGGGTGAAAACACGTGTTATAGGCCCATTCTCTTCGACGACGTTACGTAGAATGGTGAAAGAGGTCGCAGCGTTTAGCGAACCTCGGCTGCTTCTAGAAAATGTGGAGATGTGGTGTGCTACCGCTACGGCCGCCGATCAATTGCTACTGCAGAAGACGAGCGGAGCGGACTCACCGCACAATGTAGAGGAACTTTTCCACAAAAAGTTTACGGCTAATCCAACATCTCAGTCATTTGAATTTACCCGCTCGATCAAGACGGATGACGAAGTGGCGCAAACATTGGTCGATGAGCTGCAAAATAACAGAGGCCTCGACATCGCGCCGGATGTGCATGGCAGTAAAGAAAAGGAAGGAAAGGACCGAGTTGCAGTGATCTCGGAGTGGGACACTTTTTTTGGTCGCGCGCTGCCTTTGTCGATACGACACGCCATCCTGAATGCGCTTCCCTTTGACGAACTGGTCGTAACGCGTGCCCCGGAAAATGTCCTAGCTTTTAGCTATCTTCGGGGCATCGACGGGATGTTGCCTGGCAGTGCAGCTCCAAGCGAAGCGAAGTCGAAAGGTGATCAACCGAAGACGGCCGTCCCACGGGAATCGACCGAAGGTCTTAATCAAGCTGATTACTTGCGGCGTCTCTCGGGCGAGCTTTCACAACTGGACGCGGACCTTCGCCGAACGGAGGGCGCCGGCATAAGAGCGATTGGCGTGCTCGGTGGCGACGTGTACGATAAACTACTGGTGCTTCAAGCGCTCCGCAAAACGTTTCCGGATACAATTTTCTTCACCAACAACCTTGACGCGCGGTTCGCTCATCCGGACGAATGGCGATGGACGCGGAATCTTCTCATTGCCTCTCCATTTGGCTTAACGCTTAAGAATGAGTTTCAGAAAGTCCCACCGTTTCGCGACAGCAATCAGACTGCTATTTACACGGCTACGTTGCTTATAGCTCAGGGCGAACCCGCTGCGAAATTTGACAAGAACCGGCTTGGGCCGGTTCGGCTTTACGAAGTAGGTCGTCGAGGGTTGTTCGACTTGACGCATGATGAAACACCACAAGGTCTCCAGCCGGACAGTGCTGACATGAAGCGATGGTGGAATAGCTCCAGATGGATATTCGCATCGGGTATTTTGTTGCTCGTGATCGTCGCACTCGTTTGGATATTTCGAATCATCCTGGGACGCCCGAGTCCGGCTGTTAGGCCAGACTGCTATCGCAGAGCGCAACCACATTCACATCCGAATGTATTGAGCAAGCTCAAGGGGGTGTGGGCTCTGCTACGGTGGCGTTTCTGGCGGCGGACTCGCTCAAGCCGACGAGTGTTTGGATCGTCTTGGACAATGGTCGGAGTACTAACGGCTGTGTCAGTATTTTCTATTTGGTTCATCAACCTCTGCGATCCACATAAAACTGAACCTTATTCCTGGAATGATGGAATCAGCGTCTGGCCGACAGAAACACTGCGTCTCCTCATTTGTTTGTTATCGGCGTTCTATGTTCTGAAGACCTGTGTTATGCTGTGGCAAAACGAGCGCTACCTTGAGTTGCACTATGGGCTACAACACTGCCACTTCAAGCGTAAGACCGCTCCACCCCAAAAACAGTGGAAGCAGTGGTGGCGGGACCG
>Ga0137377_10002860_pt1 | contig 13054 bp, 16 predicted proteins | sample SagtaG_22_FD_104815 | JGI IMG/M metagenome (GOLD analysis project Ga0137377, IMG submission 104815) | Vadose zone soil microbial communities from Sagehorn Ranch, Mendocino, California, USA - Sage2_L_40_16 metaG | ecosystem: Environmental > Terrestrial > Soil > Vadose zone | place: USA... | reverse complement strand
GGCGTCACCGGTCAGCCCGGCTATGACCAGACGAAGCGGCTTGGTCCGGCGCAACAGGCGCCGCTGACGCCGGAGGCCGAGGCGGTCCTCAAGGCCAGCATGGAAGACCAGGCGAAAGGCGGACAAGGGAATTACCCGACCTATATTTGCATCTCGCCGGGCATGCCCCGGGTGATGACCCCTTATGGAGCGATGGAATTCGTCATCACGCCCGGCACCACGCACGTTTTTATCGAACACGTCCATGACAGCCGTCGCGTCTTCACCGACGGCCGCGATTGGCCGAAGGATATCCACCCGACCTTGCAAGGCTACTCCATCGGAAAATGGATCGACACCGATGGAGATGGCAGGTTCGACACGCTCGAAGTCGAGACTCGCGGTCTGCGCGGCCCTCGCGCCTTCGACGCCAGCGGCATGCCCCTGTTCAGCGATCCGGACAGTCGGGTGCTGGAGCGGATTTCCATGGACAAGGCAAACCCGAACGCGATGCTCAACGAGATCACGACCATTGACAGGGCGCTCACGCGGCCCTGGACCGTGATCAAGAAATATGGTCGCAATCCGAAGGAAGAGCCGGAATGGGCTGAGGAAAACTGTGCCGAGGGTAACGGCCACATCGTCATCCAGGGACGGGGCTACTTCCTGGCTGGAGACGGCAACCTGATGCCGACCAGCAAGGACCAGCCGGCCCCGGACCTGCGCTTCTTCAAGCAGCCGTCGAAATGATGCTATAAGCGCGTTCCGGCATATGGAAACGTCGTAGCATATGGAAACGTCGTAGGGTGGGCAAAGTCGCCTGCCGCAGCTGATGACATGCTCGCTGACCGCGCGCGACTTTGCCCACGCGGTCAAGCGGCGAGGTCGGACAGCGTGGGCAAAGGCGCACGAACGGTCCGTGCCGATAACCCCGTTCGGCGCGATGCGCCTTTGCCCACCCTACAAGTGATCGCAGCATCGTGATGTAGGGGCGACCCTTGTGGTCGCCCTTTTGGCGGACGCGGCGTGCAAACCGGGCGACCACAAGGGTCGCCCCTACAGGACAGTGCGAGTGAAAATTGCCGTCGTCGGCGGGGGTGCGGGAGGCGCAGCGGCGGTTGCTGAACTCGTATCCGCCGGCCACGAAGTAAGATTCTGGAGCCGCTCTCAACAGACGCTTGCCGCTTTTCAGGAACAAGGCGGCGTCGCTTTCGACGGCATCATGGGGGCCGGCCTCGCAAAGCCTGCCTTGATGACGTGCAATCTAGCCGAGGCGACCGATGGAGCTGACCTCGTCCTGATTTGCGTGCCGACGCTGGCGCACAAGGACTTGGCTCACGCGCTGGCGCGAAACCGATCGAGAGTGCCGATCGTGCTCAATCCTGGGCATACGGGCGGGGCGTTGGAAGTTCGGCAAACGTTCGTCACCAGCACATGCGATCCGCCGCCCATCGCCGAGTTTTCCACGTTGACCTATGTGGCGCGCAAATACACGCCAGCGCGCGTGACCATTACCGGCAAGGCCAAAAGCGTACGACTCGCGGCCATGCCGGGCGGCAAAAAGGCAGCAGAGTTGGCAAAGGTTCTCTTTGCGGCTGCCAAGCCGGTCCCCGACGTCCTGGCATGCGACCTCGCAAACGTGAATATGGTTTTGCACATTCCCGGCGCCGTTCTTGGCGCGGCCTGGGCGGAAGCGACCGGCGGCGACTTCACGTTCTATGTTCAAGGCATGACGCCCGGAGTGGCGCGCGTCATGCGTGCATTGGATGACGAGCGAAGGGCAGTCGCCCGCGCCTTCAATCACGAATTGCCGGCCTTGACGGCGGAGATGCAGGCCATCGGCACCGTGGAGGAATCAGCCCCTGACATCGACGATTTCGCTGCGGGGATTTCGTCCGGCGAGGCCAACCGGCGCATCAAGGCGCCGGATTCCCTGCGACATCGCTATTATCAAGAGGACTTCTGTTACGGGCTTTTGCCCTTCATCGTCATCGCAAGAATTGGCGGCGTTGACGTTCCGCTCGCAAAGTCGCTCTTGCAGATCGGGCAGGTGCTGGTCGGCTTCGATCCCGCATCTACCGGCCGGACTGCCGAGCGGATGGGAATAGCGAACTTGGATCGCGGCGGTCTGTTGAGACTTATTGGAGCGGAATGCCATGGCAGCGGATTCACCGGCGATTGACTGGAAGAGCTTGTGCATCGGAATGCTCGGCGGCGACAGGCGCGAACAGGAGATTGCCCGGCGCGCGGCCGCGACCGGCGCCGATGTGCGGGCCCATGGCTTTCCCTGGCCGGACGCCGGCATTTCCGGCGTCACGTATCTGAGCGATCCGGCCGCCGTGCTTGATAATGCGAAGTTCGCGCTGTTTCCGATCCCAGGTATGTCGACCAGCGGAGCGTTGTTTGCGCCATCGGCGCAAACCCCCATTATTCCCGATCGGGCGCTGCTGTCGAGAATGGCGCCACGCGCTCACATCATTCTCGGCTGCGCGGATAAGAATCTGAAAATGCACACCGATGCGTTGTCGATCAAATTGCATGAATATGAGTGGGATCGCAGCCTCATGCTGCAGCGCACGCCCGCGATCATCGAAGGCCTTTTGAAGATCGTTATCGAAAACACCGACATTACCATCCACGATGCAAATGCCTGTGTGGTCGGACAGGGCACGATTGGCGCCGTGCTGACGCGCTACCTCGTGGCTCTCGGCGCCCGCGCCGCGATCGTGGCGAGAAATCCGGAACAGCGCGCAGCGGCATTCGTCGCCGGAGCCACGCCGCATACGTTCGAAGAGCTTCCTCATATTGCTTCCCGCCTTGACTTGCTCTTCTCCACGGTTCCAACCCGCGTTGTCGGCGAGGATGTGCTGTCTCAGCTCAGGCGATCGGCGCTCATCGTTGATTTGGCGGCGCCGCCAGGCGGCGTCGATTTCGATGTCGCGAAGCGGCTTGGCCTGAGGGCTATCTGGGGCCGCGGATTGGGCAGCCGCGCACCGGTGACGGTCGGAGCGAGCCAATGGGGCGGTATTCGCGAGCGGATCGAGAAAATATTGCTGGAGGAATCGTAATGCCTGTTGTGACGGTACAGATGTGGACGGGGCGGACGCCGTTGCAGAAGAAGGCGCTGGTCCGCGCAATCACGGATGCCATGGTGGAGCATGCCGGCGCAAAGCCGACGAACCTCCATGTCATTATACAGGAGGTACCCAAGGAAAACTGGGGTCTCGCCGGCGTCATCGGCGACGAAAGGAAAGATTAGCATGTCCGCGAATGGCGATGCTCGGGCCACCGCGTTGGCCCACATGCTCTTGAAGGTCGCCGACATAGATCGGTCGGAGCGCTTCTACGTCGACCTCTTGGGATTCAAAATTCGGCCGGCGAAACCGCTTGCCGATGGCCGGCCTTTCGTACCCTTTGAACAGGGGATTGCGCTCACTACAGGAGGGCCGAACGGCTCACCGCAGATCGACCACATCGCATTCAAGGCGAAGAATGTTGCGGCGATTGCTGCGCGCCTCAAGTCGGCTCACGTCAAATTCGACCGCGACCTTCATGACGGAATCTACGGACTGACGATTTATGTGTTTGATCCGGACGGCAATTTGATTGAGCTCTATGAGGAAGGCGCCAAAATGCCGTGACGCGAATCCGTTTGGTTCGCCTGTCAGAGCCGATGGCGGTCAGCTTTAATGCATCCATATCGATTTCATCCATCAGCCTCGTCCTGAGGAGCGCGCTCTTGCGCGCGTCTCGAAGGACGGCCACACGCGAGATCGTGCCTGCGGCCATCCTTCGAGACGGCCGCGCGAAGAGCGCGGCCTCCTCAGGATGAGGGCCGTGGGTGTGATTCGTTCGATGCGATTGGTTTCAACGAATCTCTCTCCTAGTCGCCCTTCGCTGCGGGCTTCCCTTCTCCCTTTCGCTCACCCTCCTCGTCGACATTCTCCGGATTCTCGAAGAAGTCCTCGGCGGCGGCAGCTTCGCCGGTTGCCATCACCAGTCGTTCGTCGCGCGGCGCAATTACGCTTTCGCCGCGGGCGATACGCTCGGCCTCGTCGGCGCTGCGGGCGACATTGATTGTGATCGACACCTCGATTTCGGGGTGCAGGGCCATTGGGACGCGGTGGAGGCCGATGGTCTTGATCGGCGTATTGAGGGCGATCTGGCCGCGCGACACCGTAAATCCGCCGCCGGTGAGAATAGCCACGATGTCGCGCGGCGATACTGAGCCATAGAGCTGTCCGGTTTCGGACGCTTGGCGGATGACGATGAAGCTCTGGCCGTCGAGTTTGGCGCCGACCTTCTCAGCATCGCCCTTGAGTTCGAGGTTGCGCGCCTCCAAATGGCTTTTCATGGTCTCGAATCTGGCGCGATTGTCTTTTGTGGCCCGCAGGGCCTTGCCTTGCGGCAGCAGGAAATTGCGGGCGAAGCCATCCTTCACGCGCACGACTTCTCCCATCTGGCCGAGCTTGGCCACGCGTTCCAGCAGAATGACTTCCATCTTGGTTCTCCTTTAAAGTGTCGGTTTAAGTTGCCCGATCGGCAAATGTGTTTCAGGTACTGCGTGCGGCAGGTGGGCCGCGCCCGGAAGAGCGCATGCGCAGGCCGAACAGCGTCTCAGCGACGCCGATCAGCGTCATGACCACGACCGGCCAGATCAGGAGAGCGACGCACCCGTAGGTACCCGACAGCACAACGGCGCGACCGCGCATATGCCGCGTAGCCGTGTGCATCACAGCAAAGCCGACCATCGCGAATGCCACCGTCAGGGTTGCCGCAAACAGGCCGGCAACCAGGCCCGCGAGGTCGGGCAGGAAAGCGCCGGCGAGCAGCGCTCCGTAGAACGCTGTGGCGAGCGGCGGAAACGAAAGTGCGGTGAGATCAGGCCAGGGACGCGGGAGCCGACCGGATAGTCTCACGACCAGACCGGCAAGCCACAGATTGCCCGTCAGAGTGATTGCGGCGATCACCGCTGCTGCCGGCGGCAGCACCGACGCAAGCATCTCGACAACGCGATCGGGCCTGTCAATGCCGGGAAGCTGCAGCGGCGCGTCCGCGGGCGTTCCGGTCTGCAGATGGAGAAGCTGGTCGAGGGCGCGCCCGAGGCCGTGCCGGATGGTGGCCTCATCGCCGCCAAACATCGCGAGCGCCACGGCGATGACGGCGGCGGCGATGACTGCGGCCCATAACACCAGGCGGCCGGGAGGATACCATTCCATGTGGGTTGCCCCGCCGTTTGCGACTGGGCGGCCGAGCAGCGCGAGATAACCGAGCCACCACGCCGGCGCCCCCACAGAGGCGAGAAAGGTCCCCAAAAGAAGTATCCCGAATGCTCCGCCGAGCATCGCCGCCGCCGCGACGGCCGCGGTAAAGCCGGCCCAATGGCTCCAGCCCAGGGCCACGATCATGATCGGCAGCGGCGCGAGATAGAACAGGATGACCGAGAATCCGATGCCGGACGTCACCGACCCGAACAGCAGCGCCGTTGCCGCGCCGGCGCCAACTCCTGTCATTATGATCTGCATCATTGCCAAGCTGTCCCGCTCATGGAGCGGTTAGAGACGGATCGAGGTCCGACCCAACCGGATGACAGACGACGGATGTCAGAGTCAGAGGTCAGATTTCTGTTCTTCTGACATCTGACCTCTGACATCCGTCATCTGATTACTGAATCACATAAGGCAACAGCCCGAGAAAGCGGGCGCGCTTGATGGCGCGCGCGAGCTCGCGCTGCTTGAGCGCCGATACCGCGGTGATGCGGCTCGGCACGATCTTGCCGCGCTCGGAAATGTAGCGTTGCAACAGCCGCACGTCTTTGTAGTCGATCTTTGGCGCATTGGCGCCGGAGAACGGACATGTCTTGCGCCGGCGAAAGAACGGGCGCCGTGCCCCGCCGCCCCCGCCGCCGAATTCCCGGCCGCCGTGTCCGCCTTCGAAGCTCATGGCGTCAATGCTCCGTCATTTCGCTATCTTCACCGCTCCCGCGATCATCCCGAGAGCCGCGCGGGCCGTCGCGGTCGCGCCGACGTTCGCCACGGCGTTCGTCCCGGTCCCGGTCGCGATCGACCTTTCGCATCATCGCCGAAGGGCCGGACTCGAGTTCCTCGACCCGCACTGTCATCGCGCGCAGCACATCTTCGCTGATGTGCTCCTGCCGCTCGACCTCGGTGATCGCCGCAGGCGGCGCATCCACGTTGAGGAGGGTGAAATGCGCTTTGCGGTTCTTGCGGATGCGATAGGTCAGGGACTTGACGCCCCAATACTCAACCTTTGGGACGTTGCCGCCCAATTGCTCGATGACACCCTTAAAACGGGCCGTAAGTTCATCGACCTGCTGCTGCGACAAATCCTGCCGCGCCAAAAAGACATGCTCGTACAATGGCATGCTACCTCTCCACGGTCTGCGCTGATCCGGCGCCAAGCCCCTCGTGCCTTTCCGGAAAGGCTCGAAAGCTCAAAGAAGGCGGGAACACGGGACGTCGGACCATGGGGTCCTGCCGGTGTCATTTCGGACCAGAGGCCATGTCTCAGGCCTTAAGATTCAGAAACAGCGGCCGTCCGTTCAGCTCCCGGCCGGGATCGAGCGGAAGCCGGCGTTATAAAGGCTTTGCGCCGGAATGCAACCTGAAAGGCGCCGAAAGGCTCCTTTGGCGCGTCGATGATCCGGCGGCTGCACGGCCCTATTTGCAGGCGGCGGCCAATGGCGGGATTTCCAATGCCTCGATCGATCTCGCTGTCATAGAGCTATTCCGCCGCGGAATTCCGCTGCAGTAATGCCGAGATTTGGGCCTTGACGCATCCTGTCGTTCGCATCGGCCTCAATCGCTACGGCCCGAGGCGAATGCTTGGCTTATATTTCGGCGACCCCTTGTGCCTGTATTCGTAGAGCTGAGCGGCTGGATACATAGCGGGATTGAGCTGCTGTCCGATGGCGACGGCGAGCGGCGCCGGGCCGGCAAAAAAGAGATGCCATTCAGCCGCGTCGGACGCCAATTGCATCGCGGCCTCGAATGCGCGCCGCGCCTCAAGGGCGGCCCAGGTGAGCTGGTCGGGATGCTGCAGCCAACTGGTCGAGGGCTGAGGCACGCGGAAATCCACACGAAAATCCAGCGGCGCGGCGGCCTCGATGAGCACATCGCCAGTGATGGCCGCGCTGTAATGGAACGCGAATGTCACGGCGCGACAGCGTCGCGGGTTCCCGTCAAGACCCGATACAACAATATCGCGCGCAGGCGCGAGCCGTCGCGGCCACGTCCAGCTGCTGTCATCGCGGTGGTACTGGAACAGACGAACGTGCGGGCGACTGGTGAGGTGATATCCGAGCGAAATACATGCGCTGACCGGCGCGAGGGGAAAGACCGCGATGCGTCGATCGAATGTGTCCTCGCCTGCCAGAAGCTGTCGAGCCGCGATGGTGATGTTCTCATCAAGCGCTTGCCAGTCGGCAGCATCAGTAGGCACTTGGAGGAGCTGCGGCCTGCCGAGAATAAAGTCGGGCGTGAGCGCTTCCGCCGCGGTTCCCAAGTCGAGTGGATGGTCGCCGCGCAACGCGAGCGCAGTCCATCCGGTGGTCGAACGGCCGCGTTCCGGCAGGCACGCGCGCACCCAGGCTTCGTGAGCTTGTTTGATATCTTTCAGCTTCGCAACCGAATAGAAGCCGGTTTGGCTATCAATGCGGGCATGGCAATTCTGGCAAAGCAAAATGAGATTTTCGTAGTCATTCCGCTGGGCCGTCGCGACTTCGGGTGCGGCGCGCGGACCGGCGTCGGCGGCGCCTGCAACATGGGCAATCTCGCCGATCACCACGACGGGATCGTACGCCGTGGATTCGGCGAACAGCTCGATCCGGCATTCCGGCATCGCGCATCGGCCAGCGGCCCGTCCCCAAAGGAGCTTGAGGGTTCGGTCCGTATAGCTGCGAGAAGTTCTCGCGCGAGGCTGGGCGGTGACGCTCATGGCCGCGGCCCGGCGCCGCTATCCATCGTCGGTGACGGCTCGATTTCGGCGATGGCGGCTTTAAGCGCTGCGGCGCCAAAAGGCTGATTGCTTTTCCACGCCCGGCGCAGGGCGAGGCGGGCAATGCGATCGGTAAGATCGGAATAGCTATAGGGGGTGTTGTGCTCGGTCAGCTTGGCCAGCTCATGAATCTGCGCTTGGGTCGCGCTGGTTCCTTGCAGAATGCGCTGGAACACGGCGAAGCGCGCCTTTTCGTCCGGACGTTCAAAGGTCAATCGAAGCGCGGCGCGCCGGAGCACGGCCGGGTCGAGCACGTCGGCGCGGTTGGTGATCATGACGAGCGCGACAGGTGCGGTACTGCTCGCGAGCTGGCCAATCTGCTTGATCAGCACGTTGACGCCGGCACGGTCCTCATGATGCGCCTGCATCTGGCTGCGGCTAGTCGCTAGGTCATCCGCCTCGTCGATGATGAGGATCCCACGCCCGACAGCGGCGGCGCGCGTCTTCGCTTGGGTAAACGCTTCAGTGATGCGCGCGGAAAGCTCGCCGACATGGCCGCCGCCTCGGATATCGGAAGGGGCCTCAGGCACACGACGCGCTGGTCGATTGCGCGCGCCACAGGAGTTGCGACGCAGGACGCCAGCGCGGTTTTGCCGCATCCGACGTCGCCAGAGAGAAGAATGAGCGGCAGTGTCGAACGCGCGATGTCGAGAATGCCGAGTCCGTTGGCGTGATGACGTTGCGTCCAGGCTTCCAGCCGCTTGCGGTCGAGGATCACCATAAGTTCATCGATCAGGGCCTCTTTGATAGAGTCGATACCCAACAGCGCCTCGAATTCTTTCGAGCCATCGCGCGTCGGGTGGATGGTTTCAAGCAGGCGGAGTTCGGTCATGCGGGCCATGCCCCGATCTTGCTGCGGATCACGCCGTACCCGTCCTTCGAGTAGACGCGATTGCGGGCCGCTTCGCCTTGCATTGCGCTGCCGGTTCCCCATCCGCGCTGCCGCGTATAGGCCCTTACCGTGTCGATGGCCCGAGCGCTAAAATCAAGATCGACAAAGAGGACGGCGGAGGTTCCGGGAGGCAAAGCATAGTAATCGATACCGCCAGCAGTGTTGCTCTCGCGGATCGAGCCGTCGCTGCTGACGCGGTAGTCGAGCGCTATCTGCTGGCCATTGGGGTAGGTCAATTGAATCTGAAAGCCGCAGGCGGCTTGGTGCTGCAAGATGAAGGTAAGCTCCTCAGTCCATCGCGCCGCGGCATCGAACGAGATAATGGAGGCGCAAGCGAGCGCGTAGAAGTCGGCGCCGACCTCGGGCATCACCGCGCGCAGGCGAGCATCGGTGAAGGTGTTGGTCCGCGACGCCGTAAAGGTCGTGGTCACGCAATTTCTCCATGGATGAGAATGGGATTACCGAATAATTCAGCGAGAATTTCATCGACTGTGCCGTCGTTGCCGGCGCTCTCATGGGCGATGAGGCGGTTGAACGCGTCGCGCCCGGCAGCGAACCATGAGGCAAATTCGTGGAGCTCGATGTTGCCCCACTGCGTATGAACGACGTTGTTGTTGACGTTGACGGGATCGAGGACCAGCCAGAGCCGGTTGCCGGCGGCATCCTCACGAAGCGCTTCGATGCTCCGATAATCGTTGAACCTGATCGGAAGCCGCCGGCCGGTTACTGTGGCAAGCCAACCGAACCATTTGGCGAGCGTCTCAGTATAGGTAGGTTCGACGCCGAGGCGATCGTACGCGCTCGCGCACAAAAGCTCGATGAGGGTGGTGCGTACTTCGTCGATTGTGCTGGCGGTGGCGATGCGCACATAGCGCCACCACTTCAGCAAGCGGACGCACTCGTTGAACTTGACGCGACCGGCCTGCTCGTCGCTCCGCCGCGTTCTGCGGCGAATGAACTCGATGTGCTTGGCGACCGAGGTGACGCGTCGGCTGCCATTTTTCTTGAGAATGACCTGGTAGTCAGGTTTGGCGGACGCCAGCATCGGCACGAGATCATAGTTGAGCTTCGAGGCAACGAAACGAAGCTCGACCGAACTTGCGGTCAGAGCCCTCGGCGTATTCGGGTAGCTGTTGCTGGCGTAGTTCGCGAATCGGCGGAGAAGCTCGTCGATCTTGTCGCCGTCCTTGGCTGTCGGCTTGATGACGAAAGGAAGATCGACATCCTGGCCCTCGATTTCCGAGTTGCCGCGCATGTGACGGCGCAAGCCGGTGTGCTTGGCAAAGGAGCCCGCTTCCGGCGTCGCGGTAACGACAAGACCACTGGCGGCCGCTTGGCCGGCGATGATGCGCCGGATGTCGGTGGATTGTTTGTGGATTACCTCGCGCGTGTCGGGATTGGGCTTGATCCAGTCAACGAACGCGGCAAGACGACGGTGCGAGCGGCTCTGCGTTGTCAGTGTACGAAGTTTGATGGCAGCAGCTTGCGTCATGAAACAATTCCTGCCTTTCCGGCCCTCGGAGGGCGCCTGGTTAAGGTCTATTGCGGTCCAGCCGACCCCCAAACCGGTGGCGAGTCGGAACTGGCGGCCGAGTTTGTAGTTTACAATAGTGGCAGATTTGTGTATGATTGTAAACCGGAGCAGGAGGAAATTAAGAGATGATCGGTCAGAGGCTTAAGATCGCCCGCGCCGCGTCCGGTCTTTCTCTGCGGGAGCTGGAAGCTGCGATTGACAACCTGGTGACGGCGCAGGCGATCGGCAAGTATGAGCGCGATGAGGACATGCCGAGTTCGCGGGTGCTCAGCGCCCTGGCCGGAGCCCTTGGCGTGTCCGAAGACTACTTACTTACGTCCCATGAAATGACGCTCGACGGTGTGGAGTTTCGCAAAAAGCGTGTCGCGTCGAAGCGTGAAGAAGCCTTCGTGGAAGGACAGGCGCTCCACCTGCTGGAACGTTATTTGATGCTTGAGGATGCGCTTGGGCTTGCGAGCGTGCACTGGGACCGTCCGCGCGAAGCTCCGTATCCGATTACCAAAGTGGACGACGCCGAGAATGCGGCGCGAGCCGTCCGAACGCATTGGGGTCTCGGTATAGATCCGATTCTCAGCCTGGCCGAGTTGCTTGAAGAACGCGGAATCAAAATCCTCTCCGTCGCTCTTTCAGACATAGACGGGCTGACGGCCAAGGTGCGCCGGAAGAACGGCGAAGCAATTCCGGTCATCGTAATTAAGGCAGACGCTTGGTCGGAGCGAAAGCGATTTACGCTCGCGCACGAACTCGGGCACATGGTGATGGATGTGCGCCATGGCGTCGATGCAGAGAAGGCAGCAAACCGCTTTGCAGGCGCGTTTCTGATGCCTCCCGAAGCGGTTTGGCGTGAAATCGGCAAACGGCGTACGATGATCAGCTTGGGAGAATTGCTTCGGCTCAAAGAGCTGTTTGGGGCCAGCTTTCAAGCGATTGTCTACCGATGCCGCGATCTTGGAATAGTCCCCGACCCTGCTTACCGTCGGCTCTTTCAAGTTTTCAACGAACGCGGTTGGCGCAAATGGCCATTCGAGGAGCCTGGCGCGCTCGATCCTTCGCAGGAAGAACCGCGACGCATGCAGCGGCTATGCTTCCGCGCCCTTTCGGAAGGGGTGATCGGCGAATCGAAAGCGGCGGAGATTTTGGGCATTTCGGTGCGTGACTTGACGCGACTCATGGATCAGCCCTCGTTGTCCAATGCATGAAGATTCTTGTATCGGACACGTCTGTGCTGATCGACCTTGAGCGGGGAAGCTTTCTCGATTCGTGCTTTAAGTTGCCGTTTGAGTTCGTTGTCCCGGATCTGCTCTACAAACGTGAACTGGCGGGATTTGGCGGACCGAAATTGGTTAAGCTCGGGCTGCGGGTAGAAGAACTCGGCGGTGACGAGGTCACTATCGCCCAAACCGTGCGGACGGCATGCCCGCGCAGAGGCCAGCGCATAGGCGAAGGCATCGGGCAGGGAAAGCTTGGGGTGAGGACTTTATTGACTGGTGACGGCGAGCTGCGAGCCCTTGCCAAAGCCGGGAAGGTGCCATTCTTCGGCGTGCTTTGGGTGCTTGATCAACTCTTCGAAGGTGCGGTGATGGAAGCGGCAGCTATTGCCTCGGGCCTTGAAGCGATTGCGGCTCATCCGCGATGTCGATTACCCTCGGCGGAAATTCAGGCCCGGCTGGAAAGATTTCGCAGCGGCAAAGCGTTGGCATGAGGAGAAGAAAAAAAGCGGCCGCATCAGTCGTCCGCGGCGCCGTGGTGCCGCGGACGGAATGAATGTCGTGATCAGGCCGGGTCACCATACGACGACGGGCTTGAACCGTTAAGCTTATGATGGGAGCTCTCCCCGAGTCTGAGCCTGCGGCCCGCCCCCTACCCCAGCCCTCTCCCCCCGAGCAGGGAGAGGACACAGGTTGCGGCAGTGGCCGGTGATTCCTTCACACCGCGAAAGCGGGCGATCCAGTAACCACTTGATTCGCCAGGGGTTACTGGATGCCCCCCTTTCGCGGGGCATGACGGGACTGTGATTCACTTAAATCACGGCACGAGTCCTTACCTCGTGAGTTCGACACGGCACGCCGGAAGGCCGCGCGTCGACGGCGGCCGAATAATAAGGCATAATAATACCATATGTACGGTATATGGCTGTTGGCGGGCGGATTCTTGCAAAACGAACTAATTTGGGAATTCCCAACGAAATCAATGCCGTCCAGGTTCCGCGCCCCACCAATCCTGGACCATCAGACTTCCCCGTTTAGGGGACAGGTAAAAGCAGCGCCGTGCCACATGCGATTGCCCTGCCGCCGTGCAGAGAAGGGTGGGGCAGGCTTGACAGCGGCCCGACCGGGGGTGTCTTCCTGCCCGGTCTAGAGGCGGGTATAGCGGCCCCGACACCTTAAGCCGGATCGGAGGCCGGCGGCGGTCCGGTTTCGGTCCTGGAAGGGCAGCTAAGAGAATGTCGATTGCATTGTTGTTTCCGGGCCAGGGCAGCCAAGTGGTCGGAATGGGCAGGGCGTTGGCGCAGGCCTATCCGGCGGCGCGTCGGGTGTTCGACGAAGTCGATGCGGCGCTGGGTGTGCACCTCTCACATCTGATTTGGGAGGGACCCGCTGCGGAACTCACGCTGACAGAGAATACCCAGCCGG
>Ga0137377_10002859_pt1 | contig 13055 bp, 13 predicted proteins | sample SagtaG_22_FD_104815 | JGI IMG/M metagenome (GOLD analysis project Ga0137377, IMG submission 104815) | Vadose zone soil microbial communities from Sagehorn Ranch, Mendocino, California, USA - Sage2_L_40_16 metaG | ecosystem: Environmental > Terrestrial > Soil > Vadose zone | place: USA... | reverse complement strand
GACGGGCGCTGGGGGGAGATCTCCGAGCGCAGCGCCAGTGACGCGACCCGGATACGGTTGCTCTCCTGGCGTGTCGCCGAGCTCCAAACCTTGGCCGATCGGCTGGCGGACGACCGCGCAGCGAGGCGGACCGAGCCTCCGCGACTGGTCGTGGTGCCCGACTCGCCGGAGGATGTCGCCAGCGGTCGGTAAGGTTCGCGGATGGCCGTGGGCGGGCGCCTCGTGACTCAGCGACCGCGGAGCTTCGCGACGCCATTGCGGAGCGCGACCTTCTCGCCCGGCGCGAGCCCGAACGCGAGCAGCGCCGGCACGTAGGCGATCCCGCCGAGCACCGCCACCGTCACGAGCTGGACGTACCACTTCGTGTCGGCGACCGCCACGTGGGCCGCGATCATCACGACCGCACACACCGCGGCCGGAACGACGAGTCGCGCATAGGTGCGATCCCACGGGAAGATCCCGACGAACCGCCGCACCAGCGCGAGCCGGAGCCAGTTCGACACCGTGATCGTGATCGCCTGCGCGGCGGCGGCACCGTCGATCCCGAAGCGGGGCACCAGCAGCCACGCGAGCGTCAGATCGAGCGCCGCCGACACCGCGTAGACGACCAGGTCCCAGCCCGTCCGACCGGCCATGATCAGGACGAAGCCCGCGGCGCCGACGCTCACGTTGATCGCCTGCCCCACCACCAGGATCCGCAGGGCATCGCTGCCGGTCGCGAACCGTCCCCCGCCGAACACCTGCAGGATCGCCTGCGGCACGATCAGCATCAACAGCAGCAACGGGATCGTTCCGGCGACCGTCCAGCGCGTGATCGCCTTGAACAGCGCGTCCAACCGGTCGCGCTCACCGCGGGCGTGGAGGTCCGCGACGAACGGCGAGAACACGTACGAGACCGCAGTCAGGAACAGCACCATCGCGAGCGCCACACGCACGCACGCCGAGTAGACGCCAACCTCCTCGGCGGTGACGTACCCCGCGCCGATGAAGTGCGACGCGACGAAGTAATCGATCCAGAACAGGCCTTGGGAGAGGAGGGCGGCGGGCGCGCGTGGTGCGCCGTAGCGCACCAGCGCGCCCGCCGCCCCAGGCTCGAGCTCCTCGCGAGCGTCCCCGCCGCTGATCGAGCTCCACAAGAACCGCGCCGCCACCGCCGATAGACACCACGACCCGGCGTATGCCCAGACCGCCATCGCCTCGGTCTTTTGGATCTGCCAGAGGACGAGCATCAGGACGATCCAGAGCAGCGGCTGGGCCATCCACTGCACGTAGAGCGTGTGGCGCATCACCTTCAGGCCGCGACTGCCGGCGACCCAGACGTACGTGAGCGCGACGAACGGGATCGAAACGCCGGCCGCCCGGAGCGAGGCCGCCGTCGCGCCCGCGGTCTGCGCGTCCCCGAGCGCCCGGCCGACCGGCCCCGCGACCAGGTAGACAACGATCCCGACGGCGATCGAGATCGCCGCCGCGATCTGGATCGCCTTCCCGACCAGCGGCCGGATCCGTCCCGGATGCCCGGCCCCGATGTCGATCGCCACGTACCGGACCGCCGCCATGTCCATCCCGAACCGCGTTCCGGCCGCCACGATGAACGCGAACTGCGTGCCGATCGTCACGATCCCGAGCGCGACGGCGCCGGTCCCGCCCCCGCCGAACGCCCGCGCGATCAGGATGTTCGCCGCGAACGTGCCGATCACGAACACCGCCAGCCCGACGATGTTCTGGGCGGTGCCGGCCGCGAGGACGCGATAGTCCTTGCCGCTGGTGCCCGAGAAGACGCCGGGAGGGCGCGCGGCCGACTCGAGCCGGCCCTCTTCCTCCATGTCCACGGGCGAGAAGTATCGCAGGGGCCTCATGGCCCGAGCCGAACCGTTCGCCCCCCTCGCCCGTACCTCTTGACAGAACCCGGAAGGAGAAGCCGATGCTTCGCATGATCCCGCTCGCCCTCGTGGCTGCGCTCACGCTGGCCGCGTGCGCGAGTAGCAGCACCTCGACCCCACCGGCTGCGGGCGGCACGTCCACGCCGCCGGCCTCGTCCGGCTCGACCGTCCAGGTCGCCAACTCAGCCCAGTACGGCTCGATCTTGGTGGACGCACAGGGCAACACGCTCTACCTCTACGGCCTGGACACGGGGAAGACGAGCGCCTGCACCGGCGCCTGCACCTCGAACTGGCCGGCGCTCACGGTCAGCGGATCACCGACCGCCGGCACCGGCGTCGACGCGAGCCTCCTCGGCACCGCCAAGCAGGCCGACGGATCGACCCAAGTGACGTACAAGGGTCACCTGCTCTACACCTTCACGGGTGACTCGACCGCAGGTGCAACCAGCGGTGAGGGCGTCGAAGGCTTCTTCATCGTCTCCTCGACGGGCGACAAGGTTGCCGCGGCGATGGCGCCGAGCAGCAGTAGCAGCAGCGCGTACCACTATTGATCTCGCAGGTCGCGCGCACGCTGCACCAAGAAGTGTGACAAGAACGCCCGTTCCGCTTGACGCCTCGTGCCCTGCGACCGTAGGGTTCCGACTGTCCTCATCGGATGGAACCGGGGACGGGGGAAGGCAAGGGACGCTAGCCGATACCCCGGGGTCCCGGACTGGCCGCAAGGTTAGTTCGTCCGGAACGATCCGATGGGGGCACTTTTTTATGTCCGATCCGCTGTTCCTGTCACTGGACTTCCTGTACACGCCGAGTCGCGACGTCGCCGCCGACCTCGCCGTCTTCGAAGACGTGCTCGGCGCTCGTGTTCGCTTCGCGATCGACGGCATGGGGACGCGGGTGGCGGCGGTCGAACTGGCCGAGGGCGCGCCCCTCATCCTGCTCGCCGACCACCTGGACGGCGAGCGCGCCATCGCCGTGTTCCGCGTCGCGGATCTCCCGGCAACGATCGACGAGCTGCGCTCGCGCGGCTGGAGCCCGGTCGGGAACTTCGAGATCCCACACGGCCCATGCTGCTCGTTCACGACCGCGGGAGGGCACCGGATCGCGCTCTATCAGCTGACCAGGCCCGAGGTCGCCGAGCACTTCGAGGGACGTCGCGACTTCTGATGACGAGCCTCACGCCACGGACCCTCCGGAGCGCCGCGCAGCGACTCGCCGCGACCGACCCCGTGCTCGGCGAGTCGGTCGAACGGTTCGGGCCGCCGCCGCTGTGGGCGCGAGACCCGAGCTACGCCACGCTCGTTCATCTCATCCTCGAGCAACAGGTCTCGCTCGCTTCGGCGCAGGCCGCGTTCGATCGACTCGTCGTCGCGATCGGCGAACCAACCCCGACGGGATTGCTGGGGCTCGACGACGTGCAGCTCCGCGCGATCGGCTTCAGCCGGCAGAAGGCCGGGTATGCGCGCGACCTCGCGGTGGCGCTGATGGACGGCTTCGATCTGGATGACATCGCGAGCCTCCCCGACGATGCCGTCCGCGCGGAGCTCATGCGGCTCCGGGGCATCGGTCGATGGACCGCCGATGTCTACCTGACGATGTGCCTGCTGCGTCCCGATGTCTGGCCCCACGGGGATCAGGCGCTCGCGACCGCCGCGATGGAGGTCGCGGATCTTGGGCAGCGACCCACGTTCGCGCAGCTCGGCGAGATGGCGGAGCGCTGGCGGCCGTACCGGGCGGTCGCGGCACGGATCCTCTGGCACCACTATCTGCGAGTGCGCGGCCTCCCGGTCGACTGAAAGACGCGGGGAGGCGGGGGCTTCGTGCTGTCGGTTCCAGATATCGGAACTCAGTTCCACTATCTGGAACTGTATGCGTGAGCCCTCCGTTATGGGACGCCGGGTCGCCGAGGAGCATTACTGACGGCCGAGCACGTGGTCAACGATGATCCGCCGTTCGGGATGCGCGAAACCCTACCCTTCTCGTTCCTTTCGAACTCAAGGATGAGTTCGAGTTCAGAGCGACCACCCCGACCCAGCCCGAACTCAAGAATGGGTTCAGGCGTAGGGGCGAAAACCGCTACTCGATGTAGCCGAGGCCGCGAAGGTGTTCCTCCATCTCGTCGGCCTCGTTGTCGGTGACGGCCGACTCGTTCGCGTCCATCCCGGGGATCCCACCCGAGGAGGCTTCGCGCGAGACCAGCTCCGCCGACGATCCCAAGATCTCGTGCAACACCCGGCCCGTTGGCTTCACCGCGGTTGGCGCGCCGAGCGCCGCCACCAACGTCGGCGCCATGTCAATCAGCGCGGGCGGTGCCTCGAACGGCTTCACGTCCGGGCCGACCGCCACGATCGTCCCCTCGATCCGGTGGTCGCCGCTCACCCAGTCGGCGTCTTCGAGCGCGGTCTTCGCATGCGTCAACGAGTAGCCCTCGTTCGGGACCATCAGGATGTCGGGGGCGGTGTCCGCGAACCGGCCCTTGAAGATCTCCTCGCGCTTATAGATCTCCTTGACGGGCGTCTTGCCGGTCTTCGGATCCACGAAGGATCCCAGCCGGTCGAGGAGCTCGTCGCGAACCTTGTCGAAGTCGCCGGGGTCGACGATGCCGTCGATCTCGCGCCCGGCGAGGTTGATCGACACGCCTTCGCCGGTGGAGCGGATCGTCGTGTAGGCCTTCGTCTTCGACCAGTTCACCGACTGCGGCAGGGCGACCTTCCCGTGCAGCCCGAGCGTGTCGTAGACCTTCCGCGCGACCTTCCGCATAGGGCCCCACTGCATGGGACCGAAAACGTGGCTCGACGCTGAGAAGTCAAGGCACCCGAACTCCTTCAGCAGGCGGTCCATGTTCACCGTGCGTGTGCACGACTGGAACCCGTGGTCCGAGATGAACAGGATCAGGTCGTCGGGGCGGGCGCGGGAGACGAACGAGCCAAGCGCCTCGTCGACCTGGCGGAAGATGTCGGCGGTCTTGCGGCCGATCCGCGTGTCCTTGTTCGCCAGGTAGTCGGGGTGGTCGGGCGCGACGTAGTTCGACAGCGCGTGCTGGGTCCGGTCGATCGAGACCCAGACGCTCGCCATCAGGTCCCACTCGGTGTTGTCCATTAGGTGCTCGGAGACCTTGATCCGCTTCTGTGTGACCTCGTACGCCTCGTCCAGGTAGGCGTCGGGCTTGTTCCGGTAGGTGGTCCAGCTCATCCCGTTGATCGGCCACTCGAGGCGAGCCTTCACCAGGTCCGCGGTCAGATCGTCGGGAGCGGTGAACGCGCGATGCTTCGGCAGGACCCCTCCGGCGATCAGCGTGCCGTTGATCTTGGGCGGCGGGAAGGTGAGCGGCACGTCCAGCATCAGCACTCGCTTGTCCGCGGCAGTGAGATCGTCCAAGAAAGTGCGCGTCTTGATCGACTTGTAGGTGACGGGGTATTGCTTGTGCGTGCCCGGGACGGTCTCGAGGATGTCGTAGACGCCGTGGTCGACCGGATCGACACCGGTGAGGAAGCTCGGCCACGCGGACCAGCTGTGCGTCGGGATCGTGGAGCGAAGGACGTCGCGCTGCCCTCGGTCGAGGAGCGCTTGGAGGTTGGGAAGCGCGCCCTGCTCGAGCAGGGGGTCAAGGATGCGCCAATCGGCGCCGTCCCACGCGATCAAGATCACTCGTGACATGCGGTTATCAGCCTCTCACCAGCGAGTTTGGACGGCGGGAGTGTACCGAAGGCTCGCGGGGGTCTCGCAATGTGGGGTCAGCTGACCCGGGGGTCTGATCTCGCGTCACCAGTCTGGTGCACAATGGAGCATCAGACGGCAAATCGATCCACGGGGAGTTGGGGGCCGACATGGCACACCTTGTACAGCAATTCGATGAAGCTCTTAACAATGTTGAACCGATTCAGCAGGACAAGACTAACGCAGCTGAGGCGCACACTGAGGTACGGAAATCAATCGAGAACGACGACCAGCTCGCCGGCATGGGTGTGGATACAATCTTGATCGGCTCATACGCACGTAGCGTCTCGATTCGCCGCATGCACGATGTGGACGTGTTCTCTAAGTTGCCTGATGTCGACTTCGGGCTGGAGCCGGCGCCACTACTCGATCAGTTCCACCGCGTGCTCAGCCAACGCTTCGGTCAAAGCCGAGTGAAGAGGCGAACCCGGATAGTGGAGGTGGACTTTCCGGAATTTGATATGTCCGTCGATGCCGTCCCAGCACGTCCAGCTGGCATTGTTTGGGAAATACCGGATCGTTCAGCCGGCTGGGTAGAGACGAATCCCGAAGAGCTGGGCCGTCTCACGCACGAGATGAACGGGCACCACACACTCGGGACAGAGGGGATCTACGTTCCCATCGTGAAGCTCGTTCGACAGATTCGCAGGGAGCACTTCGCAAAGCACCCGGCGGGCGTCTACTTCGAAGTGCTCGCGTATTGGGCGTTTCAGGACATGGCCGCCTGCTCGTCACAGGCGGAGTATCTTTCCCGTGCCCTCGCGGGAATGACAGTCACCCTTCGAAACGCGCTGACATCTGGCATGAAGGACCCAAGTCTCCCGGATAGCAACCTCGAGACCAAAGCTGACGCTGCACAACTTGCACAAACACTCTCCACATTGACGAGTCTCTCACAGCACGCAGACATGGCCCTTGCAGAGGAAGACGAGTGCAAATCAGCTCTCGAATGGAGGGATCTACTCGGTCGGAATGACGACGGTCTCGTCTTCCCCATGCCGGCCCATTGCGACGAAGAAGGACGTCGCAAATTCGACTTCGACGTCGTGGCAGGATCAAAGCGAGTTCCTTCGGGCGAGGGGAAGTTCGCGTGTCTGTCGTAGACCCGACCGCCTACAAGTCGGCCCGACTAGTCTCCTTCCAGGAGAGACTGCTCGAAATTGGGTTCACAAGTGACGGACCAAGCCTGTTTCGCGGCAATGTGACGTGGACTGATGCCGAGGACAAAGAGCAGCAGACCGAGGTCGTTCTTACAATTCCCGATTCGTTTCCATTCGGCATCCCCAAAGTCTTTCCTGTGTCGATCCCTGGGCCAGGTTGGCACTTGGATCCCGATGGTGCGATGTGCTTATGGAGGACAGGCGAAGAGACCGCTGATTTACCTTGGGCCAACCCATCGACTCTTGTGATGCGCGCCAGCGCATGGCTCTCAGCTTGCGCGCAATCTTGGGAAGGTGAGCCCGTTGATCTTGATCTCGAGCGCTACCTCCCGTCGACCCCTGGACTTCTTCTCTACGAAGAAGAAGTGCTCGAGACGGCAGTTGGGAGCGGGGTCAGACTTCGTCGCGTGAAGATCGGGGCACTTTGAGCAAGCAGAAGTCCAAGCAAACAAGTCTGAGGCAATCTCAGCCCGCTCCCGAGTACCCCGTATTCGAGATCGCCAGTCTCCTTCCGATAACGGCGAAGCATCTCCCGAGACAGCTTGTTGTACATTTAGGCGAGCTTGCCCAGCCCATTACGAGTTGGGCCGATCTCACGAAGTCGCTGAATGCTAGTTTAGTGTCGCGCGTCGAATCTGCACTCGGTCACGGTGACACCTTTCATATCGTTGCGCGATACCGTCGCGCCGATCACAGCGGAACATTGGCCCTAGTAGTCACCCCCGGTGCTCCGCCCCGCCTATCGGCCATGCAGTCGGCATCTAGAGATCTCGGAGTAAGGGCGCTTCGGGCGGGAGTCGACAGCGGCGCTCTCTCACAGAGAGCGGTGACGATTGTCGGAGTTGGTGCCATCGGCTCGTTCGTCGCCGACTTACTTGTCCGATCGGGAATCGGGCTTCTTAGCCTCGTTGACGGCGAAATTCTTCGGCCCGGGAACGTAGTGAGACACCTTGCAGGCTTGGGCCTGGTTGGACTCCCGAAAGTGGAGGCAGTTCGGCGAGAGCTGCTCTCCTTGGGTTTGCTCTCAGGAGATAGATTGATTGTTTCTAGCAAGGGTTTGACATCATTCGAGGCTGCCGCGGATCTCTTCCAAAATCAGCACCTCGTGATCGACGCGACTGCTTCAGGACCGGTCCTGGCTATGCTCGAGCTTGCCAGCCAGGCCTCAGGCGCTGCCCTCATAACGACGGGGCTACATAGAGATGGTGACCTAGTGCGAGTCGATCGCTTTCCCATCTTGGACGGAGAGGAGCATTCCCCGGCAATCCCGATGTCCCCGACTGCTGATCGCCAGGTTCTCGAGTCCGGATGTGGCGACCCTGTTTCCCTGACGCCACCCCATTCGGTCGTTGCAGCGGCAGCTCTCACAACAAAGATAGCCGTCCGGGGCCTGCTCGGACGAACTGTTCCCCCTACAACGATTGAAGTGCTCAATCCACAGGCCGATGCGCCTTACAATACTGAGGGTCTCGTGTCATGACGAAGCGGCGTCGAGCCCAACTCCGTAACGGAGCGGGCATTTTCATCCAAGCGGCAGCGCTGACCGCAATGCCCAACGAAACCGGAGGGATACTGCTCGGCTATTTCCGTTCGGATGCAATAGTCGTCTCAAAGGCAATCGAAGTGACGGATGCGCAGGCTACTGAAACTTCGTACACGCGTCGAGAAGCCGACGCACAATCCGCTCTGATTGCAGCCCTCGACGCATTGTCCGCCGAGACTGGATATGTCGGCGACTGGCACTCGCACCCAGGTTGGGCGAAGGCCAGTCCTCAGGACCTTCAGACAATGGACGCCGCCGCCGTGGAGCTGGGTCTTCCGCTCGCTCTTGTGATCGCTCGGGTCCGTAAGGGAAGAGCCCATCTCGTGCCTTATGTTGTCGATCCCTCGCGGTGGAGCCAAAGAACGTTCGCATTCAAGCGTGCGCCGACCGGTTCGCAGTCAAAGCGAGCGCCGTGGAACAGATGAGATCCAATTGGGACGGAGGAGACCGTGGACACTCGCGCCGACACAAGAGACTCGAAGATCCTGACGATCTACTTTGTTCTGATCGGCGGTCTGATGCTTTGGACGATGTGGGAAGCAATCCTCAAGGGCAGCGACGCAGCTGCAGCTGCGCTCGCTGTCCTCGGGGGCGGTGCGCTGATTATCGCGCCGTTCGGTGGACGGCTGGAGGGTGACGTCGCAATTGGTGTCGTCAAGATGAGCCTGCGTCGGCGTATCTCCCGCGCTACACAAACCGCCAAGACGAGCGAGCTCGAAGGTGTCCTTGCGCTCCTCGAGAGTGATGATGTGGATATCGCTCCCGTGGAGCTACCAAGTAGATTTGCCGACTCTTCTCTTACCAGCCCTGAGCTCCAATTCCTCAGACAAGAGTTGCATCTCAGCGCGATTGCCGTTCGATTCGGAGCAGAGCAGCGATGGACAGCGGGTGGCCAGATTTCTGACCAATCTCTTCCGCCTGGCAGCGTCCTCCTGCTTGCTGGACCCAGAAAGCAGCTGGAGCAACTCATCTCGGACTGGTCCTGAGACGATCAGTACCTTCGTAACTTCCAAGTCGGGCTGCGTTTTGTGAGCGCGAGATTCCCATCACCCACTCGAATTCGTGGTCAGCGTTCAACGAGCGGTCCGATGCCGCCGAAGACCCCGTTCCGCTTGTCCCGGTTTCGAGCTCTATAACCTCAAGAAGCCCACACCCTACCTCCCGCAACCGAATCTACAGGACCGCGAGCGTCCGGTTCGCGGGACCCTGCCAAGTGTCGTAGTCGTTCCCATGCAAACGACGGATTGACCCGGCCCGTCGGCCCAGGTACGACTGAGGCCGTCCGCACGGTTGTGTGTGGCCATCGCTCTTTGGAGGCACCCGTGTCCAAGGCCGCGAGAGAGCTCGCCAAGTACGAGAAGGCCATGGTCGAGGTCGACGGCGAGTTTTGCATCCCGCAGGAGGCGAACGAGGCTCGCTACTACATCGACCTTGGACCCATCCTCGGGCGGGTCCGGTCGCCGTGGGTCCTGGCCCGGAAGTTCCTCCTGTTCCTTCCCGCGATGTTCCTGTTCATCCTCGCGATCCAGCTGATGAAGGCCGGCGCCGCCGCGGTCGGACCCACGATCCAGGGGCAGTTCCCGTTCGCGAATGGACTGTCCACGATGGGGACCGGTTGGCTGGGCGCGTACCTGGTTCTGTCGGGCTCGCCGGTTGCCGCGACCGCGATCAGCCTGTTCGGAGCCGGCACCACCTCGGTCCTTCAGACGTTCACCATGCTGTCCGGTTCGCGTCTGGGCGCTTCGTTCATCGTGCTGCTGACCGGATTCCTCTACGCGATGCGGAACCCGAAGGCACGCCGCGAGCCGTTGGGGATCGGGATCCAAGCGATGACGATGACCGCGATCAGCTACCTCCCGGGCATGCTGATCGGCTACTTCATCCTCCGCGAAGGCCTCCTCAACGGGATCAACTGGCATGCGTCAGGGAAGCTCGAGGCGGCGTTCTCCAAGGTCTACGGACCGTTCGTCGATTTGGCCAAGGCGCATCTCCCGGGTTGGGCACTGTTCGTGGTCGGGATCGTCACGATCCTGCTCGCGTTCCAGCTGATCGATCGCGTGCTGCCGGAGATGAACTCGGACTCCGCGTCCAAGCGAAGCTCATGGCTGAAGAAGCCGTGGACGATGTTCCTGCTCGGCTGCATCGTCGCGACGCTGACCCTGTCGGTCTCGGTGGCGCTCACGGTGCTGGTGCCGCTCGCGGTGAAGGGCTACGTGAAGCGCGACGAGGCACTCCCCTACATCATGGGCGCCAACATCACGACGCTCGCCGACACGCTCGTGGTGGCGATGCTGCAGCACACGCCGGTCGCCGCCCGGATCGTCCTGGCCGAGGCGATCGGCGTGACCATCGTGTCGCTGTTCATCCTGGCCTTCATCTATGGACCGGTGAAGCGCACGGTGATCGGTTTGGACGACTGGCTCGTAGCGAAGAACGTCCGGCTCGCGGGGTTCGTGGCTGTCCTCTTCGTGATCCCGATCGCCCTGTTGCTGTCCGGCCTCGCGTTCAGCACGAGCTAACGCACCTAGCCCATCCTGACGGTTCGATCGACTTCGATCGATTCGAGCTCCTCGCGACCCAGGATCGCGTGGACGGTGTCGCGATCGCCACCGACGTACGTGGAGGAGCCGTCGATCTCCGTCACCACCGCCCAAGCGCGATCATCAGGCCACCACAGGCTCGGCGAGAGTGGCCACCCTTCCGGCTCGAACGAGCAAGCCGCCTCGACCGGGCCACGGAATAGGAGATAGCTCCTCCCGGTGGACCGATGAGGTTCATGGATCTGCGGCGTGCCCTCCAGCTCCGCCTCGGTGAAGGTTCCCCACCCCGACCACACCGCGAACCAACAGACGTCTGGCTCACTCGTTCTGGCAGTGAGGAGTCCCACGAGTAACTCGCAGGTCCCCTGGGGAACCTCCCCTTCTCGCGGAAGCCGGTCCGGATCGTTGAGGTCGGCGATGTCCGCCACCAGCGTGCTTGGTCCGACCACCTCCCCTGCATCGGCCGCGACGTCGTGCCACCGCCGTGGCGGCACGATGCCATCACGGTCGTGGAACGGATGGAAGATGCGCACGTACGACTCGAAGCCCCCCGGCATGAAGCTCGCCAGTCGCACGCCGTCCGATGACCACGGCTCGAGGGTCGCCACGATCGGATCGGCCACGCTCACATCGCGCATCAACTCGACGTCCTTCGGGAGCCAGTCGAACACGGATGGAGCGTATCGTCGCGTCCGTCATCGGGGAATCGTGGGTTACTTCTGGTTCCGGATCGCCGCGCTCGCCACAACGGCGACGAAACCAGCTTGGGGTTTCGCTGAGCTGACTAGGATCACGCGTCGGTGGAGCAGGTCGACATCGCAGGGCTGACGATCTCGTTCGAGCGGACCGGAGATGGGCCGCCGCTCGTCTTGCTCCACGGAGGCCTCTCCGATCATCGCGAATGGCGCCGGCAGCTCGAAGCGCTCTCGGATGAGTCCACGGTCGTGGCGTGGGACGCTCCCGGATGCGGAGGCTCGGTGGATCCACCCGAGACCTTCCGCCTGCCCGACTATGCGGACCGTCTCGCGGGGTTCATCGAGGCACTCGGACTCGAGCGGCCACACGTGCTCGGCCTGTCGTGGGGCTCGACGTTGGCGCTCGAGCTCTATCGCCGGCGGCCGGACATCCCGCGAACCCTGATCCTTCGCGTCCGCATACGCCGGGTGGGCCGGCTCTTTGTCGCCCGAGGAGGTCGCCGAGCGTCGAGCGCGAGCGCTCCAGGACCTCGACGGCGCGACCGAGGAGCTCATCCGCGGCTGGCTCCCCACGCTGCTTACGGAATGGGCGTCACAGGACGTGGTCGACGAGCTGTCCGCGATCATGTCGGACTTCCACCCGGCCGGAGCGCGCACGATGCTGGAGTCCATGGTGGAAGCGGACCTTCGGGAAGTCCTGCCGGCGATCGACGTCCCGACACTGTTGCTCTGTGGGGAGGAAGACCACCGCTCACCGCTCTCGGTCGCCCGCGAGACGCAGGCGCAGATCCCGGATTCGTCGCTCGTCGTCCTTCCCGGGGCGGGGCATCAGAGCAACATGGAAGCTCCGGACCTGTTCAACGATGCGGTCCGGAGCTTCCTCCGTGCAGACTGATGTTCTGGCTGCTTCGCCCTCTTACATCGCGACTTCCCACAGCCCCATCACGTTGCCTTCGGAGTCCTTGAAATAGGCGAAGGCGCCCATGTTCGGGATCGGCGTCCGAGGCGTGATCGTGCTCCCGCCACCGGCCTCGACCTTCTTCAGGGAATCGTCGATCGAGTCCACTCCGATCGTGATCACCGGCACGGGTGTGTCGGACGTGCGATCCATCAGGCCGCCGTTGATCGCGCCCGCCTCCTTGGGCTGCATCCTCTCGTCGCTCGCGACCGTGCCGGCCGTGGTGTAGGCGCTGCCGCCACCCATGTCGGTGTCCTGCACGTCCCACTCGAAGACCGACGCGTAGAACTCCTTCGCCCGACTGCGGTCGTCCACCGGGATCTCGAAGTGCACCACCTTGTCCATGCCGTTCCTCCCTTCCTGACGTCAGCGGGTTTCGCTGATCGCCTTCTCGAACACGGGGATCGCGCGCTCGACCATGTCGTCCGTCGCTGTGATCGACAGCCGGAAGTACCCGGGCATCTCGAACATGTCGCCCGACATCGCTAGGACCTTGTCCTGCGCCAGCCGCCGAACGAACGCGGTCTCGTCGTCGATCGGCGAGCGCACCAGCAGATAGAACGTG
>Ga0137377_10002858_pt1 | contig 13058 bp, 14 predicted proteins | sample SagtaG_22_FD_104815 | JGI IMG/M metagenome (GOLD analysis project Ga0137377, IMG submission 104815) | Vadose zone soil microbial communities from Sagehorn Ranch, Mendocino, California, USA - Sage2_L_40_16 metaG | ecosystem: Environmental > Terrestrial > Soil > Vadose zone | place: USA... | reverse complement strand
CCGATGCCGTTGCCGATGACGATATACCGGTTCGTCGGGTCCGGCGTGAGGTGGGTGGAGTTGTTGCCGCTGGTCGGCTGTTTGTTCAGGAAGTTAACGCGTCCGCTCGGCTTGTCGATCGCATAACTCGTTGTTCGTATCGACGTGGTGCTCAGTGATTGCCGCCCTTGCAGCGGCTAGTGTCTGCTAGCATGCCAGCAGTGCCGTTGTGCTTTTACTCTCGCGTCCATACCCCGCCTTGCACCCCGCCCTATGCCTCGCCTTTAGGGTAAGGCACGGTCAGCATGCGCAGCCATGTGCAGCTATGCCCCCACCATAAGGCGGGGTGCACCCGCGCGACACCCATGCCCTTACCCAGCATGGTCGCCCACCCCGCGACCGCCTCAGCCTCAATCAAAAAACCCCTCTAGGTCGAGGCGGGTGCCTGCAGCTCTCAAGGGAGAGCTACAACAAACAAAAAGACGCAGACAGCCTCTATATAAGGGGAGTGATGAGGTTCTGGAATTTTTCTATGGGACCATCGACTGGTCGGCGAAAAATCTAATAGAATTAATACAGCCTATGGGCCGTGCCGAGCCGACGCAACTTTCTGAGCGAAGTTGTCCGTTTTGACTCTTCGTCGCGTCGAACGTTTTTGCTTTTTTTCGCATTTTTCGATTTTTCAATTTCACAATTTTTTGACAATTTTTGATTTTTCATTTTTCGATTTTTGCGATTGAGACGCGAGCAGACTTGAGTAGGGGAGACAGGCAAAAGTTAATGTAGCGGACAACGCGATCCGTTGCACAACAGACCTGCTCACCCCGACTCATACGTGACTTTTACGGTAATCAATCCATGCTGTACGTGAATCGTCCTCCCAAGTTTCGAGGACAGCCGTGCAGTCAAATTCTTATCAAGCTCAAGCGATATCCCTATTAGCCGATTCGACAAGTTGCCCGACTTATGGAATCGATTCAATACATATGAAGAAAGCGGCACTGTACGCGCGGGTGAGTTCGGACACTCAAAAGAATGAGGGCACTATTGAAAGCCAGATCGCGGAGCTCAAGCGTCAGATTGCGACCGCGGGTCATGTACTGGTCAAGGAATACATCGACGACTGATACACGGGGACGGAGATGGACCGCCCTGGTCTGAAAGAATTGCGGGCCGACCTCAAGACCGACGCCTTCGACGCGATCTACTTCCTCGACTTTGATCGCATCGCCCGCCAGCTGGCGTACCAGTCGATAGTCCTCTCCGAGCTCGTCAACAACGGCAAGCAGATCATCATCAAGGGCAATCGGCGAACTGATCGATGTATTTTCGCTTCTCGTTTGTCCCACTGTTTGTACTGATCCTCGTGCCTCCATAAGGATAGTAGTCGAGCGCCTGCACTACATTGTCATTTTCATCTGTCACGACATTCGTAGACCCTAGATGATCCGGGTGCACATAGCGCGTCCTGGCAGTGCCGGTTGCTACGCCACTTGCTGTTTGTTGATCGACTGTCGCAAGTAGCGTATCGCTATTGAACACGTAGTCCGTGGTGGTCGCATATTTGGCGCCTGTTCCTGTCGAGCTCGCCACGGAGTACCATTTGAAAGGATAGAGCGTGGTTGTCGTAGTGCCAGTTTGGATCACTCGCTGGCCGAAGGCGTCGTATCCATAGGTCGTGGTTGCTCCGCCGGCGCCGAGCGCTGTCAGACGATTCGCATAATCATAGACGTACGTAGTGGTCGTGCCGTCTACCGTTTTTTTGAGTGACGTTCCCATTGTTGTCATAGCTGAAAGTAGTTGTGCTTAAGCCATTTGCTATCTGCGTCACCGCGTCGGGGTTCGCGTAGCCCATGGGGGAGTTGGTAGAGCCCATAGGGGAATTGTACGTGCGAACTGACTCCGCGTACGAAGATAATGGGGATACCTTTATTCAGCCCCGTCGTGCCTTTTGATCGGCACAGCCAAAATCCGTCCACGAGAGCAGGTATCGGGGGATAAGCAGCAACGAAATCTGCGCGGGGGGCGGGGAGTAATCCTCGTCCCTACCGCGACCGCCCCCCTTGGCGCTGGGGGCACACATCGCGATTCGTGCCCGCCCGGAAGCTTGTAATGGTGCACTCACCAACAGCAAGGATCATCCCACCGGTAAACAGCCCAGTAGATACGTCTGGGTGTATACCTATGTCTAGCCATATAACTATGCTTGTGTACGGGCTCCGGCGGGTAAATACGCTTGTGCCCCGCGATAAGTATTATCGCTGCGGTCAAATTGTGACATCTTGACGGCATCGAACATCCGCACTCACGGAAGGGGCCAATCGGACAGGAAGTTGGTTAACGGCGGTGAACGTTAATCCACGTGGCACGCCAATTGGGGTGTTTCAATTCCAAAAAAGTACTCTTTTTAGCTTCGGGGTACAGAGGGTCGCGTATCCAGAGAGTGCTTTCATCGTCTTTGTTGCCTACGTCGTAACCGTATATAATGATAAAATCACTATAGTTTTCCTTTTCATATTCAATCCAAGCTACCACCGGCCTATCTTTATCGATCTCTTCCTTCAGTCGCTCAATCTCTGGAAACCAGGTACCATGATCCCCCTTGTTCGGAAAGACCTCGGCGGCGATCGAAAGGTCCTTCGGGTTCTTCGACCACTTCTCGAGTACGGATTCAAGATTGGGGTGCTTTGGAATAGAGTACGGCGTAGATTTATCTATGTCTTTTAGCACCTTCTCTTTTATTTCCGGGGCCTTGGTTTCTGTCGCAATCTTGGATGCCTCCGCTTTCCCTCCATAATAGCGAACTATCGCAGCAGCGCAAACTGCCCAACTCCAATTGTCCGAGGTCTTCTCAAGGATATCTTTCTTCTTTTTATCATCCTCTGCGACCTTCTGCGCGGCCTTCAAAACCTCATCGAAAATTGTCTGAAAAGTCTTTAGTTTGGGCTCTTGGTCGGGCATCCCGCGCGCCGCCAGGATGGCGTCGCCGGTGCGGCGCGCCAAAGTGAGACCCGTGAGCGAGGGGTTCGCGTCGCCTATAGTGGGGAACACGGCAGGACCGACGACGTAGACGTTTGAAAGGTTACGAAACTTGCCGTCGGTATCGGTGATTGATTTATCCGTTTCCCCCCCCATAAACAGGGTACCACCCTCGTGGTGGGAACTCCCAATGCCGCCATGGAAGCTGTCTGTCGAGTTGGGATCAATCGGCTCATCCTGCCACCCTTTATTGTCCCACTGTATATCTTCACGCTTCGGCGCAAGCTGCTTGGCCAAATCGATCGCCACTTTATCCATGGCGTTCCATAAGTCATTATCTTTCTTCGACGGATTGAGGTTAGCGTAGGCTCGCGCGCGCGGGTCCCCCTCTTTTTCAAGGCCGATCCAGTTCATCCACGTATCCGGCGCATCTAGCTCACGATTGCCCTCCATTTCTGCGACCCCTCGAAACACGATCGTGATGTACTTCGGGTTATGTTTTGACCTCAGCTGGTCAAGTTGGTCAATGTCGGGTATTATTTTCATCATTAGGTCCCAAGGCGTTTGCTTTGGATCTTGTAGGGCCGCCGCGACGATCTGATAGTGAAAGCGACGCTTATCTACCTCGCCGCGAGCTATGAACGCCGCTAGCTCGTTCTCAGATTGGCTTGGCTTAGCACTAAGCCCGAGTGCAGTGCGCTTAATTCGCACTGTAATACTGTTCAGCATGTGAGCCATAAAGTTGCCGAGCTTAAGGCGTCCAGCTTTATCTTTCCGACCGACACCGAGATGTGCCAGAGCCAGACGAGTGGCCTCGACGGTTCCATTCGCAAGGACTACTGTGGTAGTGGGTGCTAGGTGGAGAGTTTTCGCATCGCGGCCTACTTTCAGATCCAGTGATGTTACTCGTTGCTCCTTGTCCCGGTTCAGGCCGATTACCTCCGTGCGCGGAAGCAACATCAAACGTCGTTCGGTCTTTGCTGAATCTTCGTTAAGGGCATCGATGAGAAAAGTCACACTGCTGAACTTTTCGAATGGGAAAATGCCCGATGTGGGCGGACTACCCAGAACAGCGAGCGGTGCCGGACCAACGCTGGTCACGCCGGGAACGTTTGGCCAGGCTTTCTGGAATGCGTCGTATAATGTGTTATAGAGGTTTGTTTCTTCAATGAAGCCCGTCGGTTTATTTGCTCCAATTTCAGACGCGGTACGCTCGTAGCCCTCCGGACTGGTTAAGAATTTGCTGACATCATCTGGCCAGTTCTTGAGATCATTCGGCGTTAACTCCGGAGCCCATCCACCCCAAAGTAGCGAACGGCCCCCAATGCAGTAAGCCAAGCCACTACCAGTCACGTAGGCCTCGTTGCCCCTCCAAGGGGGTTGACCACACAACATCGGGCACGTTGCTTATAGGGAGATTCTGCTTATGCGTTGGGAGAAAGAGTGCGCCCGCGTCTAACACCAGAATTCTGAGTTTCTTGTTGCTGTTATCACGACGAAACAGTTTTTCAGCACAGTAACCGCCGAACATGCCGGCTCCGACAATGACGACATCGAACGGCTGGCTGGTGTTCGCCTTCTCCACCTCCGCCCAGGGACTGCAAATCTGATGCCCAAGCGCATCTATGCTAAATGTCGTAGCTTCAATGTGATTCTTGTCAAGATTGCCAGCCAAATCCTCGAATAAGCCCATACGAACCCTCCCCGATAAAAGCGTGTGCAGTTTGAACGATACAACGGAGGATACGCGAATATTTGAGCCCGAACAACCTGTCGTCGGACCGGTCGGTTCTCTCATTCGTTCCGGCAGGTAGCGCGTTCGATATTTGACGCCGTCGGTGCCCCACGAGTGCTGACCAATCAAAGACTAGCTGTCTATCGGTCACGTGCGTTGATGCACACGCCCAGTGAACGCGAAGGGCCGCTCTGGGTCATGGACATCGTGTCCGCTCTACCCCAGTGCTCTGATCGTTACGCGCGTGACTGATCGCCGTCGCGTTACGGGCCATCATCTTGATCTGCCACCGGCTTCATCGCGGCCGAAAGTTACAGCGAGGCGTCCTCCAGAGTTACGCGCTGACCACGGCCACCACGTTGACGCGCTCGGTCTGACACGCGCGCTGTTACGCGGCGCGCTGTTACACGCGTGACGGCGACCTTGCGCCGAATCAACGGCAATGATTCTTTTGGTCCGCGGTTTTTCCGCGATGCGGTCCGTTATCACGCTCGCGGCGGCTCCGGTGCGGTGATCGAAGGCCGCGGCATATCGTGTTGCAGCTTCCCGTTTGTGGATCAGCGCTGCGGTGCATGAGTCCGTTCATGGCCCGACTCTGCCGTTAGCAGCATCCGCCGGGACAACAGCTATCTGGGGACAAGCTGTCGCCGGCGGTGAACGCGCACGACGGCCGAATCTGACCCAATGTATGGTCCGGCCGTGCGTCGCAAGACGTAGATCAGTATTTCAGCACTGTTGTCTTTCAATCACGGTCCGTTGGATTTGATGTTTGGTGCAGGCTGTGAATGCTGGGGATCGGTATACGTATGCTCGAAAGTCTGGCAACTCCGACAAGGGCCCGCCCCATTTGAAGCCTCTGCCTAACGCCCTGAGGTCGTTGTTTGGCTCGAACTCAAACGTGAGACGCAATTGCCAATTATCCTCGTCCTCTGCGTCCTCGTTCGCGAGGATAAGTTGACGCGTCAGGTTGAAGTAAAAATGCTCGCCCGCCCCCCAATCGTAAGTATCCCATTGGAAAAGAAGCCTGTCCGCGTCCCAATGTTGCTCGAATACGCGCCCGTATGGTCTTAGGTTCCGGTAGAAGTCGAAAAATGCCTCACAGCCGTTGAGGAGATTGAGGTTACGCTCGTTCAAATTTCTGCCGCTCAAGAAATTCTCGAATTCCTGGCGCGCATTACGCGGATCAAACATAGGATCGCCCTGTCTAACGTGAGGACAGTCAGTTGGCGCAAACCAATGTCATCTGATCCGGTCCGTCAGAACGAGAGCTAGGGCGCTCACAATCAGGTCAGACCTGCCGCTTCGTCTCAACGTGGCAAGCGAAGCGGTCGAGAATAGCCTGCCACCCAGCACGTTGCTGCTCGATGGAATGAGTTGGCTCACTATCGAAAGTGACGCGCACCCCGACACCATTCGGCCCAGGAACAAATTCGACCTGCGCCGTGCGTTCGCCGAACGAATACTCGATGAGCTTGTGCTCGATGATTTTCGCATAGGTTCCGGCGAAATTGAAGCCCATACTGCCGTCCTTTGCCTCCATGCGTGAAGAAAAGACGCCGCCCACGCGGAAATCCACCGTAGCAGCGGGCGTGTGCCAATCGTCGGAGGCTGCGTTCCACAGTTTGATGTCCTCGGGTGTGGTGTAGGCCCGCCAAACCTCCTCGATGGGGGCGGCGACGTTGGTTGCGACGATGATTTTCATGGCGTGCCTCTCGTGTGGGACAGTGCAATCGCGCTGTACTTAGGCGACCGGCCGGTGTGACTAACAGGTGCCGCAAGGACGATTGTACGATTCCGATTCCGATATCAACGCGCGCCAATATCAATGAATAAGATTGTCTGTGGTATGGTGAAGCCATATGTCGATTCCTGGCCCCAAGGCTGCCCCGCCTGCCCCGTAGCCCTGAGGGCGGCTTACTGGGGAAAACTGCCGTCACTGGGGACGGCGCGCGACGGCAGAATCTGACGTTGCGGTCATTCTGGCCAGGCGCAAGCCGACCGTTCAATGCATTGGAAGAATCTCCCCGCGACATCGGGCTCCACTGCTACGCTTGCGACTACAATGCGCTGTTCGACCCCGCCGCCGTCACCGCACGTGCCCCATGCCCATGCGGTGGCTCACGACGGCGGCGAGGGAGGAGCGGCCCAGCGCCTGATACGCATCGATCATGGCGCGGTAAAGCTCGATCGCGGCGTAGGGAGCCAATAGCACTCCCGCAGAAGCCATAGCGCCGTAGCGGGGAATTGATCTGCGGCGTGCCGGGACGCAGCGTCGAGGACCGCGCTGACGTCCGGCCGACGTTCCAGGGCAGGCAGCGGCGTCCTGCCATGTCCATGGTCTCGATGATGCGGGCGACCGGCAGGAGTCTGTTAAATCCAATGAACGGATGATCGCGCCCCAAGTCGTTCTGCCCGTCCATTACAGCGAGATACTGCTTAAAGCCATCAGGCAGCGGCGCTCCGATCCGGCGTTCCAAGGTACCAATCGCGTCAGGGTCGGCGGGCGGATTCACGCTGGCAAGAACGCCCGGCGAAAGTGCTGCGACCTGGTTGGCGATTTCTGTCCACATATGATTGTTGGGGACTATTTGAGTATCCTTACGGCAAAGCCGTAAACCTCAAAGCGGGGTGAGTGCGGATAAAGGACGCCTAAGATTGGTGAAGGCCAGGGCTTCGAGCCGCAGGAAAACAACGTGGATCAGCCGGGCGTTTCGCAAGATCGGGGTGGGGTGAACCGGCGCGGCTGGCGGACGCGCATCAAACCACTCACGGTTTCGGTGGTTGGACGAGCGTCGTCCCGCTCGGGCCAATGCCCGTAACCTGAAGGATGACTTCACCCTCTTTGGCCCAAGTAAAGTGAGTCGTCATGGGAGGCTCCGCTAAGAATGTGCCGGCGGGAAGCGCTATGAGCTTGCTTTCGTCCCACTGCTCACCTAGCCCGTAATAGAGCGTGCCGGACAATATGGCCACTGTTCGCTCCTCGGGGTGCCAATGCGGCATGTTCTTGGAACCCGGCGCGAACTTCGACCGATATACGTACGTTCCCGATTTCGTGGGGTCGCCGTACAGAACGGCGGTCTCGTTGCTGGCGGCGGTCAGTACGGCGGAGGCGGCGTTGCGCTTCCACGGGATTTGATCGGGCAACTTGATGGTGATGCCCTTCGGGTTGAGCTGTTCTTCGGCGGCATTGATTGCGCTCAATCCGGTGGCGGCTATCGACAAGGCAATCGCCGTCGTGATCAGTTGTTTCATGGTCTCCTCCGGGATCATCGTTGGGTGCGTGCCGCACGCTGGCAGAAAGCTGCCATTTTTCCAGGGCTGGGGTAGGCTCAATTGCGTGATCATGAACCGCTCGCTCGATGTCCGCACGTGGCCCATCTCTGCCGTCAGCAGCATGGGCCGGGCACGGCAGCTATCTGGGGGTAAGCTGCCGTCGACGGCGACGGCGCACGACGGCGGAAGATGACCCGTTGCGGAATTCGATTGTACGTTGCAGCAGGCGAAGAGATGCACCTCGCGAGGGCACAACTGTCGGAAGCGGGCAGTTCCGTGAACGCCTGCCTGATTTCACTTTCAGTACCGGCAGGGACAATGACAAGTAGGACATGATTGCCGGTCCATAGGCCGAGCTGTCGTGGGTGCTGCTTACTTCACTCGCCGATATGTCAACAACGTCGGTGGTCCGCCGTACGAAGGAGCAGGATTGCGGATTTTCAGTTCGTCCGCCGTGATGGATTCGACCACCTGTTTCAGATCTGTCCCATTCCAATTCGGATAAGAACTGCCATCGACGTGATTGGTGTAGAATCGGTCCGCTTCGTTCACCGTGTACGTTCCGAAATAGGCGATCGCCCCCTGCACAGTTGCTTTGTCCTCTGCCGGAGTGGTCTGCATCCGATTGTTGGAAGCGTACTTTGTCAGGTCGGATCGAACGATGATGGTGGAAACGCGGCCATTGGCGTCGAAGCTGAGTATGCCCTTCGGATTAGTTCCCCACACCGGAGTCCCGTCCGCGAGCTTGCCCGTAGATGAGACGAAGGCCCACGTTCCCACAAGCTCTTCCTTGAGCGACTTTTGCTGGGCGGTGACGCTGTTTAGCGACACAACGAGTCCAAGCGCGGTGACGGCAGATAAGTTGAGAATGCTGCGACGATTCATGATGCTCCTCCTGTTCGATAGCCACTTTCTGATGTCGACCAATCCCGATCCTATCGAGACAACCGACGGTACGTGCTCTCATGCATGCGCGCGAAGGGTTACTTCTCTCCGCCAAACCTTAACCCCTACTTTGATTGACGTTGGGAATTCGCTCTGCGGACCAGGCAACTATCGAATGCCATGCGCTGAGCTTCGCCGTGGAAATACCACCTGTGCAGCGTACGGCCACCTACTTCGGGCTGTAGTTTATGAGTGTAGCTATTGTCGTGGTATAATCCGAGCTCTTTCACGCATTCGTTAAAGTTCTTGCGGTAGTCCTGCGCCGATGCTGGGTTGACCACTATGGCAGCGAAAGCCAGTCCAAACCAAATTTTGTACATCGCTCCCTCCCAATCAAAGTGGGACCATTGCCAAAAATGCCCCCTGGCTGGGAGATCATAGTGTGAGCTGGATCACACTGCTCCCAGAAAATCTAAGCCGCATTAGGACGGCGGTGCAGACGGGCAATCATCCTTGCGCAGCGATCCGGCAGCCGTGCCATTTGGCTGGACCGCAGCGTGATGACGTTCGAGGTGCATGAAATGCTCAGCGCAATAGGCCGCCCGACGTGAGGCGGCTGCACCTTAGAGCGTCCAAGGAGCAGATCGGGGCATGGCAGCCTGCTCGGGCGATGTTGGCCAACGCTGCACCTGAGATGCGGATAAGTCACCCGGCCACCGGGCGCTTTCTCTCTATCTTTCCGGAAGCAATCTTGAGATTTCCCACGTGACGCGCTTGGAGGTAAAAGGCGTTGCCTGTCAAGAAGCCTGTGGCTTCCGTGCCAGTCGGCATCGTCACCTTGAAGCATCGTACGCTCAGTCCAGTTGCGCGGCTTTCAATCGGAGCGCCTCGCCAAGCCGTTGACGAAGCGAAAATGACAACTGGCATGGCCGCTTCTGGCCCGACGCTGCCGACTTTGGCGTTGCAGCAAGTCGGCAGCTATTGGGGGTATGCCGGTCGTGATGCCGACGACGTCACGAGGGCAGCCCAAGGCCCCACGGGAGAAAATCGCCGCCGGGGCACAAAAGGCTGGGAGCCGGTTCGCCCGAATGAGAGGACCCCACGCTCGTGGCGTCATACGTTTTTCCGCGAGGGCTCCTGCAACGGAGAAGCAGATGGCCATTTCCATTCAGAAGCGAGCAACGCGGAAGAGCGCATCGACTGGGGATGCGAGCTTGTGCGCGTTGCTGGCTCGCTCGGGGTTTGTTGCGATGCTCGCCATCGGCGGCTCGAAAATCGCGCTCAGCCAGACAAAAACTGGTGGCGAGGCACGACCCGCGGTGGGTGGGGTCGCTTCGTTGCAGGACGCCGCCTTGATTTATCCAGCACAGGGCGCGGCCGGCGCCTGCGGCGAAAATTGCTCGCATTGGCTCGCGGCCGAGGGGACGGTCCACTGGGACGGCTATAAGCGCTTCATCGCGGGGCTCGACCGGTTCGCGGATCGCAAGCGTCCGATTTTCCTCAATGTGCGTGGACAAAGCGACCTCAACGTGGCGATGAGCATCGGGAGATTATTTCGCGAGCGTGGATACGACGTGGGCGTCGGCCAGACGATCGCCGATCAATGCCGGAGCTTAAATGATTCAGATTGCGTCTCCCTGAAGCGCGCGGGTGTGTCGTTGCCTGCCTCGCTGTCATCGATCGGCACCTGCGACCTCGCCTGCGTTCTCATCCTGGCCGGTGGAGTGCGCCGCACGCTGCCGGAGGACACCACCGTCCTCATCCAGGGCACTCGGATAGCGAACCGACTTGGGCTCAATGTCTCCGATGAACACCGCGAGGGGCTGCGCACACACTTCCGCGATCAGATCAAACTCTATTTTGCGCAAATGGGGGTCGCCCCAACGCTCGCTGACACGATCGATGCGAACTATGGGACCGCGCGCAACACTCAGCTGTCACGCGCAGACGTGGTCCGACTTCGGATTGTGACAGGGCGATAAAACAGGCGGGGTGCAGGCCAAGCCCGAGCCCGAGCCCGAGCCAGAAGCAAGCTAATAGGCCGGCGGGATGTCGGCTATTCCCTCCAACCCTGGACGGGGCACCGCTGCGGACTGCTACGCCGGGGGGTCTTTGTTGTTCTCTCCGGGGTTTTTGCCAGGCTTCTTCCTCGGCTTTCTCGGCTCTGACAGCAGGTCGAGTGGGCTCTTGATGCCGGCGATCATGCCGGTGGCGACGCGCGTATAGCGCGCCGTCGTATCTAATTTGTCATGACCCAGCGGACACGAGTCATACTGAGCACCTCTCTACGTTATTGAAAGTCAAAGGATTGCTGCGCGGGATTTGCTGTTAGCGGCCGGCTGGCGAAGGTTGTTTTGCCGAGGACCGCTACGTCCTCAGCCTTGATCACCCAGGGCGCGCCTCTGCAAAGTTGTCGTCCCTTGAGGTCGCCTCGCTGGATCATGCGCAGCGCCGTCATCGGTGTAACGCCGATGATCTTTGCCGCAGCCTTAAGCGTTATCTCGCCACGATCGGCCCATTCGCCCGGACGAAAGACAGCAATCTCGTGGTGATGCCGGAATGAGCGCACGCGCGCCTCGGTCCAGCCATTGCCGCGCCCTGTCGGCTTGCCGGCGCGATTGAGCAAACGTGCGATCTGCTTGTCTGGCATCTGGCGCGCCAGCTCACGGACCAAGGTCAGCGTGTCCTCGGCAACCGTCCAGCGATGCTTGCCAACAGTATTGATCTTAAGCGTCAGCGCCGTGTGATCGCCGCCCTGCCAATGCAGCACGATTTCAATGAAGCCGTTCTCGATGCGCACGATGATCTCATGCAATGCCGCGCGCAGAATCCGCTTGCGTATCGCAGCACTCGCGGCTGGATGCGACCAGGCGCGTTCCAAGTCTGCACCGAGCTGCATCAGGTGCTGGCGCTCCTTCTCGCCTAACGATGACGGCCTTTTGGCGTTCAGTGCCGCGATGTCACTCTCGATCCGATGCACCGCCTGAAGCGCCTCGTTCCAGCGGCGCTCCAACTCACCCGCGACCAGCCGATTGGCAGGATCGACGCTGTCGTATTGCCGGCGCGCATGGGCGGCCTCGTAGCGTGCTTGGGCGAGCGCCAGCTCAAGCTGCCGTTGAGCCGCAGACATTTCGATGGTCTGAGCTTCGAGCGCCTTAACCGCAGCGTCGATGCCGAGTGGCTTGAGGACGCGCAAAACCTCCGTGCCAACAGCCTGATCGGCTCTGAGGCCACCGAAGGAGATGCACCGCTCCGTGCCATGGTTCAGGACGGCGCCCTGGCAGTAGTAGCGGCCAGACTTGCCGTAACCCACGTACATCTTTCGCCCGCAATGGCCACACCTGAGCAGGCCCGCAAGTATAAGCTCGCCCCGACGTGCCGCGCCGCGCGCGATCGCGCTGCCTTTTCCAGTCGCGTTGTTTGCTATCACACGCTGGTTCCTCTCGAACTCCTCCCACGTGATGTAGCCTTCGTGCTGATCTTTGAGTAGCACGTCCCAATCCGTCCGAGCGCGTCGAAGTCCACGGCGCACGCGCTTTCGTCCGTCCTCGACGACGACCTTGCTGGTCGTGCGTCCGAACGCGTAGGCGCCAGCATAGACCGGATTGGTCAGGATGTTGTGCACGGTGTTGTAGAGCGGCAGCTTCCAGACGATGCAGCGTCCTTCCTCGTCATGCGACTTGGCGGGAAGCTCGATGCCTTCGTCTCTGAGCCAGACGTGCACCTGGCGTACGCTGTGGAACTCCGCGAATTTGGAGAAGACAAGGTGCGAGGCATCTTGCACACGCCGATTGGGATCCTTCTCGATCCGGTCGCGCCCAGTCTTCACGTAACCTGCCGCAACGCCAAGGAACAGCGCACCTCGACGCGCTTTCTGCTTCAGCGCCTCCTGCGAGCGCTGGCGGAACAGCGACAGCTCAAGCTCGCTCATCGTGCCCTTCATGCCAGCAGCAAACGATCATTGGGATGGCGAGGATCGTAGATTCCATCTTCGTCGACGATGATAGTTCCAACCAATCCACAGAACTCGATCAGCGTATGCCAGTCGCGGCCATTGCGCGAAAGACGCGACGCCTCGATCGCGAGCACGGCGCCGACGCGGCCCTCGCAGATCGCAGCCAGCAGGCGCTCGAAACCAGGACGGCTGATACCGCCGCCGGAGCGGCCGAGATCATCGTCGATCACCTCGACGTTGATCCAACCGAGT
>Ga0137377_10002843_pt1 | contig 13082 bp, 15 predicted proteins | sample SagtaG_22_FD_104815 | JGI IMG/M metagenome (GOLD analysis project Ga0137377, IMG submission 104815) | Vadose zone soil microbial communities from Sagehorn Ranch, Mendocino, California, USA - Sage2_L_40_16 metaG | ecosystem: Environmental > Terrestrial > Soil > Vadose zone | place: USA... | reverse complement strand
GCCGCGTACCAGCGGCTGCCGCAGGCCAGCCCACCGGCCCGCACTGTTTACGCAAAGCGAGCGCCGAAGCCGGCCAACTGCCAGACTAAAAAACCAGCCTCCCCCGATACCGGCGGCAAAAAGGAGCGGTACAAGCAGCATATTCCAGCGTCAGTCAGGAACGCCTTCATAGCTACCGCCAAGGTGCCGCTCACACGTGAGGAGCCTCTCTACAGGGACGTGGCAAGCCACAGCGGCATCCGCTGGGAGCTGCTGGCCGCCTGCGACTGGATGCAATGCGAAGCCCGGCCGCGCTATTCGCCGGTGCACGGCGAGAAGCTTGGTACGGTAAACCCCGACGGCACCAGGTACCGGACGAAGTCAGAGGCCCTGCAACAGTGCGCCGCCGACCTGATAGAGCTGGCCGGGAAGGTTTACCGGATCGACCTGACCGCGCCAGACCTTCTTTCTGTTCGTGATCTGGCCAGTGCCTTCGCGGCGTTCCGCTGGGGTGGTTTACTGAAGCTCCACCACACGTCCGCCATGGAGTTCCCCTACGCCGTGGCTGGCCTAACCGCCCAGCACATTAACATGCGCTGGCCCAACATAGACGAGCCGAACGCGCCGGATAAGCCAGGCGCGCGATTCCATATGCCCTTCGGGACCGTGCCAATTGTTCTGCTCCTGCACTACCCGGCGACCGTCTAGCCAGCCGTGTGCCATGCATAGGAAGAAGGTAGACCGCGTGTTTCGTTTGCTGGTCGTTCTGCTGGGCCTGCTGAGCACGAATGGGCCGGGGCAGCGAGAGGCGGCCTGGCGCCGAACTGACGATCCGTACCGCGGGACAGATCCTCCCGCGCCGCGCACGGACCCGGCCGCGCCCGGCGACGGGAGTGCCCTGCCGAGCCCGCCCGGACCGCTACCACCGTGGCATCCGGGCGCCACCGGCCCGGCGGGGCCGGACGGCCGGTGGGGCGGTGTGAGGCCGCGCCGCCGCCGCATCCCACCTTGGGTCAAGCGCGCCATCGCCGTGCTCGCGGTGGGCCTGATATTCCGCAGGGCCATCTCGGCCTTGGTGCTTGTCGCGCTTTCCGCAGCGCTGCACCTGGTCGGCGTCAATGTCCATCTGCCGCATATCAAGTTCGCCTGGCCATGGCAGACGGTCAGCGCGGGCACGACCACCAACGCCGATCTGGGCCCGTGGGTGCTGCAGAAGATAGAGGGAATCTCCAAGCCCGCCCTCGGCGAGGCGAACTTCAGCTTCTTCTTCACCCACAGGGTTTTCAAGAGCATCGGCCCCTGGCCGTGCTGGTACGCAAGCACCTTCTACGCGGCGGGCCGCGCGTCCGCCACGGTCGACCTCAATCCGGGCCCCGGCTGGTGGGCACCGGCCACCGGCCACTACCGGTTGCAGGTCCTCAGCCGCCCAGGGGAGGGCAAACCCGGTCACGTGACGGTCATGATGGTCTTTCCGCAGCCGCAACTGCCGCAGTCTGTGCACGACATCACAATTGACAATATCCCGTCCAGGCCGATAGACACGCAACACAGCTGGACGTACCCAGGATTCGGCTGTGGCGTGGTGCTGCGGCCTCAGTTTCCGCAGTCAGTGCTTTATTCCCAGGCGCAGCATATCGCCTTCTATAACGCTACACACGCCGCGCAGGTCACGCGCCCACTTATAAGGAGCGCCGAAACGGTGGCAGCGCAGACCGTTCGAGACAACTTCATTCAGCCGACGGTTAATGCGTTTGGCTATACCCTCGATCAGTTCACTATTCACTGGGCCGCCGCACAATGACCGGAGGTAATTAATAGAGCACTGCACAGGGATTGGCGGGCCGCTCCGCAAGTGCGGCGCGGCGCCTGCCGGCTCCCTGCCCCCTGTTGACCCGTGCGGACAGGACTTCCCCCCTGCCCGCCCGGGTCCCGGGCCGGCCTGTGCCCACCTTCCCTCCCCCGGCCGCTGGCCGTCATCGCCGCCGTCGGCGGCGCGGCGCTCGCCGCAGGCTCCCTGGCGAAACTGCTGAAGGCGCCCCCAGCCTCCGGGAACGCGGACGCGGGGAAGGCGGACGCGGGGAAGGACAGCAGCGATTCGCCTGCGCCGAAGACTTCAGCCGCGGCCTGAACGCGGCGCCGACAGCAGCTACTACGCGGCAAGAGCCAGGCGGCCGGCACGGGGCCGGCGGCTTGATTAACGCGTTAGTGATGACTAACGTGTTGTGGTGCCCGACCTGGTGGCTGCGGTAGCCGAACCGACCCGTCGCCGCTTGCTGCAGTTGCTGGGGCGCGGCGAGCAAACGGTGACCGAGCTCGCCGGCAATTTCACGGTGAGCCGGTCGGCGATCTCGCAGCATCTGGGCGTGCTCGCGGAGATCGGCCTGGTCGCGAGCAGGCGAGAAGGAAGGTTCCACTACTACCGGTTGAGACCAGGGGGCATGGCGGCGCTGCGCGCCGAACTGGATGCGTTCTGGACGAGCGAGCTCGACCAGCTCGTCCGGGACGCGCACCGGGTCACCCATGCGCCCAGGCCCACAGGAGGCCCTTGATGCCGTTCGAGAAGTCGGTGTTCGTGCCGCTGGGTGCCGACGAAACCTTCGCTCTGATCACCGAGCCCGACCGGTTGCGCCGCTGGCAGGTCATTACCGCGCGGGTCGACCTGCGGGCCGGCGGTGACTACCGCTGGACAATCGTTCCCGGGCACTCGGCGTCCGGCACCGTCACCGAGGTGCAGCCGGGCAAACGCGTCGTGTTCACCTGGGGCTGGGAAGGCGCGGCTGACCTGCCGCCGGGAGCGTCGACCGTGACCATCACACTCGAGCCGTCGGTGGGCGGGACGGTCGTCCGGCTCGTGCACGAGGGACTCACCGGCGAGCACGCCGCCAGTCACGCCATGGGCTGGACCCACTATCTCGACCGGCTCGTCAAGGCCGCCACCGGCGGCGACGCCGGAGCCGACGAATGGGCGGCGCCGCAAGAACTCGATGCCATCAAGGCCGCCGAGGCGACGCTGGCGGCCTGCCAGCTCGTCCTGCGCGGCGTAACGGAAGCCGATTACCAGAATCCGACGGTCTGCACCGAGTTCAACGTCGCCCAGCTGGCCGATCACCTGATCGGATCGGTCACGTTCCTGGGCGGTGCGGCGGGCGGCGACATCCCCGAGGCGACCGGCACCGCGCTGGAGCCGCGGGTCGCCGCCGCTGCCCAGGCCGCGCTCGAGGCATGGAACGCCCGCGGCCTTGACGGCATGGTCAAGGCCGGCGCCAACGAGATGCCCGCCGCTTCCGCCCTGGGCATCCTGTCCATCGAGTTCCTCGTCCATGCGTGGGATTTCGCCGAGGCCACCGGCCAGCGGGTCAGCGTCTCCGACGAGCTCACCCAGCACGTCCTCGGCGTGGCAAACAAGATCATCACACCGGCCGTCCGCAGCGGCGGCGGCTTCGCCGGCCCGGTCGAGGCCGGCCCGGACGCCGGGCTCATGGAACGCCTGATCGCCTTCACCGGCCGCGCCATATAATCCGGCTCAACTCACGTTGGAGGGGGAAGTCATGCCGAAACGGACCTCGTATGCGCAGGGGACACCGAACTGGGCGGACCTTCAGACCACCGACCAGGACGGCGCGAAGGCGTTCTACGCCGGGCTGTTCGGCTGGAGCTACGACGATCAGCCGATGGCTGAGGGCGCGGTCTATTCGATGGCCAAGCTCGGCGACGAGGCCGTCGCGGCGATCGCGCCGCAATCACCGGAACAGGCCGCCGCGGGCGCGCCGCCGATGTGGAACACCTACCTCGCCGTCGATTCGGTCGATGGCGTTGCCGCCAAGGTCGAAGCGGCCGGTGGCCAGCTCGCGATGGCGCCCTTCGACGTGATGGACGCCGGGCGGATGGCATTCGTCATCGACCCGTCCGGCGCGGCCGTGGCGCTCTGGCAGGCCAACAACCACATCGGCGCCACGCTGGTGAACGAGCCCGGCACTGTCACGTGGAACGAGCTGGTCACGACCGATCCGTCCGCCGCGGTGTTCTACGAGCAGGTGCTCGGCCTGACCACCTCGAAAATGGACATGGGGGCCGGTGAGTACACGCTGTTCGAGGCCGGCGGCCAGCAGGTCGGCGGCGCCGCCCCGTCGCAGATGCCAGACGTGCCCAACCACTGGCACCTGTACTTCGCGGTCGGCGACGCCGACGCCACCGCGGCTAAGGTGACCGAACTGGGCGGCTCGGTTCTGGCCGAACCGTTCGACACCCCGGCCGGCCGGATCGCCCTCGTGCGCGACCCGCAGGGCGCCGTGTTCAGCATCATCAAGCCGACCCCGCCGCCGGCCTAGCCACCGGGGGGGGGCGAGTAGGGGGCGAGCGCGCCGTGGAGATTCCCAAGCCGAGCGAGGAAGACAAGGTGTTCTTCCGGTCCCTGATACCGGAGGACCCGGAAGTCGAGGTCAAGCCGATGTTCGGCAACCTCGGCGCCTTCGTGCACGGCAACATGTTCGCCGGGCTGTTCGGGCCCGCAGTGGGTGTCCGGCTCGGCGAAGCGGCCAGCAAGGACCTTGCCGCCATCGAGGGCTCGGGCCCGTTCGGCCCTGCCGAGCGCCCGATGGGCGGCTACACAAGCCTGCCGCCGGGCTGGCGCGCCACGCCGGACCTCGCCGCGCAGTGGGTGGAAAAGGCGCTATCGCACGTAAGCTCGCTCCCTCCCAAGATCAAGAAGCCCAAACCACGCAGCCGGTAGCCCAGCGGCGCTGCGCTGTTCCACCTGGCACGCCCCCGGTTGCGCGCACGGGCCCGACCCAGACGGCCGAGTGGCGCCGACGGCAACGTCGGCCCGCCCGGCTCCCTTGGTCTGGGAAATCTGCCGGCCATTACCCCCGAATGGGACCAGTTGCGGGTGCTATCGAACTGCTGAAGGAATGTGTCCCATTGATCACGGTCCCTCACCCGCTTATAGCGCGGGTGAGGGACCGTGATCAAGAAAATCTCAGAATATGGAAAGATCGATCTCGTATTCTGAGAAATATATCGATCAGATCTGGCGTCATCAGCACACTGATCGTTGCTATCTATCAATCGTTTCCCGCAAGCCCACCCAGCCAAGGCCAGCCCGGCTGAACGGAGCGCTCTGGCGGCACCATCGACGAGTCCGCACAGAAGGCAGGGCCACGTGAGCAAGGTGGCACGGAGCGGGCAGCAGAGCGCCAGGGAACGCATCACCGCGCAGCGCGGCGCAGCCCGGCGCGCCGGGGCCCGCAGGCGGCTGCTGGTCGCAGGCGGCAGCGTCCTGGCTGTGATCGGCATCATCGTCGCGTTCGTTGTCATCAAGGTGAACAGCGGCACGTCCCGCCCGCCGGCCGGCTCACCTGTCGTAGCCGCCCTGCCGCGAGTGTGATCAAAGATGTCACCAGCGTGCCGGCCGCCACCCTTAACGCGGTGGGCGCGGGCCCGGTCACCTCCTACAACCCGGCTCCGATGCAGACTGCGTTCTGAGGGGCCGATCGCAACGTGCCCGGCCTCGCCGGCAGCTCGTCACGCATTGCTAGGCGGAGGTGGCGTGGTGTTTGGCGGTGACCCACTCCCGTAACTTGCCGGCCCGTTGGGTCAGTTCGTCCAGGCCGGTGAGCATGGCTTCGTGGTCTGCCCAGGCACGTGCGAACACGCCGAACGAGCCCATCTCATGAGCCACATGCTCGGGAGCACTGTGATCACGGCCGAACAGCAGGACCGGGACGGTGATCCCGATCTGCGCGGCCGCGACCACGGCCAGCCCCGCCCGCGCCACCGCGACGGTCACCAGCCGACGGCGCGGCAGCCGGGCACGGGCCCGCAGCGCGGCGAGCACCTCACCGGTTCGCTGCGGCGCCGCGGCGGCCGGCGCGATCCGCGCCCGGCGGGTCACCTCATGAGCCGCCTCCCGCCACACCCGGCACGCGGCGCAGCCAGCCAGGTGCTCCTGCAGGTCGGCGGCGGGCGACCCGGGCACCTCACCGTCCATCACCGCGGAGACAGCCTCCCTGGCCGTTTCGCAATCCATACCTGGTAGTCGGCTGGCCGCCCGGCCCGTTTCCCGTAACCGTGCGGCTACTTTCCGTGAGGCCACGCACCCGGGCGCATCTGCCCGCGCGTATGATGCCGGGCGTGGACGAGCTCAGCCGTCTCGCGCTCGCCGCCCGCCGCGGCGAGCCCGGCGCCTTAGAGGCATTCATTCAGGCCGGTTACGGCCAGGTTAAGCGCCTGTGCGCGGCGCTGGTCGACGGCCAGAGCGCCGGTGACCTCAGCCAGGAAACCTTCGTCCGCGCGGTCAGCGCGCTGCGCCGCTACCGCGCCGACGCCCCCGCCCAGACCTGGCGGCTGTCCATCGCCCGCCATACGCGCATGGACGAGCTGCGCGCCCGCACCCGGCAGCGCCGCCGCGACGGCCTGATCAGCGCCCAGCTCCACCCCGCCCCGGCCGTACCAGACCCTGCCGGCGAGGTCAGCATGCGGGACCTGGTCGGCAGGCTTGACCCGGATCGCCGGGCCGCGTTCGTGTTCACCCAGCTTCTGCACCTCCCCTACGACCAGGCCGCCCGCATCTGCCACTGCCCGCCAGGCACCATCCGCTCCCGTGTCGCCCGGGCCCGCGACGACCTCATCGGCATGCTCGCCGCATCCGGGCCCGGGCAATCCGGCCGGCGCCACGCTTGACCCGGGTCGGCCGCCGGGGCACGCTGGACGCGGACCCGGAGGGCCGGACGAAGGCCCGGCGCGGGATCGGGTGCCGCAGCGAGAACGCCCGCCGCGGCGTGCCAGGTTGGGAGGGACGGTGTCCGCGCAGCGTCCGGTGCGCTCCTTGCTGCTGCACCCGGTGGCAGCAGCCGGTGCCCACCACCACTTCTTCCGCCGGCGGGACACGGACTCGATGTGGCGTCGGATCCCGCGGTGGTCCCGCTCGTCGTGGGTGGACATCGCCTGGGTGGGGTTCGCCGGCGCCAACCTGGCGGCGATGCGGCTGCTGCCCGACTGGCAGACCGTCCCGTTCCTCGCCATCTGGGTGAGCCTGACCGCGATCTACGGGTTCCGGCTGTGGCGGCTGCAGCCCACCATCCTGACCCTCGCCGCGGTGACGCTGGCCACCGGCGGCATCATCGGCGTGCAGGTCCTCAAGGGCCAGCAGGACGCCGACTACCTCGCCGAAGTCCCGCTGATCGCGCTGATGTTCCTGGTGATGGTCTGGCACGGCCGCAGGCGGCTGGCAGCGCTGGGCGAACGGCTGGCGGCCATGGAAGAGGTGCAGCGGGTCTCACAGGAAAACCTGCGCCTGCTGCAGCAGCAGCACCGGTTCCTGCAAGACGCCTCCCACGAGCTTGGCACACCCATCACCGTCGCGCTCGGCCACGCGGAACTGATCGAGCGCGCGGCCACCGACCCCCTGATCGCCGGGGACGCCCGGGTCGTCACCGACGAACTGATGCGGCTGCGGCGGCTCGCGACCCGGCTGCTGCTGCTGGCCTCGGCGGGGAGCCCCGGTTTCCTGCACCTTCAACCGGTCGCCGTCAAGACCGTGCTGGCCGACGCGCTCGGCCGGTGGCGCCACATCCCCCGCCCATGGCGGCTCGGCGCCGTGGCCGAGGCGACCATCCTGGCCGACCGCGACCGCCTCGGCGTGGCGCTCGATGCGCTGCTCGAGAACGCCGTCGCGTACACCGCGGCAGACGACCCCATCGACCTGTCCGCCCGCATCGAGGACGGGCACGCCGCCGTGACGGTGGCAGACTCCGGATGCGGCATCCCGGCGGCCGACCTCGACCGTATCTTCGACCGGTTCGCCCGGGCGCAGCCGCACACAAACCGCGAGGCCGGCGGGTTCGGGCTCGGCCTGGCGATCGTGCGCGCGATCGCGCAGGCCCACGATGGGTCGGTCCGGGTCCACAGCACGGTCGGCCACGGCTCGGCCTTTGACCTGCTGATGCCGCTCAGTCCGGCGGCGGTGGCGGTGGGGCGGCCACCGTCACCGCAGTCCGGTACGGACCCGTCACCGGGGCGACATGGCGGCCGCCGCGCGGGTGCCCCGGCGCCGGGCGCGGCGGCGGGCAAGTGCGACGATCACCCGGGAGATGACTAGGCCCGTGCGGTACCGGGAGTCCGCCCATCCGCTCCCGGGTACGCATGCAGACATGGCTTTTGTTTGCGAACCGCACGGTGGCCGCGGACGTGGGCGGGCGGACAGGCCGGCCTGGTGGCGGGAGGCCGCCTGGTGACAGCGTGGGGGGGAGGTTCCGCGGCCGACACGGCTGGCGGGCCGGTGGCTGGCTGAGTTCCTCGGTCTCGTCCTGGTGGCGGCGGCCGCGATCACGGTGGCGCTTTGGCTCACGCCCATGCAGACCGTCACGGTCGCGGGCCAGGTCATCAAGGTGGGCGCGACCGCGCCAGGCCTGAGCTTGTCCGGCCCCGGCGAGATGGATCTTTTCGGGCAGCGGCTGCCGACCAGTCAGCGTTTCACCGGCCCGGTCCGGCCCAGGGTGCAGCTCGCCCAGATCACGATCAACAGCGAGCTGACCACCTTCGTCGAAGGCGCCAGACCGGCCCACGTGGGGCGGCGGCTGGGCGGCCGGCTCGCCAGCGGGTGGAAACGCTACTTCACCTGGGAAACGGCGATCACCGGCGCCGGCGCGCTGATCATACTGGGCGCGGTGGCGGGCTGGCGCCGGATGCCGCACCGCGCGACGATCACGCTGCTCGCCGCGGGCCTGGTCGTCGCGGAAGCCATCAACCTGGGCGCTATCATGATCACCGCGTACTCGGCCCCCGCCGCGCTGCGCCAGGTGCGCTCACTCAACGACCTTGCGGGCGCCGCGGCCCGCCTCCCCCGCACTACGCCGGAAGGCCGGCCCCTGCCCGCCGTGCGCGGGCCATTAGTGCACGTGGGCCGCAGTTGACCTTGAGGCCATGCCGGCGATCGTGTGCTGACGCCGCGGGGTGACCGTGAATGTGCCATCGCGGGTTCTGCGGGACCCGCGATGGCACATTCACGGTCATGTGGTCCTGAAGCGGACTCGATGGTGCATGTTGACAGTCGTGCCATAGGACCCGCAATGTCACATTCATGGCTCTCGGGGCGCGCCTTGCGGTAAGTTGCGGAATTAGTCAGCAGGATCCGTTTTCGGGTGGGAAGGTGCCGCTGGCGTTTTGGTAAGGCCGTGCTGGTGAGGTGTTTGCGGCCTAACCGGCTTACGCGGGCGTGTCACCACGCGGCCGCCGTTCGGGATCCTGAGCTCAGATTGGGTGCCCGCCGCCGCCTGAGCTGTCCCGCGTCGTCCATACTGCTTGTGTGACGTCCGACGAGGCGAGTTACTTCGAGCTGGGAACCGACGGCCCGACGGCGATCCTCGTCGGCAGGGACGGTTCCCCTACGTCACTGCGAGCCGGTGCGTACGCGGCTGGGCTGGCGCGCCGGCAGCGCGCCCGCCTCGTGGTCGTCTTCGTCGGGCCGGTCACGTCGATGTCGGCTTCGGTACCGATGGCAGGCGCCGCGGTGGCCGCCGCGCAGGGCGAGGCTTTCAGCGAGACCGCCGAGGACCTGCGCCGAGAGGTCGAAGCGGGGGCCCGGGAGCGGGGGCTGTCGGTTACCTTCGTGGCCAGGCGCGGCGACCCATTCGCCGAGTTGTCCCGGGTCGCCGACGAGATCCACGCGGACGCCATGGTCGTCGGGGCGTCCGCGAAGGCGGGCCACCGGTGGGTTGGCTCGCTGGCGGTGCGGCTGGTCCGGGCCGGCCGGTGGCCCGTCACCGTCGTACCCTGACCGGCCTGGAGTGCCGTGCGGTCGACGCGGCCCAAACGCTCAGATCCACGCGGCGCTTCAAGTGGCGGATCACGCGGCGCAGCCGGCGCGGGCCGCGACCCGCCGCACGGACGGCCCGCGGTGGGCCGCAGCCCGCTCCGAGCCACCGAACGTCTCGTCGATCACCCCGCGAGCCCAGCGCATCCGCGCGGCCGCCGTGTCCGGGTGGTCGCCGAACTCCTGCGCCATCCGTTCGGCGCAGCCCCGGCCGCCGAACGCTCGGACGGCCGCGGCGACGGCCTGCTGGACTTGCCCGGCGCTGGGCACATCGGAGCGCTGCAACGCCGAGACGAACAATGCCTCGGTCCGGACGGCGTTGATGCTGATGTGGTGCCTCGTTGGCCGCATCGTGGGCCTCCTCGACGGGTAATACCACTACTCCACCACAGGGGTACGACACTTTCTGGCACGCCGGCTGGGCCGCTCACGGCCGCCTTTGGGCCACATTGTTTGGACCGCCGGGCCCGCCACAACTCATCGGCCGCCGCCAAGGCGGCGCGTCAGCCGCGCAGCCGTTCGGGATCATCGCTTTGAGCTTTCTCACGCCGCCGCAACCACCGGGCCCGGGCCGACGTAGCGGCGGCCGTCGCCCGCGTTCCGCCTGTCACCCGAAAATCTGGTGTGCCGCCATCGACGTCAATCTGAGCGGTAGCCGCTACTGATCTTCCGGTGTGCCCTGACCGCGGCACGGATGGTCAATACGGTCACCACGACCGCCAGCGCGATCAGCGCGTACAGCGAGTAGCGGCTGACCGCGTTATAGATGGCGGTGATGTGATTACCGGCCAGGTAACCGACCGACGCCCAGGTGCCGACCCAGAGGACGGCGCCCAGCGCGTTGAAGGCGAGAAAGCGCAGCCACGGCATCCGGATGGTCCCGGCGACGATGCCGTTCGCCTGGCGCAGCCCTTCGATGAACCGGGCGCCCGCGACGACGGCGCCGCCGTACCGTTCGAAGAAACGCTCGGCCTTGTCCAGCCGCTCGCCGGTGAGCAGCACGTACTTGCCGAACCGCAGCACCAGCGCACGGCCGCCGAAGAAGCCGACCGCGTAGCCGATGTTGTCACCGACGACCGCGGCCGCCACGGCGATCAGGCCGACGGCGACGATGTTGAGCCTGCCCGCACCCGCATAGACGGCGGCGGCGATCAGTATGGTCTCCCCCGGCACCGGGACACCGAAGTCCTCCAGCGTGATGAAGCCACCGACGGCCAGGTAACCGTAATGGTCGAGCAGCGGCGCCAGGTGCGCCAGGACTCCCGGCAGCGGTTGTGAGCCGTTCATCACGCCGGTGGCCCGATGCGGGCGCTGCGCTGGCTTAGGCGCTCCAGGGTCCGGCTCACGTCGGTCTGCGACAGGATCCCGGCAAGCTGGCCGTCGGCGAACACCAGCGCCCGGCCGTCCGAGCACGCGTTAAGACGGGGCAGCACGTCGGCGACGGGCTCGTCCGGGGTGGCGCGGGCGACCTCGGACAATGGGCAGGCGACGTCGCGCAGGGTGGTACGGCCCCGTTCGGCCGCGGGCACCTGGCTGATCCGCTTCACCGTCACCAGGCCCACCGTCTGGCCGTCCGCCACCACCGGGAAGGCGGAGTGGCGGTGCCACGGCAGATACTCGTCCAGGAGCCACGCGACGGTGGCCGACGGTGGCACGGTCACCGGGTCCGGGGTCATGATCTGGCCGACCGGCACGGCGCGCAGCGAGACCTGCAGCATCGCCTGCTGGCCCTCCGCGGTGGCCGCGCCGACGAGGAACCAGCCGAGAAAGGCGGACCACAGCCAGCTATAGTCGCGCTGGCCCAGGGCCAGCAGCAAACCCACCGCCACCAGAGCCCACCCGAAGACCTGCCCGGCCCGGGCCGCCCAGGCGGCGGATCTGAGCCGATCCCCCGTGATGCGCCACAGGACGGCGCGCAGCAGCCGCCCCCCGTCCAGCGGCGCGGCGGGGATCGCGTTGAACACCGCGAGCACCACGTTGATGAAGCCGAGCCAGGCCAGTGCGGCCACCACCACGCCCGGCGCGCTCACCGCATGCGCCAGCCAGGCCGCGAGCACCAGCACCACGCCCAGAAGCAGGCTCGTCAGCGGCCCGGCCCCGGCAACACGTACTTCGGCGCCCGGACTGGGCACCTCGCCCTGAAGCCGCGACACGCCGCCGAACAGCCACAGCGTGATGCCCTCGACCGTCAGTCCGTTACGCCGCGCCACCAGCGCATGCGCCAGCTCGTGCGCGAGCAGCGACCCGAGGTAGGCCACCGCGGTCACCGCGGCGGCAACGACGTACTCCGCGCGCGGATGTCCGGGTGCGGCGGCGGGGAACTGCCCGGCCGCCAAACCGTAGGTCAGCAGCGCCACGATGACCAGCACGCTCCAGTTCACGCCGACGCGGATGCCGGCGATCCGGCCCAGGCTGAAGCTCTCCCGCATAACGTCTACACCGCCAAAGGAGGGTCTTTTGTTTCAGTCTGCCCTGCCCGCGGTCACCGGTGGCGGGCGCCACCGGCCGGGGCGCTGCGGCGGGTGCTGGCTCGCAGCGATCAGGCCGGAGGGACCGGCGACGGCTGACCCGCGCGGCGCAGCGGCTCCTGGCGCTGGCCGGAGGTGGCCGGGGCGGGTCAGCCGCCGCCGTTGCCGTCCCCTTGCCCGTCTCCGTTGCCATGTCCGTGGCCGTGGTGGGGCAGCGCCGCGGTCACCGTGACGACGGCGCCGGCCTGGAGCTGGCCGCTGGGCTGAACCGACACGACCGTTCCCGGCGCCTGCTGCGTGCTGCGCACCCACACCACCCGCGGCTGCAGGCCGAGCTGGCGCAGCCGCCCGGACACCGCGCTCACCGGCTGGCCGGCCAGCGCGCCGCCGTCCAGGCTCACCATGTGGGCAGCCGGGGCACTGCTCGCCGGGGGCGCCGGCTGCGGCGGCGCTGCCCCGAACGCGCCCGCCAACAGCCACCCAGCCAGGCCGGCCACCACAGCGGCAGCGGCCAGGGCCAAGGCCACCGGCCGCCCCTGCCATGCCCTGTCCCGCCATGGCCGGCGCGCCGGGAGCGGGCCGGTTACCGGCAGCCCGCGCAGGGTCGCGGGCTGGGCATAGGTGCCCGCGGCGGGAGGCACGGGTGGCCCGGCGGCTAGCTGGACGGTCTCGCCCCCGGTCAGCGCGTCCCGCAGGCGGCCCGCCCGGGCGGCGACCTCCCCGGCGGTGGCGGGCCGAGCCGACGGGTCCCTGGCCGTCAGCTCGGCGACCAGGGCGGCGACCCCTGCCGGCACCGCCGGCGGGAGCGGCGGCAGCGCACCGTGCTG
>Ga0137377_10002842_pt1 | contig 13088 bp, 14 predicted proteins | sample SagtaG_22_FD_104815 | JGI IMG/M metagenome (GOLD analysis project Ga0137377, IMG submission 104815) | Vadose zone soil microbial communities from Sagehorn Ranch, Mendocino, California, USA - Sage2_L_40_16 metaG | ecosystem: Environmental > Terrestrial > Soil > Vadose zone | place: USA... | reverse complement strand
GCATCGCTATTTCCTGCGCCCGCTCGACACGCTTCTCAAGCCACACCATCATCTTTTGCATCGCATGATCGCCTTTCGTCGCGGCATGCCTGTCGGGAGATTGCAATGAAGCGTCGGGAATTTCTCAAATTGTCGCTTGGAGCTGCGTCGGTGGCCGCGCTTTCGTCGCAGGCGAGAGGCGAGGCGGCGCCCAAGGAAACGCCCAAGGAAATCCGGATCGGCACGCAGAAGGGCGGATTCTTTCCGGCGGTCAAGGCGCGGCACACGGTGGAAGACGTCTTCCAGCCGCTCGGCGTCGACATCAAGTGGGCCGATTTCCAATTTGGTCCGCCGCTGCTTGAAGCCATCAATGTCGGCAGCGTCGACTTCGGTTATGTCGGCGACTCGCCGCCGATTTTCGCGCAAGCGGCAAATGCAAGGATCCGCTACGTCGCAGCGGTCAAGCAGCAGGGAAACACGCAGGCGATCATCGTCCCGCAGGACTCGCCGATCAGGACGCTCGCCGATCTCAGGGGTAAGCGCGTCGCCTTCGGCAAGGGCTCGAGCGCGCACAATCTGCTGGTTGCCGCGCTTGAGAAAGCGGGGCTTAGCTGGACCGACATCACGCCCGCGCCGCTTGCGCCTGCCGACGCAACGGCGGCCTTCGTGAAAGGATCGGTCGACGCCTGGTCGATCTGGGATCCCTATCTCGCATTGGCGGAATTGAAGGAGCACGCGCGCGTGATCGCCTTCGACAAGGACGTCCACAAGCCCAATTCGTTCTATATCGCGGGCACAGATTTCGTCGACAAATACCCGGCGCTGGTCGACCGGCTCAATGCCGTGTTCGCCTCGGAGGGCGTGTGGGCCGACCAGCATCACGAGGAGGTCGCCAAGGCGCAGGCCGAGGCGACCGGCGTCGATCTCGACGCCATCAGGCGCTTCGTGGACCGCTCGACCTATCGCGTCGTTCCGGTGGACGGCGACGTGATCGAGAGCCAGCAGGCGGTCGCCGATCGTTTTGCGCGCTTGGGCTTGATTCCCAAGCCGATCAACGTCTCGGAGATAGTCTGGAAATGGACGCCCAGCTCGTGAGAGCGCTTCACCGCGCGGCGTTGCCGTCACATTTGTGTGCTGAAAAAAAACCGCTGTTCCCGCGCTGATCGTTGGAAGAAACACCATGTTGCCGCCAACACAGCAGTGTGCGCATCGCTATTTTTCGCAGGCGCTCGACACACCTCTCAAGCCACACCATCATGCCTCGCAGTGCATCATTTCGCGAAACGCGCGGATATGATCGCGTCGGAGTTGGCAATGAAGCGTCGGGATTTCTTAAGGTTTTCGCTCGGAACCGCGGCAGTCGCTGCGCTGTCGTCGCGCGCAAAGGCCGAGGCGGCGCTGAAGGAAATTCGTATCGGCTATCAGAAGAACGGCGTGCTTGTTATCGCGCGACAGCAGTCGACGCTGGAAAAACATTTCCGCCCGCAGGGTATCGACGTGAAATGGATCGAGTTTTCCTCAGGCCCGCCGATGATGGAGGCGATGAACGTCGGTAGCGTCGATTACGGCGCGGTCGGCGATTCGCCGCCGGTTTTCGCCCAGGCCGCCGGCGCTGCCATCGTCTATGCGGCCGGCCAGCCGATCACCAACGGCCAGGGCATATTAGTGCCGCGCGATTCTGCCATCCACGCCATCGCCGATTTAAAAGGCAAACGTGTCGGTTTCACCAAGGGGTCGAGCGCCCACAACATCGTGGTGCAGACGCTGGAAAAAGCCGGTCTCACCTATGCCGACATCGCGCCGGTGTACCTGACGCCGCCCGACGCAGGGCCCGCTTTCTCCAACGGCAGCATCGATGCGTGGGCGATCTGGGATCCATATTTCGCGATCGGCGAGACCAAGCAGAACGGCCGCATCCTCGTCAATGCGCGTGAGATCACGAAAACCAACTCCTTCTATATCGCCAACCGCGATTTCGCGAAAAATCATGGCGCGATCCTGCAGCAGATCGTCGACGTGACCACTTCCTCCGCGAAGTGGGCCGAGCAGCATCGCGACGAGGTGGCGAAATCGCTGAGCGCGGTTACCGGCATCCCGCTTGACATCCAGACGGTCGCCGCCAACCGCTCGTCGTTCGCGGTGGGCCCGGTCACCGAAGACATCATCATCACCCAGCAGGGCGTCGCCGACCGCTTTTTCAAGCTCGGTCTGATTCCGAGAGAGATCGCGGTCCGCAACATCGTCTGGCGCAACACGCAGACATGAGCCCGCGCCAGCCATTTCAAATCCACTCGGAGGACGCAAGATGAGGCGTTTCATGCAACGTTGGATCACGAGCGCGGTGCTGTCGGTCAGCATTGTCGCTGCCGCGGTCAGCGCTTCCTATGGGCAGGACAAGGTCGTCCGTATCGGATTCCAGAAATACGGCAAGCTGGTCCTGCTGAAGAGCAAAGGCACGCTCGAGGACAAGCTCAAGGCCATCGGCTACAAGGTGGTGTGGACTGAATTTCCCTCCGGTCCGCCCTTGCTCGAAGCGCTCAACGTCGGTGCCATCGATTTCGGCAACACCGGCGAAGCTCCACCGATCTTCGCGCAGGCGGCGGGTGCACCCATCCGGTATGTCGCCTATGAGCCCCCGGCGCCGAAAGGCGAAGCGATCCTCGTGCCGAAAGACAGCAAGCTTAATTCGGTCGCCGATCTCCGGGGCAAGAAAGTTGCGCTGAACAAGGGCTCCAACGTTCACTATCTCCTGGTCAAGGCGCTGGAGAAAGCCGGCGTGAAATATTCGGAGATCGAGACGGTGTTTCTCGCCCCGGCCGATGCGCGCGCGGCGTTCGAGCGCGGCGCGGTCGACGCATGGGTGATCTGGGATCCGTTCCAGGCCGCTGCGGAAGCCGCCACCGGCGCGCGCACGCTCGCCGACGGCACCGGCATCGTGTCGAACTACCAATTCTATTTTGCCTCGAAGAAATTTCTGGAAAGCGACTCGAAGGTCGTCGATCTCGTGCTCGCGCAGTTGAGCGAGGTTGACGATTGGGCCAAGGGCGACATCCATGCGGTCGCCGAGCAGCTCGCGCCGTCGATCGGTCTCTCGGTCCCGGTCGTTGAAACCGCGCTGAAGCGACAGGCCTACGGGATAAAGCCCATCACCGACAGCGTCATCGCCGACCAGCAGCAGGTTGCCGACGCCTTCCTGGCGCTTCGTCTGCTGCCGAACCCCATCAAGATCTCTGACGTCGCGCGGAGGCCGGGATCATGAGCACGCCATCCAATGCCAACATCCTCTGGTTCCTGCCGACGCATGGCGACGGGCGCTATCTCGGCACCACGACCGGTGGGCGCGAGGTGAACTTCAATTATCTGCGCCAGATCGCGCAGGCCGCCGACCAGCTCGGTTATTTCGGCGTGCTGCTGCCGACCGGGCGGAGCTGCGAGGATTCCTGGGTCGTCGCTTCAAGCGTCGCGCCATTTACCGAGCGGCTGCGTTACCTCGTAGCCGTGCGGCCGGGGTTGCAATCGCCGAGCGTTGCCGCGCGCATGACGGCAACGCTTGACCGGATATCGAACGGGCGTCTTCTGATCAACGTCGTCACCGGCGGCGATCCCGTCGAGAACAAGGGCGACGGAATTTTCCTTGCCCACGACGAACGCTACGCGGTGACGCGCGAGTTTCTCAACGTCTATAGCGACCTGCTCGCTGGCAAGACGGTCAATTTCGAAGGCGAGCATATTCGCATCGCAGATGGACGCCTGCTGTTCGCTCCGGTCCAGGCGCCGCGCCCGCCGCTCTATTTCGGCGGATCATCCGATGCCGGCATCGATGTCGCGGTCGACACGGTCGATAAATATCTGACCTGGGGCGAGCCGCCGGCGCAGGTGGCCGAAAAGGTCGATCGCGTCAAAGCCGCGGCCGCAAAGCACGGGCGCAAGCTCTCTTTCGGCATCCGGTTGCATGTGATCGTTCGCGAAACCAGCGCACAAGCCTGGCAAGCGGCGGACGAATTGATCCAATACGTCACTGACGAGACGGTAGCCTCGGCGCAGAAGATTTTTTCCCGCATGGACTCGGTTGGGCAGCAGCGCATGGCGCAATTGCATGGCGGCCGCCGCGACCAGCTTGAGATCAGCCCGAACCTCTGGGCCGGCGTCGGCCTGGTGCGCGGCGGGGCGGGGACGGCGCTGGTCGGCGATCCCCAAACCGTGGCGGCGCGGATCAGGGAGTATCAGGACGTCGGCATCGATACCTTCATCATGTCGGGCTATCCGCATCTCGAAGAGGCCTATCGCTTCGCTGAGCTGGTGTTTCCGCTGCTCTCGCTGGAGCAGCCGAGCAACGTGACGTCGCTTCGCGTCAACACCGGACCGTTCGGCGAGACCATCGGCAACGAATACCGGCCGCAGAAACAGGCGTCGCAATCATGAGCGTGATCGAGAGCCTTCCGCGTCTCCGCCCCTTGCGGTTGCCGCGCGCCGAGGGCCTGATTCCCTGGGTCGTGCCGCTCGTCATTGTCGCGATCTGGCAGGTGGCTTGCGCCACCGGCTTTGTGCCCGTCCGCGTGTTGCCGGCGCCAAGCGACGTGGCGCTTGCGGGGTGGAAACTTCTGCGCTCCGGCGAATTGGCGCGCAACATCTGGGTCAGCTTCTGGCGCGCCGGCATCGGCTTCCTGATCGGCGGCGGCATCGGCTTTTTCTTTGGCTTGGCCAACGGCCTGTCGCAGCTCTCCAACAAGATGACCGATACGACCTTGCAGATGGTGCGCAACATTCCGCATCTGGCGCTGATCCCGCTGGTGATCCTGTGGTTCGGGATCGATGAAACCGCAAAGCTGTTTCTCGTGGCGCTCGGGGTGTTCTTTCCGGTCTATATCAACACGCTGCACGGCATCCGGACCGTCGATCCGCAACTGATCGAGATGGGCCGCATCTACGGCATGTCCGAGCGTGAATTGTTCCGCCGGGTGATCTTCCCGGGCGCGCTGCCGTCGATCTTCGTCGGCTTGCGCTTCGCGCTCGGCATCATGTGGCTGACCCTGATCGTGGCCGAAACCATCGCCGCGTCATCCGGCCTCGGCTACATGGCGATGCAGGCGCGCGAGTTCATGCAGATCGACGTCGTCGTGCTCTCGATCCTGATCTATGCCCTGCTGGGGAAGCTCGCCGACAGCGCCTCGCGCGTGCTCGAACGGCTGACGCTGTCCTGGCATCCGGCTTTCCAGAAACATTGAGGAATCCATGCAAGAAGCCCTTCGTTTCCATCTGCCGGATGCCGAGCCCGTGGATCGCGCGGATTTCGTCGAACAGCCCTGGCGGGCGCGGCGCGGCTCGAACGCCTCGTCGCATGGGCTTCCGCTGACCATCCGCAATTTGCGGAAGTCGTTCGGCGATCACGCGGTGTTGCGCGGCGTCGACCTGCATATTCCGGCCGGACAGTTCGTCGCGATTGTCGGCCGCAGCGGCTGCGGCAAGAGTACGTTGCTGCGCCTGATCGCGGGGCTTGAGTCGATCGATTCCGGCACCATCAGCTTCGGCGAAAAGGCAAGACCTGAGGATGTGCGGGTGATGTTTCAGGAGCCGCGGCTGTTGCCGTGGGCGCGGGTGCTGTCGAATGTCGAAGTCGGTCTCGGCCGCGACCGCGCATCGGCTGGCGCCCGCCAGCGCGCCGAACAGGCGCTGACGGAGGTCGGCCTTGCCGACAAGCGCGCGCAATGGCCTGCGGTTCTCTCGGGCGGACAGAAGCAGCGCGTGGCGCTGGCGCGGGCGCTGGTCGCAGGCCCCAGGGTACTGGCGTTCGACGAGCCGCTCGGCGCGCTCGATGCCTTGACGCGGATTTCGATGCAGCGATTGCTGGAGCGTGTCTGGCATGAACAGGACTTCACCGCGATCCTGGTGACGCATGACGTATCCGAAGCGGTGGCGCTGGCCGATCGCATCCTGGTCATCGAAGACGGCCGCATCGCGCATGACGTGAACGTTGACATGCCGCGCCCGCGTCGCCGCGGCGCGGCCGACGTGGCGGCGCTGGAAGGGTCGATCCTGGGCCATCTGCTGCGGTCCGCGGATGACCCGCCAAGCCCGTGAGGCCAACATGAACTCCGCCGTCATCAGTATCGCGAACCAGCGCGAGGTGTCCTCCGCCGATTTCCGAATCGCCATGCGCCAATTGACCGGTGGCGTCAGCGTCATCACGGCCGGGCGGGGCCAGGATATTACGGGAATGACGGTGACTTCGGTCGCGTCGCTCTCGGCTGATCCGCCGTCGCTGATCGTCAGCATCAACCGCTCAGCTTCGTCATGGCCGCTCATCACGCGAGACGGCTTCTTTGGCGTGAATATCCTCAGCGCGGATCAGCTCGACATCGCCGAGCGATTTACCGGCAAGAACGGGCTGAAAGGCGCCGATCGCTTTGCCGGCGCCGAGTGGATCACGCGCGTCTCCGGCGTGCCGCTCTTGGTGGGGGCGCTGGCGGCGATCGACTGCGAGGTCGAGGACATCGTCGAACGCCATTCCCACGCCATCGTCATCGGACGTGCGCTGGACATGCGGATATCGTCACGCACCGCGGCGCTGGCCTATTGGCAGGGGCAATATGTCGCGATCGACCGGAGCGAGGATGCGATAAGGCTCGCCGAAGTGAGCCTGCCCGCGGCGCGGGGCACGCGCAGGGCTTGACGTCGATTCGCGGCAAAGCGGGTTCCACCGGACTGGCCTTTTGCCGGCAGCCCCTCTAAAAGCCATCCCGATGAAACGTATCGCCATCTGGGCTTTTTACGCGGTCAGCGCGCTGGCGATTCTGTACCTCGCGCTCTACGCCTATGCGGCGTTCAGGGGGCCCGATCTTGTGCCCGGCGATCCCATCCATATTTTCCGCAAGCCCGACGCGCCGAATTATTCGTGAGTCTTGACAGAGTCATTCCGGGGCGATGCCAACGGGTCCGGCCTGTTGGCCGGCCCGATGACAGGCTCCGCATCGAACCCGGAATCTCGAGATTCCAGGTTCGCTCGCTTTGCTCGCGCCCCGGAATGACGTCATTGATCGGGCAATATTTGGTAGGTGGGCAAAGGCGCTTTGCCCACCTACTTAGCTGCTCGGAATGACGGGCTGCAGTCCGGTGTTCACCCCACCGTCGCCGCGCGCTGATATTCGCCTGTGCCCGGCGGCGGGATCGGCACGCCGCCGTCGGCATATTCGTTCAGCTTGTTGCGCAGCGTGCGGATCGAGATGCCGAGGATGTTGGCCGCATGCGTGCGGTTGCCCAGGCAATGCTTGAGCGTCTCCAGAATGAGGTCGCGTTCGACGTCGGCGACCGTGCGCCCGACGAGGGCGCGCGTCACCTGCTCGGCGGCAAGCGTCGCGTGAGCCACCGCGGGCTGCGTCTTGGTGACGTCGAGCCGGGCGCCGTCCGGCGTCAGAATGGCGTCCGCGCCGATTTCGTCACCCTGCGCCATCAGGACCGCGCGATGAATGGTATTTTCCAATTCGCGGACGTTGCCCGGCCAGCGATTGGTCGTCAGCACGCGCTTGGCATCCGTCGACACGGTGCGGAGCGGCATGCCGTTGGCCTCGGCATATTTTTTCGCGAAATGCTGCGCCAGTTCGAGAATATCGGCCGGACGCTCGCGCAGCGGCGGAATTTTCAGGTTCACGACGTTGAGCCGGAACAACAGGTCTTCGCGGAACGAGCCTTCGCGCACGGCGTCGGCGAGGTTGCGGTTCGAGGTCGCGATGATGCGGATGTCGACCGGCACCGGTCGGGTGCCGCCGACGCGGTCGATCACGCGCTCCTGGATGGCGCGCAGCAATTTCGATTGCAGCCGCACATCCATTTCGGAGATTTCGTCAAGCAGCAGCGTGCCGCCGCTCGCCTCCTCGAACTTGCCGATCCGCCGCGCCACCGCGCCGGTGAACGCGCCCTTCTCGTGGCCGAACAATTCCGATTCCAGAAGATGCTCGGGGATCGCCGCGCAGTTGATCGAGATGAACGGCCGCTTGGCGCGGCCGGAGCGGGAATGGACATAACGCGCCAGCACTTCCTTGCCGGTTCCGGATTCGCCGGTGATCATCACCGAGGCGTCCGAACCCGCGATCTGCTGCGCCAGCTTGATCACCTTGGCCATCGCGTCGTCGCGATAGACCAGGTCGCGCGAATCGTTGGCGACGGCTGCGAGCACCGCCGCGATCAATTCCGGGTCGGGCGGCAGCGGGATGTATTCCTTGGCGCCGGCATGGATCGCGGCGACCGCGGCGCGGGCATCGCTGGTGATGCCGCAGGCGACGATCGGCACGTGAATATGCTCGGCCTCGAGCCGCATCACCAGGTCGCGAATGTCGAGAGCGACATCGACCAGAAGCAGGTCCGCGCCCTTGCCGCCACGCAGCACCCGCATCGCCTGTTCGTGGTCTTCGGCATGGGTCACGGTCGCGCCGTTGTCCATCGCGATCCTGGTGGCCGCGGTGAGCTGGCCCTTCAAGGTGCCGACGATGAGAAGCCGCATGTCAATCTCCCAATTGTCTGTGCGCCGTCCGGGCGCGAAAAATGATCACCTTCAGGTACGTTCCTGCTTGATAATTTCCGTCATGGTTACGCCGAGCTTGTCTTCCACCAAAACCACCTCGCCGCGGGCGACCAGGCGGTTGTTGACATAGATGTCGATGGCCTCGCCGACGCGGCGGTCGAGTTCGAGGACTGTGCCGGGACCGAGCTTCAGGAGCTCGCCGACGTCCATCTTCGAGCGGCCGAGCACGGCCGAGACCTGCACGGGCACGTCGAACACCGCCTCCAGGTCGGCGGCAATGCGCGCGGCCTGATCGTCGTCGTTATAGGCCAGGTCGTTGACCGGCGGCGCGTCCGCCGCGTTGAGGTCGGGAAGCGGAACCTGTGTGTCGGTGTCGCTCATGATTTAAGCCCCTCCCTTCCTGGACGCGACGTAGCGTCCGACAAGTTCTTCGATCTTGGCTTCGATGGCCGCGCGTTCGAGCACCACGCCGCCATCGGCCCATTCGATCCTGCAGTCGCCGGTTGCGATCTCGGGCTCGGCGAGCACGACGAGGCGCCCCTGGAATCCGCTCGCCTTTGCCAGATGCTCGATCCGCTGGTGGGCTGCGTCATAGAGCTGATCGTTGATGCGGACGACGAGATGGGGCGTTGCGACGAGATGCGAGAAACAGTCGGCAACCAGCCCGGTGATCTCGCCGAGCGGCTCGGCGGCGATCAATGCGCTGCAGAGTTTTCGCGCGACTGCCACCGCGACGTCGACGGCCTCGGTTTCCATCCGCGTTTCAATGCCGGCATATCGCGACGCGATGGCCTGCATGGCGATCTTGATCTCTTCGAGCGCCAGCGCGCCGCGGCGGTCGCTCTCGGCCTTGGCTTCGCGCTGGCCAGCGTCGAAGCCGTCGCGATAGGCGCGCGCCTCCGCCGCGGCGACTTTCTGCGCGACTTCGGCGGCGGTCGCCGCCCGCTCGCGCGATCTGTCCGGCGCGGAGAAGTCCGTATCGAACAGGAATTTCGCGGGTGCTGCCATCAGTACACCAGCTCGTCGTCGGCGCGGTTCTTGGTTAGCGTGATCTCGCCCTTGGCGGCGAGATCCTTGGCGAGGTTGACGAGCAACGCCTGCGCCTCGTCGACGTCGCGCAGGCGCACCGGTCCCATCGCCGCCATGTCATCCATCAGCATCTTGCCGGCGCGCGATGACATGTTACCCATGAAGAAGCCCTTGACCTCTTCATTGGCGCTCTTTAGCGCGACGCCGAGCTTGTCCTTGTCGACGTGGCGCATCAGCGTCTGGGCGGAAGCGGAATCGAGCTTGATGAGGTCGTCGAAGGTGAACATCAGCGCCTTGATGCGCTCGGCGGCCTCGCGGTTTTCCTCTTCCAGCGCGGTGATGAAGCGGGTTTCGGTCTGGCGGTCGAAATTGTTGAAGATTTCCGCCATCACCTCGTGGGCGTCGCGGCGGCGGGTCTGTGACAGGTTCGACATGAACTCGACGCGCAGCGTCTGCTCGACCCGTTCGATGACTTCCTTTTGAACCGCTTCCATCTTCAGCATGCGGCCGACGACGTCGAGCGCCATGTCTTCGGGTAGGATCGCGAGCACGCGCGCGGCATGTTCAGGCTTCAGCTTCGACAAGACGACCGCGATGGTCTGCGGATATTCGTTCTTCAGATAGTTGGCGAGCACCTCCTCCTGGACGTTGGAGAGCTTCTCCCACATGTTGCGGCCGGCGGGGCCGCGGATTTCGTCCATGATGCCCGTGACCCGGTCCGGCGGCAAATATTGCTGCAACAGCCGCTCGGTCGCGTCGAAATTACCCATCAGCGCGCCGGACGCCGACATCCGCGACACGAACTCGAGCAGCATGTCCTCCACCCTGTCGGCTTCGACGGTGCCGAGCGTCGACATCACCAGCGACAATTCGCGCACCTCGTCGTCGTCGAGCAGCGACCAGATCTTGCCGCCATATTGTTCGCCGAGCGCCAGCATCAGCATCGCCGCGCGCTGCGGGCCGGGAATCTCCGACTTCGCCCTGCCGGCCTGGCGGGGGGCCAGGCTGGCAAGGACTTGGGTAATGTCGTTCGAGTTTGCGTTTGGTGCTGCCATTTCAGATCGCGAAGCTCAGATCAAGCGGGGGTTTCGCTCAGCCATTGGCGAACAATGGCGGCGGTTTCATTCGGGTTGCGTTCGGCGAGTTCGCCCACGCGATGCACTGACTGCGCGTGGACCTGGCCCTGAACCTGGGCGACGTCGAGCCATTGGGCGGCCGCGGAGCCGGGAACCAACGCCTGGCCCGTGGGTCCGGGTCTCGCGCTGGCGTCTTCGAGCGCGGGCAGCGAACGACCGGTCAGCGCGGCGATTTCCTCGGCGGCGAGGATCTTCTTGACCATCGGCCGCACCACCATGAACATCACCACGAGGCCGAGCAGCATCATGACGCCAAGTTCGATGATGTACATGACGTCGTCCTTGGTGAACTGCACCATGCCGAGCAGGCCGGTCGGCTCGGAGATCGCGGGCACCGCGGGCGCTTCTGCGAACTTAAGGTTCACGACCTCGACCTGGTCGCCGCGCTTCTGGTCGAAGCCGATCGCCGAGCGCACCAGCGCTGCGATGCGGTCGAGCTCGTCCTTGCCGCGCTCCTTATAGACCAGTTCGCCCTTCTCGTTCTTGCCGTAGCTGCCGTCGACCAGCACGGCGACGGAAATCCGGTTGACCCGGCCGGCTTCGGTCACCTCGGTCTTGGTGGTGCGGGATATCTCGTAGTTGCTGGTTTCCTCGCTCTTCTTGCTCTGATCGCGCGCCACGGCCGCGTTGGTGTTCTGCTGGTTGCCCGGCAATTCGTTGTTGACGGTGACTTGGCCGTTGTTGTCCGCGGTCGCCGAGGATTCTTCCCGGGTCTGGCTCGATCGCAGCACGCGGCCTTCGGGGTCGAACTTGTCCGAGGTCTGGGTGATCCGGTTAAAGTCGAAGTCCGCCGAGAGCTGGACGCGGGCGCGGCCCTGTCCGACCACCGACGACACGATGTCCTCGACCTGCTTGCGCATCCGCTTCTCGAAGCCGGCGCGGCGCTCGTCGCCGACCGCCTGATCGGCGTCGCTGGCGGCGCCGTCCGCGAGCAATTGACCGGCCTCATCCACGATCGATACCCGTTGCGGCTTCAAGCCGTTGACGGAGGAGGCGACCAGATGGCGAATGGCGTTGATCTGTTGCGGTTCCAGCGTTCCGCGCACCCGCACCACGATCGAGGCCGAAGGTTCCGGCGTCTCGCGCGAAAACAGCGGCCGCTCGGGCAAGACCAGATGGACCCGCGCGGCCTGGATGCGGTCGATGCCGCGGATGGTGCGGGCGAGTTCACCCTCCAGCGCACGCAGATGATTGATGTTCTGCACGAAGCTCGTGGTGCCCAGCGCGTCGGATTTGTCGAAGATTTCGTAGCCGACGCCGCCGCCCTTCGGCAGGCCGCCTTCGGCGAGCTTCATGCGCAGCCGCGTCACCTTGTCCTTGGGCACCAGGATGACGCTGCCCTCGTTGCGCATTTCGAAGGGAATCCCCTGGCGTTCAAGGTCCTTGATGATGCTGGAGGAGTCCTCCATGCTGAGATCGGTGAACAACGTGGTCATCTGCGGCGTGGTGACGCGCATGATGACAAACGCAAAGAAGCCGATCAGCGCGGCGGAGACCGCGATCATCGCCATCAGCCGGGCAGCGCCCAAACCCTTCAGGAAATCTACGAGACCTTGCACACCAACCGCCCCAGAGATTCGGCACCAACCAGCCGAGTGGGCAATTATTGCCTATGGGAAGGTTTCGATATGGTTAACGGAGGTTAAGGGGTAGGGATAAGCTGAACATGAAAAAAATCGTCCTCACGAAATGAGGCCGATTTTTTTCAAATATGGCGATATGCGTCTACTGGCGATATTGCTGAATGCGGGTGGTGCGCAGGCCCGCAAGACCGTGTTGATCGATCGAGAACTGCCAGGAAAGGAACTCGTCGACTGTCAGCGTATAGCGGCTGCAAGCCTCTTCGAGGGAAAGCAGGCCTCCGCGCACGGCGGCGACGACTTCAGCCTTACGGCGAATGACCCAACGTTTGGTCCCCGGCGCGGGCAGATCGGCGATTGTTAGTGGGCTGCCGTCAGGCCCGATGACGTATTTCACCCTCGGGCGATGGGGTTCTGTCATGGCGTACTCACAAACTCTTAACCACTGAACTCACCGTAACAACGTACGCGTCGCGGCTTAAAATTTGCCTAAGCATACGGCTTCAATAAGATTCTCCTTTGGAAAATGCTTGCAGCACGCCGAGCGCCGGGGCGGCGAGCGGCATCGGACTACGATAATTAATTCTTTGTTAAGCTTGTTTGTTAAGTTCTTAAGCTGCTTTCTCAGGTTTTTAGCCGCGAATGGTGCCGCCAGACTCTTGTTTGCGCATGATTTCCGCGCCAACGCGTAGCTTTAGAGCGCGATGACTTTTCTTCGAATCGTCATCCCGTTCTATCTCTGTTGCGTCCCCAGTGCTTATTGCTTGGTGTCTCTTCGTCTTGCTCATTTTGCCCGCTTTCTTCGATTTCTTCTTGCCCATCTTGTCCTTTGACATGGTGTCGCCCTTG
>Ga0137377_10002834_pt1 | contig 13103 bp, 18 predicted proteins | sample SagtaG_22_FD_104815 | JGI IMG/M metagenome (GOLD analysis project Ga0137377, IMG submission 104815) | Vadose zone soil microbial communities from Sagehorn Ranch, Mendocino, California, USA - Sage2_L_40_16 metaG | ecosystem: Environmental > Terrestrial > Soil > Vadose zone | place: USA... | reverse complement strand
TGCTTCTCCGTTTCTTATCGAGGGAAAACGAAGAGCGCGACGGAGCCGTTCCGACGGAACGCTCACATGGCCGTGCATAGGCCCGGCCATGACGAGGGAACGGCTGGAGAGAGCGACGGGAGAGGACAGCGTCGCACGCGCTCGGCGCGACGAGAACGAACCTGCTGCTTCGCTATTTACATCCGTTCCCGCCCGGCGGGCTGGCCTTGGCTCTGACCTTGGCTCTGTCCCTGCCGCTCCCGCTCGTTGGCGTGGTGGCGGCCATAGAGGCAGCCGGCGGCAGCGCCGAGCACGCCATGATGGCCGGCATAATGACCGGCGACACCGCCGACGACGGCGCCCTTGATGCAGCCCTTGGCGTCGGCGGAAGATGTCGCGGTCAAAACAAGTGCGGCGGCGGTTAGTGCGATCAGGGGTTTCATGATGCGATGTCCCGGAGGTTCAAAGGAACTCGCATCTCTAACCGCCGCCGCGTGTCGCGGTTCCCTTACTTGGAAGGTGCCACGACATCCGCGATCTTGTGATCCGACGGGTTCACGATCAACACCTTGCCCTGCGTCATGGCGTAGCGGTAGGGTTTCACGGCCGGCACGTCCCGCGTGGCTTGGCGCGGCAGCGGATAGGTGTTCATACCGGACGGAACAGCGGTTCCGGCCGCGGCGTTGAAATCCGCAGGCGCGTTCTGGTTGGTGGCGTGCTTGCTGACATCGTTCCAGATCGACTGCTGCTGCTCGTCCGAAAGGGTCAGCGTGTCGCTCGCGCCCGGCGTCTTGTTCGACATTTGGCTCCGCGCCGAGACGGCGGTCACGCTTGACAGCGCCAGCATAGCGGCGAGCGCCAGCGAAGCGGATTTCTTCATTGTCGGATCTCCTTGAGAAGGTCGAGGAACTGTCGCCCATGCGAAGAAAACCGCCAGCAAGCGCGGATGTTTCATTAATTCGGGGATAGCTTGCGGGCGCGTCCGAAAATGCCCGGAGACGACATCTCACGGTGTCATCGCACGGTGTCATCGTCCGGCTTGGCAGACCGTGCACGCCCGCTATTCCCGCATGCAAAATTACGGTTGCGTTTCCGCCAAATTGGACTATTTGAGGCTTCAAAGAATAGGTGCAGCAACCGGGCCGGACGTCGCCAATGACGTCCCGCCATAAGCGTCCATTGCGGGACAGTTGCTGTTTTGCACATCCAGTTCGGGAAAACACCGTCATGACAGAGCACAGTCGCTGGCGTTTTTCGCGCGCATTGCATCGCGCGATCAACGAACGCCAGCTTGAAGAGATCGAATCCCTGATCGACGAGGACGTCGAATGGGCCATCTACGGACCGATCGACATGTTTCCGTTTCTCGGCGCGCGCCGCGGCAAGGCGGCGGTGATCGAGGTGATCAGGCAGATCGCGGAGAACGTCAGGGTTCGCCGCTTCGATCGCGAGTCGATCATGCTGGGCGTGGATTCGGCGGCATCGATGCTGCGCTTCTCGCTCACCGCGCTCGACTCCAACAAGCCGATCTCGCTGCGTGTCGCGCATTTCGCGCAGTTCAAGGCCGGCCGGCTCCGCAACATCCGCGTGCTCGTCGACAGCTTCGATCTGGTGGAGCAGGCGCTGGGCCGTCCGATCCATCTGCCGAGGATGACGTCGCACGCGTGATTGCCTTGTCGTGTGATTGCCTTTCGTGTGAACCACATCCGTTACAATCTTGCGCCAGAATTACCGCATGATAGACTCAAGTTGGAATGCGGGGCGCGGGGCGGTCATGATTTCCAGGATATTTCGCGGCACGGCCGGGGCGATCTTGCTCGCGGCAGGGCTGGATATGGGCTTCGGCCTGGGGCTGCCGTCGTCGGTGCACGCGCAGGCACCGGCCGGGCAAGGATCATCCAGTCAAGGATCTTCCGGTCAAGGCTCGTCCAGTCAAGGATCGTCCAGCGAAGGCTCGTCCGAGCAAAATTCTTCCAACCAGGACAGTGACGGCGCACAAGCCGCCGAAGCCGGTTCCAGCGATCAGAATGAGGTCGACATGACGAATGTCGACATCAACAATCTGGACTGGAGCCAGCTCGACGTGGACGCTTCCACACTGACCTACGGGTCGGCCGCGAAGGCGTCCGCCGCGAAGCGTGCCGCGAACGGCAGCGAGATGACCTGGTCGGCCAACGGCAAGCCGAACGGCGTCTCGGCCGTATCGGTGAAGCAGTCGATATCGCCGTTCTGGGATACCCGCATCGGCGCCGACATGACCGTCGCCCGCGAGCCCACCACGATGTCGGACCTGGTCGCGGAGAAAGCCGCCAATGGCGGCGCCATGCCGCAATCCTCAGGAACGGCGTGGGCGGCGATCACCGCCCCCGGTGCCGGGTCGATCTGGGACAAGACCGCAATCGAAGCCCGCGTCGATCCCGCCCAGGAGCAGAGCAAGCTCGGCACCTCCATCAGCAAGTCGGTGCCGCTCAGCGGGCAATATTCGCTCACCCTGCAGAACGGCTACAACGTGACGCAGCAGGGCATCGTGCCCGTGCCCGGCGTCGTCGCCCGTCCGACACGCAGCTATGAGACGGAGCAATCGGCGAAGCTGAACATCGAGGACAGCGGCACCAGCTTCACGGCCGGGCAGGCGTTATCGTCGGGCGACGATAGATGGTTGCGCAAGTTCGGCGCCGAGCAGAAGCTGTCGGACGGCGTCAGCGTCTCCGGCGCGATCGGCGAGACCGCCCAAGGCACCACAACCAAAAGTATTAGCGCGGGCTTCAAACGAAGCTGGTAACTGCCCCATTATCGCCACGGCAAATCCGGTTGAAAGATCGAGCATTGCCGCATCTTGGCCGCGATGCGGTCAAAATCAGCCCTCTTGATAGCCAAACTTTTTACTTCGTCGCGCGGGGGGACGCTCGCTCTACGCGGAACATACTCGCTCTACGCAGAACAGAGGAACAGCCGATGAATGCTATTCGTTCGGAGAAGCTTGATGGAACTGAAACCGAGGCAGACGGCAACTTCGCCGCGGCGTCGGAAGTCGAGGCCGGAATCCGGGATTTCGTACGCAACGACGTTGCCTATCTGCGCCGTCCCGTAACGCCCGGTGTCACCGAGCCGCCCCCCGTACCCGCGCTCGAGCCGAGCGCCGAGACCGCGGTCAACAACGTCAATTCGCTGATCCAGCGCGTGGCGGGCAACTCGCTGTCGGAAATCGAGAACCTGATTTCCGAACTCGAAAGCCTGCGCGACGTGCTGCACGCCGAAGGCCAGCGCGTTCAGCGTGAGATTTCCGGCTACGCCCAGCTCAGCCAGGCAGCGATGAAATCGACCCGCATGATCGCCGACAATGTCGCGCAGTGGAAGCGCGCTGCCGACGGGCTGCGCAACGCCTGACCACGTCGCGCCCCCGCGCATCGATCGCCGCCGCCTCTCGAGAGGGAGTGCGGCGGTTTCGATTGCATCGCGCGAAAGTCGCGGTTGTCGGCAAACGGATATCGTTGCCCGCGCCCCGGCTCGTCCTCCCCTTGCAACGCGCAGGGTTGGTTAAGGGGCTGTTGGCGATGCGAACCGATCTCCCCTTTCGAGGGGAAGTCAGCGAAGCTGATCAATGAGAATTGTGATTCGCGGCTGATTGAACGGGTCGGCCGTAACTGCGACCAAGATCACGCGCCGCGATCCGACGGCGCTTACGGGGGGAGAGTGTTCATGGAAACCGAAACGATGCCGCCCGACAACGTCGATCCGATGCCACTGCGCACGTCGTCGCACGGGTTAGGCACGCTCGTGATCCGGTTTTTCGGATTGCTGTTTCTCGCCGTGACGGCGCTCGCGCTGATCTGGATCCGCTAGGTCGCGGTTATTGGCTGCATGGTTAGCGCTAACCACCCGCGGATCCGAACGCGCTACCGGCTCTCGATCGGCGCCGCATCCAGCGTATAGACGCCGTCGGCATAGCCCTTCACCACCATCGTAGTGGCCAGCATCAACCCAACCGTCACGGCTGCGACGATGAACGCAACCAACTTCACCCCGCTGCGATCCGCCATGTCCGTTCCCCCGCCCATTTTTCCCGTGGAGCGCACTATGGCCAGCACATGTTCAAAATGCGTTAGCGAAAAATCTGTTCCACGCGCTCATGAAGCCCGGCCGGACGGCGAAACCAACCGGTAACCACGTCATGGCCCGGCGTCGCCCGAGCCGATCGCGTCCCTGCGCGGCACGAAGGCCGTGGCGAGATACGAAAACGCCAGTTCGCCGCGCTGATTGGTGCCGGTGTTGCGGATCTGCAGGATTCCCCACGCGGGCCGAGAATCCGACGCCCGGCGCGATTCCACTTCGCTTGCAAAGCTGATGGTGTCGCCAGCCAGCACCGGCTTGATCCAGCGCAACTCACGGAAACCTGGTGAAGGCCCCCAGGCCGCGACCGTCTCGCCGCGCGCCGCGGCGTCTCGCGCCAACTGCTTCGCATCCGCGACGATGAGCTTCATGCAGACGGAAGCAACATGCCAGCCCGACGCCGCCAGCCCGCCGAACAGCGAGTTGCGGCCTTCCACCTCGTCGAGGTGGAACCGTTGTGGATCAAATTGCCCGGCGAATGTCTTGATTCCGTCGGCAGTGAACGTGAACGACCCAATCTCACGCCGCTCCCCGACCTCCGTGTCCTCGAAGAACCGCATCAGCCGGCCTGCTCCACGACGACAGGCGCGCGCCGGCTCACGATGATCGGGGAGACCATCTCGCACAGAATCTGCCCGGCCGCGTTGCGGGCCACGCCCTTGAAGGTGACGATCCCGGTTTCAGGCCGACTCTTGGAAAGGCGCGCCTCCGTGACGTCGACGTCGAGCATCAAATCGTCGCCGGGGCGCAGCGGCGCCAGCCAGCGCAACTCGTTGACGCCAGGCGAGCCGAGCGAGGCGGTGCGGCCGATAAAGCCGTCAAACATCATCCGCATCATGATCGCGCAGAGGTGCCAGCCCGACCCGGCAAGGCCGTTCAGCATCGAGTGCTTGGCGGCTTCCTCGTCGAGATGCATCGGCTGCGGATCGAATTCCGCGGCAAACGCCAGAATCTCCTCGCGCGTGACATGGCGAGGTCCGAATGTGGCGAAACGGCCGGTCGGGAAATCTTCGAAGGTCAGAGTCATCTTGAACAATTGCCGGCAGCAAGCCCGATTCTGGCCGCACTTTGGGGCAATCACAACCCGCCCGCTCGCATGGCTCGCGCTCCATATAGCCCGGAATGACATGGAGCCAGGGGTGTGGCAGCACCCATTTGGACACAACGCACGCTTGATTCGCTGGGGGAAGACGATGCTTGACTTTCAGGACCTGTTCCAGTGGGACCGTTTCATAACGCCCACGATCATCAAAACGTTCTACTGGCTGGTCATCGCCCTGATTTGCCTGGCGGGCCTATCCGGCATCTTCTCCGGCCTCGCCGCGATGGCAATCAGCCCATTCGGCGGGTTTCTGATGCTGCTCTCCAGCATTGCCAGCGTGGTCGTCGGGATCGTGTTCTCGCGCATTCTCGCGGAGTTTATCCTGATCGTGTTCCGCATCAATGAACACCTGGGCGCGATCCGCGACCAGGGCGGGATGCGGTAGCCGACCTCGTCATTCCGGGACGATGCCAACGGGTCCGGCCTGTTGGCCGGCCCGATGACATGCTCCGCATCGAACCCGGAATCTCGAGATTCCCGAATGCGCAATTGCGCATCTGAGGTCTGGTGCCAACGCACCATTCCGGAGTGACGTGGATGATAACTTGCGAATCGCGGCGCTGAAGCAACGCTACGTATTGAAGCGGAAGTGCATGACGTCGCCGTCAGCGACGACATAGTCCTTGCCCTCCAGCCGCAGCTTGCCTGCGTCGCGGGCGCCGGCTTCGCCGCCGAGCGCGACGTAATCGGCGTAGGCGATGGTTTCGGCGCGGATGAAGCCCTTCTCGAAGTCGGTGTGGATCACGCCGGCCGCCGCCGGCGCCCTGGTGCCGCGATGGATGGTCCAGGCCCGCGCTTCCTTCGGCCCAACGGTGAAATAGGTGATGAGGTCAAGCAGCTGGTAGCCGGCGCGGATCAGTCGGTCGAGGCCGGCTTCCTCGAGCCCCAGCGTTTCCAGGAATTCGGCGCGCTCCTCGCGCGACAGGATCGCGATCTCCGATTCGATCTTGGCGGAAATCGCCACCGCGACGGCGCCCTCCTTTTTCGCCTGCTCGAACACCTGCTTGGAGAAATTGTTGCCCTCTTTCGCCGCGCCTTCCTCGACATTGCAGACGTACAGCACGGGCTTTGACGTCAGGAGTCCGAGCATGCCGAAGGCGCGCTCCTCCTCCGCCTTGCGCTCGAGCAGCCGCGCCGGCTGGCCCTCGCGCAACAGGACCAGCGCACGGTTGACGAGGTCGAGCTGCTCCTTGGCGTCCTTGTCGTTGCCCTTGGCCTTCTTGGCGAGGTTGTCGACGCGCTTTTCCAGGCTGTCGAGATCGGCGAGCATCAACTCGGTCTCGATGGTCTCGATATCGGCCAGCGGGGCGATCTTGCCCTCGACATGGGTGATGTCGGAATCCTCAAAGCAGCGCACGACATGGGCGACCGCGTCGACCTCGCGGATGGTCGCCAGAAACTGGTTGCCGAGGCCCTCGCCTTTCGAGGCGCCGCGCACCAGGCCTGCGATATCGACAAAGGTCAGCCGGGTCGGAATGATCTGCGCGGATTTGGCGATCGCCGCGAGCTTGTCGAGCCTGACATCGGGGACCGCGACCTCGCCGACATTGGGCTCGATGGTGCAGAACGGATAGTTCGCCGCCTGCGCCGCGGCCGTCTCCGTCAGCGCGTTGAACAGCGTCGATTTGCCGACATTGGGCAACCCGACGATACCGCATTTGAATCCCATGACGTCCTCAATACCCTCACCGTCATGGCCGGGCTTGTCCCGGCCATCCACGTGTCTTGTTGGTCCAAGCAAGGAAGACGTGATGGCCGGGATCGCCGACAAGTCTGCGCAGTCTGCGCAAACTGGACTGCTATGCCCGGGCATGACGAAACAACACGCAGCGTTAGCCGTTGTTGCCGCTATCTTCCTTGTCGAAAAATCCCTTCGCCCGCATCGCCAGGTGCACCTTGTTCTGGAAGGTCGAGTCGCGGCCGGTTGCGAGAAGCCCCGCATTGTCGGCGACCGCCTCGCACAGCGCCGTCACCCAGGGACCCTCGTCCTTGGCGAAATCGGCCAAGACGTGGTTGTGCACCAACTCCTTGATGCCGGGATGACCGATCCCGAGCCGCACGCGGCGATAATCATTGCCGTTATGCGAGGAGACCGAGCGCAGGCCATTATGACCGGCGATGCCGCCGCCAACCTTGACGCGCACCTTCGCCGGCGGCAGTTCGAGTTCGTCCTGGAACACCGTGACTTCGCCGGCGCCGAGCTTGAAGAAGTTCGCCGCTTCCTGCACCGCGCGCCCGGAATCGTTCATGAATGTCGTGGGCTTTAGCAGGATCACCCGCTCGCGATCCAGCGTACCTTCCGAGGTCTCGCCCTGAAAGCGGCGGCGCCACGGTGCAAAACCATGACGTCGTGCGATCTCGTCGACGGCCACGAAGCCGATATTGTGCCGGTTACGCGCGTATTTCGCGCCGGGATTGCCGAGGCCAACAAAGAGCAGCATGACGCGGCATCCCGCGTGCGCTTGATCTTACTTCTTCTTGTCGCCGCCACCGGCGGGCGCCTTCGCAGCCGCAGCCGGCGCCGCAGCACCTGACGCGGGCGCAGCCGCACCTGCCGCGGGCGTCGCCGCAGCCGCTGGAGCCGTTCCGCCCGCCGCCGCAGCAGCAGCAGCCGCAGCCTTCTGCTCTTCGGCGTAGCCCGACGGCGGCACGATGGTCACCAGGGTCATGTCCTCACGGGCCAGCGCTTTCACGCCCCCCGGCAGCTTGATGTCCGACAAATGCAGCGAGTAGCTGATCTCGAGGCTGGAGACGTCGGCCTCGAGATATTGCGGGATGTTGTCGACCGCGCATTCGAGGTCGATCGTATGGGTGACGATGTTGACGGTGCCGCCGCGCTTCACGCCGGGAGACGCTTCCGACTTCACCACGTGCAAGGGAACGCTGACGCGGATAGTGGCGCCTTCGCCAAGCCGCATGAAGTCGACATGAATGGGAAAATCACGCACCGGATCGAGATGGAAGTCGCGCGGAATCACACGGTGCTTCTTGCCCGCCAGATCGATGTCGTAGATCGTTGTAAGGAAGCGGCCGGCCAGGATGCGCTGGCGCAGTTCGCGGTCTTCCACCGAGATCGGCAGCGGGGGCTGGTTGTTGCCGTAGATCACTCCGGGCACTCTCCCGGCGCGACGCTCTGCCCGTGCGGCCCCCTTGCCGACTGACGGACGTGCGGTCGCCTTCAATTCCATGACGGTCGCCATTTTGCTTAAGTCCTTGTTTTTGAAAAGCTAAAGGCCGCAACGCGGCCCATTCCTTAAGTTCGCAGCAAGCCTCCAGGGGTGCGGGGGCTGCGGACGTGCCGGGCTTTTATCCCCAAAGGACCGAAATGACAAGGAAATGAAGGGATTTTTCTAGGGCGCGGGGCGGAAACGGCCTCTCAACCGTTACTGCCGGGCATAGCCGTCCGAAGGACGGCGTCACCTTCGCTCGCCTATGCCCGGCCCACTCTTGGCGCCAGACGTAGATGTTAAACCAGGGCGACGGATTTCTCTGCCGTTTACCCATCCGTCTTCATGCTGCCGACATCCGGCGCGGTTGGCGAAATGCCGAGTTTTGCTTCCAGCACCGTGATGCGTGCTTGCAGCGCCTCGTTTTCCTCGCGTGCCAGCCGCGCCATGTCCTTGACCGCTTCGAACTCCTCGCGCCTGACGACATCGAGGTCGCGCAGGATTTTTTCGGCCTGGGTTCGCATCACCGTGTCGAACTCGCGTTTCGCGCCTTGCGCCGCGCCAGCGGCGTCATTCATCAGGCGGCCAATTTCGTCGAAAAACCGATTGGTGGTCTGGGTCATGGCGAAAACTCCGGCTGCGCAGGAACCTTTGCAACAATGGCGATCCGTGGGACACGATTCAAGTCCCGCGACCCACGGGAAAGCCGGCTCGCCTTGTCATGCTGCGGTTTCCTTGCAATCGTATTGCACGCCCCAAGAAAAGCTCCAAGAAAAGCTCCATGAAAAGCCTCAAGAAAAGCCCCAAGCAAACCAGCGTCATCAAACGAGAAGAATCGCCATGATCGACCAGCAGATCGAAATTGCGACCAAGGACGGCCACACCACGACCTTCATCACCCATCCCGAGCGCGGCGGACCTTTTCCAGTCATCATCTTCTATATGGATGCGCCGGCAATCCGCGAGGAATTGCGCAACATGGCGCGCCGACTGGCTACGTCGGGATATTACGTGATGCTGCCGAACCTCTATTACCGCGCGGGCGTGATGGAGCTCGGGCCGCTGCCCGCCGATCCGGAATCGCCGGAACGCAAGCGCATGTTCCAACTGATGAACTCGATCAACATCCCGATGGTGATGGAGGATACAAACGCCCTGCTCGCCCATGCCGAGGGCCAGTCCGCCGCGAACACGCGCATCGTCGGCACCGTCGGCTACTGCATGAGCGGGCGCTATGCGATCAACGCGGCCACGCATTTTCCCGATCGTGTCAAGGCTGCGGCCTCGATCTATGGCACGCATCTGGCGACCGACCAGCCCGACAGCCCGCATCTCGCGGCAACCAAGACCAAGGCCGAGCTCTACTTTGGCTGTGCCGAGACCGATATCTACGCGCCCCAGGAGATCATCGAGAAGGTGAAGGCCGGCATGAAAGGCACGACCAACGAGGTCGAGATCTATCCCGGCACGCATCACGGCTTCGCCTTTCCCAAGCGCCCGGTCTACCATCGCGATGCCGCGGAACGGCACTGGGAGCGGCTGCTGGCGCTTTACCGCCGCAACCTCGCTTAAAGAAGCCTCCACGGAAAACTTCCAAGGAAACCTCGCGGCACGATGCCTTTCCTCCTCATTGCCTTTCCCGTGTTCGACCCGGTCGCGATCGCGATCGGGCCGATCGTGATCCGCTGGTATGCGCTGGCCTATATCGTCGGCATCGTGGTGGGCTGGCTCTACGCGCGTTCGCTGGTCAAGAACGAGCGGCTGTGGGACGGGCCGGCGCCAATTTCGCTAGTCCAACTCGACGACTTCATCCTCTGGGCCACGGTCGGCATCATCGTCGGCGGCCGCACCGGTTACGTGCTGTTCTACAACTTCGCCTTCTTCGTCCAGCATCCGGCCGAGATTTTCGAACTGTGGAAGGGCGGCATGTCGTTCCACGGCGGCTTCATGGGCTGCGTTATCGCGGTGATCTTGTTTGCCCGCGCCAACAACATCTCGATCCTTTCGCTTGGCGACATCACCACCGGGGTCGCACCGATCGGGTTGTTTCTCGGGCGGCTGGCCAATTTCATCAACAGCGAATTATGGGGCCGCGCGGCCGACCCCGATCTGCCCTGGGCGATGATATTTCCCAATGGCGGGCCGCTGCCGCGCCATCCGAGCCAGCTCTATGAGGCCGGGCTCGAAGGCATTCTGCTGTTCACCATATTGGCCAGCATGATCCGTCTCGGCGCCTTGAAGCGCCCCGGCTTGATTCTCGGCAGTTTCATCGCGATCTACGGATTGGCGCGGATTGCCGGCGAGCATTTCCGCGAGCCCGACCCGCAACTTGGGTTTTTGTGGGGAGGATTGACCATGGGTATGCTGCTGTCGGTGCCCATGGTGATCGCGGGCGCCATCCTTATAGTGATGACATGGCGGAACCGGCGAGCCGGCTGAGCAGCGCTAGTCAAGTTCGATTGAATTAAACGAGTTCATTTCAAGGCCGATCGTGACGGAAATTTCGCCGCTGCAGTCCGAGATCAAGAAATTGATCCAATCGTCGGGCCCGATGCCGGTCTGGCGCTACATGGAGCTGTGCCTGACGCATCCTCAGCACGGCTATTACGTGTCGCGCGACCCGCTGGGACGCGAGGGCGATTTCACCACAGCCCCGGAAGTCAGCCAGATGTTCGGCGAACTGCTCGGGCTGTGGGCGGCGTCGGCATGGAAGGCGATGGGGTCGCCCTCGCTGCTGCGACTGGTCGAGCTTGGACCGGGCCGCGGCACCATGATGGCGGATGCGCTGCGCGCGCTTCGGGTGCTGCCGCCGCTCTATCAGATGCTGAACATTCATCTTGTCGAAATCAATCCGGTGCTGCGCGACAAGCAAAAGGCCACCTTGTCGGCGGCGCGCAATGTGAGCTGGCACGACACGATCGACGAGGTGCCAGAGGGTCCCGCCATCATCTTCGCCAATGAATATTTCGACGTGCTGCCGATCCACCAGGTGGTGAGACAGGAGACGGGCTGGCACGAGCGCGTGGTCGTCCTCAACAATGACGGCAAGCTGGCGTTCGGCGCCGCGCCTGACCCGGTGCTGCGTTTCGAGGTGCTGTTGCCGCCGCTGTTGCGCGCGGCACCTGTTGGCGCGGTGTTCGAGTGGCGGCCCGACACCGAGATCATGAAGATCGCGACCCGCATCCGCGATCAGGACGGCGCCGCGCTGATCGTCGACTACGGCCATGTGCGCAGCGACGCCGGCGACACCTTTCAGGCCATCGCCCGCCACAGTTTTACCGACCCGCTGAAAGCGCCCGGACAGGCCGACGTGACAGCGCATGTCGATTTCCAGGCGCTGGCGCAGGCCGCCGAGGATATGGGCGCGCGCGCGCACGGCCCGGTGACGCAGGGCGAGTTTCTCAAACGACTCGGCATCGAAACGCGCGCGGTCACGTTGATGGCGAAGGCAAGTCATGAAGTGTCCGAGGACATTTCGATCGCGCTGAAACGGCTGATCGGCAGTGGCCGCAGCGGCATGGGAACGATGTTCAAGGTGTTGGGCATCTCCGATCCGCGGCTTACCGCGTTGCCGGGGCTGGACGATGAGAAACCGGAAACCGGATCCGCATGATGCTTTGTTCGCCGCTGCTTTCGGCCATTCCCGGCTTGCGCCATGCCTTCTTTAGCCGCGACGGCGGCGTGTCCGAGGGCATCTATGGCGGCCTCAACGGCGGGCTCGGTTCGGATGACGATCCCGCCAATGTCCGCGAAAACCGCCGCCGGATGGCGGAGCGGATGGGCGTTGTCCCCGAGCATTTCCTCAGCGTGCATCAGGTCCATTCCCCGGATGCCGTGGTCGCGACCGGCCCGTGGCAAGGCCCGTCGCGGCCGAAGGCCGATGCCATCGTCACGCGCGCCGAAGGGCTTGCGATCGGCGTCACCGCGGCCGACTGCGGCCCAATACTGCTGGTCGATCCGAGCGCGCGCGTGATCGGCGCGGCGCATGCCGGCTGGAAGGGCGCGCTGACGGGGATCATGGAATCGACCATCGACGCGATGGAAAAGCTCGGCGCGGAGCGCAGCGGCATCGTCGCCGCCATCGGTCCCTTGATCCGCCAGCACAGCTACGAGGTGGGCGGCGAGTTCGTCGAACGTTTCATCGAGACCGACGCTGACAACGCCCTGTTCTTTATTCCGGCCACGCGCGAGGGCCATTCGATGTTCGATCTCGCGGGCTTCATCCGGATGCGGCTCGAAAACGCCGGCGTCCTGATGATCGACGATCTCGGCGTCGACACCTATTCCGATGAGCGTTTCTATAGCTACCGCCGCTCCGTCCATCGCAAGGAGCCGGACTACGGCCGCCACGTTCACGCCATCATTTTGGAAGGCTGACGGCGGTAAAGCGTCCCGGCCTGACACGGCTTGCCCAAATCGAGCGGAGCGTCCTTAACGCTGCCTTAAATCCTGTGTCGCGCCCGCCCTAGACGTTAATGGATTTTAACGCTATCGCTCGGGATACAATGAGGGATGCGTCAATCACTTTGGTGCACGCGAGTCGGGCTAGCCTTGCAGCGCTGCTTGTTACCGCGGCCTGCGCGCTCGGTGGCTGCGCGAGCAATGGCGCGGCGACAAGCAGCGCGAGCGGCGCGTTTGCGATGGCGAGCGCCAGTGATGGTCCGACGGTCGCCTTCGAACAGATCGATGGTCCGCCGCCGCAGGTGTTCGACCGCATGGTCGGCGTGCTCGACAGCGAGAGCAAG
>Ga0137377_10002833_pt1 | contig 13103 bp, 8 predicted proteins | sample SagtaG_22_FD_104815 | JGI IMG/M metagenome (GOLD analysis project Ga0137377, IMG submission 104815) | Vadose zone soil microbial communities from Sagehorn Ranch, Mendocino, California, USA - Sage2_L_40_16 metaG | ecosystem: Environmental > Terrestrial > Soil > Vadose zone | place: USA... | reverse complement strand
CGCCGACATCGCCGAAGCGCTGGACCAACTGGCCGGCAGCGGTGGACCGGACGTGCCGATGCACGTCGACGGCGCCTCCGGGGCGATGATCGCGCCGTTCCTCGACCCGGACCTGCTGTGGGACTTCCGGCTGCCCCGGGTGGCCTCCGCCAACACCTCCGGCAGCTCAACGCCGCCCGCGTGGCCACCGCCAGCGGACCATCCGGCTTCCACCACTGACCCGCTCTGCCGCCTCCGCCAGCCGCCGTCGGCCTACGCCCGGCCGGGGGACGCGGCCATGATGGCGGCGGTGCCATGGCGAGGGTGGGAGTTCCGCTGGGTCGGCGCGGAGAAATGTACGCAGTCAGGTGACTCAAGCGCCGCCCCGGGACTGCCGGGCAGCATGAGATGCGCTCGCTTCCGCTCCCCCGTCTGCCACGGAAAGGATCACCAAATGGGCAGGACGAAGGACATCCGCGAGGCAGTCGAAGCAGAGCTCAACTTCGACCCGCGCGTCGACCCGACAGACATCAGCGTCAAGACCGTGAACGGGGAGGTGGCGCTGAACGGCACCGTGTCGAGCTACCCGCAGTACCTGGAGGCCGCCGCCGCCGCGCAACGCGTCGCCGGCGTGACCCACGTGCACAATCACCTCGAGGTCGTGCTGCCGCCGGGAGACGACCGCGACGACGCGATGCTGACCACCGCGGCGAACAACGCGCTGGCGCTCAACGTCACCGTGCCCCCCGGGATCGAGGCGACCGCCAACGACGGCAACCTCGAACTGACCGGCACCGTCCGTTACGGCTCCGAGCGCGAGGCTGCCAGAAGGGCGGTCGCCGAGCTGACCGGTGTCCGGAGCATCAAGGACGACATCGTGTTCAACGACGATGTCGACCCCACCAACGTCCTCTTTCTCGTCCAGGACGCGTTGGACCGCTATGCGGTGGTTGATGACGACAGCAACGTCGCGGTGACCACCAACGGGACGACGGTGACGCTCGCCGGCCAGGTCCGCACCTGGGCCGAGCACGACGCGGTGGTCGGTGCTGCCTGGATGGCCCTCGGCGTCTTCGACGTACGCGACGAACTCTCCGTCACCGGCTGAGGCGACGGCTCCGCACGGGCAGCGGCGGCGACCCGCTCTCCGACGGCATCCCGGCGCGCGCTTCCCGGTCGTGAACGTCGCGTTGATCGTCGCGAACTTCGCCGTGTGGATCTTCTACGAGCTGCCGAACCTCGACTCGGCGGTCGCGCACGCGTCGTTCTACCCCTGCACCGTCGACGGCTCCTTGTACCGGCCCCGAGCCGTGTGGCGTCAGCTGGGTCACCGCGATGTTCCTGCACGGTGGCTGGGATCACATCCTCGGCAACATGCTCTTCCTGGCGATCTTCGGGAAGAACGTCGAGGACGCCTTCGGGAGGCTGGGCTACCTGGTGTTCTACTTCGCCGGCGGCTTCGCGGCGATGGTGGTGCAGACGGCGATGACGCTGCTGGCCGGCAACGCCGCCGCAGAGCACGTTCCGAACCTCGGTGCCAGCGGGGCGATCGCGGCGGTCCTGGGCGCGTACTTCGTGATCTACCCGAACTCCCGGGCCGCCACGCTCGTCGTCTACTTCCTGGTCAAGATCTCCGCCTGTGTTCTTCCTCGGCGCGTGGTTCCTCTACCAGCTCGTGGAGGCGAACTTCGGGTTCTTCAGCGCCCGAGCCAACGGCGGCGGGGTCGCCTTCTTCGCACACGTCGGCGGGTTCGTCTTCGGCGTCCTGGTCGCCTGGCTGCTCGCCCGCGGGCGGGTCGCGGCCAAGGAAGGTGCGCCGGAGTTCGGCGCCCCGGCCTGACAGCGAGCTCAGGCGACGTGGATTCGGGAGGCCAATTGGGCGCGCGAGGTGATGTTGAGCTTGGGGAAGATGCGGTACAGGTGCGAGCCGACGGTGCGGCGAGACAGGAACAGCCGCTGGCCGATCTCCCGGTTGGACAGTCCCTGCGCGGCTAGCCGGGCGATCTGCAGCTCCTGCGCGGAGAGCGTGTCCTGGGCGGCTGGACCGTCGGCGCCGGCGGCGCGTTCCCCAGTGGCGCGCAGCTCGGCGCGGGCCTGCTCGGCCCAGCTGGCGGCGCCGATCACCTCGAAGGTGGTCCGGGCGGCCCGCAGCAGCTCCCGCGACTCGGCGACCCGGCGATGCCGGCGCAGCCAGCCGCCGTACGCCAGTTCGAGCCGGGCCTTCGTCCATGGCCAACGGACCAGGTCTTCGCGCAGGGCGGCGAGGTAGAGCCGTTCGGCATCCTCGTCGTCGGCCAGCACCGCCCGGGCGTAGCAGAGGTGGACGCGCAGGGTCGGCGACGGCGTCGTGCGGGCGACCACCTCCAGCTCGGCGACCACGGCAGCGGCATCGTCGCGGCGCCCGGCGCGGACTGCCGCTTCCGCGAGGAACATCACCCCGTGGAACCGTTCCGTCTCGTGGAAGCTCGGGTCGGCGGGATCGAACAGCCGGCGCAGGGCCGCGTACGCCTCGGCGTGGCGGCCAGCGCTGATCCAGCCGAAGCCTCGGGCGAGCTGCACGCAGGCCAGCAGGTCGGTGAGGCGCCGGCCGTCGGCGGCGAGCTCGGCATCTGTGGCCATCGACTGTGCGCGGTCGTTGTCGCCGCGCAGCGCGACGACCATAGCGTGCAGGAGGAGGGTGCCGATGTCCCAGATCGGTTGTCCGGTCTCGTGCGCGAGGCGGCGTCCTTCCTCGGCGAGCGCGGCTGCCCGGTCCCAGTCGCCGAGCTCGATGCGGTCCAGTATCTGCATGGTCAGCACGTGGGAGAGCAGGCCGAGCCGCCCCTGCTCGCGCAGCCTCCTCTCCGACCGGTCGAGGAGGTCGGCGGCGCGGACGGGATCGCCGACCGCGTGCGCGGCCATCCCGAGCAGTCGCAGCGCGTCGGCGTCGGCGACCTTCTCGATGGCGACGCGGGAGAGTCGGTCGGTGACGGCTCGGGCCTCGCGCACCGGTTCGGCGACGGCATGCGCAGCGACGTACCGGGGATCGTCCTCGGCGCCGCGCAGCTGCCGGGTGACCTCGACCACCCGCCCCCGGGCGGCCGGCCCGGCGTCCGCCCACCAGCACCGCAGGGCGGCGCCCAGCAGCAGGTTGAGAGCGAGGTCGGGGTCGTCAGCGGCCATCGACCGCTCGGCGATGTCGCACAGTTCCAGGACGCGGCCGGCATCGCCGGGTACGCCGTCGTTGAAGATCTCCCGAAGCCACTCCATCCGCGCCAGGTCCAGATCGGACAGTGCAGTGCGGGACGCTGCCTCCAGCAGCCGGTCGACCATGTCGGCCCGGCCCAGACCGAAGGCGTGCTCGGCAGCCAGCAGCAGCCGCCGGCCCCGTTTCGCCGGGTCAGTCGTCAGCTGCGCCGAGCGTTCCAACGCCCAGATGGCGGACGTGACCGAGCCGCGGCGCAGCGAGATGTGGTGGCTGGCCTCCAGCTTGTCGGCGACCTCGTCGTCGGGTCCGACGATCGACTGGGCCCGGTGCCAGGTGCGCCGGTAGGGCTCGTCGACGAGCACCGTCGCCAGCGCCGCGTTGGCCGCGTGCCGGCGGGTGAGGGTCTCCGCCTGGAGCACACCGGCGCGCACCAGGGGGTGCCGGAAGGTCACCCGCATCTCGTCGAAGCGCAGCAGCCCGGCCGTTGCGGCGCCGTCCAAGGCGTCGACCTTTACCTGCTGTCCCGCCAGAACCGCGGCGGCGGCGAGGATTTCGGGTAGCTCGTCGACGGAGTCGACCGCCGCGACGAGCATGGCGTCGCGGGTGGCCGCGGGCAGTTCGGCGACGCGACCCGCGAAGGCCCGCTCCAGGCTCGCGGTCAACGGCAGGAACGGCGGGATCAGCTCCGCCGCGGGCGTGGTCGCCGCCCGCAGGGCGGCCGGCAGCTCGACCAGGGCGAGCGGGTTGCCCAGCGCCTCGCGCAGGATCCGTTCCTGGTCGGCGTAGCCGAGGCCGGCGGCGCTTCGGGTCAGGACTCCCCGGGCGGAGGCGTCGTCCAGTCCGAGGAGGTCCAACTCCGGCAGCCCGGCCGCGACGAACGGTCCGGGGTGACCCTTGCGGACCGAACCGATGACGACGACCGGAACGCTGCCCACCCGGCGGGCGACGAACGCGAGCGCGTCCTGGGTGGGCAGGTCGAGCCACTGCACGTCGTCGACGACGACGGCGACCGGGCGTTCCGTGGCAGCATCCGCCAGGAGGCCCAGCACGGCGAGCGCGATCATGAAGGGCTCGGGCGCCGGACCCTCCTCGGCCCCGAACACGGACATCAGCGCACGCCGCTGGACGGCCGGGAGAGCGCCGGCGGTGGGCAGCAGGGGGCGCAGCAGTTGATGCAGGCCGGCGAACGGCAGCCGCGCCTCGGCCTCGACACCGCTCGTCTCCAGCACCTGCAGGCCGGCGGTCCGGGCGTGCTGGGCCGCGGCCCGGATCAGGATGGATTTCCCGATTCCCGCCTCGCCGAGCAGGACGAGCGAGCCGCCCTGATCGGGAGCCTGCTCGACGAGCTGAGTCAGCGCCTGTAACTCGTCGGCCCGGCCGAGGATGCCTGGTGCCGTCATGGTGTCGGACCACCGCCAGGAGACACGGGCGCCGGGGCCGCGTCGGTAGGCTCGACACGGAACCCGATCCAGCAGGCGGACCAGATCACGTGCAGGTAAACGAACCCCATCGAGCCGCTGAACGCCATGATGCGGTCGGCGACCCGGTTTTCGACGCGCTCATGGTGCCCGTCCACCAGCAGCCGGGCCGCCGTCATCGCCGCCGGCCGAGAGGTCACGGCAGCGCCCGCACCTTACGCATGATCGTCTCTGGGTCACTATCCGCCGGAACCGTGGCCAGCACCAGGTCACCGTCCGCATCGGCCCAGAGGTCCTCGCCGGTGACCAGCCCCCACCGGCCCTCCGCCTGCCGCGGCGGCGCGGACCCGAGCCAACCGACCACGCCGGGGACGGCACCGTGCGGCCAGGCCGGGGCAGCGTCGGTGCGGACGAAAACCGGCCAGTCGTAATGCGCGGCAAGGTTCAGCACGGGCTGGTAGGCCGAAGCGGGGACGAGGTCGGCCGCCGCGGTCGGTCCCTCGTCGAGGAGCAGCCCGTCCACGCCGCCGCCGGCGAAGATCCGCAGCAGGTCGGCGACGCACACGGCCGCGGTCTCGGCGCGATCCGCGTCCGGCGGCCCGGGCTCCTGTCCGGCCTGCGCGGCGGCGTCGGACAGCCACCGGGCGGGTGCGGGTAGCGCCAGCACCGTCGGCGCCGTGGTGCGGCCGGCGGTGAGGGCGATGATCGCCTGCTGCGCGTGTGCGCGGGCCGTGTCGTCGCCGAGCAGGACGCGCAGCGGGTAGCCGGGTCGGCTGCGGGCGGCCATGGCCTGCCGAAGCCGGTCGTCGGCGCCCTGCTGGGCATACAGGTCGGCAAGGTCGACCAGCAGCGCGTCGGAGCCGAACATGTCCTGCGCCTTGCCGTAGAAGGCGGCGAGCTCGCCGGGCGAGCCCCACGGCACGGGCTGGCCGGCCAGCAGCTTCTGCCGGCAGTAGGCCAGGCTGTCGAACCAGACTGCCCGCCTGCGGCCGGAGGGCGGGCTGGCCAGGCTGGCCAGCAGGCCGGTCATTGCTGGCCGGTCGACGTCGGATCGCCCCGCAGCGCCTGCAGCTGCGCCTCCAGCTCGGCGATACGGGCCTGCTGCCCGGCCAGGGCGACCACGTTCGGGTCGGGCAGCATGATCGGTGACAGCTCGCTCATCGGCGCGGCCACCCGGACCGGCCCCCGGGTCGTCCACGCCGTGGCGTGGATGGTGTGGTTGGCGTCGCCCCAGGAACCGTAGTAGGGCAGGTGGGGAGGTGGCTCCGCGGTGACCCAGTCCGCGACGAACTCGGCGTACGGCCGGCCGCGGCGTTTGCGCGCCGCGCGTTCGGCGTCCCGGGCCGCCGCGGTGGCCTCGGCGTCGACCGCCAGGTTCTGCTCGTCATAGACCACGAGGTAGATCGCGCGGGCGACCTCGTGGGACAGGTAGCCGGCCGCCACGTCGGCGACGACGGCCTCGGGGTCGCGCTCCAGCACGTCGCCGTACCCCCCGCCGGCGCCCTGGCAGATCATGTAGACCTCGCCCTCGTCGGCGAGCTCGAAGCCCATCCCCATGTGGTGGGTGGAGTACCGGGCCTCGGGGAAGGGACGCTCGTTCATAACGGCCTCGTAGTCGAACGACCACCCGCCCGGGCGGTCGCGGAGGTGGTCGAAGACGTTGACCCCCTTGACCTTCGCCAGCGGGTAGGCCGGGCAGCCGTAACCGCCGAACACGCCCGGGATGGCGGGGAACTTCGATCCACTGGAGACGGTCGCGAAGCCCCACAGCGGGGTGCCCCTGGCCGCGACGGCGATCTCGTAGCCCATCCCGCCCCGGTACTTGCCGAACCCCTGCGCGTCGCGCTTGATCTTCTTCGAGGTGAGCTGGAGGAACGGCACGTCGTCCTCGATGATCTCCTGCTCGCCGATGTCGGCCATAGCCGCGAACATCGGCGCCATCGCGTGCTCCCCGTCGCGGTAGGCGCGTGCGCCGCCGCCCATGCCGTTGAGGTCCGCGCACACGTTGCCGACGAACTCGCCGTGCTGGGTGATGCCGCCGAACAGGAACGTGTTGATCTGGTTGTACCAGGGCGCGATGACCGCGGAGTACTTCTCCGGGCAGGAGTACTGCATCTTGGCGAACAGCGCCTGCACCCCGGCGAAGGACTTGAAGGCGCCCTGCAGGCTCTGCCCGAGCGGGGCGTCCACGCCGGGGTCGACGCAGCTGCCCTCGTCGGTGAGTATCTCGACCGGGTTCATCACGCTGATCCCCCGGGGCAGGTCGGGCCAGAGGAAACCGAGGATCGCCTGGCTCGGGCCGCACTTGGCGGTGGCCAGGGTGGAGTTGAACGCCCGGTTCATGATCTGCGGGGCGGCCCCGCGCCAGTCGATGGTGAGCTCGTCGCCCTTGACGGTGATCGCGCACGGGTACTTGAGCAGCACGTTCTCCCGCAGGGTCGAGTCGGAGTAGAAGTTGACCCGGTAGGTCCCGTCGGGCATCTCGCGGATGCGGCGCCTGGCTTCGGCCTCGACGTCCTCCAGCGACTTGCGCAGCGACAGGATGAACGCGTCCCGGCCGACCTCGTCGACCAGCGCGAGCAACCTTTCCTTGATCCGCTGCGCCGAGTACAGCTTGACCTTCAGGTCCTGGTACTGCAGCTTCGGCTCGCGGACCGAGTTCTGCAGGAAGGTGAGCAGGTCGCGGCGAATCTTCCCGCGTTCGACGATCTTGAAGGGGCTCATCCGGATGCCGTCGTCGTAGGCGGACTCCGAGCTGGAGGGCATCCCACCCGGCTCCTTGGCGCCGTTCTCGCCCTCGTGGATGATCGTCGCCACCCAGGCGATCAGCTCGCCGTGGTAGAAGACCGGCAGGATCATGCTCTGGTCGGTGTTGTGGATGTTGCCGTAGCGGGCGTCGTTGTGGATGAACGCGTCGCCGTCGTGCACGCCGACGGTCGGGTCGCCGATCCAGTACTTGTTGATGAAACGCACCGGGTAGTGCAGCGCCGAGGCGAAGGCGAGCACGCCGCCGGTGCTGATGTGGATGAGGTCGCCGGAGGCGGAGTACACGGCGCTGGTGAGGTCGCCCCACTTCGCGCCCGGGGCGGCGCCGGTCTGCGCCATCATCTCGAACGCCTCGTCCAGCCCGGCGACGAGCCGCTTGCGCACCCGGTCCAGCGCGTTGGCGTCGACCGGGCCGGCCAGCAGCCGCTCCTCCTCGGCCGTCCGGGGCGCCATCCGGTGGTTGGTCATGATCTCCGGGTCGGGCCCGAGGAACAGCGTGGTCTCGGTGAGGAACCGGTCGACCCACTCCTGGTCCTCGGGGCTGAACTGCTGCTTGGCCAGCTCGGTCATCGGGAGTCTCCCAAGGGGGTGTCTGGTGGGCCTCGGTGGATGCCCGCGGCGAGCCAGGGGGCGTCCGGCAAGGCGGAGGAGGAGGCCGCTATCCGGAGGTCATTCCGGCGACGCATCCGGGGTCCCCGCGGAAACGTGGAGCGTCTGGCCTGCCGCACGGCCCATGCCAGCCGGCGCCGACGCGGAGCGTTTTCGTGGGGTGGTGGACAACGCAGCCGGTCGTCGCCTGGGCGTCGTGGGCGCCGCCGAAGGTCCACCAGACACCCCTAGCTCTTGAGGAACCAGATCGCGCCCTGGCCGCCGGCTTCCAGCCGCCAGCCGGGTTCGACCAGGTAGGTGGTCGTCGGGATGGTGACCGCGGCCGGCCCGTGCACGACCAGCCCGGGTTCGAACGCCGTCTCGTCGTAAACCGGGGTCTCCACCACGCCGTCGACGCCGACGAAATGGCACGGCCGGGAGCCGACCGGGGTGGCCGGCGTCGGTGCCCCGGCGGGCATGGCGGCGTCGAACTCCACCGTCTCGCCCTGCACGTAGGAGGCGACCCGGATCGTGCTGATCCGGATGCCGGCCTCCGGGGACTGGCTGCCGGCGCCGAAGCGGCGGCCGTAGTCGTCGGCGAACAGGTGCATGAGCGCGACCACGTCGCGCACGCTCTCCAGCCGGCTTCGGTCGGCGACGACCGCCATCGTCACGAGTTGGTTTCCGTAGCGCATGTCCAGCTCGAGCCGGTGCCGGACCGCGTCGGCCGGCAGGCCCTGCCGCAGCAGGTCGGCACGGCCCCGCTCTTCCAGCTCGGCGACGATGCCGTTGAAGCGGCCGAAGTCGGTGAAGATCGTGCGGGTCGCCGCGTCGAACAGGACGACCGGCACGGTCCGCTCGTGGATGTGCAGCTGCGGGGTGCTGCCGGCGCCGAGGGCGGAGAACACCGCGGAGTAGGGCGGCGCCAGCACCCGGTCGACGCCGAGGTGCCCGGCGATGCCGCAGGCGTGCAGCGGGCCGTTGCCGCCGTAGGCGAGCATCGTGAACTCCTCCGGCAGGTAGCCGCGGATACGCAGCTCCTTGGCCATCCCGGATGCCATCTGCTCGTCGACCTCCGCCCTGATCAGCTTGGCGATGTCGACCGGGTCCAGGTCGAGGTGATCGGCGAACTCCTCCTCGATCGCGAACACCGCGCGCTTGGCGTTCAGCGGGATCCGGCCGCCCGCGTAGCGGTCCGGGTCCAGGTAGCCGAGCAGCAGGTCCGCGTCGGTCACCGTCGGGCGCATGCCGCCGCGGTCGTAGCAGGCCGGGCCGGGGTCGGAGCCGGCGCTGCGCGGGCCGACCGACACCGACTGGTGCAGCCGGTTGTAGGAGGCGATCGAGCCACCGCCGGCGCCGAGCGTGACCAGGTGGATCATAGGGAGGCTGACCAGCCAGCGGTCGATGGTGGGCATGAAGTCGTAGTGTTTGACCCCGTCGGCCGGGACCAAGCCGATGTCGAAGCTGGTGCCGCCCATGTCGGTGGCCACCACGTGGCCAAGGTCGGCCTCCTTGGCCAGGTGCTCGCTGGCCGCGACGCCGGCGACCGGTCCGGAGTGGATGGTCTGCAGCGCGTCGGTCGAGTTCAGCTGGGCCATCCCGCCGGAGTTGTGGTTGACCAGCATCGGGTGGGTGTAGCCGTGCTCGCGCAGGTTCTGCTCCAGTTCGGACAGAGCGTGGTACATCGTCGCGTGCAGGAACGCGTCGATGATCGTCGAGCTGGCCCGCACGTACTCGCCCTTGCGGCCGGAGAGCTGGTGGGACAGCAGCATCGGCACCGCGCCGAGCTGGTGCGCCGGGTACTCCTCCAGGAAGATCTCCTGCACCCGCAGCTCGTGCGCCGGGTTCTCCACCGCGTTGGTCAGGCACACGACCAGCGCCTGCGCGCCGGCGTCGACCAGCTCGCGCAGGCGGCGGCGCACGTCGTCGTCGTCGAGGGTGAGCAGTATCCGGCCGGCGTAGTCGACCCGCTCCCGCACCGAGCGGATCAGCCGCTGCGGCACCAGCGGGGCCGGCCGGGTGGCGCTGGACAGGTCGTTGCGGGCCAGCTCGTCCAGCCCCTCGCCGTACCCGCGGCCGCGGGAGAGCGGGATGGTGGCCTCGAAGCCAGCGGTGACGATCGCCCCGACCTGCGGTCCCTTGCGCTCGATGAGCGCGTTGGTGCCCAGCGTCGTGGCGTACCGCACCGAGTCGACCGCGCCCAGCACGGCGTGCCGGTCCATCCCGAGGCTGGTGCAGGCGTGGTCGAGCGCGTCGTTGAAGCCCTGCGCGAGGTTGTGGTGCGTGGTCAGCGCCTTCGCCTGGATGTACTGCCCGTCGAAGGCGACGAAACAATCGGTGAAGGTGCCGCCGATGTCCACTGAGACGCGTCTCATGGTTGGGTCCTCCCGTCGTGCGGCGCGCTCAGTGGGTGTGTCGAGCCCCGGCGTCCACGCCGGCGTCCCGGCCGAGCGGGATCGCGGTGGCCGGCGACCTCCCGGCCCACTGCGCGCGCAGCGCGTCGACGTCGATCTCCATGTCGAAGGTCGGCGGATGGCCGGGCGGCAGATACTCGGTCTCCACCTGGGTGCTGCAGCCGGGGCAGTAGTACTCCAGGATCCGGCACCACGCCGGGTCCGGGGCGAAGGTGAACTCGTACCGGGTCGGGTCGATCAGCGGGCGGTGGATCTCCCGCGGGTCCCGGTCGTACACGAGCGTGCCCTCCTTGTAGTTGCTCCGGGCCGGGGCGAGGTCCTGCCCGCAGCGCCGGCACAGCCACCGCTCGGTCTCGATGTCGATCTCGAGGTACTCGGTCATCGGGACGCGCATCAGATGCTCCCGTCGGTCAGCAGCAGGTCGCCCGCCGCGGTGGTCTGGGCCTGCCAGCCGGTTGGCAGCCGCATCGTGAAGAACGGGCCCTCGATGACGGCAGGGCCGTCGACCCGTGCGCCGGGTGGCTGGGCGACGAGAGCGATCACCGGCAGCTCGGCGACGCTGCCGTCCCGCTGGCGTACCGCGCGGGTGCCGCTCGGCGCCGCCGCCGAGTCGGCCGCATCGCCGACCTCGGCGGCGGCGACATGTGGCAGCGGCGCCACGACCGTCAGCTCGAGCGAGGTGAGCTCGCCGTCCCGCGGCGGCCCGTCCCACAGGTACTCGGAGGCGCCGGCCGGATCGGGCAGGTCTACTGTCGAATCCGGACCGTCGCGTTCCACCCGCAGCCGCCACGCCTGCACGCAGTCGGCGAGGTCGACGCCTTCGGCGTACATGTCACGTCCCGCCCGCTCGCGCAGCTCCCGCACGACCTCGGCCACGGCGGCACTGTCGGGCAGCGGTTGCTCGTACCGCTGGGAGATGTCGGAGTAGCCGATGCCGAACGCGCTGAAGACCGCGGCGGTGCGGGGTACGATGACCCGGGTCACGCCGGCATTGCGGGCCGCGCCGCACATCGTCATCGGGCCGGCTCCGCCGAACGCGGCGATCACGGTGTCGGGTGCCGGCCGCGTGCTGCGCAGCGCCGCGGCGACCTTCGCGAGGTACGCCTCCTCCATCAGCGCGAGCGCCTCGTCGAAGGCCACCCCGAGCGGCTGCGCGATAGTGGACTCGACCACCGGCCGGCTGCGCCCGGCGTCCAGGGTGAGCGAGCCGTCCAGGTAGGTGCCCGCGTCGAGCACGCCCATGAGCAGGTAGACGTCCGTGATCGTGGCGTCGGTGCCGCCCAGGCCGAAGCACGCCGGTCCGGGCGCCGCGCCGACGCTGTCCGGGCCGACCACGATCTGTCCATCCGCGACCCGGATGACCGAGCTGCCGCCGACGCCGTGGCTGGTGATGGCGGCGAGCTCGAACGAGGTGGGCACCCGTTCGACCCGGCCGCGCGGGTGCACCTCCACCGCAGCGTCGGTCACGACGCCGATATCGGTGGTGGTGCCACCGACGTCGGCCATCAGCACGTGCCGGAAACCGTACGCCCGGGCCAGCGCGCGGGTGCCCTCCAGGCCGCCCCGGGGGCCGGAGCTGTAGGTCTTGATCGCCGCGGACTTGGCGACCCGGGAGGAGCCGCCGTCGTTCCGGAAGATCAGCAACGGGCGGCGGGTGCGGTAGTCCCGCAGCCGCTGCTCGGTGTTGAACAGGAACCGCTCCATCGCCGGGTGCAGGAACGCGTTGAGCAGCCCGGACCAGGTCCGCCGCACGTCGTCGCGGTCGGCCACCAGCTCCCAGGAGAACAGCAGCGGGATCGCGCCGAGCAGGTGCCGCGGGTAGAGCCGCAGCAGCAGCCTTTTCACCCGCCTCTCCTGCGCCGCGCCGTCCGGGCCGCCGATCGACACCACGACCCGGCTGGCCCCGCCCGCGGTCAGCACGTTGAACCTCACGGCGAGCTCGGCGGTGAGCGCGTCATCGTCGGCGGCGACGTCGACGACCGTGTGCCGCGCGCCGACCAGCGCCGTCAGCAGGTCCTCCTCCGCGGCGGTCGCGGCCAGCGCCTCGACCAGCGTGGGATCGGTGCTCAGCAGGCCCAGCCGCGGGCCCCTGCGCTGGACCAGCGCATTGGTGCCCTGGGTGGTCGAGTAGCGGATATGGTCGGTGGCCTGCAGCAACGCGGCGACCCGCGGCGCGCCGTAGAGCAGCGAGGACGCCTTGGTCAGGCCGTCGAACAGGCAGCGGCTCAAGTCGAACGGCGTGGTCAGCGTCTTGGTGTAGCGGACCTCGTCGCCGTCGACGACGCAGACGTCGGTGAGCGTCCCGCCGTTGTCGATGTTGATGAGCCTCGTCATGCTGCACGTCCCAATCCTCGGACCGCCCTTGCCGGTGGCGGGCGGCGGCTCATGTGTGTAGAGGCCGCCGTTGACGGCGTAGACCCGATGGCTCGCTGCCTGCTGACGCTAGGCGCGTCGGTGCCTGCAGCCATCGGGTCGCGCGCACCAACATCCGTCCGCGGCTTGTGCTCCGCGAACGATGGCCGCCCCGACGGGCCGCCGTACGGTCAGGTCACTCGAAGTGCGGAGAGGGAGCGGCCATGACGACCAGCAGGCCGGGGCGCCAACCTCTGTGGGAGCCGTCGACAGAGCGGGTGGCCGGCTCCCGGATGGTGGCCTACCTGGACTGGCTGGGCCGCGAGCGGGACATCCATCTTGCCAGCTACGACGAGCTGTGGCGGTGGTCGGTCGAGGACCTCGACGGGTTCTGGCGTT
>Ga0137377_10002828_pt1 | contig 13107 bp, 1 predicted proteins | sample SagtaG_22_FD_104815 | JGI IMG/M metagenome (GOLD analysis project Ga0137377, IMG submission 104815) | Vadose zone soil microbial communities from Sagehorn Ranch, Mendocino, California, USA - Sage2_L_40_16 metaG | ecosystem: Environmental > Terrestrial > Soil > Vadose zone | place: USA... | reverse complement strand
TCGGATCACCGCCGATCAACAGCGCCCGGAGCAAACGGGAGGGCCGCCGCTGTGAGACGATCCGGACAGGTGAAAACGACAACTCGCGCGAAAAAATGCAGAATGTTCGTGGAGACAGCTCGGGTGACTTCCAATCCAGCGATGACAACCAGAATGTCGTCGATGCTACAGCAGCCGCCGCGGCGTTCATATACATGATTCAGGGCGCAGTCGCCTTCGCAGTGGCCGCGAAGGAGGCTCGGCTCGAACACATCGTCGGTATGACCCAATGGCTGGCGAGCCCTTCCCATCCCTCACTCATGACTCGTCAGCACTGGCTCGTCGATCGACTGTTCTCGATGACGCCGGGAGTCGCACATACGATCGTCAGGCCGGGCATCTTCGCTGATGCCTACCTGGCGACGATTGGCTCGGCCGTGCACCTCGGCATCTTTCCCTGGATGTCCGGCAATAGCCGCAACGCGCCACCTTCCAATGAGGACATAGCGCGAGTCGCCGTCGCGGCCTTGATGGATCCTGCGCGACACGCCGGGAAGAGCTACCGCCCCACTGGGCCAGAGCTTCTAGGCGCGGAGGACATGGCCAAGGCGATCGGCCGAGCCGTTGGGCGGCCAGTCAGGTTCGCGCCGACACCAACTTGGCTGTTCATGAAGGCCGCGCGAACGGGCGGCTATCCAATCGACCTGTTCAGTGGCATTCGCTACTACATTGACGACCACGAGCGCGGCGCTTTCGAGTTGGGCGCACCAACGACCGATGTGCTCGATGTGACCGGCCGCCCCGGTACCTGTATAGTTAAATAACCGGACAGGTACCCATCACTGGCCAGAAACGGGGTTGTAGGAAATGGTGAGCCCATGTACGCGCGAAGAGCGTGGGGCACACTTGGGGAACAACTAGAGGAGATAGCTTGGTAGCTAACCGACGCCAAAACAATGGCTTATGGTGTTCGGCCGTGTAGTTAACAGCCGAATGCTCTACCGTTGAGCTACCGGGGAACCGCGCAACATATTTGTTTTCATTCTAATACAGCCATCGAAATCACGCCACTTCAGCCGCTGGTTCCAACTTCGGTCCAGCGGCGTGATTGGTCGAACTTCTTTGGTGAAATCAAAAAAATCGGATGACTGATTTTCAAAGACTTAGACGTAATGTTCTGCGAGAAATTCACGATCATTCGGCACCACACCGAATGCTCTTTTCCTATGCAAAAATGGGAGCAGAGCGCGGCTGAGATATGGGATTCACTTCCGGTGGCTACATAATGCAAAGGGGGTTGTGCCGGGCCCAATTCAGGAAATTAGAGACTGTAGCTTCTCGTTTGAGTAATTGCGATCACTTCTACGGAAACCGCTTTTTCCAGCCAAGTGGATTATCTCCGAGTTGCTCGTGATCCAGGCACAACCCTGGAGGCTCGACTTAGCCCAGGCATGGATTTTTCCTAACCTTTGCAATAGTAAGACGTCTATGTATTATGAGGTCTGAGATCCTGCGCAAGTGGAATAAGGAGATATACATTGTTAATCGGGCCACGCCGGCAGTCGTCCTGAGTACGTCAGCACAAGCATGACATCGACGATGTCACCGGCCTGAAAGCGCCCCCGCATTTCTTCGTTGTCAGGTAAAGAAAGCTCCCACTGCCCAATGGGAGCTCTGGCCTGCATTGTCATCCAACTGCCCGCGGACCCTGCTGCAGTACTAATTGTTCCGTCGATCGTGCTTGCCGACCCTCCGACGTACACAGCGGATCCCTGTTCGCGGAAGCGCAGCGCGACTGGACTGATTTCGAATCGCGAGCCGTTCCTGCGAACGAAGTGCAACGCAATATCCTCCACGGCCAGCGAACCGGCGTCGAGATTCGGCGGAAAATCCCCGGCCGCGGTTTCGAACAGGACTCTCATGGGCGTCGTCGACAAGTCCGGATTGTTCAGTTCATACCACTGATCGGCGAACTGATACCGGAAGCTCCATCCGCGTCGGGCGCTAACCCGCCGGCCCAGCCGCGCAAGGACCTGCTGCTGGTAATCGAAGCTGTGGAGTGCCGTGTAATCAATGGTGAGGAACACGTCGGCGATCGTCGAGAAGTCGAACGGATTCGCGGCTCTCGGCATACGCAGTTCCCACGTCGTGCTGACGCCGATGTTCTCGAACGGCGCCAGCATCGTCGGCTGGACATCGAGATCGAACAGCCCCGTTGCGTCGCGCGGCGACGACAACGCCACCATGTCAGGACCGTGACTCACGCGAACGGTCTGGAAGAGATCGCCGCCGATGACGGCGCGCGATATACGATTCGCCGTTAGCGTCGCACGGATGCCAAGCGACGGAGGTGTCAGGGCGAGCATCGACACCCTGACGCGATGCACGAGCCGCAGATACTGCCCCGGAAAATCACGATCGAAGAGATCCATCGGCGTCGCAAACGTCAGGACGCCTGTCTCACGGAATTGCTGGAACTCGAGCGGCGCCAGCTGGGCAATCGAGATCGTCTTCGACAACTGCAGCTTCCGCCGGTCGGTCGTGAACGCGTACTGGTCGAGTTGAGTGAGGTCCTGCAGGAGCCGTGCGGCGCCCGTCAAGCCTCGGCGATCCGGAGTCGCCCCATTCGCCGACGCGCCATCGTCGGACGACGGCTGCCAGTAGTCCGACTGGATGAACGGTGGCGGTGCTTCCTGACGTTCGAAGGCGAGCTGCGCTGCGGCGAGCCTCGCCGTGCCCGTCGCCTGCTGCAGGAAGTAGCGATAGACGCCCTGAAGCACGTCGGCCATCCAGTCGTAGAGATCGGTGTTGGTGAATTTCTGAGCCAGGAACTCGATCGTGCTCGATGCATGGCTTTCGTTCAGAGACGCGATCGTCTGCTCCTGAGTGACGACACGCAACTGGTCCTGGGCTAGGTAGTACTGTTGGTCCGCGATCTTCCGGTCCTGCTGGGCCAGATTGCGCTGGAATACCCAGTTCTGTCTCTTCTCGTCGTACGAAGCCCAGAACTGGTAGATCTGCGCGAGTTGCGCACTGGCCTGGGCTCCGGACTGAGCTGCGCTTGCCGCAAATTCAGCAGCTTTCGCAGCTCCGACGCCCGTCGCTGCTGCCACGACGGCGGCCGTCGCGTAAGAGGCCGCCAGACCGGCCTCGAGTCCGAAAGCCACCCACATCGCGCCTACTGCGGTCTCTTCAAAGGCGCTGATACCTGCCTGCAACCAATCGTTGTACTGATCGACTTCCAGCTGTGCTTTGTCGCGCTGCAACTGAGTCAGGGTGATGCCGCTTTGTGCTTCCGTGACGCGCAGCGTCTGCAGCTTCACGTTCGCCCTCGCGTTGTCGAGATCTTGTCGGGCTTTCAGCACGTTGTATCGCTCGGCATCGCCCGCCTGAATCGCGGCCAACATGGCGTTCTCGGTCTGCTGCGCGAGCTGAACCAGGCTTTTCGCGCGCTCTACCAGCACGGTGAATCTGTACGGGGTTGGAGCCAGGTTCGCGATGCCCGGCACGACCAGCTGACCGCCCGCGCCGATCGAGGGCATACCTGTCGAGGTGTCAGTGGCCGCTGCATACGGTTCAACCTGCCGTCGCTCACCAGTGATGCTTCGGCAGGTGCGAATCTTGTACAAATTCAGGTCGGCTCTCAGCCGCAGTGCCCGCAACACAGGGTTCGGCGGCACGCACGCTTGAATCGTCAGAAAGCCGGGGCCGCTGGGAGGTGGCAGGGGCGGAAACGGGCGGTCACCGGGAACGACTCCGATGCCTGGACCGAGAGGCGGCAGCGGCGTCGCGAAACCCTCGATTCCGAGCCCTCCGATGAACGACCCGAAGAAATCGCCGATAGTATCAGGTCCCGGATCCGTGTATCCCCCGCCCCATACAAGCTCGCGCGCCTGTTCGGGCAGTCCGTTATAGCCAACCGCGGTTTGAAACATGCCTGGCTTATACGAGGATCCGAACGTCTCCGTGAACACGTTGTCGATCGCCTGGGCAGCGCCGACTGTGATGCCCATCGTTTCGGGCATGTAGCGCGAATCGCTGAGAAACGCCTGTGTCAACCGTGCATCAGTACGGCGCTGCAATGAGAACAGCTCGTCGAGCGTGCGCGGACCCTGTGGAGCGCTGCCCAACGCGAGAGCCGCGGAATGGATCTCCGCCTTCGCGTCCGCCGTCATCGCTCCTGCGGTGTAAGCAGTCTTGAGCGTTGACGAAAGGCCGTTCAGGGTGTCTGGCCGCCCCTCGTGCGCAAGCGTATAGATGTCGTCTTTTGTTTGCTCGTCCATCGAGTCAGCGAGCTCGCCGACGACGAAGAAGATCCACTCCCTCACGAGATCGCATCCGTTGTAGGTCTGCTTGAGATCGCTTTCGTCCAACAGGTCGAGGGCTTCGAGATACAGCGTGCGCGCCAGCGTGATGGATTCGGATGTGTCGCGCGTGAATTCTGCGTCGGCGTAATCCAGGAACGCGCGACTCGTCGCCTGTATGATGAAGCGCTTGTACGTCCCGGTGCGCCCCTCGGCGATCGCATGCGGATCGAGCGGATCCTGCAGCCACATCCAATGGTCGTCGCGCCAGACGTCGGGACTCGGGTTTGGTTCCAGTCCCGGATAGATTTCCCGCGACGTGCTCGGCAGCGAGTAGTCGTAAATCGATCTGAACCAGTCGAGCGCCGCGAGGTAGTCGCCCGAGCGCTGCAGTTGAAGCGCGATCGCGAGCGGAACGAAGAAAAACGCCTCGGTAACAAGCGTCTGGTTGATTCGGGTCTTACCGGAATTCTTGTTCCATACCTGGATCAGACTCGGGGCGTACGTGCGGTCCGCGCCGACACGGTAATCATAGGTCTGCGGCACGAGTGGACTGACGAGGAACGGCTTGTACTGACCCGTCGGAATGACTTGGCCCGAACCGGGTGACAGGTGCAGATTGAGGTCGTTGGCGACGATATAACGCCATTCCTCCGATCGGGGCGTGACGGGTGCGGGAAAGCTCGCGATGATGGCGTCGATTCGTCCCGGTGCGCCCATGAGACTGCCGACCGCGAGTCCCGATCGGCCCGGCAGAAACGTCGCGGACCCGCCCTGATACAGCGTCGATTCGACGTCAATCGTGTAGCTCCACCCCTGCGTCGGAAAACCGTCTGCGTCAATCTGCCGTCCGTATCCGAGCTTGCTCGCCGTCTGGCCAGTTGTATCTCGCTCGGTCCACTGAATGAGTAGGTCGTTGAAGCCATCGCCATCCACATCCGCGATGCCGACGCCGAGACCGCCGACCGTATTGCCAGCCGTCATCGTCGGTCCATCTTTCGGATTGGAGAAAGTAATGTTGCCGGCCTGCACCTGCGCCGTAATTTTCTTGAGCCAGATCGTTTTGCGGTTCGTTCCGCCCGATCCGGCAAACAGGAGGTTGAACGCGCCGCCTTGACGACCGAGAAAGGTCACGGCGCACGGTCCCGGATTGTCCGGCAGCGACGGAAACATGCTCGTTGCCGAGTTGATCCAGCTGTCGGCGGTTCCATCGTCCTTCAGGCCGAGCCCCAGTCGACAAAACATCTGAGGCGGCGAGCCTTCGACGACGTGGACCATGATCAAGTCGTTTTTTCCGTTGCCATCGACGTCGGCGACGGCGATCGCGCAGGCGACGGGTCGATTGCCGAAGCTGTTAGCACCGAACTCCCACGCTGCGACCGGCACACCCGCTGGGTACGAAGTCCGCAGATCGCCGACGGGTTGGAACAACGCCAGAGGCGCAGGCGGAGCGCCCGCCGCATCGAGCCCCAAGATGACGCGGATCTCGCCGAAGTAGGCCGGGGTCGCTGTGAGCCCCGTTGACAGAATCATCAGCACGAGATCATTGCGGCCGCCCGCGCCTCGCCGCCACGCGAATCCACCTTCGATTCTGTTCGGCCGCCCTACGAGCTCGGCGAGAGCGGGTGGCTGGTAGACCGGACTCCAGGAAATGGGAGTGCCTGCGGTCGTCGTGGAAATGCCGGACGTCAGTCCCTTCACACCCAACTGAACTTGGATGACGCCGGAATCCGTGGTGACGCGTACCGCAGGTGCAACCGTTTCCGGAGTATCGAGCAGTTCCACTTTGCTGAAGCGCGTTTCACCCGAGACTTCCAACGGTTCCGCTTCGGCAGGCGACCAGCGTCCTTCACTCTGCAGATCGAAGCGCGCAAACCCGATGTGATCTTCGCCGTCCCGACTCGATAGAGCGAACACATATAGGTATCGCCGTCCACCCGGCGTCTGGTACACTGTGGACCCAATCACTCCCGTCACGTCGTTCTTGAACTGTGTCAGCAGTCTCCACGGCGACTGCAGCTCACCGTGGAGTCCTCGAGAGACAACACTCCAATAGAGCTGGTTCGAGGTCGGCGCGAGGCCAAACAGGAAACGAACCGGCAACTTGCCGGACGGCGCGACCGCAATAGAAGCGCGCTGACTCTCGTCTACGAACCGGCTGTCGACGGTCTGGCCTGCCGTAATGGTGAGCTCGGACACATCGCGCAGATACGTCACGAACTCGCTCGCAGCCGACAGCGTGTCCGCGCCCGTCAGCGTTCCACGCGACCGGAGATCCGCAAGGAGCTTTCGGAATGCCGGAGTCCTCTCGCGCCGAAGCGACGGCACGAGAAGATTTTCCGGATACAACAGCACGAACATTGCGGCTCGCCACGTCGCGTACGAACCCAGCCACATCCACACCACGTCGAAGCTCGCAGCGGCATCCTGCGTCAGGGTCCAGGACGGATACGCATGAAGAAATCCGCCGCGCACCGAGAACAGCAGGTCCTGAACGGTTTCGATCGCCTGGGCCACGCGCGTGGTCTTCGCACAACCGCTCGTCTCCATGTCGATGAGGAGTTGTTCGCCGAGCACCTTCGGCTTCTGCGACGGCACGACCGTCGAACTGCCCGACGGCAGCGACGCCGCCGGCACGGCCGCGATAAGAGCGTCGCGTAACTCGGGCAGTGTCGCCTCTTCGACCGCGTCCACCAGTCGGTCGAGCGCGTCTTCGATTTCGCGATCCTGATCCATGCGCGCCTGCAGACGGTCCTCCCATGCTTGACGACGGTCGGCGCTGGCCCGCCATCTCGGAGGATCGGGCGGGAGCGGAGGAGGGAACTGCGTCACGTCGGGCGCCGGCTGCGTAAAACAGTCGGGCCCAAGAGTGATTTGCGCTGATCGTTCAGCACTTCTCCATTCGAGGACATGGCGGCGTTTCCACGCCTCGGTGAGGATCGAATACACCTCGTCCCATTCGCTCGCGTCGACCGAAAGTGGGGGAGTAACGGACACGAGCTCGTCGATGCGATCCAGGTACTCGAATGCGTCGGTATCCAGGCCGAGCTGCGTCAGTCTTTTCGAGATCGCACCACCTGCGGCCTTGCGCGCCCGTAGATCGGCCAGATCGGCTCTCGTAAACAACGGCGGCGTCTGCGCCGCATTGATCGCTGCGGATAACCCCTGGTCGTTCGATGCCGCGGCCGCGACGCGGGCGGCCTTCACCGCTGCCGCCGTCGCGCTGAGCGCCGTTTGCCGCGTCTGCCACAACTTCGCTGCAGCCTCGGCCGGATTGGTCGGAGCCACAGGCACCGACGCGGGATCCACCTTCAGGCACTCGCGCGTGGTGAGATCCGGATCGACGAGCGCCGGTTTGCTGCGCAGCCGCAGAGCAGCCTGCCACGCCGCTCGATCCTCCGGCGCGCCTCGCCACTGCGGCACGCGCACCTTCAATGCCTGCCAATCCGCCAACTGCGTCGGGGGCGTCCTTTCGTCGCTGCGCCATGTCGGATACAGACTTTTTCGCTTGTACGCGCCGAGCAGAATCGTTTCCGCTTCGTCGTATTCCGCGGCGGTCGGCTTCTCGGCCGGATCGGTGTTGGCATCTTTAGCGCGAAGCACCATCAGGCGTCGGAACGAATCTTCAGTCAGAAAGAGTTGCGACGCGAGGCGTGTCTTGGCCGTCGTGACATCTGCCGCAACGCTGCTTCCCAGTTTCAGTAAGGTGTCGTCGACAAAATCGCCCCAGGTCGTCACACCAGGCGGAAGCGGCGTTGGAAGCGCGCCGAATGCGACGCCAAACGCGCTGTCGAACTGTACGCGGCGCGCGGTACCGATTTGCGTTGTCTTGTAGGTCTGCAGCGCCTGGAGCCTCGTCGTCCAGAGTTGCCGGGCGGCGGCACCGACAGCAGAATCGGGAAGCTCGGTGAGCTTCACCAAATCGGGATCGACCCACGGAGACACTCCATCGTCGAGCGGCGGCCACTCTCCGACTTCGGGTTCGGTGAGCGAAATCCAGAAATCGGCCGGGCCGAAGTCGAGGCTCAGATTCGGATTCGTGTGCGCCTGCGCCGTCTGTTCCTCTGTCGTCCAGTCGGCGGCGTGGAGACGTTTGCGGCTCTCGGTGAGAATCGACACAAACTCGCGCACCTCTGCGTCGGTCGTTGGTGGATTGATGGAACCCGCGGGAACAGCGGCGAGATCTTTGTCACGCAGGACGAACAGCCGTTGAAATGCATCGACGCTCAGGCCGTACGAAGTGGACAGATCGCTCACTGCAGCGGCGACGGCAGTTTTTGTTCCGGTGGCCAACACGTTCGCGAACGATAGCAGGGCGGCTTTTGTGTTCGGCCAGGTGCGAGCCGGTGCCATGGCCGCGCCGCTCAGCGGATACGCGGGCAGCGCGGGCAGCGGATTCGGGCCCGCCGGCGGAAACATCGCGTCGAGCATCCGGTCGAGCCGCGAGGCGTTCGCGGCCGCCGTCACGGTCAACAGACTTGCTACTGTCTGATCGACCCAGGCCCGCCGCCGCCGCCACAATTCGAAAGGCCCTGCGGTTTGTACAGGAACCGGAAAACGAAAATCGTCGGGACCGATGAGATCGGGATCGACGAGAAGAATGCCGGGTCCGGGAGTGTCGTCCGGCCAATCCTGGTCGAACCAGATATCGCGGAGACGCTCTCGGCGCCACGTCAGGAGACTCGCCGTGGGCGGCGCGGCGAGAGGATCCTTGCGCGTGTCTTTCAGACCGAAGAGAGCTTCGAGCTTGTCTTCGAACGTGGCGAGCGGCGCTGACGACACGTCGAGCAGCAAATCGCGGAGGTGATTCGTGGCGGCCGTCGGCTGTTTCAGGCCGAGTCGGTCCGCGAGAGCGGCCTGTTCATCGGCCGGTGCGACCACCGCAATACGCAAGTCGGCATATGACGTTCCGACCCGCACAAGCAGCGCCTCGTACGCATCGCGCAGATACTGGCGCTCGGCCGTGGCGAGCGTCGAGATCGCCGCGGCGCTCGGCGCATGGGCAACAAGGTGGCTCCGCAGGACCTCGATTGCAATCCGGACCTGGTGAACATCTTCTTCGACCGGACCGCATTGCGTCGGGAGCTCCGCGAATTTCTGGTGCAGCTCCTGTTCGAGACGCAGGTAATCGACACGCTGCTGCCGGCCGGTCGGTCGTGCCGTGTCACGCAGACTGTCGGAGCAGTACTTGAGAAGATCAGCGAGATACGCGAGCGGGCTGACGGCGGACTCGCAGTCTTCGCATTCGCAAGCGGTCTGCTCGGCCTGCACGGCGCTTCTCAACGTTTCCGTCGGCTGATCGCGATCGTCATGTCCCGGCCGAGTCAGACCGAGTCGCGTCTCGAGCGTCGTCTTCTTGATCAGTTGTTCCAGCAGCTGCGCCTGCGTGTGGATGGTGGTGGCGAGAAACGGATCGACGCGGTCTTTGGTGGCGGCGCGAAACTCGGTCAGGTCGTCCGACGCGATGTCGCCGACGCTCCGATAGCCGCTGCCGAGCAGGGCATTTCGGACGGACAATTCCGGCGCCAGCACGCTCAGGTTCACGTGCGACCGCGCGAGATTGGCGGCCGGGCCGAGCGAGTCATTCTCCGCCTCGACGAGCGCCTTGTAGCCGGCGGGAGACTTCAGATCTCCCAGCGTTCGAAGTCCTTTCGTCGCCAACGTCGTGGTGAGCCGATCGATTTCTGCGACGTTTGCGCCCTCGAGCACGTGCGACAACGGTTCTCGATCGGCGCGCACGTGGCCGAGCCGCGCGAATACGCGGTCAAGCGTCGCCTGATCGATCGATGGGACGATCCGCTGCTCGACCGCGCGCTTGACCGCCGCGGCGAGTTCATCGCGGTCATGCGCAGCCAGTTCTCCGGCGGTCGCTCCAATGCCGGTGCGTTCGAGTGCGTAAATGAGCTCTGGCGGCGTGAGCACATCGGGCGCATTCTGTGCGGCCGCCCGAATCATCCGGACGCGATCCGGGGGTAGCTCCAGTTCTTTCGACAGGAAGTCGACATTCTTGTCCGTGAGCTCCGGTAGCGGGACGCCTTGCCGAACGGAATCGATGAGCGAGATGTATCGTTCCCACTCGGTCAGCAGCACTTTGAAATCCACTTCGAGATCGATGTGAAGGTCAGCCGGCGCGTTGAAGTGCACGTCGGATTCAGCGACCTTGTTACGGGCTGCGTCGTAGACACGCACCACGACGTCAGCGGTGCCCGCCTCGGCGGCGGCGTATGCCTCGGTGCGGTAGTGAATCTCATATCGCCCGGATTGATCCGGGACCGACTCGCCGAGGAGCGATTCGGATTTCATGTCGATGTCGTACGCGCGGACGATCAGTCCGGCAGGCAGAGCGTCCGCGGATCGCGTCGTCACCGTCCCGGAAATCCGCTGGGACGACATGTCGCTCGTGGTCGTGGTTTCCATATGGCTCTCGCGATCAACGGTTCGGCGCCATCTTCGGGCGTCTCGACGAGATCACTCGTATCCCGCGCCCATGGCGGTCGGCGATAAATCCGGTCCTGGTACGAACCCTGGTCCTGGCCGGCTCCGATTCAATGCTTCCATCGCTTGCTGCAGCAGCGCCTCCTGACGCATCGCCTCTCGCTCTTGTTTCACCAGGCGTGGAGCGTTCGGATCGTTAGGATCCTTGTGACACGACGGCACTAGCATGCAGACGGCTTGGAGCGTGTAGTAAATGTCCCGCTCCTCCTCCTCGCCGTACGCTCCTCTGTGCGGCGAGTTTTCAAGCCCCGAAAGAAGAAGGAACCCTGCGGTCGCCGCTCCGACTTCTACCGCGCCGGCGAGTCGCGCCATCGCGCCCCGGCGTCCTATCGCTCTCAGCAAGGCCGCCATGTCTGCTTCGCCGAGTTCGATCTCAGTCAGTTGCATTGTGGAGGGAATAACCGGGCTTTTGTTGCCGAGCGGAGTACCCGCCGGCGCAAGTGCGAGGTCCGCTGTCCCTGTAATGACACCACGCTCGAAATCGACGACGGTCAATCTGGCAACGCTGTCGCCTATGCGTGATTCGATAATCGACCACTTATTCCCGCCTTGTGCGACGATGTGGACGGTCCCTTCCCCGGTCTGAATACCCATGACGCGAGTCGTCGCAACGTCTGCATGAGTTATCAAGGCGCCCTCCGGGTGTGTGTGACCGATGGCCGTCCACCCTCTAGGAATTTCTCCTCCGAGCTCTGGAAGACGGAACAGTCGGAACTCCCCGTTCAACTCGCCGAGAAAGATCTCGTCGGTCACTCCCTTCGTATTGATTTGACCCGCCAGCCGATCAAGGCGCTGCAATCCTTCCGTCATGTTCGCGACCTGGAGGCCCTCCGGCGGAATATTCGGGAGTTCGTCAGCTAACCCGGACGGATCGACCCAAACGACCGGGGAGTTGCGCGAGAAGATGTAAAGGTTGGCTGACGCCTGCGATGGATCACATGTAATCCATCGCGCGAGATACGGTGCCAGATACCTTGCACCCACATAGGTGAGCCCGGTTTCCTCATCCCGCTCCTTGCCAAAGAAGCGATGGCGCTTCTTCTTGTAACTGCCGAAGCTTGTCTCCCCGTACGGAAAAAACTCTTCTCGATTCAGCCAGGAGCCGCCGTCGCCTATGATGACGGCGCTGCTGCTCAAATGGTCTCCGAGGTGATATGTGACCGCGGGACTCGCATCCTGCTGGTGAGCCGCGCCGATTCTGACCAGCGCGACACGCGTCTGGCTGTCCATCACATGCAGCAGGTTATTCTCCCCTGTCGTTTGGATTCGCGGTGAGCGTTGATGTTCAAAGATGCCATCGATGAAGACGACGCTCTCGTCCGTGGCGCCTTGTCGAACCCATTTCTTTACTCGAAGTCCGTCCGGGCCGTACAAGTATCTGGCCTGGACTGATGGGGCCGCTCCCGCCTGAACGCGGTACGCGATCATCCGATCACCGTGATCCCAGGTGTGGAAGGTGTCGAGATTCTGCTGAATCAGATCGCCGTTGGCGTTGAATGAATACGTGTAAGCGGACCCATCAACAGTCAGGCTCGTAAGTCGATTGTTCGGCGCCGTTCGCCACTGTGAGGAAGGCTGTCCGCCGAGGCCGAGGCGGCGCACCCAAAGGCGGCTTGGTCCGGCGGTGCGGATCGCGTCGTAGTCGAGCTCAAGCAAATTCCCGGCGGGATCATAGAAGAATGTTTCGAGGTAGCGTTCTGTGGCCGTCGGGCCATTGTTCTGCGTTGGCGCCGCGGCTCCCGGACCGTAAGGCGCTGTATAGGAGCCGCAGTTGGCCAGGTCGGTCAGCGCACTGGTCTGTCCGATACACGCCCGTCCGGTCGCTGAGACCAGCCGATAGATTGGGTCGTAATCGAACCGGCGGAACAGGCGGTCTCGTCCGTCGGGCGAATTGATCACGCCGCAGTCAAGTACACGCTCGTCGATCCCGACAATGTTGCCTGCGAGGTCGTACGTGTACGTCCAATCCTGAAGCGCGCCCCCAGCGCCCTCCCACTGGTTCACAGTACGCGGCGTCGAGATACGCTCCGTGCGCAGACGTGACAGCCGGAACGTCTGCGCGTCGTACGCGTATCGCGTCATCAACCCGTTGCCGTACTCGACGAGCGTCCGCTGCCCTTTCGCGTTGTACGCGATCAGCCGCACGAACGCCTCGCCGGTCGGGTCGGTCTCGCTGGCATACAACACGATCGAGCGGAGTGCACCCGCGCGGTTATAAGCAGGCTCCACCACGCGACGGTTGCCCGTGACGTCTTGTGGATAGGTGATGCGTGTCGGCCGACGCAGTGCGTCATAGGTCATGTCGAGGCGGTACGTCACTGTGTCGAGC
>Ga0137377_10002827_pt1 | contig 13107 bp, 6 predicted proteins | sample SagtaG_22_FD_104815 | JGI IMG/M metagenome (GOLD analysis project Ga0137377, IMG submission 104815) | Vadose zone soil microbial communities from Sagehorn Ranch, Mendocino, California, USA - Sage2_L_40_16 metaG | ecosystem: Environmental > Terrestrial > Soil > Vadose zone | place: USA... | reverse complement strand
TTGGACTTGGACTTGGACTTGGACTTGGGTTTGGACTTGGGTTTGGATTTGGAACGAAAAGCACGATGTCGCCCGCGACATCCAAGACTAGGCGCCGCCGGATTCCGCATAGTGCAATGGCTGGCGGCGAAAACGATGCAGCGCGCAGGTTTTCATGGGCTCGGTTCGCCGTTCGCCGATCGGCGCATCGCCGAGGCGCGCGAGACACTTGCACGCGGCGAGACGCTTTATCTCGCGGGCCTCGGCGCGCCGGGCGCGCATAATTCCGGCGTGGCGCTGGTCGAGGTGACGCAAGCACACGGCCCGCGTCTGATCCTCAACAATGAGGAAGAGCGCTTCTCCGGCAACAAGCACACCTCGGAATATCCGCAAAAGTCTGTCGATGCGATGGTCGCTGCGTTGCGCGGCATGGGGCGCGACATCACGGATATTTTCGCCTGGCTGACCACCTGGGACTATCCGGCGCTCGCGGGCACGCTCGCACGCTCGGTGCTGGAGGAAGCGCCGCAAAGCCTGAAACTGCTCCGCACCACCGAAGCCGCCGGATTCGACGGCCGCCGGCTCGAACAGATGACCCGCACGCCAAAAATCCTGGCCCGGCAGCTCGGCCTTGCCGAGCGCGTGCCGCTGATCCTGATGCCGCACCACGACAATCATGCGTGGTTCTCGTTCGCGGCCTCGCCCTTCGCCGATGATGGCGAGCCGGTCGCGATCGCGGTGCTCGACGGCACCGGCGATCTCGGATCGGTGTCGCTCTATGTCGTCGAGAGCGGCACGATGCGACGGCTCTACTGCAACGACAGCATGTTCGATTCACTCGGTGCCTTCTACAGCGTGATTTCGTCGACGCAGGGCGGCTGGACCTGGCTCTCGAGCGAGGGCCGCTATATGGGCGCCGCCGGCTGGGGCGACATGAACCGCGCCGGCAATCCCTATTACAAGCGGCTGAAAGAGGTGCTGCACTTCGCCGGCGGCGGCGAGGTGCGGCTCAACCGCGCCATGGCGAACTGGTACGCGGACCCGTTCGATCAACCCTACAAACAGGCGCTGATCGATATCATCGGCGAGCCTTTGAAACCCGCGCAACTCTGGAATCCCGACGCCGTGCTGCGGGTCGAGGACATCCAGCATAGGCCCGACACACAGGATCGGCTCGACAAGGCGGCGGCGACGCAGCTGGTGTTCGAGGATGCCATGATCCATGTGGTGGATCATCTGTTGCGCTTAACCGGCGCGAGCCGGCTGGTGCTCACCGGCGGCGTGGCGCTCAACGCCGTCGGCAACATGCGGCTGCTTGAACATTTCGACACGGCGTGGTTCGCAGAGGCGCAAGCGCGCAAGGCGCGCCTGCATTTGTGGGTGCCGCCGGTGCCGGGCGATCCCGGCGTCACCATCGGCGCGGCCTGGCTGTTCGCGCATCTGGCGGGCAGCCCGCGCGGCGCGCCGATGACGCACGCGTTCTACTGCGGATTGCCGCCGTCGCGCGATGACATCGAAACGGCGCTTACCGCCGACGACATCGCCTCGCAGCCGATTGGCACTGTCGCGACTGATCAAGGCCGTGACGCCATCGCCGACCTGATGGCGTTCATGGTAGCGCAAGGCGGCATCATCGCGCTCTCACAGGGCGCGGCCGAAACCGGCCCGCGCGCGCTCGGCCATCGTTCGATCTTCGCCAATCCCTGCGACTCGCAAGTCCGCGAGCGGCTCAACGAGCGCGTCAAATATCGCGAGGCGATCCGGCCGCTGGCGCCGATGGCCACGCTTGAAGCCGCGCAGGACTATTTCGAATTGCTCGGAGGCGCCTCCGACGGCGACTACAACGCCTACAATTACATGGTGCTCACAGCGCGCTCGAAGCCGCATGCGCGGGAGAAGATTCCGGCGGTGATCCACGCCGATGGCACCGGCCGCATCCAGATCGTGCGCGCGAGCGACGATCCCCTCACCTACGCCTATCTGAAAGCGCTCGGCCGCCGCATCGGCGTGGAGATCTCCGTCAACACCTCGTTCAATGTCGCAGGCCCCATCGCGCAAAGCCCGAGCCAAGCGATCGATACGCTGCGCCGCTCCAAGGGGCTCGATGTCGTGCTGCTGGTCGCAAGCGACGGAGCCGTGTACGCGGCCTGGCATGGCGGGGCGCGGGACAGCGGCAGATTCGCCGATTGGTTCGCGGATTGGAGCACATCGCAGAAGGTCGCTCGTGATTGATCTATGCCGGGAGAATCTTGGCCCGGAACATCTTCAGCACGCGTCCGTCGATCAGGAGCAATGCGCTGCCGATCACCAGCGCACCGGCGATCTCCCGGGGCGAGATGCTTTCCGCGAGCACCAGATATCCGAGCAGGATCGCGGTCACCGGAATGAGCAGCGTGACCAGCATGACATTGGTCGCGCCGGAACGCCGCAGGATCTGGAAGAACACGACGCGCCGCGCGAACAGTCTTTCCTCGCCAGCCGCGGCCATCACGACAACCGTGAACAATGGCGTCGTCGCGTTCAGGATCGAGGCGAGCCCGCTCGCGATGAAGGTCTGTCCCATCACGATCAGGGAAAACGGCAGCACGTTGTTGAAGAAGGCGACCGCGAAGAAGGGTTTCCAGCCCGCAAGCCCCCTCGGGAAACTGATGCAATACGCCCGCGCGACCGGCAACAGGATCAGGGCGGCCAGGGCGACGCGCAGGAGCACCAGCGCGAGCGGCGGCAATTCCTTCAGCGCGAGGCCGTTGAAGAAGAATGACCCGCCCCAGAGAACAGACAGCACGCCAAGCAGCGACCAATCCCTGGCGTCAATCCGCCCGTCTTTGGCAGCCATTGCTACTCGTCTTCCTGCGATTCGAACGCACCGTGCCGCGCCACCGGGATCGTGTCCACTCGATTTCCGATGATGTTGGTGGCCGTCGCAATCGACTATTTCGGCCGCGACACGATCTCGATCATCTTGGCTTCGTCATCGTCGGGGGCTATGGACTTCGCTCGCTCATAGGCCGCGACCGCGGCGCGGCCCATCACAGGCGCGTCCGCCAGCAGGCTCTCGGCGAGCGCCACGGCGTAGGCGGCATCCTTGTGCCTGAGCGAGGCGGTAAAGGTCGCGCCGTCGAAATTTCGTGCCGCCATCCGCTTGGAGTGGCGGATCACCTGCGGGCTTGCGGCAACGCCGCTCTCGATCGCCTCCAGCACGAGCTTGATGTCGAGGCCGGCCTGCTCGGCGATCGCAAGCCCTTCCGCGATGCCGGCGATCTGGATCGCGCCCATCAGGTTGTTGATCAATTTATAGACCGTGCCGGTCCCGACCTCGCCGAAATGCCGGATGGTCGTCGACAGCGGGGCGAGAAACGGCCGCGCCTTGTCGAGATCGGCGGCGTTGGCGCCGACCAGCAACGTCAATTTTCCGCTCGCCGCCGCATCCGGCAGGCCGGTGACCGGGCAATCGATATAGATCAGACCGCGCGTGTGCAACTCACGGGACAGATGAAGGGCGTGATCATAGGAGACGGTGGAGCATTCGATCGCAAGCGTTCCCGCCTTCATGGTCGCGGCCGCGCCGTCCTTGCCGAGCCAGACCGCGCGCGAGGCCTCATCGTCGGCGACCATGCTCACGACCGCGTCGGCATCGATCGCGGCGTCCTCCGGCGAAGTCGCCCATTGCGCGCCGCGCGCGATCAGGTCCTCGGCCTTCGCCCTGCTCCTGTTCCAGACCGTGACGGCAAAGCCCGCATTGAGATAGCGCCCGGCCATGCCGTGCCCCATGCGTCCAAGTCCAATGCACGCAACCCGTTGCATTACTCCACGTCCTCGATCGCGCCGGGCGTGGTGCCGAACGCGCGTTGCGCCAAAGTGGCCGCCATGAACTCGTCGAGGTCGCCGTCGAGCACCCCCGAGGTGTCGGAGGTCTGCACGCCGGTGCGCAGGTCTTTCACCATTTGATAGGGCTGCAGCACGTACGAGCGGATCTGATGGCCCCAGCCGATATCGGTCTTGGCGGCCTGATCGGCGGCGGCCTGCTCCTCGCGCCGCTTCAATTCGATCTCATAGAGCCGGGCGCGCAGCATGTCCCAGGCCTGCGCCCGGTTCTTGTGCTGCGAGCGGCCGGCTTGGCAGACCACCGCGACGCCGGTCGGAATATGCGTCAGCCGCACCGCGGATTCGGTCTTGTTGACGTGCTGACCGCCGGCGCCGCCCGAGCGCATGGTGTCGGTCCGCACGTCGGTTTCCTTGATGTCGATCTTGATGCTGTCGTCGACGACGGGAAAGATCGCGACCGACGAGAACGAGGTGTGCCGGCGCGCATTGGAATCGAACGGCGATATCCGCACCAGCCGGTGCACGCCGGCTTCGGTCTTCAGCCAGCCATAGGCATTGTGGCCGCTGATCTGGATGGTGGCGGACTTGATGCCGGCTTCTTCGCCCTGGGTCTCCTCGAGATATTCGATCTTGAAGCCGTGCTTCTCGGCCCAGCGCGTATACATGCGCAGCAGCATCTCAGCCCAGTCCTGGCTTTCGGTGCCGCCGGCGCCGGCATGGACTTCGAGGTAGGAGTCGAATCTGTCGGCCTCGCCGGACAGAAGCGCCTCCAGCTCGCGCCGCGCGACCTCCTTTTTCAGGTCCTTGAGCGCATTCTCGGCCTCAGTGACGACGCCTTCATCGTTCTCGGCTTCGCCGAGCTCGATCATGTCGACATTGTCCTTCAGCTCGCGCTCGACCTTGCCGATGCCGGACAGCGCATCCTCCAGCGAGGTGCGCTCCTGCATCAGCTTCTGTGCCTTCTGGGGGTCGTTCCAGAGATTGGGATCTTCCGCGAGCTTGTTCAGCTCGGCAAGCCGTGCCGTCGATGTCTCGACGTCAAAGATGCCTCCTCAGCAGCCCGACCGACTGCTTGATCTCTTCAACTAGACGTTCCACTTCGGCGCGCATGTTCGCCTCTAACTTCGCGGCCCGGAATCACGAGAAGACCGGCCGCTTCCAAGAATGATGAACGGGATGTAGCGGCGCACGGCGCAAAGCGCAATCGGCTTGCGCTACCATCTGGTCATACTAGAGCATGATCCGGAAAAGTGGGTACCGGTTTTCCGAAAAGATCAAGCTCAAACAACAAGCTAGAGTCTCCGTTCCGATTCAATCGGAACGGAAAAGGCTCTAGTAGAGGCCGCCGGTACCGGGACGCAGAATGGTCCGATCGTAGTCCGGCGGCATCATCGGCTGACGAGGATCGATATCGTCTGCGTCGAACATGGAATAGTCATCAGGCGGCGCGGTCCCCGGCTTGAAAGCCTCGAGGATGGTCGCGCGGCCGTCGCCGGGTCCGGCGCGCGTGCCGGTCATGGCATCGACCCGGATCAGCTTGATGCCCGCGGGCACCCGGAACGGAATCGCCGGCTTGTCGGCGAGCGCAAGCTTCATGAAATCTCGGGCGATCGGCACGGCGGTGCGGCCCGCTTGCGCGTCTCGGCCGAGACTGCGGGGCTTGTCGTAGCCCACATAGAGACCGACCACGAGATCGGGCGAGAAGCCGATGAACCAGAGGTCCTTCGCATCATTGGTGGTGCCGGTTTTGCCGGCGATCGGCTTGCCGACATCCCGCATCACCGACGCCGTGCCGCCCTGCACCACCCCTTCCATCATCGACGTGATCTGATAGGCCGTCATCGAATCCAGCACCTGCTCGCGGCGATCGACCAACTGAGGCTCGGGCTGATTTTTCCAGCCATCGGGGGCATCGCAACCGCGGCATTCCCGCGCGTCATGCTTGAAGATGGTGTGGCCGTAACGATCCTGAATTCGATCAATCAGCGTCGGCTTCACCCGCCGCCCGCCATTGGCGAACATCGAATAGGCCGTGACCATCCGCATCACCGTGGTCTCGCCGGTGCCGAGTGCGTAGGAGAGATAGTTCGGCAGTTCGTCATAGACACCGAAGCGTTTGGCATAATCCCCGATCAGGGGCATGCCGATATCCTGGGCCAGCCGCACCGTCACCGAGTTCAATGAATGCTTGAGAGCGTTACGTAGCGTGGTCGGCCCGTAATATTTTCCGACTGAAAAGTTCTCCGGCCGCCACACAGCACCATTGCCCTGATCGATTTCGATCGGGCCATCGACCTCCATGACCGACGGCGTATATCCGTTGTCGAGCGCAGACGAGTACACGATGGGTTTAAACGTGGATCCTGGCTGCCGGTAAGCCTGCGTGGCGCGGTTGAACTGGCTCTGATCGAACGAGAATCCGCCGACCATCGCCAGCACGCGGCCGGTCCACGGATCCATCACAACCATGGCGCCGGACACCTCCGGCAATTGACGCAGCCGATACTGGCCTTCCACCGCTTTGCCATCCTTTGACATCAATGGGTCGGCATAGATCACGTCGCCAGGACTGAGAACGCGCGATACCGCGGTCGGCGTCCTGCCCTTTGCCGGGCCGGCCGTGGCTTTGGCCCATCGCACCCCATCGATGGTGATCAAGCCCGTTTGCCGCTCCTTCGCAACGGCGCCGCCCAACTCACGGGCGGGTTGAAAGCCGATGCGCGCGGATTGATCGCTGGTCTCCAGCACCACGGCCATGCGCCATGGCGAGATGTCCGAGAGCGATTTGACATCGGCGAGGGTGGCGCCCCAATCGCCAGAAATATCGAGCTTGCTGATCGCGCCGCGCCAGCCCTGCGCTTCGTCATAGTTGACGAGGCCGGCCGCCATGGTCTTGCGTGCCATGACCTGAATCTTCCGGTCGAGCGTGGTGCGGACAGACAACCCGCCTTCGTAGAGCTTCTTCTCGCCATAGCGCTCAAGGATGTCGCGGCGCACTTCCTCGGCAAAATATTCGCCGGCGAAAACGTGCGCGGCATTGGCCCTGTTGGTGACAACGAGCGGCTCCTTGCGGGCCTTGTCAGCGTCGGCCTGCTTGATCCAGCCATTTTCCAGGAGACGATCGATCACATAGTTGCGGCGCTCGATCGCGCGGTCGTGGTTCTTGGCCGGATGGAGCAACGTCGGCGCTTTCGGCAGCGCGGCGAGATAAGCGGCTTCCGCCACCGTGAGTTCGTTCACAGGTTTGTCGAAATAGACCAACGATGCCGCGGCGATGCCGTAAGCGCCGAGGCCAAGATAGATATGATTGAGATAGAGTTCCAGAATCTTGTCCTTGGAATAGGCACGCTCGATCCGCATCGCCAGCAGGGCTTCCTTGACCTTGCGGACGAACGACACTTCGCTACTGAAGAAAAAGTTCTTGGCAACCTGCTGGGTGATCGTGGAGGCGCCCTGCGGGCGACGGTTGGATCCGAAATTCTGGGCATAGAGCAAGGCCGCGCGGGCCATGCCGGTGAAATCGATGCCACCGTGCTCGTAGAAGTTCTTGTCCTCGGCCGCCATGAACGCGTTGGTGACCAGTTTTGGAACCGCCTGGATCGGCAGATATAACCGGCGTTCCTTCGCATACTCGCCGAGCAGCGCGCCGTCCGCCGCGTGGATGCGAGTCATGACGGGCGGTTCATAGGCCTGGAGCTGAGAATAGTCCGGCAGATCCTTGGAGAAATGCCAGATCAGTCCCGCTGCCGCGGCGACGCCGACCAGGAACATGACGGTTCCGGCGGCGAACAGGTAGCCCGAGAACCGCACCAGCAAGCGCATTGTCGACTATCCGTCTCGGCCCTTCTTGCGCCACAGCGACCGGCGCTTTCCCGTTGCGCGGCAACCGGCGCGCGACGGCTCTCACTTTTGCCGATCGTAAGCTAGTAGAGGCTTCCAGTCCCCGGACGCATGATGCTTCCGGCGTCCGGCCCTTGCCCCTGCCCCGGTGGCAACAGGGTGCGGTTGCTGTCGGCGTCGGCGACACCGATCACCGAGTAGTTGTCCGGCGGCGCGGTGCCTGGCTTGAAGGCCTCCAGGACGGTCCGGCCGGTGTCGCCGGGACCCGCCCGCATGCCGCTCTTGGAGTCCACCCGGATCAGCTTGATACCGGCCGGAACCTTGAATGGAACAGCCGGCTTGTCGGCGAGCGCGAGCTTGAGGAAATCGCGTGCGACCGGCGCCGCCAGGTGACCGCCGGTCGCGGCATTGCCCCGCCCGAGTGGGCGCGGCTTGTCATAGCCGAGGTAGATACCGACGACGAGGTCCGGCGAGAAACCGACGAACCAGGCATCCTTGGCCTCGTTGGTGGTGCCGGTCTTGCCGGCGATCGGCTTGCCGACTTCCTTCACGACCGTGGCTGTACCGCCCTGCACGACGCCTTCCAGCATGGATGTGATCTGATAGGCGGTCATCGTGTCCAGCACCTGCTCGCGGCGGTCGATCAGCTGCGGCTCCTGCTGGCTCTTCCAGCCGCCCGGCGAATCGCAGCCGCGGCACTCGCGCGCATCGTGCTTGAAGATGGTGTGGCCATAGCGGTCCTGGATGCGGTCGATCAGCGTCGGCTTCACGCGGCGTCCGCCATTGGCGAACATCGAATAGGCCGTGACCATCCGCATCACCGTGGTCTCGCCGGCGCCGAGCGCGTAGGACAGATAGTTCGGCAGTTCGTCATAGACGCCGAAACGCTTTGCATATTCGGAAATCAGCGGCATGCCGATATCCTGCGCAAGGCGCACGGTCACCGTGTTCAAGGACAGTCTGAGCGCGTTCCTAAGAGTGGTCGGCCCTTGATACTTGCCCGACGAGAAATTCTCCGGACGCCAGACGCCCCCACCCTGCCCCTGATCGATTTCGATCGGGGCGTCAACCACGACGGTCGACGGCGTGTAGCCGTTGTCGAGCGCCGAGGAGTAGACCACCGGCTTGAACGACGAGCCCGGCTGCCGGTAGGCCTGGGTTGCGCGGTTGAACTGGCTCTGGTCGAAGGAGAAGCCGCCGACCATCGCGAGCACACGGCCGGTCCATGGATCCATCGCGACCATGGCGCCGGAGACTTCTGGCAGTTGCCGCAGCCGGTACTGACCTTCGATCGGATTGCCGTCCTTGAACAGCGGATCGGCGTAGATCACATCGCCCGGCGAGAGCACCTGCGAGACCGCGGTGGCCGCCTTGCCGCGCGTGGACCCGGCGGCGGCTCTTGCCCATTTGACGCCGTCGAGCGTGATAATGCCGGTCTGGCGCTCCCTGCTGACGGCCCCGCCCAATTCGCGGCTCGGCTGGAAACCGATCCGCGCCGACTGGTCGCTGGTTTCCAGCACCACGGCCATCCGCCACGGCGAGATGTCCGACAGCGATTTGACGTCGGCGAGCTTCACGCCCCAATCGCCCGATATGTCGAGCTTGCTGATCGGACCGCGCCAGCCCTGCTGCTCGTCGTAATTGACGAGGCCAGCCACCATGGTCTTGCGCGCCATCACCTGGATCTTCGGATCGAGCGTGGTGCGGACCGACAGGCCGCCCTCATAGAGTTTCTTTTCGCCGTAGCGCTCGAAGATGTCGCGGCGGACTTCCTCGGCGAAATATTCGCCGGCGAAGACATGCGCGCCGTTGGCGCGGTTGGTGACGATCAGCTGGTCCTTGCGCGCCTTGTCGGCGTCGGCCTGCTTGATCCAGCCGTTCTCCAGCAGGCGGTCGATCACGTAGTTGCGCCGCTCGATCGCACGGTCGCGGTTGCGCACGGGATGCAGCGCCGCGGGCGCCTTCGGCAGCGCCGCCAGATAGGAGGCCTCGGCGACGGTCAGCTCGTTCACCGATTTGTCGAAATAGACCAGCGAGGCGGCGGCGATTCCGTACGCGCCAAGCCCGAGATAGATTTCGTTCAGATAGAGCTCGAGAATCTTGTCCTTGGAATAGGTGCGCTCGATGCGCATCGCCAGCAGGGCTTCCTTGATCTTGCGGGTGAACGACACCTCGTTGGTCAAGAGAAAGTTCTTCGCAACCTGCTGGGTGATGGTGGAGGCGCCCTGCGGACGGCGGTTGGAACCGAAATTCTGCGCATAGACCAGCCCGGCGCGCGCCATGCCGGAGTAGTCTATGCCGCCGTGCTCGTAGAAATTCTTGTCCTCGGCGGCCAGGAACGCATTGATGACGAGCTTCGGAACCGCCTGGATCGGCAGATAGAGACGCCGTTCCTTGGCATATTCGCCAAGCAGCGATCCATCGGTGGCGTGGACGCGCGTCATCACAGGAGGTTCGTAATCCTGAAGCTGGGAATATTCCGGCAGATCCTTGGAGAAATGCCAGATCAGCCCTGCCACCGCAGCGACGCCGACCAGGAACACCACGGTTCCGGCGGCAAACAGGAAACCAAAAAACCGCACCAGCAAGCGCATTCGCTATTTCCGTTCCAAGCCATGCGCCGCGGCAGGCGGCGCCTTCCTAACTGCCAAACATCCCGGCGATCCGGCGATCAGGTTTCCGCGGAGGCGAATTAAATAAATGGGCCGGCCAAGGTACTATCTTCGGTCAAGGCACTCTGTCTGATCAGGCTGCTTGATCAAGGCACTTCTCTTTGATCGATTCCGGGGCGCCCCACGGCAGGTTTTTATATCGTCGCCGCTGTGGCCAAACTAGGGCTTTTCAGTTCCATCAATTTTAGTTCGCCGGTCCGGCCGTGGCCAGCCGTTTGGCAAGGAAAACGTCGATGGCCCGCGCCATCGATCCGACAATGCGGGTCCGCCATCCCTCCGACAGGAGGTTTTCCATGTCACCCTTGTTTGAGACATAGCCGAGCTCGACCAGCACCGAGGGGACGTCAGGCGCCTTCAAGACCTTGAACCCCGCCGATTTCAGCGGATGTTTGTGCATCCTCGCCGTGGTCTTCATCTCCCCCATCAAGAGGCGGGCGAATCGATTTGAAAAGGTGCGGGTTTCGCGCTGAGCCAGGTCGATCAGGATGTCGGCCACATCGGTCGGCTCGTCAGTCAGATTGACGCCACCGATCGCGTCGGCGTGGTTTTCCAATTCCGCGAGCCTTTCGGCCAGGGCGTCGGTGGCGTGATCGGACAAGGTGTAGATGGTGGCGCCCTGGGCGTCACCCTCGCCCTTCGGCAGGGCGTCGGCATGGATCGATACGAACAAGGCGGCGGACTGGTTGCGCGCGACGCGCACACGGTCGCCGAGGGCAATGAACGTGTCATCGATGCGGGTCATGACGACATGATACTTGCCGGACTTCTCCAGGCGGTCGCGCAGCGCCAAGCCAAAGGCCAGCACCACGTTCTTTTCAACCTCGCTGCCGGACTGTGTGCCGTTGTCCACTCCGCCATGTCCGGGATCGATCACGATCACCGGTCGCGGATCCGGTGGGGCGGCCGGCTGGGGCAGTGCCGGCACCGTTTCCGGCGCCGAAATCGCCGTATGCTGGTCCGATGTCGCGGACTTGAACTCGGGCCGGCTCTCTGTTCCTAGCGGGGTTCCCGGCGGTACTCCCTGCGTTTGGGCGAAGGTCGCGCGGTCGACCTGTTCAAGTTCCACGACCAGCCGGGGCGGCTGACCATTGGCAGAATCGAGCAAGTAAGAGTTCGTCACCTTGGCCGGTCCGGCGAGATCGATCACGATTCGCGAGCCGCCCGGCATCACCAGTCCATAGCGGAACGCCCTGACCAATCCGCGCCCAGTCGTGCCCGCCCCCGCGGCCAGCCGGAAATTCACCTGCGGCAGATCGACGACCACACGGTACGGATCGGAGAGCGTAAAGGCGCGGAACTGGATCGCCCGGTCGAGATCCAGCACGAAGCGGGTCTGCTTCGTATCGCCCGCTAATCGGGCATCCGAGGCGACGGGATAGCTTGACGTCGCTTGATCTTGGGCGCGATCTTGAGCGCGCGAAAGCGGCGCGTCAAACAGCGCTAATGCTGCGGTGCAAAGCACCACACATCCCAGCAAAACCTTATGAATTGCGCGGCTCGCCACCGAATCTGTGCCTCCGAGCGGCCCCTTTTACCGCAATAGAACCACAGGGTTAACGGCCCCTTAATAAGGTTTCGGTGAATAAGAGCAAGTGTTGCGCCTCCGCGACGCTTCCCTTGTACATCCCTTGCACGGAGCGGCCAATCCACGTATGTACAGGTGGCTGACGGCTAATACTCCCGGTTGTGTCGCGTTCAGCCACCCGTGCGGCGCCGGAGCCTTCGATTTGAGAAGATTCCTGCGCTTTTCCAGCCCCTCCCAGAGCCAGCGCAGCGCGCGGCCGGCAAGGAGGAACGGTTTGGAGCCCGAGCGGCGTCCGGTCCCAGGCCATTCATGTTCCAGGGACGGTTTTGAGAGGCGGTACGGCCACTATCCGGACCCCGACGGGGGACCGAATGCGACTTAGGCGAGCGCTTCGGCGCCACACCTTGGCCTTCAGCGACAAACAAAGGCGGCATTTTCTGTCGCCCTCGTGTTCCAGACGGGCCGACGCTTGATGCGCCAGACTGAATTGCCGACCAAAACCTACGGAATATCCGCTTTAATGCGGAACGACAGCTTTGCGGGTCGTTTCATTCCGTGGAGATCAGGTTCGGCTCGGCGTCTCAGGTTGCGTTTCGGCCTTCCCCTCACCCCCGAATCAGGTGGACCGTCGCGTCCCCCGACCGCGCGCCATGCGCTCTCGGTCCTACGCGCCCGCCGCCGTCAAGAGTTCCAAAATGCCCAACAAAATGTTGATCGATGCCACCCACCCGGAAGAGACCCGGGTTGTTGTGGTCCGCGGCAATCGCGTCGAAGAATTTGATTTCGAGACCGCCCAGCGCAAGCAACTGCGCGGCAACATCTACCTCGCCAAGGTCACGCGGGTAGAGCCGTCGCTCCAGGCGGCCTTCATCGAATATGGCGGCAACCGCCACGGATTTCTCGCCTTCAGCGAAATTCATCCCGACTACTACCAGATTCCGGTCGCCGACCGGCAGGCGCTGATCGAGGCCGACGAACGTGCCCATCGCGAAGCCGAGGAGGAAAGCGAAAACCGGTCCAGCCGGCGGCGGCAGCGCCACCGCAGTTCGCGCCGCCGTAGCAGCGGCGAACGCGTCCAGAGCGAGATCGTCGAGCACGCCGAGGCCGATTCCGCACACGCCGCCCAGCCGCTCGAAGGCCAAGAACGCGAGGCATTCGGCCAAGAGTTTCACGACCACGAGGCCGCGGGCCACGACGACACCGAAGGCCCGCACACCGAAAAGGGTTACGCCGAGGGACATGAGGACGCCAGCCACGACCATGCCG
>Ga0137377_10002824_pt1 | contig 13114 bp, 13 predicted proteins | sample SagtaG_22_FD_104815 | JGI IMG/M metagenome (GOLD analysis project Ga0137377, IMG submission 104815) | Vadose zone soil microbial communities from Sagehorn Ranch, Mendocino, California, USA - Sage2_L_40_16 metaG | ecosystem: Environmental > Terrestrial > Soil > Vadose zone | place: USA... | reverse complement strand
GCCATCCAATCAGATCGCGACCCTGCTCGGCTATCTGCACATCGCCTTCCAGCCGTTTTTCATTAATGCGGTGTCGATGCATTTCATTCCGGACCAGGTGCGAGCGCGGATTGCACCGTTCGTCTATCTGTTGTGCTTCGTGTCCGTCGTTTTCATGCTGCTGCAACTCTATCCATTCGCCTGGGCCGGCCATTGCGATCCCTCCACGCCGTTGTGCGGCACTGGCCTTTGCTCGGTGCACGGCAATTGGCACATCGCCTGGCAGGTCCCCACCAACGGTATGTGCAACAGCTTTGCGGACAGGTTCTGGCACGGCTTCCCAAGCTATGTCATCGCTGGGATGGTCCTGCCGGTACTATACGGGTCGTGGCGGATGACGCTTTTTCACCTCATGCTCGGCCCCTGGCTGGCGGCGCTGACCACGAACAACATCACCGAATGGCCCGCTGTGTGGTGCCTGCTCTCGATCGGCTTGCTGACGATCGCGGTCAAGACTCCGATCCGCCGCGTCCTGTATGTACGCCAGTGGTGGCTGTGGCCGCGGTCCTGGCGTTCGAACGCGGTATCAGCGCATGGTGGCGCAGAAATATTGGCCTAGCGTCACCTTTCGGACAGGTGCGACCGTCGGTGCGGCGGCGCCTATCAAGTGATAGCCGGACGAGAGCTGCTCGCGCAAGCTGAACGCATCGCGGCGGAGGCTGATCGTGCGCTCGCTTCCACGGGTCGGTACAAACCGCGCCTGGCACACCGACATCGACCATATTGACTATTTCAGCAAATGATAGGCAAGAGCCTTCGACCGCCAATTCGACGCGGAACCTGCGCGGGGTGCTTCGTTCTGGTACCTTGCTGAATAGTATAACGGGAGAGACTTCAAATGCGCAGATTATGGACCGTGCTGGCGGCGCTGGCGACCTTGAGCCTGACCAATTGCGGCTACAACGCGATCCAGTCTCAGGATGAGCAGATCAAGTCGGGCTGGTCCGAGGTCGTGAACCAGTATCAGCGCCGCGCCGATCTGGTGCCCAACCTCGTCAATTCGGTGAAAGGCTTTGCGCAGCAGGAAAAGGATGTGCTGCTCGGCGTGACCAACGCCCGCGCCAAGGTCGGCAGTATCCAGGCGACGCCCGAGGTTCTCAACGATCCCGCGGCGTTCCAGAAGTTCCAGGCCGCCCAAGGCGAACTCACTAACGCGCTGTCACGATTGCTGGTCGTGACCGAGAACTATCCGCAGCTCAAATCCGACACGCTGTTTCGCGACCTGATGTCGCAACTCGAAGGCACCGAGAACCGCATCACCGTGGCGCGCAACCGCTACATCAAGACCGTGCAGGACTACAACGTGACGGTTCGCTCCTTCCCGACCAACCTGACGGCGATGGCGTTCGGATACAAGGAGAAGCCCAACTTCTCGGTCGAGAACGAAAAGGAAATTTCGACCGCGCCGAAGGTCGATTTCAATCCGGCACCGGCTCCGGCTCCGGCGAAATAGTTCGACAACAACCAGATTGACCGCGATGAATGCTGCGAAAGCCTCGATTTTGGCGTTGCTGTTGTGCTGGGCTTTTGCAGCCTTCGCTGACGTCGCGGTGCCGCCCCTCACCGGGCGTGTTGTCGATCAGACCGCGACGCTCTCCAGCAGCGACATCGCCTCGCTGACACAAAGCCTGAGGGATTTCGAGGCGAGGAAGGGCAGCCAGATCGCGGTGCTGATCGTGCCGACGACGGATTCCGAAAGTATCGAGCAGTTTTCGATCCGGGTTGCGGAAGCCTGGAAGATAGGCCGCAAGAAGATCGACGATGGCGCGCTGCTTGTGATCGCCAAGAACGACCGGCATCTGCGGATCGAGGTCGGTTATGGCCTTGAAGGCGCGCTCACCGACGCTACCACCAAGCGCATCATCGACGAAGAGATCACGCCCAAATTCAAGTCCGGCGATTTTGCCGGGGGCATTTCCGCGGGCGTCAACCGGATGCTTCGGGTGGTCGATGGCGAGAAGCTTCCGGCGCCGGAGCCTGAGCATTGGCAGAGCCCGGGCCTGTTGAATTATGTCAACCCGCTCAATCCTTTTGTCATCGTCGGGGTGTTCATCGTTGGAGGCATCCTGCGGACGACGCTGGGTCGGCTGTTCGGTTCGGTGGCGACCGGCGGTTTTGTCGGATTCCTGGCGTGGCTCTTCGTGGGCTCCATCGCCGCTTCGCTCGTCGTGGGCCTCATTGCCTTCATCTTCGCCCTGTTTGCCGACATGGTGCCGGCGGGCGGCGGACGCGGCGGAAGCGCCAGCTCGTCCGGCGGAAGTGGTGGCTCCTGGTCTGGCGGGAGTAGTTCAGGCAGTTCGAGCGACAGCGGCGGGTTCAGCGGTGGGGGCGGCAGTTTTGGCGGCGGTGGCGCGTCTGGAAGCTGGTAGATCTGGAGCTGGTAGATATGGGCATTAGGCGGATCGGCAGGCATCTGATCGAACATCGTTGGCGGGAACGGCGGATTTTCCGGCCTGACGTGCTGGCTGGGATTGAGGCGGCCATCAAGGCGAGCGAGGCCACGCATTCCGGGCAAATCCGCTTCGTGGTGGAAGGTGCGCTGGACGGAGCGCCGCTATTTCGTAATCAGCCGGCGAGGGAGCGCGCGCTGGATCTGTTTTCGCGATTGCGGATCTGGGACACCGCTCACAACAATGGCGTACTGATCTATCTGCTGCTGGCCGACCGCGACTTCGAGATCGTCGCCGACCGCGGCATCGACGCGAAGGTCGGCCCCGCCGGCTGGGAAAAAATCTGCGCTGCAATGGAAGCGGATTTCAGGGCGGGAAATTTCGAGGGCGGCGTGATCAAAGGGATCGAAGCCGTCTCGCGGCATTTGGCGGCGCATTTTCCCGCACATGGGACAGGACGCAATGAACTGCCGGACGCGCCGGTGGTGATTTAGTCCTGTCCGTCATTCCGGGGCGTGCGTCAGCGCGAACCCAGAGGTTATCGCGCGAGATTTTCGGGTTCGATGCGGAGCCTGTCATCGGGCCGCGCTTTGCACGGACCCGTTGGCATCGCCCCGGAATGACGGGATGAATTACGCCTTCACCGAGGGCCGCTGACCGACGCGGGCAAACCACGCGGCGATGTTGGTGTTGGCGGCATCCAAGGGCTGGCCGACCTGATTGCCAAAGTCGATCCAGCCGTAGAGCAGGATATCCGCCAGCGTGAAGCGGGAGCCGCACAGGAATTCCTTGCCTGTCATCTGCCCGTTCAGCCATTGCAGCCGGTTCGCGGCGATCTGTTTCAGGCCGGGCGAAGCTTCGGGCGCGCAGGGAATCCGCTTTTCGAAAAATTTCAGGGCTTCGCCGAAACGATAGCCATTGGCGAGCGGCTCGCAGATGTTGAGATCGACCCGCCGGGTCCACATCCGGCACTCGGCCCGCTCCTCGGCGGTAGCCCCGATCATCGGCGGCTTCGGATTCTTCTCTTCGAGATACTCGCAGATCGCGGTGATCTCCGACAGATAGTTGCCGTCATCCAGTTCGAGCGTCGGCATCTGGCCGTGGGGATTGCGCTTGAGATGCTCGGTCTGCCGGTTTTCGCCGCCGCGCAGGTCGACGGTCTGCTTGGGCATTTCGATGCCCTTCTCGGCCATGAACATGCGGACGATGCGCGGGTTCGGCCCGATCGAGTCGTAGAGCTTCATTGGCATCTCTCCCCTGTATTTTCTTGTCGGCTTTGTTGTCGATGCTTTTGGACAGACCGCCCGGGATCTTGTCAAACGAGGAAAGAAACCGTTCAGCTGTCATCGAGCTTGTTAAGATCGCGCACCGACTGCATGATCGGCTCGAAATTCGACCGCGCGTCGAGCGCGTCGAACAACTGTGCGGTGTCCGATAACAGCGCGTGCGATCGTTGGATCGCGATCCGGACGTCGTCCTGCGGCGTATCGGACAGCCGGCCATGCCCCGATAGCAGGATCTTTGAATTCAGCCCCTTCAGCCGCTCCAGCGACTGGATATAGTCGCTGATGCTGCCCGATCCGAACACCCCGCCCATCACGCCGCCCGGCATCAGGGTGTCGGCGGCGAACAGCAATCCCCGGTCCTGGTCGAACAGGCTGATGCAGGCCGAGGTGTGGCCCGGCGTGTACATCACGTTGAGGCGAAAGTTGCCGAGGTCGATCAGATTGCCTTCTTCCAGCCAGATATCGACATTGATCGGCACGTTCGGCTCGTTGAACATCTTGCGCAGCATCGAGAAATCATCGCGCAGCATGATCTTGTTGGCGGCCAGCCGATGCGCGGCGATGATGGTGCGGCCGCTGAAATGGTAGGCTGCGCCGATATGGTCGAGATGCTCGTGGCTCAGAACCAATATATCGATCTTGTCAGGCGGACAGCCGAGATGATCCAGGCACTCCAGCAAGTGCGGATAGTTCGAGGACAGCCCGACATCGATCATGATGGTTCGCGATTTGCCGCGCACCAGATAAGCGTTCGCCGCGCGGTTCTTGAAGCGGACCTGGTAGACATCCTCGGCCGCCTGAATCAGCGAGCAGACCGCGTTGTCCAGCAGGACAGGAAACGGGCTCGGCTTGCGGTCGCTCATGGGTTGGCCGCCCTGAACGTGACAGCGTTGGACGCCCGCAATCGCTTGCTGAGCGCATCCATGACCATCAGTGCGAACGCCGGCTGCTGGCTGACCAGATACACGAACCGGGCATGATTGATCCGCATCACGCGGGTGTTCGGCGCGGCGGCGATGGCGGTGGCCGATCGGGATGAGCCGTCGATGACGGCCATCTCGCCGAAGAATTCGCCCTTGCCCAGGGTGACGATGACCGTCTTGCTGGCGCCGTTGATCTTGGCGATCTCGATCTTGCCGTCGAGCACCACGAACAGCTCGCGCCCGGTTGAGCCTTCCTCGAAGATGACGTCACCGACATCAAATTCGTTAATGCATTTTTCGATGGCCATGGGACTCCCCCGCCTTCTGGCTGCCCTCAACCCATGTTAGTCGGGAAACCGGGCGGCGCAAACGAAGCATCGGGCCCGCCAGGAGATTGCCGCAGGGCAACATGGACCGCCGAAGTGCCGCTGGTACCGGTACCGGCTGAATGCGGCCGGACGAGTTCCTAAAATCTTGGTAAACCGGCTGCCGGTAACGATTTGGCAAGAAATTAAAGGTTACCAAATGGTCAATCTTTACTGGAGGTTTTGATCGTGAGTGAGCAAATGGCCGAGCAGAGTAGCAGTGAAACCGGTTCCATCAGCGCCGAGCCGGCGGTTCCTACTTCGGATGCGCGGAGCGAGCCGGTGGTGGCTTCGGCGGGGCAACCGACTGAGGCCGAATCCCCAAAGCAGGTGGCCGGGCCGGCCGAAGCCGGCGAAGCGCCCAAGGTGGACTCGCCCGAAGTCGACGGCCACAAGATCGATGCCTCCCAACAAGACGCCCCCAAGATAGACGCCTCGAAGCCGGATGTGCCGCGTGCACCCGGCAAGGTCATGATCATGTCACCCGGCGACCGCGCCGGAGACAGCAAGGGCGCCGGTCCGGAGGCCAAGGCTGAGCCGGGTTCGGCCAAGTCAGGCAAGCGCCGGCTCGGGGCACTAGCGGCCGTCGCGGTGCTGGCGGCGGCAACGGGTGCACTTGGCGGCGCACTGGCAACCGCGGGTCTCGGGCATTTCGTTGGCGACGATGCGGCGAGCACCGGCAATCGCGCGCTCGAAGCCGCCGTTGCGCGGATCGACGCCGATATCGCCAATCTCAAGGTCAGCGTCGAGCATACTTCCAAAGTCGGCATGACCCAGTTCAACAAGACCAGTGACCGGCTCGACAAGGTCGAGAAGGCGCAAACTGAGCCGACCGCCAAGCTCGCCAAGCTGAGCGAGACGATCGAAAAGCTCCGCGCCACGCCAACTGCGGCAGCGTCGCCGGGTGCCGCAAAGGATGTCACCGGCTCGATTGCGCCGGTGGCGACAGCGCCCGTAGCTGCGACCAAGCCTGATCAGGCCAGATCTGATCAAGCCAGATCTGATCAAGCCAAGTCTGATCAGGCCAAGTCTGATCAGGCCAAGTCTGAGGTGACCAAGTCTGAGGTGACCAAGCCGGAGGCGGCGAAGTCCGAGGTGGCCCGGCTGCCGACGGTGGAAGGCTGGGTGCTGCGGGACGTCGAACATGGCGGCGCGTTGATCGAAGGGCGGCGAGGGATGTTCGAAGTCTATGCCGGCGATCCCGTACCGGGCCTTGGCCGGGTTGACGCCATCAGACGCCAGGACGGCCGCTGGGTGGTCGTGACCAGCAAGGGCCTGATTGTCTCGCGCTAGGGCACGATCCCGAACAAGCATGCCCTCGGGCAGAAGCGCGTCTTCGCGCTGGAGGACCCGAGGATGGCCACCGGTTTTTCGGAAAAGATCGTGACCACAGAAGAAATGAGCGCCAAGGCCTGATCCTGCGAGGCGGGATCAGGCCTTGGCGCCAATCGCTTCACACCGACGTGAAGCGATCGTCAGGCGCGATCCGGATTTGCGAGACAGCCCGTCTGCTTTTCGGCTAATTTCCTGAATAGAACGACGTTGCCCGCAGCACGCCAAGAAATGGCGTCTCCGACGCGCGGCGTTTCTCAGGATAAAGGCCGTCCGCTTGCGATTTGTTGTCACCCTCTTTGTCTCGCTTTGCAGCGCGTTGACCGCGCATGCCGGGCAAAGCGCGGCGCTGGAGCGTGGTACGGCGATCATCGATCCCTTGGCGTTGCGCGAACTCGACCACGGAAGGTTAGGTCTGAGCGGCATCTTCCGGCCGGCGGGATCAAGCGGCGCAGAGATCACCGGCAGCCAGCTGTTCGCGCTGCCGGCGATGGCACCTGTCCGCAGGGCGCTCGACGACGAGTATGATCGCTACATCGCAAGGCATACATCCAGCCTTCCGAACGAGAGCATCGGCGTCGGGACGGCTTTCGACTTTCAACTGTTCGACCGCGCGCTGCTTTATTCAAACGATACGCGCTTCGTGCTGGCGGGCATCGTCAACCGGATGGATCGCAGCTATCTTTCGGAAGCTAATTGCGGCGAGATCAGGCTGATCTATCGGCTGGCGCGAATGGGCGCACCCGAGATCGGCGAAAATGCGGTATCGCCGCGGCTGCCGATGACGCTGAACGTCGTGCTGAAGGCCAAGGGCGATCACGAGATCGACAGCAATGGCGCGGCAATCACGTGCGCCGCCATCGCGCGGCGATGGCTTGCCGCGGGCGATCTGGCGGTGACCGGGACTGAGCTTGCGGAAAAGCTGGTTTCAAAGGACGGCCCGCTCGATCTGATCAAACCTGAAAATATCGACCGCATCGAAACCAATCTTCAGATCGCGCATGCGCCGAAGTCGGCCATCCGCGATTTCCGCACCGACTATCTCATGAAGGTGTTTGACTACAACGCGAAGGCGCGGATGTTCGAGCAGGCTCCGCTCGAAAACCAGATCGATCGCGAGCGGATTCTCGCGCACGAAGATCTCAAGCGCGACTTCAAGACATGGCTGCTCGATCCCACGCATTTCGGCGAGCTGGATCGCGGCACCATTTTGATCCCGGACAAATTCCTCGCCACCGTCGCGGTCGCTCCGACCCCGGTCGGGTTCACAAGCTCCGACCTGCAGCCGGCTTTCGGTCTGGTGCAGGGCGATGGCGCAACGGCTGACCCTGTATTCAAGGAGAGCGACGTCGTCGCGGCATTGAAGAAGGCCGCGGACGCAGGCCTGACCCTGCAGAACATCCGTTCGCCTGCGGGCTTTGAACGCCGTCTCAACGATGTGACTTGTTCGGGATGCCACCAGACCCGTGGTATCGGCGGCTTCCATTTCCCGGGCGTCGACTGGATGGCGGCCAAGCCCAGCAATTCAACCGTGGTGCCGGCGTCGCCGCATTTCTTCGGTGACCAGGTCCGGCGCCGCGATATCCTCACCACGCTGCGCGACGGCACGCAGCCGGATTTCTCGCGGGGGTTCTCCAGCCGACCGCAATCGCGCGGCAGCACCGAACTCGCCGGGACCGCATATGAGGACGGCTGGGGCGCGCTCTGTTATCAGCAGAAGCCCGACGCCGCCGACAATGACATCAGTTTCAGATCATGGACCTGCGCCGAGGGACTGGCGTGCCAAGCCGTCGACAAGGCTTCCCGGATGGGAATGTGCTTCGTCAAAGGCCGCTAGCTACGTCGGCTGCGGCGCATTCCGCCTAGATTGACAGTGGGCTTACTAATCGTGTTTCATCCCGGCAATCGCCTGACAGAGCGGCCGGAAGGGAACATGGACGACATCATCATCGTCGGAGCCGGCGTCGGCGGATTGACGCTGGGGCTTGCACTGCACAGCCGCGGCATTGCCTGCCGGATCTTTGAATCGGCGGCTGAGATCCGGCCGATCGGGGTCGGCATCAATTTGCTGCCGCACGCCACCAAGGAACTCGCCGCACTCGGCCTCGAGCCGGCGCTGGCGCAGGTGGCGATCGCGACGGCGGATGCGACCTTCTTCAATCGCTTCGGACAGCTGATCTATCGGGAGCCGCTCGGGCGGGCCGCCGGCTACGAGCATCCGCAATTCTCCATCCATCGCGGCGACCTGCAGATGATTCTGCTCGACGCGTTCCGGGCGCGCGCAGGACACGACCGGCTGATCACCCATCATCACTGCATCGGCGTCGAGCAGGACGAGGCCGGCGTCAACGTGCATTTTTCCGACGGACCGGGCGGCGCCAGAAGCAGCACCGTCCGTGGCCGCGTCGCCATTGCCTGCGACGGCATCAACTCGGCGATCCGCAAGCAGTTTTTCCCCGACGGGGGCGAACCGCGCTATTCCGGAGTCAACATGTGGCGCGGGGTGACGCGCTGGAAGCCGATGCTGTCGGGCGCCAGCATGGTGCGGGCGGGATGGCTGTCGCACGGCAAGATGGTGATCTATCCGATCCGCGAGGTCTCCGGCGCCGATGGGCTGCAGCTCATCAATTGGGTCGCCGAGATCGAGACCGCGACCTATCGCAAGCGCGACTGGAACCGGACGGGCTCGATCGAGGATTTCATCGGCGCCTTCGCCGACTGGCATTTCGACTGGCTCGATGTACCCTCGTTCATTCGCGCGGCCGACAGCGTGCTGGAGTTCCCGATGGTGGATCAGGACCCGCTGCCACGCTGGAGTTTTGGGCGGGTGACACTGCTCGGCGACGCCGCCCATCCCATGGTGCCGCGCGGTTCCAACGGCGCCGGTCAGGCGATCCTGGATGCGCGGGCGCTTGCCTCGGCACTATTTGAAACCGGTGACCCGGTGGCCGCGCTCGCAGCGTACGAGAAGCAGCGCCTCGAGGCCACCACCCGGGTCGTTCTGACCAACCGGACCAATCCGCCCGACGCGATCCTGCGCGAGGTGTTTCAGCGTACCAACGACCGGCCGTTCAAGGCGATCGACGATGTCATCAGCCGTGACGAGCTGGTGGCATTGTCGGAAGGCTACAAGCGGATCGCCGGCTACTCGCAGGAAGCCCTGTATTCGCAGCAAGCCTTGCGCAAATGAGGCCGCGGAAAATCGTGCCGCTTTGGTTGAATCCGCGCTAGGCTGCCGTGTTGAGAACAGCGGTCGTCAAGAGCCGCGGTCTGTCGTTTCAGGCGAGGTGAAATGGTGATGGCGATTTCTCAGGCTCAAAGCGGCGCGGCGCCGCCGGTCGATGTCGCCCATTTCATCGATCAGCAGCCGGTCGGCGGCTTCCAGATCCGGTTGCTACTGACCTGTGCGGCAGTGCTGTTCCTCGACGGCTTCGACACCCAGGCCATTGGCTATGTCGCGCCGGCGCTGGCCAGGGAATGGGGCCTGAGCAAGGCCGAGCTCGGCCCGGTATTCAGCGCCGGCCTGTTCGGGCTGATGATCGGGGCGCTGCTGTTCGGGCCGCTGGCGGATCGGGTCGGGCGCAAGAAGATCATCATCTTCTCGACGCTGGCGTTCGGCATCGGCACGCTGGCGACTTCCCTGATCCAGGACGTCACCACGCTGCTCGCGATCCGGTTTTTGACCGGTCTCGGGCTTGGCGGCGCCATGCCGAATGCGGTGGCGATGACGTCCGAGTTCAGCCCGCATCGTCGCCGCGCCACCATGGTGATGATCATGTTCTGCGGGTTTTCGGTCGGCGCGGCGCTCGGCGGCCTGCTCGCGGCGGCGTTGATTCCGCAATTCGGCTGGCGTTCGGTGTTTGTGGTCGGCGGTGCGGCGCCGCTGCTGCTGGTTCCGATCCTGGCGCGGCGGCTGCCGGAATCCGTTCGCTTCCTGGCGCTTACCGGGCGCGCGCATGAGCGTGTTGCCGAGCTGCTCGGTTGCATCAGCCCGAAGGCGGCGTTCGCGCCGGCAACGCAATTCGTCGTGCATGAACCCGATCTGGCCGGCATTCCGGTGCGGCATCTGTTCAGGAGCGGCCGAACATTGGTGACGCTGCTGCTGTGGGTGGTGTTCTTCATGAGCCTGCTCGACCTGTATTTCCTCTCGAACTGGCTGCCCACCGTGCTCAATGATCTCGGCGCTTCGGTATCCCAGTCGGCGGTGATCGGATCGATGTTGCAGGTCGGCGGCGTGGTCGGAACGTTCGCGCTCGGCAGCGTCATCGACCGCTTCTCGTTTCGCGCGCTGGCGCTGGTGTATTTCATCGCCGTGTTCGCGGTCGGCGCCATCGGCCAGCTCGGCCATTCCGTCGTCTTCGTCACCATGGCGATCTTCGCCGCGGGCTTCTGCATTGTCGGCGGCCAGATCGCGTCGAATGCGCTGGCCGCGACGTTCTATCCGACGGCGGTCAGGGCCACCGGCGTCGGTTGGGCGCTCGGGATCGGCCGGATCGGCTCGATCGTTGGACCCCTGGTGGGTGGCGCGCTGCTGGCCATGAGATGGAGCACGGGATCGGTCTTCATGGCGGCCGCCGCCGCCGCCCTGTGCGCGGCGTTGGCGGCGCTGTCCTTGAGCCGGCTTGCAGGCATGGGAGGAAGCGGCAAGGGCGCCGCCGATCAGCCGGCGTCGTTAGAGGTCTCGTTACGTCCATCGACCAGCGCGGGAACCTGAACGGGAATCAAGGCGATGAACGAGGCTGAAAAAGACAACAAGACACGCAATCACGAGATCGCCGAGAACGAAGCCGCGCGCCAAACCGTCGGCGACATCCGCGTCAGCGCCTGGGCGATCGCGGTTGCAGTGGTGATCGGCCTCGCTGCCGTGGGCTGGGTGCTGATCCACAACAATTAGCGCAGCGCCTACGCGTAGTGGGTGAGGCGCTTGCCCGGCAACAGATCATACGCCGATCGCCATCCGGGCAGGCCGGCGATGCGGGCGAGCCACGCGTGCACGGCCGGATGGCTCGCCGCCAAATCATATCCGGTCTCGTCGCCCGGATAGGATAGATAGGCCATCATCGAGAAGTCGGCGATCGTCGGCCGGTCGCCGATGGCGAACGCGCATCGCCGCAGGTGCTGGTCCAATATGCCAAGGAAATCATCGAGGCGCTTGCGGAAGTGCGCCAGCACATGCGGGTCGGGAGATGGCGTGAATGTCCTGATGTAGCGATAGGTCGCCATGTAGCCGGTCAGCTTGTGATTGTCCCAGAACAGCCAGCGCAGCAGTTCGAACTGCTCTTTGGAATTCTCGCCGCCGAACCGCCCGTATTGCTCGGCGAGCTTGAGCAGGATCGGCGCGGTCTGGGTCAGGCTCACGCCATCTGCTTCCAGCACCGGAATTTCGCCCATCGCGTTGACGCCTCGCCGCCACTCCGCCGTTCGTGTCACGCCGCCGCCGAAATCGGTCCACACCGGCTCGAATGTCTGGCCGCAGAGCGTCAGCATCAGCGCCAGCTTGTAGCTGTTTCCCGATTCCGGGAAATAATGCAGCCGGTAGGTGGACATCGCCGCTCTCCCTGTCTGCGCTGGCTTGTTGTCTGCTCGGGCTTGCCTGCGCTGGACCCATTGCCATAATTTAGATGCGTTTAATCCTTAGAACAGAACATATGTTCTGTTCATATATCCGTCCGCGACGACGATTGTCAACATGACCACAGCCCCCGAACGGAAGGTCAGCGAGCGCGAACGTCCGTTGATGGAAGCGACGCTTCGCATCATCGGCCGGACCGGGCTTGACGGCGTCACGCACCGGGCCGTCGCGACCGAGGCGGGAATGTCGGTAGGCGCAGTCACCCACCACTTCGAGACCCGCGACGTGCTGGTGGACGCGGCGCTTCGGTTCGCCTTGACGCGCGAAATGGCTCGCTTGCGCGCGCTCGCGCTCAGTCTGCAGAGCAAGGCGTTCGACGCGGACGCATGGGTTGAGGCGCTGGTGAGCTGGTATTCCCGCGAACTCAAAACCGGGGCTGAAACCCATATCGCCTGCTACGAGGCATTTTTGGGCGCTGCGAGGGGCGCGCGTCACCGGCCGATCGTGGTCGAGTGGTTCGACACCTGGCGGCAAAGCGCGGAGCTTGCGCTAAGGGCGGCCGGCTCGCCCGATCCTCGCCGCCATGCCGATCTGTTTGTCTCCGCCCTGATCGGCATCCTGTTGCAGCAGCTGGCGGCGCCACGCCGCAATTTCCGCCGGGAGGCCAAAGCCGCGCTGCTGGAGTTGGTCGGCCGTCTGACCGCGGACAAATAATCGAATGATCGTTCGCGGCGCGAAGCGCTCAGGCCACCGCGCCGGATGCCCGCAACTGGGCGATCGCGGCCTCGTCGTAACCAGCCTTGCGAAGGATCTCATCGCTGTGCTCGCCGACGCCGGGTGGACGGCGCGGCTGGCTTTTCTTGCTGCCGTCGATCCAGATCGGGCTGTTGACGGTGAGCATGGTATCGTTCTCGAACGGCACCAGCACTTCGTTGTCGATCATCTGCTGATCGTTCGGGATGTCGTCGAGGATACCGATCACGCCGAACACCAGGCCATTGCCGTCGAGGATATTGCGCCATTCGGCGAGGTCCCTGGTGGCAAAGATCTCGTCGAAGATATTGATCAGCTCCAGCGACCGTGCATGGCGGTCGGCTTTGGTGGCGAACCTGGCGTCGGTGATGAAGTCCTCACGCCCGATGCAGCGCGCCAGCGCCGGCCATTGCCGTTCCTCGTTGAGCAGCGACAGGATGATCCAGCGGCCGTC
>Ga0137377_10002820_pt1 | contig 13123 bp, 10 predicted proteins | sample SagtaG_22_FD_104815 | JGI IMG/M metagenome (GOLD analysis project Ga0137377, IMG submission 104815) | Vadose zone soil microbial communities from Sagehorn Ranch, Mendocino, California, USA - Sage2_L_40_16 metaG | ecosystem: Environmental > Terrestrial > Soil > Vadose zone | place: USA... | reverse complement strand
AGTTTGAATGCATAGGTCGAAGGAGGAGCGCTTGGTGTACAAAAGCTGAACTCAGCGGACGCTGATTCAGAGACACCAAGGAGGCTCCCCCATGGAACCTATGTATTACATCGGACTGGATGTTCACAAGCGGAAGATCAGCTACTGCGTGAAGGACAGTAGTGGCAAGGTTTTCGCCGAAGGATTGCTTCCCGCCACACGCCTTGACCTGGACCTGTGGATGAAAACGCTGCCACAGCCGTGGAGCGCGGCGATGGAAGCGACCATGTTCACGGGCTGGATTTACGATCACCTCAAGCCGCATGCAGCCGTTCTGAAGGTGGCGCACCCGCTGATGCTGCGCGCCATCGCCGCCGCAAAGAAAAAGAACGACCGCATTGACGCCGGCAAGATCTGCGATTGCTTGCGCTGCGATTTTCTTCCTGAGTGCTACATGGCCTCGACCGCGATTCGCGAACGGCGGCGCACGCTGCGCTACCGCAACCTGCTGGTGCGCCAGATGGTGCAGATGAAAATCAAGATCAGCGCGCTGCTGATGGAAGCGGGGGTGAGCTACAACAAGCAGCGGCTGCACAAGGCTGGGTACTTCCGCGAACTGCTGGCTAGGAATCCCGATATCGATGAAGGGTTAGGTTCGCTGCTGCGGTTATGCCGCGAAACAGTGGTGCGCCTGCAGAAAACCGAGAGTGCGCTGGTGCGATCGCTGGAGCGTGATCCATTGTTGCTGGATCGTGTGGAGCGGCTGATGACGATTCCCGCCGTGGGGCCGATCACGGCGTTGACCTGGGCACTCGAAGTAGGAGACGTGCAGCGATTTTCCTCGATCAAAAAAGCCATCAGCTACTGCGGGTTGTGCGGAGCAGAAAAGCGTTCCGGCAACACCGTGCAGCGCACGCCGCTGTCCAAACAGCGAAACAAGCATCTACAAACCACGCTGATCGAAGCGGCAAAAATGGCCCCGCGCAACAGCCCGGAGCTGGCCATGCTCTACGACAAGGAGAAACAGAAAGGCAATGCCAACCGCGCCACGCTGGCAGTGGCGCGCAAGCTCGTGGCCTACTTGGTTGCCGTGGATCGCCGTCAAAAAGAGTTCCTTACAGTAGAAAGAGAAAACCGCACCGCCGCGTAGCAGAGCGGCCGGAATACAAGGAGGATTTCTTCGACGCGTGGCCTGCCAGGTCTTGCCGTTAAACCGACTGGGCGAAGGAGCGCAAGCTCTGGATGCTCCCGTTGATAAGTTTCAAGACTGGCGGGAAAACACAAACTCAATCTTCTGTGCAAGACCACTCGCTGGTCTGAGACAGCAAATGGAAGTCTGGTTCTACTGAAACAGGAACCACGGCTGAGAGGCCAACACACGCGGCGAAGAACCAGAAAGGATTTACACCCGCGCTCCTCCGCAGCGCGTCGGGAGAGCTTTTGTCCTCTTGACAAAGACCTATCATGGAAGTCGGATAACCGGACAAGTGGCACTGGGAGGGAAGCACAATCTCATTGTTTCCTGTCCCACAAGTCCATGAACAGTTTGACCGTCCCTGGCCCATGCCCTGCGTAGTGGTTATTGGCAAAAGCAAATAGCTTCCGAAGTTTCTTGTTCATCACCATTTCCGTAAGAAGGTCAACCCAATTCTTCAAATCGCTAGTGCGGTCGATGATGGCCTTGTCCCAGGTCGTGGTCTGCTTCTCAATTCGTTTGCGGTCTCCAAGCCAGCGAACATAAGCGAAGTCCGCTGTAACCAGATCGAACTTTTGTTTTAGCTCCCACGGCCTTGGCATTAACGATGTGTCGGTCAATGCCAAAGCAACGTTGTGCTCCCGGAGTACGCCCGCGAATCTTCCATCGAGCCAGGTCTTGTTACGAATCTCGATTACAAATTTGTGATCCGCGGGGAGCTTCTTCAGGAAAGGTGCCAACACTGCTAGAAAGCTTTCTTGCTTCGGGAATTTCCAGCGGTCGAATGACGGAAACTGAAAGACCATCGGACCAAGCTTTGGGCCGAGAATATCCATCGTTTTTACGAACTCTTCGAATTCCGAATCACAATCCACCAATACCTTGTCATGTGTAATCACCTGGGGAACTTTTGCCGCGAAGATAAAATCAGGCGGGGTCTTCTCGGACCACTTCTCAACCGTCGCGGCAGAGGGTGTGCCATAAAACGTGCTGTCCACTTCAACCGTTTGGAATTTCGTTGAATAGAACTTGAGATAGTCGGCAGGTTTCATACCTGCTGGATAGAATGAGCCTTGCCAGCCGTTTGCGGTGAAGGCGGAAGTGCCGAGAAGAATTCCCGGCAGAGAGTACGGGCGCTCAATCTTTAGCTCGCCCGCGAGTTCGGCTGCCTCCTCCAATTTCTCCATCTGGAATAGAGTCGGCTGGCGAATCGGCTCGACTTTCGGACGCTTTGGGTTCATTTGACTGGTAAAATCCTTCGTGCAGCCTAGTAGTATTGCCAATTATGCATCGTGGCCGAGAATCCGAGCAGGGCTGAGATGTTGCGCTGCCAATCGAGGCCGACGTAAGCAGTAGCACGGCTGTGGCCCTCGACAAGAATCAGCATTCCGTTCTTGCCTTCAACGAGGATAAGTGGAGCCATCGATTTGCCACTAGTCAAATCTTGCTGGATTGCGCGGACGCGGTCGGCAGTTTCGCCTCGTTCTTCGAGCCGAGCGATCCTCTTTGCAAGGCATTCAACTGATCGGGTGCCTTCGGACATTTTTATCCAACTGTCCTCTTTCGCAAAGAGAAGTAGGTGGTGATCTTTCGGTTCGATCTCGACAAAACGCCAAACCACGTCAGCCGGAAAGCCCCTGAACAGATACGTATTTGCGCCGTATCCGCGATACGCTTGCAAAAGCATCCGCCTGATACTATTTTCAAATTCGCTTTCAAGGTCGGGGTGATCTATCAAGTCCTCTCGTGATAATCGGTTGCCATGAAGCAGCGGCAATACGTATTTGTCGGAATATCGGGACGATGAGATTTCAGCCTGAAGAAAAGCTATCACCATATCGCACTCTCTGGCTGGACCGCGTTCGATCATGATTTGAAAACACTCAGCATCCGCTGACCAGACTTATGCACGCAACTTGTTCAGCGACTGAGCAGTCATATTAGCCAGCACATCGCACCGCTTATTGTCTTCGTCGTTTGCGTGTCCCTTCACCCATTCCCAGGCCACGTTGTGAATGCGCTGCAATCGTTCGACTTCCTCCCACAATTCGCGGTTCTTAATGGGCTGCTTTCCCGCCTTGCCTTTTTCCTTGCGGACCCATCCCTGGGATTTCCAATTGTGAATCCATTTCGTCATTCCGTCTTTTACGTACTTTGAGTCCGTCCTGACAACAACCGCGCAAGGCCTCTTCAATGCACGCAATCCCTCAATTACTGCTCGAAGTTCCATCCTGTTATTTGTCGTGTCATGCTCGGCACCACTCAATTCTCGAACATGGTCCTTATACCGCAGAACACAAGCCCATCCGCCCGGACCTGGAATGTACCCGCCGATCACCAACTCCTGGCCTTGGTTCACCCGGCATTTAACCCAGGAGCCAGTGCGCTTCCCAGGCTCATACAAGCTGTCCTTGCGTTTCCCGATAACGCCTTCAAGCTGCTGTTGGCGTACAGCGGCAAGCATGTCGCTGGCCGAAGCCTCGAATTGTTCAGCCATGCGGATTCGATTTGAGTGCAACTTCAAATGTGATTTCATCAGCTTGCGGCGTTCACTCAGGGGCAGTCTAGTGAGATCGCGGTCCTGGCAGATGAGAAGGTCAAAAACAAAATAGTGGATGTGAGATGCTTCGCTACGAAAGTTTTGGAGCAGATTGAAATTCGGTCGGCCTGATTCATCGAGAGCGACGATCTCGCCATCGACGACCGTACCTTCGGGGAGTTCGGCAAGGGCTTCGATAATAAGTGGGTAGTGGTGGTCGAAGGATTTTCGCCGACGAGAAAACAGGGCAACACGGCCATCAGATTTGACGGCGACAGCGCGGTAGCCATCGAATTTAATTTCGTATACCCATCCCGGCCCGTCGATCAGCTTTGGGACGGGAGCACAGTCCATCGGTTCAATGAACTCGGCTGTTCTTTTCGGCAGGGCTGTCAGGTTGGGTCGAATTGACTTTTTCTCGTAGCTCCATCAAATTCTTACCGCCAGGGACCACATTTACCTATCTGCTGCTGAACGGACGACGACGCCTGGCAGCTTGCGGATTGTATTCATTTGTGCGGAAGCTGTTCTGGCAAGTTCCACATCCGTAAGTGCCTCTCGTTGCTACTGGATTTAGGTGAACTACCTTGCTTTTGTCATCGTAGCAATTGGGGCAGTAAGGACCTTCTCGTTCGCCGTTCTTCTTCTTTTTCCAGTAAACGGACTCTTCGTAAACCATGTCTCGCCCTGAAGTATCACTGACTGACTGAGTTTCTAGAGCATCCGACAACTTTTTCACGCTTCGCACTTTGTCCAAGTAGGACGATGAGCTTTGAGGTGCTATTTTTAGCTCTCTACCAGTATCTTCAACGAATTGGATAAGTTGAGATTCGTTGCTGCATGACAAAGCGTTAAGGACGCGATGAGGGCCGCGCATCTCCTCTGGTGTAACTCCAGCTAAAAGAGGAATCATGGGTCGTTCGATTCCCCATCGGGCACCCAGCTCAAACAAAACATAAGTGGACGATATGCTGTTTGGTGTAAGCAATCCGACGAGGACTCCGGCATCTGCGATTTCTCTCCGCAATTGAGCATCTGTATTAACGCCCGCTGGGAGTCTGTACCCGTCTACACTAGTGCATCGAATTTGCGTTGCAAGAAGGCCCAAACCCGCTCGCAATAATTCAATCAGAGCTTCTGCAAGAGTCTTGTCTTTGCTACTGTGTGAGATCAACACCAAAATACCGGGCTTTGTGGACGACATTGCTTCGTTCCCTTTCGCGCTTTCGGTTCTCGTCAGTTCTCTTCTTCCGATTGGTTTTCGCAGATGTTCTCGTTCAATGTATTGCTTACGTTGACTCACGTGCTCATCCCACGCGGCACTGATGTCCAGCGTAACTATTCGGTCGCTGATGCTTACGAGAGTCATCTCTGTCCCTTGAGTGTTGGAAGCGTATCCCTTGAACACCCCGGAGAATTCTTGGAGAAGGTAAAGCCCGAGCTTTAGTAACTCGGGTTCGAAATTGTCATACATCTTGCGGGCATGCGCTTCAATCTCTCTGAAGGTGAAGTGAGAGTCCGGCTTATCGGGCTCGACTTCATAGAGGTTTCGTAGAACGTGCAAAGTGATCTCTACTGATTTCTTTGCGCGGTCTAAAGCAGCGGCGTTCCCCGAATAATGGAAAGAAAGCGACAGGGGCAGATAATGCTCTCCTTGATCGTATGTCTTAATGATCGAGCACTGCACCAGTTTATCCAGGACATCTAGAGTCTTGAATTTGATAATGAGAGGTTTCCGAGGAGTGGACTCGCGGAGATTCAAAAATCGATCCAGCACGAGCTTGCTTATTTCAAGTTCTACAGCATCGAGAGGGGATTTCAATTTCTGTTGAACATCTGCGGGAACGGAAAGATCATCATCATTTGGGCCAGCTTTGAGATCAAACCCATCCTCGCTTAGTGACTGCCTAAATTCATCGCCCAACGCCGTACCTCTGCTGTGAAACAACCCCAGGGCTGCAAGTCGCTTTAGCGTCTGCTCGCAGGTATGCGGTGACACTGCGTTCGAAAAGTAGGAATTCTGACGACCAAAACGCCCTACAAATAAATCGGAAATGATTTCGCCCCACTTGAATCCATAACTTGCGGCCACTTCAATAATCGCCGGAGCGAAAGCAAAATCAAACAGCGTATCCTTCCAAAACCTTACTATCTCTTCTGGAGCGAGGATTTCTTCCGGCTGCATTTCCTCAAGAATTCCTCGGAGGATGCCGAGCGTTGGTTGGGACAGTTCAGCTTTCATGTTGCGTACATTTTACCAATATAATGTATGAGACAAACAGTGAACCAGCTTCATCGGGCTTCCGGCCTTTCGCCTTTCAAGGCGTGTTAGAATCCGCGCTGAAATGCCCTGGGACGAGGGAAAGTTCTCTGTCAGCGGGGAGGAAACTTCGCCGTGTTCACGCCGATACATTTGCTTCCGAGATTTGAGCCTGAAAAATCAGATTTGTATCAACGAAGATGGGAGAAAGATCAAGGGCCAGACCTAAGGAAAAAGATTCTGGAAATGATTCGAGATGGCGCTGGCGAGGACTTCCTTCAGGGAGAATTTGAAAGCCACAGGTTGGGGTTTCTTGAGAGTATGTGGGACCTCAAAGGCATTAACATTCACGGGGAAAACCTCAATTTTGAAGGAGAAGACTCCGGCTGGTTCGAGGCCATAGACTTCTCCTATGCTCAGTTTTATCACTCGAAATTTCAACGTGCGGCATTCAGTCCCACAACATTCAATTTTGCCAGAATCTACAACTGCGAGTTCATTGACTGCACTTTCTCATTCGCAGGGCTTTATGGTTCCACGCTGGAGAAGGTCAAATTTACAAACTGCAATTTTATCGAGCGCAACTCCTTCACGAACTGCTATCTTCAAGCGGTCGAGTTCAAGAATTGCTTTATACCGGAGAGCATTTTTGGAGACTGTCGCTTCGACGCAAATACCACGGTGAACGATCCAATCGAAAAAGCGCACAGAGGATGGGACCTTACATTTGACAAAAAGCAACTGGCCGCGATCTTTCAAGACTTAAAAGAAGGGTATTCAGCGGGCGGTGTTGTAAAACAGGCTCGGGAGTATTTCTTCCGCCAGAATCAAGCGACTACACGCTATAACAGCGATAGCATTTGGGACTGTCTGATCGGCTATTTCTTGGAATTGTTGACGGGCTATGGCGTGCGACCTCTGCGGGTGCTCGTGGTGCTGATTCTCTTGGTGATCACGGGCACCGCAGTCTTTTCGCAACAGGTTGGATTTGCGAATGCGCTCATTCTTACCACAGGTGGATTCTTTACATTCGGTGGATATGTTGATCTGTTGAAAGGTGTGAGTATCTGGTATCGAATCGCCTATATTTGTACCGCTTTCCTCGGAATGTTCCTTACTGGACTCTACGTCACTGTACTGGCGAATGTCTGGTTCAGAGAGCGGTAGCATCAACTACTTTCTTCTTGACAATTTCTTCGCGCTCTGTGACAAGATGCAAGATGAACATCACCCCTCGCAAGAGACGCCGCAAAAACCTGCCTCACAGCTTCGCCAACAGTGGCCTCATTGACGTTGAAAAACTTCGCGCTCGCCTTCAGGAGATGTCAGATAGCGCACTACTGGAGTTCGGTCAGGCTGCAAAAGTTTTGTGCAGACGGGGAAACACCAATCCGAACTTCCCACTGCAACTTAAGGAAGCGCAGACGGAATGGCAGCGGAGGCACCCAAACAAGGCGAAGGCAACGCGGTCAGAATTTGAAAAACAGGCTTCCGATGCAAGTCTCACTCATGTGCTCCGTCGAACAGTCGGAGTAATCAATGAAGTACGCATTGCTGGCAAACACCCTGATGGCCGAAGAGCCGACCAGGAGGTGCCCGGCACGGGTTGCCCAGTGCTCTGGGATGGGAACCATCTGATCTTGACCGCGAAGCATGTAATCGACACCGCCACAGTTAAAGACCTTCGCATAGCGGCTTTTTCTCACACCGCAATCGTCTTCAAAGAGCCAGAGAGGCTTACATTAGACGACATAGAAGCCGGGGAGCCGCTTCCCGCAAAGAGTCGAATTGTGTGTTGTGAGTGGGAAGACCTAGCCGCCATCATCATTCCTTCAACTGCTCTCCCGAAATGCGACTTTGTGGATATTCAACGAGAATGGATTGACGCAGCCGAAGGTGAGTTGGTGCATTGCTGTGGCTTTCCAACCGATCATAACGTCACAGCAGATCGGAAAATGGTCGGCGAAAAAGAAGAGATAGGAATTGCAGTATACCCCACCGTATTTAACGGTAAAGTGCTGCCTCAGCCGTCAGAGCACGATTTGAAATTTTACATCACGGATTTCGACCCGAACCGCCACTATCTGATTCCGTATGCGTGTTCCGGTAGCAAGCACCCACGAGGTGTAAGCGGTGCCGCAATTTGGTGGGAGACCGATCAGGAAATGCTCGTGTGGAGACCGGAATTCAAGTTTGCGGGTACGTGTGTCTGCACGTACAAAAACGGGACCATAATCCAGGTGATTAAAGCATCCGTCGTTCGGAAATTCCTCAAAGAAATGTTCTGAGCGAAGGAAGACGTGCAATAGCACAGGTTTGGGTCCCGATTGTAGGTCCCGATTCAGGTCCCATAACCCCCAAAACGGCCCAGTAATAGCCTTTTATCCTCCGCAATCCTCGACTTAAGTGATTGAAAAATCAGGATACCTAGTACACGACGGTGAGATTATGAGTCCGCTGCTCTAACCGCTGAGCTACGGGCCCCACGCTTACTGCAACATCTTACCGTGAAAGAGGTTACTGGACACACCCTACATCCGTTTGATTTTGCTCAGATATGCCGGTGCTAGTTGTGGTGCCAGTGTGCCGCAAGGGCAAGAACACTCCTTCATCAACGATTCACTTGACGCGTATGGAGGAGAGTGCTATTAGGGTGAGCTGTCCCCTCCAGTAAACAATCGAGTCCTGGTGGTTCAGTTCAAGTCGTACGCGTCGCAGTTTGATAATTGAGGTCCCTGCGCTAAATGGATTTGGGTCCCACACAGCCCTCTGGGAGGCGATCCATGGCTTTGATCTCGTTCCGGCTGAAGCAGATTCATGCCCGATCCCTCTGCGGCAACAATCTCCTGCCCCTGGCATTGGTTGGAATTCTGATAGTCGTCGCACCAGTCTCAGTTAGAGCTCAGGTGACGTACATCTACACCGGGAACTCGTTTACGTCAGTAAATGGCAACATTGGTGCGACTCTCTCTGACCACATCAGCATAGTGTTTTCGGTGGCCACTGCGCTCGCCCCGAACCTCAACTGCGTGACTCTTCAAACTGGGGGAACAGGTTCATTCGTTTCGTTCTTCATGAGTGACGGCACGAATAACTATGGCTTGGCGCAGAATACAACTGTGCAGTGCATATCGACGTCAGCGACGGGCCAAATAACGCAATGGTCCATCGGCGATTTCACTGCCGGCGCTTTCCCATATATAGTCTCGACAAACATCCCGAGCACCGGCAACGTGAATGATGTCAGTGCCCTAACCACAGTCGATTTTGCCTCAGTCCGTAACAATCCTGGGACGTGGACGCAGGGGCCTCCTGGTCAATTGATCGCGGGCGGTTCGCTGGGGCCCGACAGTGTGCATGGATTCTATCCAGTCGGATTTGTCGGGCAGCAATTCGGATTCCCATTCCAAGTTGCTCCAGGCAGCGCCTGGACAGTTCAAGGTTTGCAAGTGCTTGCGTTCTACGATGCAGCCAACCCCGCGCTTAAGGCGACATTCTATATCGCGGCAGATGCCTCCGGCCTACCGGGTCAGGTACTGACGTCCTTCAACCTTACGCTGGCCGTAACATCTTCTTCGTTTCCACAGATAGTAACCGCGCAAGCTTCCTCACAAGTAGTCTTGCAGCCGGGCACCACTTACTGGCTCTACGGGACAACATCCACTCCAGCGGGAGACTGGCCATGGCTGGCTGCTACAGGCGACGTTCCGGTTACTGGTGCGCTCAACAATTCTAATACCGGCTTGGGCTGGCGACTTCAGCCAGGCGACTTTCTCCCCGCGTTTGCGATCTTTGGTACTCCCGCGTCTTCCGGCTGCCCTGTTTCCGCGCCCACAGGATCGACGCTCGACTTCACGGATAGGGCAGCATTCGCTGCTTCAACGAGCAACCTTACGAAAATAGGGTTCGCTGGCATCCTTCCTCCGGGCGAGCAGTTTGGAGGCTACAGCCAACTTGATGTTCCTGGAGTCACTTTCTCTACGCCGATATCGGGAACTTTCGTAAACGTCACGACCGCTGGTTATTATTCGCCGAATGTCTACCCGGCGGACTTCATCGTGGACTCCGTTAATCAGTTGACTGGTCAGCCCAACTCAAACAACACACTCTGCACGTCACTGACCCAGCCGACCTTTGCCCTCGGACTTGATGTTGGTGGGCTGGGGTTCTCGGGCGTCGGATCTGGAACGATTACGCTGTCGAACGGACACGTTTTCTCGATTCAAAGTTTACCGACTGTAGGAAACACTACATTCGTCGGCTTCATTTCAACGCAGCCAATAACAAATCTAACCTTTTCGACGACGAACGACTCGTGGGTTGTGGAGGACTTATTGATCGGGAATCCGATCGTGCCCTCATGTACGTTTTCACTCTCGCCGTCTGGACAGGCATTTGGGCCTCAGGGTGGTTTGGGAACGTTTTTCGTCAACACCGGAGCTGGTTGCACTTGGACTCCTACGTTTAACGACCCTTGGCTGACGCCGTTTCCGTTCCTGATTCCACACATCGCGTTCCCTGGTGGCGGACCTACTTTCGGAACCGGTCCCGGACCAGGCAAAGTTAGCTTTAACGTCGCACCGAATGTTGGTGCAGCGCGCGCAGGAAGTATCTCGGTCGGCAATCAGACATTTCATGTGGACCAGGCCGCAGGTACTCCCGTTTGCACATTCTCAATAAACCCCTCTCATGGTGTGATCGACGATTTAGGCGGGAACCTAAGAGTTGTCGTAACGGCGCCTAGCAGCTGCACATGGACAGCGGCGAGCAACGCTGGATGGCTCAGCGTGGCTTCTGGCGCGTCTGGGTCTGGCACCGGGCCGGTCACTATTCGGGTAGGTGCCAACACGGACGGTGCCAGAACTGGAACGCTGACGATCGCTGGACAAACGTTCACCGTGTCGCAGGGAGGAGGGGCTTGCGGGGCTCTCGACGTGACTGCGGAAACCTCCGTCCTACACGGTGGTTTGAGTTACATTCCTTTTACGACTTACCTTTATTCGGGAACGATCACTGTCACGAACGGTTCGGCTGTGACGTTGCACCCGCCACTATATGTCGTTTTGGTAGGTCTGCCAAACCACTTCGGTTATCCGTATGGAGATGGGTCATTCGGGGCATTACAAACTACATGCTTTACGCCCGCTGGTGACAATATGTATCTGCTTCCCACGGGCGACCTACCGCCCGGACGCAGTATATCTATTGCTCCCCTGTTTTTCACACAGAGTTTGTTTGGAGGCATCTCGTACCAACCAAGAGTCTTGAGTGGCACGCCAACGCATTGAAGGGACAGGTGATTTCGATGCGACGCTATGAACGGTTCAGAACTGTTTTGATTTTTCTTCTATGTGCTTTAATCGTGCCGCTTGCTCGCGCGGCAGGCACCACGACATATGAGGTGACACTCAACACGGCGCCATTAGTTGCACATCCCGCCGGCCCATTCTCGATCCTCTTTGCCCTTACTGATGGGAGCGGACTCGCTGACGCAAACAATACTATTTCGGTGACCAATGTTGACTTCGGGGGTGGGAACGGCCTGGGGAGCGTCACCGTATTCGGCGGCGCGAGCGGAAGTCTGGAGAGTGGACTGACCATAACCGATGCCTCTCCGCTCAACCTTTTCTCCGAGGGCTTTTCGCCCGGACAGGTCTTGCGGTTTACAGTAACGTTGACAACAAATGACGATGGTGGAGGAACACCGGATCGGATCACTTTCTACGTCCTGGATGCCTCTGGAACGCCAGTTCCTACTCTGGCCCCTGCCGCTGACTATCTGTTAGGAATTGATCTTGGTTCAGCGCCCTCCGCGCCAGCGGCGTTCGGGACCGATCCGAGCCGTTCGCCATCCAACGGAAACCCAATCGCCATTAGCGCCCCAACGTTGAGTACGGATACGACCGCGCCGGTGACTACTGCCTCTGTGTCCCCAGCACCCAACGCAAACGGCTGGAACAATACAAACATCACTGTGACCTTGAACTCTACTGACAACGAGCTGGGCGGGACAGGCGTAAAGCAAATCACGTACAGTGCAACAGGGGCGCAGACTATCGGCAACACTACCGTCAGCGGCGGGACATCGACGTTTGTGATTAGCGCAGACGGGATTACGATCATTACCTTCTTTGGTATTGACAACGCGGGGAACATCGAACCAACCAAAACAATCACAGTCCAAGTCGACGAGGCACCGCCGGCAGTGGCCTGTAGCGCCAGGCCGAATACCCTCTGGCCGCCAAACAACAAATTGGTGCCTATCAGTGTTTCTGTGAACGTCACCGATTCACTTTCGGGGCCGGCAGGGTTCACGCTCGTTTCGGTAACGAGCAATGAGCCGGACAACGGACAGGGAGATATTCAGGGATTTGTGGCCGGAACTGCATCAACGAGCGGTCAGCTTCGCGCGCAGCGACTCGGATCGGGAACTGGCCGCGTGTATACCTTCACGTACAGCGGCGCTGACCGCGCGGGAAATACTGGGTCGTGCACGACAACCGTCAGCGTCCCTAACGACCAAGGCAACTGAGATCAAGGATCAGTTCAGCAGTAGCAGGACTCAATGCACCGGGGAAGTCGGGTCGGATTGGGCCTGGTTAATCTCATGGTTGCCCACGCTCGCAGTCGAATTGTTCGAGGCCACTAGCTGTTCTACTGCGGCGAGAGTGTGCTTGGGCGCAAGATGGGAATAGCGCACCGTCATTTCGATGTTCTTGTGTCCCATAAGCTCCTGCACGGTACGAAGGTCAACGCCAGCCATAACAAGTCGGCTTGCGAACGTGTGCCGGAGGCAATGCCCGGAGAATCTTCGAATCTTGGCTTGGGCAGCGCGGGTTCAAACCAATAGGGCGACTGGCCAGGACAAAGAAACGTGGGTCAAACAAAGGGGCAATTTGAGGGCTTTATATTTCGATGTAAGTGCAACGGTCCGAACGGTTTATCACGCGATTTAACTCATATCCAGAAATCTGGAGTCCTACCGTTGGACGATCTCCCAGCAGTATGAAAACAACTGACTTTCATTGTACCGCGACTGCTAATTGTGGGGCAACCGGGGCAATCTCAACGATTTTTGATGCGTTTTTAGGGGCGAAATCAGGCACTCGGGCATGTTCGTCCCGCATGACATCAGGACGAAGATGAGTGT
>Ga0137377_10002818_pt1 | contig 13125 bp, 14 predicted proteins | sample SagtaG_22_FD_104815 | JGI IMG/M metagenome (GOLD analysis project Ga0137377, IMG submission 104815) | Vadose zone soil microbial communities from Sagehorn Ranch, Mendocino, California, USA - Sage2_L_40_16 metaG | ecosystem: Environmental > Terrestrial > Soil > Vadose zone | place: USA... | reverse complement strand
CGAGCCATTCTGTATGATTGTCCCCCTATTGTCCCCCAGGCAGATGATTTCGGACAGCGAAACCGGAACGACAATCGGTCCATGACACCAGCTCTCCGCGAGAATCAGAAGACCTCGCCTGATTTACTCGTGTCGCCGTATGAGGTTCTTACGCTTCGAGAGGTTGCAGCTTGGCTGAAGATTCAACCTCGACAAGTTCTGCGGCTGGGAATCCCCTACCTCGACCTCGGCCATAAAACCAAACGCTTCCTTCTCAAGGACGTGAAGCTGTGGCTGGAGGATCGTAAGAAGTAGACTGGTAGCGCAGCTCGAGATGGTAGACTGGCCCGCGTGGTCCTTAAATGTGCCACGCGCGAGTGCCGAACCAGCGCCAAGTGATGATCAAGGCCCCTGTCAGAAGGATAACAACGGTCGTGATCGCCGCCTGTCCCATCAATTGGCGACGTTGCTGTCTTCGCAAGAGGGCCAATCGGCCCTCGTTTCTAGTAATCTCAACAACACGCTGCCAATTATCGCGCATTTGTTCCGCGAGTTTTCGGCCGTCCTGCAAATACCTAATCATTCGGTCATTCGCCTCGAGAACGGGTCCGCGCTCGCCGGCGCGCCTAGTCTCACGCGGCGAAATAATCAGTAGCGTGACTAGGAATCATTGGGATCCAGGGATCGAAGGCCTAGAATCGAAAGCCTCTTAGAGGCCTGCGGAGTTGAAGGGGGTCCCTGAACGGCTGGGCCCGAGGACGAGACTCGTAGTTCGCGATCAGTTTGGGGAGCATCTCGGTTACGAACTCGGTGAACTGGCGAGCCGCCTCTGTTGCTGTACTACGATGCCATTCGATGAACTGTGCGCGCGAGAAACGGTGGATATAAGCCCACCCATTGTTGGTCTTAGCAAAGAGCCACCAAAGCGCCTCCGTTTCGCCGAGATCGAAGAAGATAGGCGCATTGCTATCTGCCCATTCTCGCAGTAATCCACAGTCATCCAAGTAGACCTTCCGCACCAGCGAATTCTCGCCAATCGCTACGCCATCATTCCACGCACGGATAAGTTGCGCCCTGTCTTTCTTTCGTCTCGTGCCATTTACGACCCAAATCAACTTGGGGTAGAAGCCTTCGCGAGATCGACGCTCTTCAGGCTTGATGTAAGAGTGCTGGAACTCAATCACCCAACCACCAACCGTCTTCACGTCTGCGATGTGTCGTTCACCGTCTTCGGCAGAGTGGACGATCTCTTGGCAATCATCGGGAAACTGGTTTTTCCAAGAGCGGTGCCATTCCGTTTCATTCTCCCACCACGGATCGCAAAGGAGACGCCCTATGTGAGCCCAGTGCCAAACCCGGACTTCTCCGCATCTTGCAACCATGGGTCTTCCGCACGCAGGACACTCGCCTGAAAGATCGGGCTGAGCTTCTTGGCGTTGTCCGTTTACGAGGGCAAACTTCATCTGACAACTTCCGTCGTAGTGTCGGGAGGTCACGGACCGAGGTTGAGCTACTGGCGTAACATGTGTTAGGCTGACCAGCGCAACAAGGCGTAGCCGTCGCGTTGCGTTATCCGGTGTTTTTGCGTGATCTGTTTTCTCTGTGTGATGCGTTTTCGTTGCGTTATCCGTTTCCCTGTCGTTGACAGAAGACCGCAAGTTTCTCCACGCCTTCGCGCATATCCCGTTCGTTCACAATGTTGTATCGGTCGAATACCGATCGCGTCTTGTGGCCGGTAAGCTGCATCGCCACACGCTCGGGTACCCCAGCACGCACGAGGTTGCGGACTGCAGTCCGGCGAAGGTCGTGGGGGATTCGGCCCAGGAGTTCGGGTCGTACTACCTCGCGGACACCACCTTGTTCTCGGTGGGCCGCCCGGTCGAGAGCAGACAACCACGCACGCCGGAAGTAGCGGATGGGTGCTCCATCACGGTGGAATACATGCGGGATGATGCGACCCGAGGCTCGCTCCAGAGCCTTCGTGCGACTACGCTGCTTTTCCAATAGCCGCTTGAGCGCCGGCAGGGCATCGAACGGGAACGCTCGACCCTCGTCGTTCTTCGTCGTGCGCGGTTCAAGCCGCACGATGCCGGCCTCGAAATCGACTTGAGCCCACGTCAACCGAAGGACCTCGGACGGGATCCGCCATCCGGTCAGGTACGCAAACTCGACAACTGGCTTGACGGCCGCGGGCAGCTCTCGTAGAGCGGCGCGGAAATCATCCTCCTCGAAGAAGCCCTGACGGGCGTTACTCACCTGTATGGCGGGAATGTGCGGCCGCTGTGCAACCTTTCCGGCGCGCAGGCCGAGCGTGAACATCCGCTTCAGCGCCGCCAACTCGTTGCGGATCGTTGCAGGTGCAGCTCGGGCGTCCTGGCGGTCCGCGATGTACGTGGCGATGCGGTCCGGAGTAGCCATGATCGCGCGCGCCCCCCCGAAGTAGGCGAGCAGGTGTGCCAGGCTCGTCTCGGCACGACGCAGGGAGCGTCGACCGTTCACGCGGTAGTCGTCACGTAGCAAGTCGGCCAACTCCGCGACCGTCGTGCGCTTCACGTTCGGCGCGATGAAGTGACCGAGGCCGAGCTCGGCCTCGCGACGCGCAAGCAGCTTCTCAGCTTTCCTACGGTCTGCAGAGCCGCTCGACTCCTCGTACGACTTCCCATTCACCTTGTAGCGCACCCACCAGATGCGTCCCCGCAGCCGGAGCGTTCCGAAATCGCGGCGATCTGTAGCCGTAATCGTGGTCATGTTCGCCCTTCTATGTGGTGGATTTGCGGCGGCTGGGCCGCGTCGTCCGGCCGCGTGGTACCGCACCGGCGGCCGCGCGAAGTTGCTCCGAAAGCCTTGCCAGCCTTGCCGCGCGACGCTGCAGCGCGCCCGCAAGGGCGCGTCCCGCCTCAGCAGACGGTGGGCGCTGGTACAGGTACATCTCTATCGTTGGACGGGCATAGCCCGCTTCCCGGGCCAAGTCCTGGATTGACGCTGTTGCGGCGTAGACCGCGTCGCGGTAGCACCGCGTAAGTATGTGTTGTGCCATGCATGGAATATACCATGCATATGACCCCCCAGTCAAACAAAAGGGGTTGTCATCGCCGGCGCTCCATCCACCGCTCAAGTCCAGCCTGGGAGACCCGGAGAGCGCGGCGGGAAAGTCGACGCATGAACGGGAGCGTGTCCGCACGACGATAGAGCCAGCGCGACGTGACACCGAGCCGCGCGGCCGCGTCCGGAATCGTGAGGAGGCGGTCTGGTATCGGTGCGGAGGCCACAGTCGGTGTCGTGGGGGATCCATCCACGCCCCGGAGCTCCTCGAGGACGCTGTGGAGCACTGCGGCGACCGGGGCATGCGCCTGCATGCGCTCGGACTCGGCCGCACGGCGCTCCAACACACTCAGGAGCTCGCCAAGCGTCACAGAGGGCTCTCTCGACATGGGGAACATGCCGAACTACCGTCCCGAGAGTGCTCACTGTCCCCGTCAGCGAGGACGATTCGGCGGCCGCCGAGCACTCGACCGAGCGCTCCGCCAGCTTCTCGACCGGCTTCTCGCCCGACCATACGACCGACCACACGACCGACGTTTCTACCGACGTTTCTACGCTCAGACTGCCATTCAGACCGCGAATCAGACTGCCGTTCAGAGTGGTATTCCGGCTGTTGAGGCCGACCAGACTCCTCGAGGCCCTGGTCGCGATCTAAGCGCGCTGGACACTTCCCAGCCGTCATACAGGCGGGCCTCGGCAAGCCCCGCCGCGGCACTCCTGGAGCGGTTCCTCGCGTGTCTCGGTTGCGTCTGAATCGGACACCGAGGTGGAGCCCGAATTGGATACCGAGATGGAGGCCGAAATGGTGCCCGAATCGGACGTCGGGTGAGGCTCCGATTCGTGCTCGGACTTCGGCGGCCTCCGCCGCCAGGCCCGGAGCAGTCCGAATCCTCCGTTTTCGGCGACGGCGTCGGGGCCGACGAACCCTAGGTAGCGCCAATCGCCCACGGCACCACATGCTTCGCACGCAGCCGGAGATATCTCATCGCCGTCGGCGCTCGGGACCTGTGTGCCCAACTCCTGCGGGCTCACGTCCTCGTAGGCGTCCCCCGTGCGTATAGTACGGATGGCGCCACCTAGCCGTACGCGATGCACATTCTTGAAGGCGTACTCAACGGCCGCGGCGTGCTGCGCCTGCCGCAGGTCGCCTTTCTCACCCTTGGTCGCATACTTAAGAACCTCACGGAGGGCCAGCGCGACCGCACCTCGCACTGCACGGATATCCACGATGTAGGATGTGCCCGTCAACTCTTGCCACAGCGCCGAGAGCTGCGCCTGTGGGATGAATTCCGCGAATACGAGGGCGTGGAGATGCGCAACGCCCTCCGGTGACACCTCGAATGCCACTATGTACGACGTGTCGCGCCGCGCCCGCTTGCGCTTGCTCCAGGGATCGCGGAGTTGTCGTCCCCACGCGGTACGGCGCCAGAATTCGCGATACAGGGCCGACATGGCCCGTATCTGACGCTGGAGCAGGTCGGGCTCAAAGCGGGCGTCAACATCCCCATCTGCTCGAAGCGTTAGCGTCAGGAGCTTCCATCCACGTTGTAGCGGCTTGCCCGGCCCATCCCACGCGCTGTCTGAGATGAGCCTGTCGTGCTCGAGGATTCGTGCGCCGATCTTGGCAACCACGACTGCCGCGGCAAGACGGCTACAGATGGGACAGGTTCGGGCCGCGCAGCGAGCTGGCTTGTAGTGCTCGGCTGCGCACGACCCACACGCCAGGTGAATTGCTGCATTGCCGCAGCCGCGAAGCGCCGCAGCTCGGATAGGCCAGAGCGGTTGGAGGGCCGCTGCCACCTGTTCGCGGAACGCGTGCGCCCACGGCGGGTCGTTGTAGGGGCTAAGGCGCTCCGCCCCACAGGAGCCGCACGCATGACGAGCCGCGCCGATCACGGTTCGCACCAGGGGCTGGCACCGCCCCTCGGCACCGCGGTGGGCGCAGGAAGCATGCGCAACTCGTAGGCCGGCGCTGACTTCTGGACACTGGTGCCAGAAGTTCGTGTGGTATCAAGTGAAGTAGAAGCCCGCCGCCCTGGCCGAAGTGTGGCCGAGGCGTTGTATCTCGATCGGTTGGTGTGTACGGTTGATGTGGGCACTTTGCTTGCCCTGACGTGCCGCTGCGGTTCGCGCCGCAGCGTGGAACGGCTCAGGTTACCCGACCTGGGCCGTTCGCTTGTTTTGGACTATGCGGGGGGCTGTCTGCCCCCCTGCACCCCCCGACGCGCGGTGGCGCGCGCACATCAATGCGACCGCTCGCTCCGCGCCGTAAACACGGCCGCTCGCGCGGCCGCACGGCGCTCCGCTCACTCGCCGACCCGCTTCGCGGGTACCCCGGCGTCGCCGCGCGCCAACACCCCCCAAGAAACCAGGCCACCCCCGAAGGGGGCTGCGCCCCCTCTCGACACCCCCAAAAGCCGTTCCCGGCTTGAGCCGCCAGCGGTGCCCGCCAGCCAGCCGAGTTCACCGGTAGCCCGGCGCCTCACCGGGGCGCGACGGCTTCCTGCTTGCCTCAGGTGTTGCCGCGGTCGAGCTCCCGGAGAGCTAGCCAGAGGCGACGGATCACCGTGCGTACATCCTTGCGGTCCTCACCATCGAGCGCTCCGAACTCCAACAGGTTTTCCAGCAGCTGGATCGCGCTGCGCATCTTCCCGCTCGCTGGCTCCCTGCCTGTGCGTGGAGTGGGGAGCGCGGCCGCGAGGACGCGTCTAGTCCTCGTCGCGATCATCGAAATCCTCGCCGTCCTGGTCGCTATGGTCGGTCTGGCCTCCATCGGTGTCGTCGGACTCGTCATCCTCCAGCAAGAGGTCGTCGAGCCGGTCGCGGATGCCTTCGAGCTCGCGGTACAGCACAAGGTTTTCCGCTTCGAGTTCCGCGCGTGTGGGTCGTACCATTTAGGCCTCCAGGGTCAGGCAATAAGCAAAGCGAAGGGCCCCGGGCCACGATGACCCCGGGGCCCCTGACCCCAGACTGGACACGCGCGTTTACAACAGGCTACTCCGCTCCGTCGCGCAAGACCTTGCGGAGCTTGACCTTGGCACGGTGAAGCAGCACGCGGCTCGTGTTCGCATTCCGAACCGAGGGCTTCCTGGTTTTCGCCGCTTTGACCTCCTCCCGCTCGGCGTGCGAGAGCGAGCGAAAATACAGTCGCCGCTCGCGCAGCGGCAGCGCGTCCAGGTGCTCCCACCAGGGGTCTACGCCGCTACCCCGCCTTGCGCGCCGTGAGCGACCAAGCAAGGCATCGGATACCGACTCCGCCAGGCGACTCCGCGTAATCGAGTGAATAGCCTTCCCAGCACGCGGCGGGCTGCGTCGAAGGCTCCCGATCACGCTGGGAATGTGCTCGGCGAGAAGCTGAAGCAGCGCCACGCGCCGCGCATCGGTCGAGGCTGCCGTGGTCTGGAGAGCGAGGCGAATCTGCCTGAACCGCTCGGGATGGAACGGTTGCGTGAAGGCCGAATCCGAGAACGTGAGGTGATGCACCACGGAACCGTCCGCACAGGTCTCGTTTTTCACGTCAGCGGGTTTGCCGTGACATGTGAGCAGGATCAGAACCGCGAGGGCTTCGTCGATACCGACGTCGTCCCGAGCCACGAGGGCGTGCAGGATAAGGTCCATCGAGGCCACGCCACCGAGCAACACGAGGTTGCGCGTGTCTGGCTCAGCGGCTACGAGAAGCACGGGCCAGTTGAAATCAGCGTCCCTCAAGGGTCGATCTGACGCGGGCGTCATTTGCCCGAGGAGGGTCGGCGGTATTCCGCGTGCTTGCCAATGCGGCCGCTCGAACGCTTCGAACTCGGCCGCACGCTGCGCCGGGAACTCGCGGATGGCCCGAACGATCCGGAGTCGAGTGGCCGTGTTCGCGTAAACGTCGAACGTCGGCGCATCGAGCACGCGGTGCGAGCACAACCCGAACGCCCACCCGTCCGTGTTCCGCGCACGCCGCAGACCCTCCTCGAAACGGCTCGCTGTGGTGGCCACGCGTTCCACCACGACCCACGGGCCGCAGCCGTGTTGACCGCGCCATCCGCCGGCGTAGAACTCCTCGGCCCAATCGCCGGGGCCGGAAGGTAGGCTCCTCGAGGTATGCTCTAGTCGCACCCGCACTCCAGCAAGATACGCAGGCACACGTGAGAGCCGTTCTCTCCATGCCCGCCAGGTCTTGAGGCCGATGTCCGGGCCAGCCTGGAGAACAAAGCTGGTGTTCTTCCCCGTGGGGGGGCTGCCGCGGCCGCGCAAGTCAAGCCGTGCCTGGTGCGTTTCGGAAGGGGCCCGCTAACGAAGGGCAGCCCCGTCGACCGTCTGCTAGATTGGTGTCCATAGCACGCGGTTTTTGAGCCCAGGCTGCGTGAACAGGGTCTTGTTGCGCTGGCCCCTCGCCAGGAGATTGTGGCGATCGGCCGCGTTCGCATCACGAAACCCTTCGCGCGGAGCACGCTTGACATGACGCAGCCGCTGAAGCCGCGGAAGATGCCCAGGATAGCCGATCGCTTCTCCCCATCGGCCGACGTGGTGCTGTACAGCGGAGACGCAGGCGACTTCATTCGCAGTATCCCCGACCGCGTCATCAACCTTGTTATTACGTCCCCTCCCTACAATCTCGGCAAGGAGTATGAAACCCGACAGTCGATAGAGGCCTACCTGGAGAAACAAGAACCGATCATTCGGGAACTAGTCAGGGTTCTCGCGTCCGATGGCAGTCTTTGTTGGGAAGTCGGGAACTACGTACAGCGTGGCGAAGTCTTTCCGCTTGACACCTACTACTATGGGATATTTAAGAAGCTGGGCCTGAAACTTCGCAATCGGATCATCTGGCACTTCGAACATGGGTTGCATGCGTCAACCCGGTTCTCGGGCCGGTACGAAACCATTCTTTGGTTCACCAAGAGCGACAAGTTCGCGTTCAACCTTGATGACGTGAGAGTGCCAGCCAAGTACCCCGGCAAGACCCACTACAAGGGTCCCAACCGCGGCCAGCCATCGGGCAACCCTCTGGGCAAAAACCCGGGGGACAAGTGGGTATTCGTGAAGCAAGATTGGGAGGGCGAACTTTGGGACATTCCAAACGTCAAGGCCAATCATCCCGAGAAGACGATCCATCCATGCCAGTTCCCGATTGAGCTGGTCGAGAGATGTGTCCTTGCCCTGACCAACGAGAACGATCGTGTATTGGATCCCTTCGCTGGGGTTGGTTCGAGCTTGATCGCGGCGCTTCGCCACTCGCGCAGGGCCCTCGGTTCCGAAAAGGAACCTGCCTACGCGAGCATAGCTAGGGAGCGAATCCAGGACTTCTACGCAGGTACGCTCAAGATTAGGCCGCTTGGGAAGCCTGTCCATCAGCCGACTGGCAATGAGAAGGTGGCCAGGATGCCACCGGAGTGGGAGAGACGCGAGTAGTCTTCTGTCTACGGGAGGGAAGCCGGCGCGCTCTTTCAGCGCGCCTTTTGCTTTTGTGCTTATGTCGCCTGAAGAGAAGTGGTTGGACTAACTCGCCGTTCTCAGGCCTGCTTGATGAAGCCGCACGTCGGCCCTATCCTAGCGTCACCGATTTCCAGGACCGGCGGGCACATGAAACACGCCGAAACGTTTTCTCACCGCCACGGTCTCGAGGCTGTCGGGGAGGCCGGTGTGTACGACGAGATCATTCAGTGCCTTCAAGCGCCGAAGATCGCCGTGGGCTCAAAGAGCTCGAGAATGATCAAGCAGCATATGAGCCGAGGGCTGCAGCGCATTGGGTGGGCCTTGAGCCCGCAGGTGGCAGCCGGGTTTGACCTCGACGTGAACGCGATGAAGAATCGGGTCTCGCTCACGACCCAGGCCGGGAACATCGCACGAGCCTTTTACGATCTGTTGAAATTTCAGGCCCTGTACCTCAACGATCGGATCGACGCTGCCGTGCTTGTGCTACCCACCAAGCGTGCTGCCAAAGCGCTAGGCAGCAACGTTGCGCAATTTGACCGGGTGACGAATGAATTGAACCTGTTCAAGCACGTCGTCACTGTTCCGCTGTTAGTGATCTCCTTCGAGTAACAAAGGAGTTGACGGTGGCATACGACGTTCACGTTCTGGATCAAGCAGAGCGGAAGGCTGTTATTGACGCACAGAAAGCGGCAACAACGAGCCGTCATCCCTTCATGTATCGTGATCGCTCGCAGCACTTACCGGTCGTGCGCCTTCCTCTCGGCCTTCTGATCTACCGAATGGCAAACACACGGACCGAAGTAGAGCAGCTGGAATGCATTCAAAAGGGGGGCCTGTCCGACGACTTCTTTTCGAACGGAGAGGAGAATCAGACCGCACAGAAGGCGCAGCACGAAATCCTGCTACGCATGTCCAAGGATGAGAAGGGGTCAATCTACAAAGAGCTAGAATTGCGCAGAGAGCAGATCGAGCCGTTGCTCGTCACGGCGTATGGCGTGGTGGTGAACGGGAATCGCCGGCTGGCTGCGATGCGCGACCTCCAGGCGAGCGACGCGAAATCATACAAGGCGTTCAGCCACGTTGATGCCATGGTGCTCGACGAGGCCGCGGACGCCCTTGAGTTGGAGATCATCGAGACGGAACTTCAGCTGATTCCAGAAACCAAGCTCGCATATGGATGGGTTGAGTCGCGAATGAAGCTCCGGCATTTTCGCGATGATCGTGGCTACTCGCTCGAGAAGATTGCTGACCTGATGCGGTATTCGAAGCCCGAGGAGGTCAATCAACGCATCGGCGAGCTGGAATTGGCGGAGGAGTACCTGGCCCGGTATTTGAGGAAGCCGAAGACCTACAGGCTTGTTGAGAAGAGCGAACAGGTCTTCCACGAGCTCGGTGATCGGTTGGCAAAAAAGACCGGCGATGATACGGAGCTCTCACGGCACATTGGGTTCATGCTAATCAAGGAGTCTGACAAGCTGGGAACGCGGGTTTACGACCTGCGGGAGGCATTCGGCAAGCATTCTCAAGCCGTGGTTCAGCGTCTGGCGCAAGAACTGGAAATCGGCGTTGGTCCAGCGCCAGCCGAATCACCAGGCGACCAGTCACCTGCGGATGATCCGCTCGACGGCCTCACTGCTCCGGCCGCTCCATACCTCAAGGAGATGCTCGGCATCCTAGCTGACCCGGCCAAAGCTCCAGAACTTGCCCCGAGAATCGTGGAGATCCATCGGGAAATCAAGGAGGCGGAAAAGGACGCAGGGGTGAAAGGAGCAGCGTTGGCCAAGGCTGTGAAGGCTCACCGATTTCTGCAGGAGATTGATCTGTCAGCGTCAGATGTGGACAGGCTGGACGCCATCGAGGCGCAGCTAGACTCGATTCTGACGGTCGCCTCCCAGCTAAAAGAAAAGCTTGCTAAGCTGGCTCGATCCAAGCGCGGCGCGAAGAGCGGGGAACGTCGCAAGAAATGAATGTCCGCATCGAACTAGTCCAAGAGGAAATGCAAGGGCGCATAGTTGGGTCGTACGACCTGCCGCCGCACATCTGGAGTCGAGTAACAGACGCCATCCGAGCGTTCGAGCCCGAGGCGAAGATCGTCGGTCGCGCAATCGAAGTGGAGTGGCGCACAGTACTAAACGCCATCCCCGAGCTCTCCCGGTTGCGCGGGCGGTATGCCTTCGAGACCTCCTATGATGATCCCGCTCGTAGGCAGCTCGTTCGGTACAAGGCGGAGGCCCTTGCGATCCGCGCTGCTCATGGCAGCCTTCACACGACGCTCAGTGACCAAGAGGTGATCAATCGTCTTGCGGCGCTGGGGTTCACGAGGCGAATCCTCACTGACGAGCAAAGACGCGACCTGCTCAAGATTATTGCCCTTCCGCACGGGGCGAACTTCTCAGTCCCCGGAGCTGGAAAGACCACCGTAGCTCTTGCGGCTCATTTGCTCACGAGAGAAGCGGACACTTTTCTCCTCGTGGTGGCGCCAAAGAATGCGTTTGTGGCGTGGGACGAGGTCATCGACGAATGTCTCGATCCGGGCCACCCCGGGGCTGACGTCGCCCCCTTCGTCAGGCTCTCGGGCACACCCGAACAAATCAGAGAGACGTTGACGGGTGACGAAGTCCCCAGACGCTTGATCATGTCATACGATCAATTGATCAGGTCCGTCCGCTTGTTGGTGCCGTTCTTGACGCGTCATCATGTCCACCTAGTCTTGGACGAGAGCCATCGTATCAAAGCGGGTCAGCGTTCACAGCGCGGTTCCTCGTCCCTGTCCCTCGCGCCGTTGGCGACGCGCCGAGACATCCTGAGCGGGACACCGGTCCCCAACGGGATCGACGACGTCGTTCCGCAAGTCGAGTTCCTTTGGCCGGGGCAGGGGCTAGGGCAACGAGTCACGGAGTCAGGGCGACCCCACGACGTGCTAGGGCCCCTCTATGCGCGTACGACGAAGAAGGAACTCGGTCTCGGGCCAGTGAGCCATGATTTCATGTCGATCGAAATGTCTCCGCCGCAGACAGCTCTGTACGCCGTCGTACGGAACGAGTTGCTAAAGCGAAGTGCGGGGATTCGGGCTGGATCAAGCGTCGATCTAGAGTCGGCCAGACGCTCCGTCATGAGGCTGCTGCAGATCTCGTCGAATCCCCTCTTAGTCGTGAGGCGCCTCACGGGCGACGCGCCCGAAGGCTACTTGTATGAGGACAAGACTGTTGAGGCCATTTTTCTCAGCATCTACGAGGACGGCGATTCGCCGAAGGTACGTCGGGCTTGCGAGCTGGCACGACAACTTGCGGCGGAGGGGAAGAAGACGGTCATTTGGACCGCCTTCACGGGAAATGTGGAACGGTTGGCACAGCTCCTAGCCGACCTTGAGGCCACCTTTATTCACGGGGGTGTCGACACCGGCTCAGTGAGTGACCCAAATACGCGAGAAGGTCGTCTGAAGCGGTTCAACGACGCCCGAAGCTCGTGCATGGTACTCGTGGCAAATCCTGCGGCCGGAGGCGAGGGAATCAGCCTGCACCACGTTTGCCATGACGCAATTTACGTGGACAGAACCTTCAACGCGGCGCACTACCTCCAGTCCGTCGATCGAATCCATCGCCTCGGTCTTCCGCGAGAGGTGGTCACGCACGTTCGCGTGCTTGAGAGCATTGCCCCTCACGGAATGGGCTCCATCGACTACTCGGTCCGGCGCCGACTTGTCGAGAAGCTCCGAGTCATGTCCACGGTGTTGAACGACGCTGATCTCCATGCGTTGATGTTGGAAGAGGATGAGGCAGAGGCCCCCGTCGACTGGGATATCAGCGTTGACGACATACTCGACGTGATTCGCGAGCTCAAAGGAGAGGCTACACCCCCTGACTCCGACGAGCCATGATCGCGGACCAGTTGCTCCGTATCAGTGTGCTCGATGGCGCCTTCGCTCTGGTCCGGCACACTACGTCATACGCCAGCATTAGTGTACCGGAGGCAGTTCAGCAGCTCCGCAGCGGGCCGACCAACGTGGCGGCGCTCGACTATGACCGAGCCCAGGTCACGCTCGAGCAGTTCGGGCGAACGCTGTTTGTGTCGGGAGGAGACCGTCAGGCGGATCTGAGACGGGTCATCCATGAGATCGCAGTTGCGACCAGCCCCCTCTGGGCGCGCGCGGCGCCCTTTGGGAGATCGCGCTCTCGTGAAGCGATGCCTGAGGACGCCGTTCAGTGTCTAGAGTATGCCGGACTGTTCGACGAGCCCCCTGGTCCGGCGTCGGTGCTCTGGTGGGACCGATTGGCCTCCACGTTTCGCGCCGATAGGGGTCAGGAGCGAATTCTCGCGGGTCGAGAAGGCGAGGCGCTAACAGTCCAATACGAAGAGGAGCGATTAACTACCATCGGCCTTCAAGGCCTGCACCCTAGATGGGTGGCAATCGACGACAGCACGGCTGGATTTGACGTGTTGTCCTGGGACCGCGACTCCGGGGGCTCAGTTCATGAGCTTCGAATCGAGGCGAAGGCGTATTCGTCGCTGGAGGCGCGGTTCTACCTATCGAGGAACGAATGGGAGACCGCGAAGGTGTTTTCGCCGAGATACACGGTGTATGTGTGGAATCTGGACACGAAAGGGCTGTCACGGATTATTGGAGCAAAGGAACTCGAGCGGCACATCCCCACGGATAGCGGATTGGGCAGGTGGGACACGGTT
>Ga0137377_10002817_pt1 | contig 13126 bp, 8 predicted proteins | sample SagtaG_22_FD_104815 | JGI IMG/M metagenome (GOLD analysis project Ga0137377, IMG submission 104815) | Vadose zone soil microbial communities from Sagehorn Ranch, Mendocino, California, USA - Sage2_L_40_16 metaG | ecosystem: Environmental > Terrestrial > Soil > Vadose zone | place: USA... | reverse complement strand
TGGCCATACTGTCCCCGCCATCGAAACACTCGAGAAACTCGCTCGTGCTCTCGAAGTGCCTCTCTATCAACTCTTCTACGACGGCGAAGAACCACCGCAATTGCCGAATCTGCCTAAGCGTAAGTCCGGTGACGACATCGCTTGGGGCAGTGCCGGCAAAGACGCGCGGTTCCTGAATAAACTTCGCCGCTTGTTGAGCAAATCCGACGAAGACGACCGGAAACTCATCCTGTACATGGCGCAGAAAGTGGCCGGCAGATAGTTTTCGCTAGCTTCCGTTCCTTGTAATCGCAATTGGACTCTCGTCCAAGGCCGCAAGCCTAAGCTGCGGCCTTTTTTTATTCCCACTCAATTGTCCCTGGCGGCTTGGAAGTGATGTCATACACCACTCGCGTCACGCCGCTGACTTCGTTCACGATCCGGGTCGAAATCCGCTCCAGAACTTCGGCAGGCAGCCGGGCCCAATCCGCCGTCATGGCGTCTTCGCTGTTTACCACGCGCACCGCCACCGTTAGGCCGTAGGTCCGCCCGTCACCCATCACTCCCACACTTCGCACCGGCAAAAGCACAGCGAATGCCTGCCAGGTCTTTTCGTAGAGTCCAGCGTTGCGGATCTCCGCACGAACAACCGCATCGGCCTCACGCAGGAGTTTTAGATGAGCAGCCGTTACCTCACCTAGTACCCGTACTGCTAAGCCAGGGCCCGGAAACGGATGTTTCACCAAGATCTCTTCCGGTAAACCCACTTCGCGGCCGATTCGCCTGACTTCATCCTTAAACAGATCGCGCAGCGGTTCGATCAGTGCAAAGGGCATCTTCTCTGGAAGCCCTCCCACATTGTGATGCGTCTTGATCGTTGCCGACGGCCCCTTAACCGACACGGATTCAATAACATCCGGATAGAGAGTGCCCTGCACCAGAAAGCCGATCGGCTCCTGATTGGATTCGCTATTTAGCTTTTGCGCTTCCTCCGCAAACACCGCGATGAACTCCCTGCCGATCCTCTTTCGTTTCTCTTCGGGATCGGCGATGCCTTTCAGTTGGCTCAGAAAACGGTCCGTCGCATCCACGCCGATAACATTCAGGTCTAGTCGCTCGCGGTACATTTTCAGCGTGTCTTCAAACTCGTTTTTCCGAAGCAATCCATTGTTAACAAAGATGTTGCTCAAGCGGTCGCCCATCGCACGATGCACCAGTGCTGCGGCCACGGTCGAGTCCACCCCTCCGCTGAGCGCGCAAATTGCGCGCTTGTTCCCTACCTTTTTTCGGATGGCATCGACGGTCTCTTCAATGAAGGCTGCTCCGCTCCACTTTGGCTCTGCTTTGCAGACTTCAAAGAGGAAGTTCCGAAGAATCCGCGTCCCCAATTCGGTGTGATTGACCTCGGGATGGAATTGCACGGCATGAATTTTTTTTTCGCAATGCTCCATGGCAGCAACAGCGGTATCTGTCTTGCCCGTCACCCGGAAACCTTCCGGCAACGCCAGAACATGATCACCGTGGCTGTTCCATATCTTTGAAGTTGCCGGCAATCCTTGAAACAGTTCCCCGCACCTTCCTTCGGCCTGTGCGCGAAATTCCGCCCGGCCGTATTCACGTCGTCCGGCGGGTTGCACGTTTCCGCCAAGCGTTTTCGCAATCCAATGCATGCCGTAGCAGATGCCCAGCACGGGAAAGCCGGCCGCGAGCACGGCAGGGTCGCAAATTGGTGCATCTGAGTCGTATACCGAACTTGGCCCGCCGGAAAGAACGATGCCCGCAGGCTCGTACGCACGAATTTCCTGGACGCTCGCGCTGCAGGGCACGATCGCGCTGAACACCTGCTGTTCGCGAATGCGACGCGCGATCAACTGTGTGTACTGGCCGCCAAAATCCAATACCACCACTCCGCCTAGCTCCGATTTTGGTTTTGTGTTTTCTTTCTGCAACTTGACCCCTGTCTGGGAACCGGTCAGGATTTCAGCCATCGGCGTTTTTCCCTTCCACGCGACATTCGACGCAACCACCTATGCAACGACCAGATTCAACAATTTGTTCGGCACATAGACCACTTTGACGATTCGCTTTCCATCGAGGTGCTGCGAGATTACGTGCTCCGCCAGTGCCAGTTTCACGAGCTCCTCCTGTCCCGTGCCGGCCGCAACTTTCAGTTTTCCGCGCAGCTTTCCATTTACCTGCACGGGAACTTCGACTTCGTCGTCCTTGGCAAGGTCAGCGTTCGCCGAAGGCCATGCCGCGGTCCACAGTCCATTTGAGTGCCCCAACATCTCCCACATTTCTTCGGCAATGTGGGGAGTCATCGGCGCGAGCATCAGTGTCAGGAGTTCCAACACTTCTTTTTGCACTCCAGGGCGCACTCCTTCTTCGAGCGGCTCCTGACCATAAACTTCGTTGGTCAATTCCATGATCAGCGCGATTGCTGAGTTGAAATGCCAGCGCGTTTCAAAATCCGACGTGACTCTTTGCAGAGTTTGATGCGCTTTGCGAAGCAGCCGTTTTTCTTTTTCCGTCGCGCCTGATGCGCCGACTTCGATGGCTCCTGCATTGCCGAGCGAACTTGCATGCCGCTCGATCAAGCGATACGCACGGTTCAGAAAGCGCCACGCTCCGTCAATGCTTTCTTCGCTCCACTCCAAATCTTTTTCTGGTGGCGCCGCAAACAACGTGTAAAGACGTCCTGTATCGGCCCCGTATTTATCAGCCATTTCATGCGCGCCGACCACATTGCCTTTCGACTTCGACATTGCCGTGCCGCCCTTCAGCACCATTCCCTGCGTAAAAAGTCTCGCCGCCGGCTCGCTGTGCTGAATCAATCCGAGGTCGCGCATTACCTTGCACCAGAAGCGCGAGTACAGCAGGTGCAGAATGGCGTGCGTAATTCCGCCGATGTACTGATCGATCGGAAACCAATATTTAACTTTTGCCGAATCGTATGGAGCATTCGCGTTGTGGGGATCGCAATAGCGATAAAAATACCACGACGAATCAACAAAGGTGTCCATCGTGTCGGTCTCGCGGCGCGCAGGACCACCACATTTCGGGCATGTGGTATTCACAAATCCCGGCGTTGTCGCGAGCGGCGAAGCGCCCTCACCCGTCAAATTTGGATTCGGAGGAAGCATGACCGGCAAATCCTTGTCCGGCACGGGAACCATGCCGTCCGTCTCGCAATAAATGATGGGAATGGGCGTGCCCCAATATCTTTGGCGAGAGACGCCCCAATCCTTAAGTCGAAAAATGGTTTCTTTTTTTCCGAATCCCTTGGATTCGGCGAACGCGGCCATTTTTTCCTTTGCAATTTCAGTTCCCAGGCCGCTGAATTCTCCTGAGTTTCTGCTTACGCCGTAGTCGGTGAACGGTTCGGTGGGTGGTTGCGTTGACTGCGTTGATACCGAAGTCCCACCCTCTAAACCCGAGTGTGGGGCACCCTTCGCAAGCTCTGGGGTCACTACCGTACGGATCGGAAGATTGTATTTTTTGCAAAACTCAAAATCGCGTTCGTCGTGTGCGGGCACGGCCATCACCGCACCAGTTCCGTATTCGAGCAGGACGAAATTCCCTACCCAGATCGGCAGGTTCTCTTCGCTAAAAGGATTTACGACGAATCTACCGGTGAAGAAGCCTTCTTTTTCCGCTGTTTCCACGTCTTCCGCTTTTACGGACATCGACTTGAGCCGCGCCAATTTCTTCTCGGCTTCGGCTTGCACGGGCGAACCATCGAGCAATTTCGGCAGCATTGGATGGTTTGGAGCGAGAATCAGCGCCGTCGCTCCGTAAATGGTATCGATGCGCGTGGTAAAGACCTCTATGGATTTCGCGCCAGAGATTTCCGCGACAGCAAACTTCACGCGCGCGCCTTCGCTTTTCCCAATCCAATTCCGTTGCATTGTGATGACGCGGTCGGGCCAACCGCCTTCGAGCAACTTCAAATCGTCCAGCAGTTGCTCTGCATAGGCAGTAGTGCGAAGAAACCATTGTTCGATTTCGCGCGTTTCGACGAGAGTGTCTTCGTGACGCCAGCAATAGCCGTTAACGACCTGCTCGTTGGCGAGAACGGTGCAACATTTCGGACACCAGTTCACGCGGCTCTTTTTGCGATAGGCCAGGCCTTTCTCCAGCATGCGCAGAAAAAACCACTGGTTCCACTTGTAATATTCCGGCTCGCAGGTAGAAATTTCGCGGCGCCAGTCGTAGCTGAAGCCAAAACGGCGCAGCGTTTTCTGAAATTCCTCGATATTTTTGTTTGTCCAAACGCGAGGATGCGTCTTGTTTTTGATTGCGGCGTTTTCCGCAGGCAGGCCGAAGGCATCCCAGCCCATGGGATGCATCACATTAAACCCGCGCATTCGCTTTACACGAGCGACGACATCGCCAATCGTGTAATTGCGCATGTGGCCCATGTGTAGCGTACCGCTGGGATAGGGCAACATTTCCAAAACGTAGTATTTGGGTTTCGAGGCATCCACGTCACTTTCAAATACGCGGGCCTGTTCCCACCGCTTTTGCCATTTGGCTTCGATCTTTTGCGGTTCGTACCCTGCTTGTGGAATCTGCTCCGCCACGCGTTAACCCTTTTTCTTTTTTTGCAAGGCTTTTTTCGCAGCATCCTTTACTGCTTTGGCTGTCTTTTTACGGTGCGCGGTGAGCTTCTTCTTCAGCGCCGCGGTAAGCATGGAAAATCCTTTTTCGGCGGAAGGGCCTTCTTCGCCTGACAATTCCCACAATTTGGCTACGTTTCGCCGATCATCGCCGGGTTCTTCAATGGGAGTTTCCAATAGAAACGGTCGGCCTGGCATCCCTGTTGTGATGCTCGCCCCCAGTTTGGGATGCTGCAAGATTCGCGCAAACGCCGCTGCCTTGATTTTTCCGTGACCGATATGCTCGTGGCGATCCACTTTCCCGCCCAGAGCAATCTTTGAATCGTTCAAGTGCCAGACGTAAACATTTTCCAACCCAATGGTTTGTTCAATCTGCGAAATCGTCGCTTCGAGGCCGCTTTCCGTGCTGATGTCGTAACCCGCTGCAAACAAGTGCGCGGTATCGAGACAAGCGCCGACGCCAAGCGCGGAAAGCCCGCGGACGATAGCCGCGACCTCTTCGAGGCGCGAACCCACGGCGGTGCCCATTCCCGCGGTGTTCTCGATTAAGATGCGCAGCTTGCCCAACTGGACGCGCCGAACGGCCTGCTTGACGCTCTCAATGATGGTGGCGACCGCTACCTCGATCTTGGCTTCTCCTCGTGCGCCCGGATGCACCACCAGAAAATCTGCCCCGAGGGCGATCCCCCTCACCAAATCGTCATGAAATGCTTGAATCGAACGCGTACGCAGCATCGGCTGCATTCCAGCGAGATTAATGAGGTAGTTGGCGTGAATCACCAGTGGTCCAAGACTCAGTTCTTCGCGACGCGCACGAAAGGCCGCAGCGTCACTATCTGGAATGCGCGACGGGCCGCTCGACCACATCCTCGGACTTGCAGAAAAGATCTGGAGCGCGTTGCATCCGAGCCTGCGCGCAGACTCCAGCGCGTTCAAATAACTGCCGCTGATGGAGGTGTGAATACCGATCCGCAAACTGCCGTCCACCCACGCAGGCGGCACGGGTTCGGCAGGAGGCTCAGGACGATACTCGTCGTCAGGATCAAACCGCTCGTCGCCGCGCACCCCAAGCGGGTCAAGCCTCAACTCGTCTACGTCAGGGGCGTTGTTTGTCAGGATAGTCTTCGGCTCAGGCATTCGTCAGTTGCTACTCTCTTAGCTCGGTAAACTTCCTATTTTATCCGACCTTGGCACATTCTCAAAACGAACTGTGGAGCGAGTTAGCGCGGCAAATAAGAGGAAGTTTAGGCGAGCAGTACGGACACAAGGGCAGCAACTGGGAGGAAAAACGAGCAAAGATTACTGGCCAGGTTGTGTTCGGAGCTGGGGAGCGGTTCGTCTGTCAGCGCCCGAACATCGAATAGGCAACGCGGTGCGCTTCCTCGTTCGCCCGCTCGGTTTCGGTTCTGACTTGCTGACGAGAAGCGGCGAGGTGTGCGCGTTCGGTGGTTTGATTCGCGATGCGCTCAAGGGCCTCCGCGATCCGTACCATGTGTACTGCTAGTTCATCAGTTGCTGCTGACCGCTTCACGGAGACACGACGTTCGCGGCTGAGGGCCAGCAAAAGTGTGGCTATGCCCAGCAATAGCGCTCCGGCGACCAATAGTTGGAAGGCAGAAAAATTTGATAACGGAAGTTGTGGAATTGCCAGCGCAGTACTTACCAGCATCATCTCCTCCTTTTTTGCTGGGCTTTTAATTACGCTGGGCTTGGTGGGGGGGGCCGTCGTACAGGTTCTACTGATTATATGCGCGCTGAAATGGTCTGGTTGCAATGCATTTTATTCCTCGTACACGCTCTCCTGTATGTCGGAGTTCTAGCGGGTGGGGCGCCTCACTCATTTTGACGAGAGAGCGACGAGGAATGCGAGAACTGCGGCGCATCCGAGCGCAGTGCGGATAGAGTGGAGGCGGTTCCACTTCACAATTAAGGCGCGTGTTTGCGGGCCTGCATCGGCTGGAGCCGTTTCCGCTAGCACCCGATTGGTCGGCATGATGCCGAAGATGGTCCAGGGCCAATTCGCGAGGAGCAATATGGCGCCGACGACAAACGCTAGCCTGCCCGTTGTCCACCAGGCTACAATTCCGAGGCCGAACCCGATGATTGCAAGCGGAGCCTGCATGGCAAATCCGCGTTTGTAGGCCGGTTTCCATTGAGCGAGGAGCGCGCGATCATCGAGGGCAAGACGCGCAGGCTGTTCGGCGACGCTGATGTATAACGCAGCGCCCGTGAACAGCGCCGCAACAATGAGAGCAACATGCCCTGCGAGCATAGCCGAGTCCGCCTCGCGAGAATTCCGGTGTTTGCCTTTTGAAGATTAACACCTCGAGCTAAAACGTCTCCAGAGGATCGGCTTGAATCGAAAGATTCCAAGTGTTCCGAAACTCCGGCACACGTGGCGGCAATTCTTTTTGCTGGCGGCTTTGGCTCGCCACGCGCTAGAATGGTCGCGTTCCATTGTGACTCCTTGTCGTTCGGCCTCTAAACTTCGCGGTACAGGCGAACTGACGCAAAGGCACGAACATGAAGATGTCCGTCATCCAAGCCGTCTCGTTCGTCTAACCCGCGCCCGTCGCGGCTGAGACCCTTCCCTTTTCCTCTAACACAATTTTTCGCTAACGACGCCGGCCGCTGGTTGATACGGTGCGCTCGCGTGGAATGCGTAGGTCTTTATGGAAGTAACGGAAACGCAAAATACTAGCGCGGCACCGCAACCTTCATTGTGGAAGTCGATCCGCGAGGCGGTTCGGGGATCACACCAGGACTTCACCACGGGGAGCCTGAACCGGGCGATTCTGCTGCTGGCGATCCCGATGGTGCTGGAGATGGTGCTCGAATCGCTGTTCGCGGTGGTTGATGTGTTCTGGGTCGGAAGGCTGGGCGCGGATGCTGTGGCTACTGTCGGACTAACAGAGTCGTTGTTGAGTCTCGTGTTTGCTGTCGGATTGGGTTTAAGTCTTTCGACGACTGCGATGGTTGCGCGGCGTATCGGAGAAAAAGACCCGAACGGCGCGGCGGTTGCGGGCGTACAAGCGATCGTGATCGGGCTAGCGGTCTCGCTGGCGATCGGCTTGCCATGCTTCTTTTTTGCCCCTCGCTTGCTACAACTCATGGGTGCATCACCGCAGGTTGTTGCGGTTGGTTCCAGCTACGCGCGGATTGCGTTGGGCGGAAGTGGCGCCATCCTGATGCTGTTTCTGAATAACGCGATTTTTCGCGGCGCCGGAGATGCGGCCATCGCGATGCGGCTGCTGTGGGTGTCCAACATCATCAATCTGGTGCTCGACCCGTGCTTGATTTTCGGTTTGGGGCCCTTCCCGAAGCTGGGTGTGACTGGAGCGGCGCTTGCTACTTTTACGGGACGCAGCATCGGCGTCGGATACCAATTCTACCGCCTGCTTCGCGGTTCGGAACGTATTCGCATTTTGCGGCAGCACATTCGCATTAATCTGTCTGTGCTGCTGCGGTTGGTGCGCGTTTCGCTTACGGGAATTCTGCAATTCGCGATCGCACACACGAGCTGGATCGGGTTGGTGCGCATCGTGAGTATCTTCGGCTCGGCAGCGCTTGCGGGATACACGATTGCGATACGGATCGTAATTTTCATTATTTTGCCGTCGTGGGGGCTGAGCAACGCCGCTGCCACGCTGGTGGGGCAGAATCTGGGCGCAAAACAACCACAACGTGCGGAGACTTCCGTATGGCGCACGGGCTTTTACAACATGATTTTCCTCGGGGCAATCGGCGTGATCTTTGTAGTGTTTGCGGAGCCCATCGTTCGCTTGTTCACGCACGATCCGCAGGTGGTTCCGCTGGCGGCAAGTTGTCTGCGCATCATCAGCTACGGAAATATCGGATACGCGTACGGCATGGTGATGCTGCAGGCGTTCAACGGAGCAGGTGATACGATCACGCCGACGATCGTCAACTTTTTTGGATTCTGGCTTTTGGAAATTCCCCTGGCCTGGTTTCTGGCTATCCCGATGCGCATGCAGGCCAAAGGCGCGTATTTTTCAATCGTGGTTGCGGAAGCCGCGATCGCCGCGGTGAGTATTGTTCTGTTCAAGCGAGGCTACTGGAAAAACCAGCAAATCTGAACCGCACATTTGGCGGAATTTTTTCACGCAAGAAATTAGCTGAGCGCATTTTCACTTCTTGACTTGTTCCAGCGCTGTTGCGTATCGTCGCTGCCACTTTGCCGCCACCTTCGTCAACGGCGCGAAGCTGCTCGAGTAAATTCCTGGGAGATCGCATGTGCGTTTTGAGTGTTCCGTTTCTGGCCGCTTTGGCCGTTCTAGCCTCCGCCACTTTGGCACAGGAGCCACAGCCACCGGTTCGCATTGTGCCGAAGACTCCGAGCGCTCAGCAATCCGGAGCGCAAACGCCGCCCGCGAATCCACTATCCACACATACGCTTGACGCCGAGGACCTCGGAGCGTTCTTTGACGGCATCATTCCGCTGCAACTCGAGCGCTCCGATATTGCCGGAGCGTCGGTGCTGGTGATGCAAGACGGCAAAGTGCTGCTGCAAAAGGGCTATGGCTTCGCTGACGCCAAAGAGAAAAAGCCTGTCGATCCGGCCGGTACGATCTTTCGCCTCGCATCCATCTCAAAGCTTTTTACCTGGGTGTCTGTGATGCAGCTTGCAGAGCAGGGTAAGCTCGATCTCGATCGAGACGTGAACACATATCTGGACTTTCAGATTCGGCCGGCGTTTGGAGCGCCGATCACCCTGCGCAATTTGATGACACACACCGGCGGCTTCGAAGAAGAAGCGCGCGAAATTATCATCATCAATCCGAAGAAAATCCCCACGTTGCGCCAATTTCTGATTGAGAATCAGCCACGGCGCCTCTTTCCACCAGGAATCGTGCCCGGCTACTCGAACTATGGCGTTGGCCTGGCAAGTTACATCGTCGAGCGTGCGAGTGGAGAACCGTTTGAACAGTATGTTGCGGAGCACATTTTCGCGCCTCTCGGAATGACGCATTCCACTTTTTATCAGCCATTGCCGAAGGACCTTGGCTCGCTGCCCTCGGAAGGTTATCGGGGAAACACGGAGAAGCCCGCGGTCGGATTCGAAATCTTTAATCCGGCTGGAGCAGGCGGAATTTCGTCGACGGCATCGGACATGGGGCGCTTCGGCCAGGCGCTGCTGAATGCCGGCGAACTCGATGGCAGACGAATTCTCAAGCCAGAAACGCTTGAAGCAATGTTCACTCCGCAATTTCGCGCGAGTGAACAAATGCCCGCGCTGTGCATGGGTTTTTACGAAACGTGGCGCAACGATCTACGCTGGATTGGTCACGAAGGCGATTTGATCGCGTTTCACAGTTTGTTTTTCCTGGAGCGCTCCCAGAAGCTCATTCTATTTGTTTCTTTCAACTCCGCTGGGGCTGGCGGCAAAGTCCGTCCGGAACTCGTTCAAATGTTCTCCGATCGCTATTTCCGGTCTGACCAGAAGCAGACTTTCATTACCGTGCCGCTCAACGAACTCAAAACACTGGAAGGCAGCTATCAGTCGACGCGCCGTGCCGATAGCACGAAAATCAGAATTGGGAACCTGCTATCGCAGCGGACGGCGACCGTGGACAAGGACGGCGCAGTGCAGTTGGAGGATGTCAAGGATTTGCGCGGACACACCATCAAGTGGAAGCCGATTGGAAAAGATTTGATGCAACAAGTAGATGGGCAACGGAGGCTGTTTGCGATTCGCGATGCGCGTGGAACGGTCATTCGCCTGGCGTACGACTTTCCCGGCGTGCAAGCGGAGCGCGTTCGCTGGTTTGAAAGCGCAAAAGTCGTTTTGTTCGGAGTTGGGCTCAGCCTGCTGATACTTTTGGCGGTTGTGCTGGCCGCACTGAATCGCACCATCCGGCGGCTCGTCCTTCGTGGTCGGCCCAAACCCGCTCCTCAACCGGGCACGCGATGGCTGCCTCGCATTTCGCAATTCGCGGCGTGGATCTGGGTGTTGCTAATCTCCACGATTTTTATTTTGTTCACCGTGCTCGGCGATGACTCTCCGCCTCCTACTCGAGCGTGGGACAAATACCTCTACTTGGTGAATGCCGTTACAGCCATTGCGATTTTCTTCAGCGCGCTGGCGATCTTCTCGGGCCTCTTCCTATTGCCGCGAACGGATCTTCGCAAAATTACGAAGGTGAAATTTTCTCTGGTCGCGCTGGCGTGCTTGTTCCTGAGCTGGTTCGCGATTCACTGGAACATCATTGGGCCGGCCACGCGGTTGTAGAGTGGCGCTGACTGCTTGGTTTGCCGCGGCCTGCTGCATTCCGCTAAACTCATCTGTTCCGCACGATCTCACGGAGAAACCATGCTTGTGGTGATGCACTCTCATGCGACCGCAGAACAGGTACGTGCCGTCTGCCAGCGCATCGAGTCGCTGGGCCTGAAGTCTCATCCCATCCCTGGTGCCGCGCGTACTGCCATTGGAATCACGGGAAATGACGGGGCGATCGATCTCGGCATTCTCGAATCGCTGCCCGGAGTTGCGGAGTGCATCCCGGTCAGCAAGCCTTACAAACTTGTCAGCCGGGACGTCAAGGAAGAGGATTCGGTTATCCGCATCCCGACGCCGTTGGGTGACGTGCTGGTTGGTGGTAAGCACCTTGCGCTAGTCGCGGGCCCTTGTGCGGTTGAATCGGAAGCGCAATGCATGGCCGTCGCAGAGCAGCTTAAGCCTACTGGCGTCCGACTTTTTCGCGGCGGCGCATACAAGCCGCGTACTTCACCGTACAGCTTTCAGGGTTTAGGAGAGGCCGGCCTGAAAATTCTGGCCAAAGTTCGCGACCAATTTGGCTTTGGGATCATCACCGAAGCCATCGACCACGAATCGCTTGATCTGGTTGAGAAATATGCCGACGTAATCCAGATCGGTGCGCGCAATATGCAGAATTTTTCGCTTCTTAAGCGCGCGGGACGTGCCAAGAGGCCAGTTCTGCTTAAGCGGGGGATGTCCGCCACGCTCGATGAATTCCTGATGGCTGCCGAATATATTTTGTCGGAAGGAAATTACAACGTGATGCTCTGCGAGCGCGGCGTACGCACGTTCTCCGATTTTTCCCGGAACACGCTGGACCTTGCGGTCGTTCCCGCGGTGAAAAAACGCAGCCACCTTCCGATATTCGTGGACCCCAGTCATGGCACAGGCAAACGGCACAAGGTGCTGCCACTTTCGCGGGCGGCCGTGGCGGTCGGAGCGGATGGACTGCTCGTCGAAGTTCATCACCAGCCGGAAAAAGCTCTCTCCGACGGCATACAGTCCATTCTCCCCGGAGAGTTCGCGGAACTTTGCATAGAAATTCGTCAGATCGCTGCTGTGGTGCATCGCGAAGTGAATTAGCTGCGAAGCGTGAACACGATTTCTGAGCGAACTAGTGATTCAACCTTGGTGACATGAACCGCGCGCCCAAATTTCGCGTTGTGTTTCTCTCCGTGCTACTTTTCGTTGCCGCAATCATTGTGATCGCGCGTGAACATCGCCCCTCATTTTTGCGGTCGGGGTTGCGCCTGTACGCCTACGTCAGCACGGCTGACAATTCTGTTTCTGTCGTGGATCTCGTTAAGCTCGCCACGGTGGCGCACGTGCCCGTCGGTGGCACAATTTCCGCGATGCGCGAGCACCCGAGCCGCGCTGAGTTGTGGGGGGTCAGTTCGAGCGGAGGTTTTGCATGGGTGCTCGATTCGCGAACTTCTCAGATCGTTGCGCGCATTCCCGTTGGCCCTCTTCCATACTCGATCGACTTTTCCGCTGACGGTAATCGCGTGTACGTTCCTGCATCCGGCAGCAACTCTCTTGTGGCTATCGATTGTGGCTCCCGCCAAGTAATTGCGCACGCCGTTACCGGCGCGCAGCCCGTCGTGGCCCGGGTTTCGGCGGACAACAGATTCGTACTTGTGCTCAACAGAAAGGATTCGACAGCAGGAATTTATGACGCCGCCACACTGCGCCTGCGGTTCACGGTTGGCGTCGTACCCGATCCCGAAGATGCGGTCATTCTGCGCGATCATTCCATTGCCTTCATTCGGAGCAGTACGCAGAAGCGCCTTTCCGTTATCGATCTTGAGAAAGGTCAGTTGCTGACGAATCTCGAGATGGCTGGAATTCCTTCGCAAATGATTTTGAAGCCGGACGGCGGCGAACTTTACGTGCTTTCGCCGGAATCACACGGGCTGCAAGCAATCAATACATGGACCCATGAGGTGGGCGATTATGTGGTGCTGGGTTCGGCACCGGCGCGCGGCGTATTGCTTGCCGACACCGGTGAACTTTATGTTTCTGACGCTGCGGCAGGCAGTGTAACGCCGGTCGACATCAGCTATCGCCGCCTTGGGCGTCCCATCGCTGCGGGTCAATTGCCGGGCGCGCTGCGGTTTGATCCCGGAGACAAGGCGCGCCTCCTGCTCGTCGTTAGCCAGGCTTCAGGAGGTCTTTCGGTGATTCGCATCGCCGCGGATCGCACGAATGACCTAAACTCGTCGCCGCCCTGTTGTCTGCTGACGATAATTCC
>Ga0137377_10002812_pt1 | contig 13129 bp, 17 predicted proteins | sample SagtaG_22_FD_104815 | JGI IMG/M metagenome (GOLD analysis project Ga0137377, IMG submission 104815) | Vadose zone soil microbial communities from Sagehorn Ranch, Mendocino, California, USA - Sage2_L_40_16 metaG | ecosystem: Environmental > Terrestrial > Soil > Vadose zone | place: USA... | reverse complement strand
TGCTGCACATCGATGGCAGCCGGCATCGCTGGTTCCAGGATGAGCGCTGGTATGACCTGATTGTCATTCTGGACGATGCCAGCAGCGAGATCTATTACGCGCAGTTAGTGGAAGAGGAATCGACGCTGACCGTGATGGCCGGGCTGAAGGAAGTAATCGAACGCAAAGGCGTGTTCTGCGCCCTGTACAGCGACCGCGGCAGCCATTTTTGGTTGACCCCCAAGGTGGGGGGACGGGTCGATCCTCACCGCTTGACGCAAGTGGGACGGGCACTACGCGAGCTGGGGGTACAGATGATTCCGGCCTATTCACCGCAGGCCCGCGGGCGCAGTGAACGTAACTTTGGCACCTGGCAAGGGCGGCTGCCGCAAGAGCTGCGGCTGCATGGGATCAGCACCCTGGAAGGGGCCAATGGCTTTCTCCGAGAACACTACATGGCCGAATTCAATCGCCGCTTTCAGGTGCGGGCCGCGCAATCAGGCAGCGCGTTTGTAGCCCGGCGCAGCCGAGATCTGGATCTCATCTTCTCGCTGCAGTTCGAGCGCACGGTGAACCGGGACCACACGGTCAGCTTTCAGAACCTCAGCTTGCAGATCGAAGCGGTGCGTTGGCGAGCCAGCCTGGCGGGCTGCACGGTAACCGTGCATCAGCATTTGGATGGATCGATCAGCCTGACGCACGGACCGCATCGGCTGGGCCGATACAGCGCACAAGGTGAGACCTGGGCTGCAGATAAAAAGCCGGCGCGACGGGCTGTGGAAAAGACGCGCGCTGGAAAAGTCCAAAAACCGACTTTCCCACCGCGCTTGGAAATCCCGCAAAAACCGCGGGATTCCCACTTTCCCACAGCCCCGACTGCTGCTGGTTCATTAACTCAAACCGGACATGTCACGTGCTAAGAAAACCGGACATTTTAACTTGCTAACAACATGTCATGTCATCGCGGTCATCGCGGTTGAAACCTGGCGTCTCACTGGCGGCCGACATTCGTCAGTCTTCCAGCAGAACGATGTTGGAATCGCCCTCGGCGACCGCAGCCAGGATAGAGCGCCCGTCGGAGGACCAGGACACGCGGCGTGCGATGAAAGTCACGCGTTCGCCGAAATCGGAATCTGACGCCATTCGCCACTCGCTGTCGAGAGCGCCCAGAGGTTGGTGGCAAACCCGTCGGTCAATGCTTGTGCCAGCCATTTCCCGTTGGGCGACAGCGTGGGATTGTAGATCTGCCAGATCGGCACCCAGGGCATGAACTGCGCGGCTACCATGCCAAGGAGTCCAAGGAAGACGGGGCTGAAACTACGGAGTTCTACATTCGCTGGGTTTCCTCGCGCACGCTGCGCGAGGCATCGGCTCGCAGGCTGGCCCTGCTCAGACAAGTTCCCCCGAACGCAGTGAAGACAAGTCCGCCCAAGGTTCTCGAGGAATTCGAAGTCGCCATCGCCGGACCCGACATGTCAGGATTCGACGGCGTGCGGGAACCAGCTCTGAGGTCTAAGTGCTACCTGTGGGCTAGTTCCCGGTGCAAGATTGCGCCGTGGCGTGTCGAATTCGCGCGGTCGGGCAATGGCAAGGTGCTGGGCGTCCTGTTCCGCTTTCCTCGGAAGGCAGCTGACGAGAACCGCTCATTTTCCACCCACGACACAAAGGTGTGGTTCATCGAATACGGCGGCGGCGTTGAGATTCGCGTGGCCTTCAGCCTGAAGGCGATGGTCGACAGCAACGGCCTTGGACCTGTAACGCCTTCGTGCAGAGGGCCAGGCTGAGATTTAGCACGAGGAAGACAGGAACTGCTTTTGAGATGACCCTCATGGAAGAAGCATACCCGAACGAAATACTCCAACATAACTGACGAAAGGCGATTACGCTCATCAAGAATTACCGCATCCTGTACTTGCCCGACAAGGATCAAATCTACGCGTGCTGCCCGGGCGATATGATCCCGAACGCGGCATGGCAGCCGAGCCACGTTACCTGGACGGTTTTTTATCCGTTTGTCTTTGCGCATATGCTCCAGTGCAAAAGACACTTATCAAGAGCAACGTCATAATTGCCCAGAATTGCGTTTTTCTTGTCATCTTCGCTCCAGAAGGATCCGTATTCCTCGATAAAAATTCTCCTTGTTATAAGCGTCGCGTAAGAGGATTGCGCCAGAGATTGTTGAGGCACTTCACTCCATGATAAGCATGAAGAGAAATCGACCCTGGCACAGGTCGCTCTCAAGAAAGGCAACCGCGAATTCAAAGCAGTGTGAGTCGCTGGGAAACAGCTTCAGCGCAACGGTTCGTCAAAGCTGTGACTCCCCTGCCGGTTATTTCAAGTGCTTGTTGACCGCCTTGGTCATCTGAAACATGTCCAATTTCTTACTGCCAAAGATCGGAAGCAACTTATCGTCCGCCAGAATTTCTCGTTTATTCTTTGGATTCTGAAGTTTGTGCTTCTTAATGTGCGCCCAAATTTTCTTTGTGACTGCAGTTCGAGGCAGTGGTTCCGTGCCGACGATTTTGGCCAGGTGCTCTGAGGGGCGCATTGGTTTCATAAAAGCGCTGTTCTTTGCTTTAGGCGTTGTCTTTGCCATTTTCGCTCTCCATCCTTTGTCGCAAGCGTGCCTAACTCCGCAATCATAGGAATTGTAACGGATCAGGCTGGTAGATGTGCGTAAGGCAACGATTTTCGCTCAATCTCCGAGTTGCCGACCATACAATGAGGCGGGAAACCCGGCGCCGCCGAATCAATCCTTAAAACACCTCTTTTTACTCAACAGTTCATTTCGTTGTCCAAGGCGGCACGACCCCAGTCATGCGTGCGTACGCAATCAGCTGCCCCATATGTTCGTTAGCATGAACAATGATGCGGAGATACACGCCATCAACCGTCGCCTCTCGGTCCGCAATTCGGACCTTAAGCTCAAGGTCTTTCGGGTTCTCAGCTAAATGAGCTTCTTTGACGGCGTCCAACGAGCGTTTCAGCCAGTTGATCACGTCCGCCTTGGACGTAACCGTTTTTTCCATGTCCTGTTTGAGGTCAGCAGGCATCTTGGATCCTGTAACACTCAGCAGATAGAAGTTCGCCATTGTGAGATGCATGTACACTTCGCTGGTGGAGCGCACTCCCACCGCAGGTCGCCAAGCGAATTTGTCGGACGGTGTGGCTTCGGCCAGCGCGATCAACTGCCGGGAAACGTGTCTCCATTCTCCGTCGTACCCCTGCCAGATTCCCTCAGGCGGGGCCTGAGCGAACAACATGGGCGAGCTCAAACAGACCAAAAACAATGCCTTTGCCAAGCTTGTGTTCACGGTGCGACTCCTTTTGTGTGGTTGATTCCCGGACGAAACATCCGTTCTAAAAGAAAAGTGCCGGAGGAAGTCTGAGAATTGCGCTAGTGAGGGGTGAAGAAGGCGAATGGAAGAAGCACCAAGAATGCTGTGACATCTCACAAGACCTTTCCATCCGTCAACTTGCAATAAAAACCGCCTTACGTTGGGGGAAAAGCACACGGATCATAATTACTTGTACGTTGAGGGAGATTACCGATTGGCGGAACCGCCTTCCGCGATCTGCAGATCGAGGCTGACACGCTCGCCATTAATCAGGACTGTGCCGGCGTCGATTAATTGCTGGCCCGTGCAATCGTAACGCTCGTAGCAGCGTAGAGCGGTAAACGGAAAGAAGAATTCGACAGCTTCGGAGACACCGCCCGCCGGACCCTTGCCGGTCGGGTGGAGGGTAGTACTGAAGCCAATCCCATCAAATTTGGATTCCTCTTTGAAATAGCCCAGGACGGGACGAATCAGTTGAGCTATGTGGCCGTCGAATGCCAAAGCAGCCAGTTTGTAGCGAGACCCGCCTGCCCATTCGGGAAGCGCTGTGTTCAGTGAGAGCTCCAGATAGATTCCTTGCCGAAATGCGACGAAGGTCGGTGCGGCGAAGGAGACAAAATGCGCCTGTGGATCTAGTTCCCTCGACATGCTGGCGAGGACCTCTTTGTCGACGCCCCGTAGGGCACTCAGTGCTTCGGGTGAAGTATCGCGAGGCAGTGGCGCGACGGGCGGCGTTTCTTTCGCTTTAGGCGGTTTCGGGGAAGAGGGCACTGATGCGCTCGGCTGGCTTTCGCCCTCGCTGCTTAAAGCAATCTCCACGCCCGCTTGCGCCGATGATGCCGCAACCTCCGGGTATGGGTCCGCGGGCTTCTGACTCGATGCTAATTGCGGGTCTTTACCGCTGATCCAGATCATAATCGGTGTGGCGTTCAGCAGCGTCTGACCTTCTAGTAGCGCGGCCTGTTGCGCGGTTTCGTCCTTCGCGGAAAGCAGCTTGAGCGCGGCGTTCTGCGGCAGGAACACGACAAGATTTTCCGGGTGCTCCATGGAAACGCCCATGACCCGGCCCAGGATGTGATGCGAAATTTCCAGCGCGTACCCCTGTACGCTTTTGTTGTTCTGAAAGCGTGGTACCGCCACTTTCAAGACCGGCATCGCGACATTGAGAAAGGTCTCGCGCGCCCGTTGGTCGCCACTGAATTTCTCTGCCGGGTAGGCAGCGTAATAGTTTCCGGTAATGGCCAGCACCGTTTTCCCATTAAAGGAATCAAAACGAACGGAACGCTGATCCCCGCGTTTTTGCTGTTGCTCATCAATGTCGAGCTTCCGGCTCAGGTAAAAAGGATACGGATAGTCACCCGCCACAATGTCCTTCCCCACGATTTTGAGATCGTCAATGTACTTTTGCTGGAGGTCGCGCAACGCTGGGTCTTTTATCTCGACGGGCGCGACGACCTGGCCCACGCCAGGAAATGAAATAAGCAATAACGGGAGAAAAAATGGAATTCTGTTTCTTCGCATACGCCACTCTGGCAATTTACGCTTGCCGCTGAACAGAAATGTGGGGGGCTAAGGCCGCGGCCACAAATCCCCGGTTTTTCTCCAGTTCGTTATTTGCTCAGCGTGAAATCCGCCTTGCCCTCGCCGGACACAGCCACGGGCTTGGACTGCTTCTTGGCGCCCTCGTGCCACGCGGCCACGGTATAGCTTCCGTCAGGAACATTTTCAATCTTGTAACTTCCGGATTGGTCAGTGACGGCAAAGTATGGTGTGGGGGCTACTACGATGTAAGCCGACATCTCGGGATGGACATTGCACAGCAACGGCACGGCGCCGGGATTGTCGAACTTGAAAGCCTTCTTCTCACCCTGCGGCCAGGTACCGAGGTTGTGCCCCAGCTTCTTGTTGCCGCCGACCGAGATCCAGAAAGCGTTGTGCGCGACCGTGTCACTGTTCAGGAATTCGACCGTTGTGCCTTGTTGAACGGCAACCAGATTGGGCTGAAACTTCAAGCCTTTCTGATCGATGACCGGCTTCTCGGTCGGAGCCGGGAAGGTCTTGCCTGCGATGGCCTCGACGTAAACCACCGAGTCACCGTTGACGCCCGAAACTTTTCCACTGATAGTTCCTGCGCTGGCCGCCGCACTTAGTGCCCCTAGCAGTACTGCGACAACCATAAGACTGCGTTTCATGATCTCTCCTTAAACTCGAGGTGTTGAGGAGGTAGGGCCTCCCCGTTTTTAGTAGACAAACTCCAAATCGGCAATGGCTGAGTTGGTGCGGAATGGTTTGGCGATTTGGGTCCCGGTGGTGTCGAAAACTGTCTGTTGTGGCCGGATCTGATATTCGAATGCGGCCTTGATGTTAGCGTGGATGAGAAATTGGATACCTGGAGTGATGCGGTTGCGAGTCGCGTACAGCGGCGACAGTCCGGTTCCGAAGGCGTTGATCCGGTCAGCACTCGATTTGACCACGTCGTAGCGCATAATTCCCATCATCCATGGGAGTAGCATGTAGTCAGCCTGCAGGAACCCCCCGCTGAAGGTCGCGGGCGCCCCGCTGAGGAAGCCGTTGGGGCCTTCACCGGCGCTGGTGAAAGGCAGGAGATTCTTGTCGTGACCGTACAGGTATAGCCCGTAAAGATTGAATGCGTGGTAGTTAAAGCTGAAATCACCTCCCAATCTGTAAAAGGGTTCACGCGCAGTCAAAACCACGGGCGTTGCCCCATCGCTTGCGAATCCGTTGAAGCGCTGAACTGACCGTCCGTAGAAATAGAACGTGCCCAGGTTCAGATAGGTGTGATCGCGTGGGCCGGTTGCACCGGCGGCCTGAACTTCGTTCCGGCTGACCGGATCGCGCTCCAGGTTGAATCGGTATGAGAATCGTCCGTAGAGGTCCTTGAAGTTCGAGTCCGAAACGAAACCCACCACTGGCTGAACCGTGTCGCCCGCCGAGGGCGTTCCGCCGGTGTTCTGGTTGACGATCGCCAGGGAATAGTGATAACCGCGATAGGAGTGACCGCCGCTGAACTCAACCCCCTGGGCTGCGCTTGATAAGGCGAACGCGTTATTCACGTTCTGCTGCGGGACCAGAGAATTCATGGCGCCGACATTGGCCTCATCAAAGATATCCCATCCGCTTAAGTTGTGACTGCGCGCCGGGCTGAATGGAAGGTCAAGCTCAAACTGCCCGATACGCACGCTAAGCGAGTCGGTGGGAAACTTGAAGAGTCGGCCCAGGTTCACAAATTTCAAATAGCCATCGCCCAAGCCCCCATTGGCACCGGATCCACCAACACTGAGGTCGTCGTCCACCCAGAAGGCGATGCCGCTACCGAAGTTCCCTGCCATGAAGATGCTGAACAGCCCCGGCTGGAAGTCGGTGCGCGGGATGAACGTCCCCGGGTTGGCAAGTCCGGCGGCATTAATGTCGTTCCGGTTCTTGCTCACCACCTGGAAGAAAGTGTTGAAGCGAATACCGATTGGGGGAAGGCCGGGGATCGTGCCCGGAAAGATCGTGTGCGGCCATATATCTTTCTGGGCCGGCGCCCCCAGCATGATCGGAGGAACCTTCAGGAAAGTCTCGTCGTCTTTGGGAAACTTGAATCCGGCGTCCTTGAAGGCCTTGCCGAAATCGTTGAGCTTGGGAAAATCAACGTGGCAGGTACTGCAGGAAGTGCCGTACTGGCGTGAGAATGCAGGAATTGCGTAGCTGCTGCTGCTGGCAAGGAGAATCAGCATCACCAGTGAGAAGCAGATTGCTGTGGGGTAATGACGAATGGGCATCTCGCGCTCCTAAGTTTCCCACTTTGTACTGCTTACCTTAAGTGAGTTTCATAAACACTCTCATTTCAAGATGCCACCGCCTACTTACGCGGTGGGTACAGCGACAGGTACAAATACGCATCGGCCGCCTCATCCGGCGTCAGGTACGTAAAGACGGGCATGTGACCACGGACGCCTGCTGCGGGCGACCCTTCCAGCGCCGACGCACCGACCGTGACCTTGGTGACGAATTCGTTGAGGCCCAGCCGCGAGGTGAGACTGCTGAGCGGCGGGATTTGCCCCTCCAAGAGCTCCCGGGGGCTGGGGTTATGTCCGACCGATGCATGGCTGATATGGCAAGTGGACTTCACGATATGCTCGCCGACGCGCAGTGGCGGCTCGACCACCGGAACTTGCTGCTTCTCCGCGCCGGGGATGCCCGCAAGCTGCTGCAGGTATGCGAACAGCGAGCGGACTTCCACATCGGTGAGGTCGGGGTTAGGGGAAGGCATGTCCGTCCCGCCCTTGTGCAGCCGGGCGAGCAGCGTGCCCCTGGCCTGTTTGGCGAGGGCCGCGGCATCCTTCGAAGACACGTCCATCCCGACCTTCTTCATGCGATCCATGTACATCCTTGCTGATGTGGCCCGCACGGGGTCGATGACAGAGTTTATCTCGGGCGGGGCACCGGCGCCAGACGCGCCGTGGCAGGCTTGGCACTTCAGGCGGTACAGGTCGGAACCGTACAGTCGAGAGGTTTGCCCGGTGAACTTGTTGGAAAGCTGCAACGCAGGGTGCGGGGGCTGCCCTTCGCCGGGCATCGAGGCCGCGGGGCCGTAAACGCCGGACGACTTGCCCATGCTGGTTGCGCCAAACGCCCGGTGGCGATGCTCCAGCCAGCTTTCTCCCTCCACTGGAGTCACAACTTGCGCATACCCGGATACCGACAGCTCCAAGAGGAAAAGGACTCCGAGTGCGTACGACCCTATACTCGACTTTTTATTCGTGGTGCGCAGCATTGTCGTGCTCCTACCTCGTTGTATCTCGCTGCCTCTTTAGTAGAGGTACGCCGCCCGCTCTACGTGGTGGGCGCCGGCCTCGACCCGGTTTGTCTCTCGGCCTTGTGTTTCCTGAGGTCCAGACGACTTCCGCGACTAGGCCGTAGCCGGTGAGAACTTCCGCCCAAGACTCCTTCCCTGCAACATAGTCGAAGACTGGGCCTGCTGGGGCTCCGATGCGGATTTAAAAAGTGCCGCTAACCGCAATTTGCCTGGACTCGTGATGGTAGTGACAATCTTTGTTGGCATCCCAAAATGCTCTATCGGAGTATCTACGGTGTGCCATTCGAACATAGACTTCTACTGAGCAATTAAGGTCACTTGTGTAATTCTGTCTTCGGTGCTCTCTTTGGCTTTTCTGCGATGATTTTGCAACAGAGGCGCGATCAGCGTTTACTTTCATACGGCACATCCTGCCTTCGACAGCGTCCTGGTTCTGAAGAAGTGCGACCATCTTTGAAAAATGTGCCGACTTCGAGCCGTCGTCCATTGGCAGCGAAGTCGTCTTCTGTGGGGTCATGAAGCTATTGACCTACCTTCTCTAACTCTTCCGACGGAGCTTGCTCCAAGCCCCTCTCTCCGCCGTACAGTATCTCGGACACCGCCTTCTGGTCTTTCCGGATTCGTGTGACAAGAGAGCGCCCGTTATCGCCGAGCGCTGCGACCCTCGTTGCCGCTGCGAAAGCATGTTCGTACAGTGCGTGCGCCACAGCGTAGTTGTGGCTCTCACAATGGAGGGTGGCGAGGGAGTACAAATTTCCCGCAAACGCTAACCATTGTTGCTGACGAAGTCGGTCTAGCCCGTTCGAGGTACTGCTCGACTGCTTAGCCTCGCGAGCAGACTCGTGCTGTTCTTCGATACATCTGATTTGCTTGCGCAGCCAGCTGGCGAGGGCCTCTTCCAGTTCCAGCTGTGTGCCACAGCGGTAGAAATAATCGATCGTCTCACCTTTGTCGGTGAGCGGAATGAGCCGGCACGGTGAAACCTGGTTCCTAAGCTCGCTGGGAACAAGCCTCATCAGCAGACACTCGGTACATGGATGTGACCGGACGGGATCGCTGAAATTGAGACAGGTAGGCGAGTCCTCGAACACAAGCTCGCGACGCCACGAGGTGTGTGGAGAGCGTCCATAGCCTCCATCCTCCAGAAATTTCAGTTCGAATTTGAGCAGATCCAGCAGGTCATGCCCATCGTGCGCCATACGTCACCTCTCGATGTGAGGTAGCCTCGCAAAACGCCGCTTGGGCTGCAATGACTGTCGTCACGTGGTTCGGTGACCTAAATCACAAGCGTGGGCTGGACCGCTGGGATGGGAGCGTTTCTATGTGATTAGAGTCACGGTGTTCGGTGCGAGGCCGCACAGCCCTTGCTTCGTCTTCCACTTACTATTCCACCATGCGATACACATCTGCCCGCCAAGACTGCCAGGTTGCCAGCGGCGGCAATAGATGACTTACCACAGTCCGTTTGCACTCTCGGTTCCTTCAGCTGCCGGTAGCGGTTTTGCTATGAATTTTCAAGTTGCGAGCGCAGGGGCACAGTCACCGGGAGTCGCTGGTACTCAGGAACGACTTATCGCGATATTCACCACAGCCGCGATCTTCGTATACCTAGTAGGCCGATTTGCTTTTCACTCCCCGTCCGCCGTACTCGTTCTATATCTGGCTCTTCTCGTTGGCGGAGTACCACTAATCTTTGATCTCGCTCGCAAAGCCGTCCGGCTGGAGTTTGGCTCTGACCTGCTCGCCGGCTTTTCAATAGTTACTGGCGTTCTTCTTCACGAGTACTTGGTCGCCAGCATCGTCGTTCTAATGCTCTCTGGAGGCTCTGCTTTGGAGGCATACGCGACGCGTCACGCGTCAGCGTTGCTGGGTGCATTGGCAAAGCGCATGCCTAAGACTGCTCACCTCAGCAAAGACCATAAGATGACGGACCTCTCCGTCGACCAGATTGCTGCCGGCGACGCGCTTGTCGTCCTGCCCCACGAAATCTGTCCGGTGGACGGCGAGGTGATCGAGGGACACGGCGACATGGACGAGTCTTACCTGACCGGAGAGCCATTTGAGATCTCGAAGGCTCCTGGTTCGGCCGTTCTGTCCGGTGCCCTCAACGGGGAAGCCGCGCTTCGTATTCGCGCAACTCGCGTGCCGGCAGACTCTCGTTACGCGCGGATCGTGAAGGTGGGTGAAGACGCGGAGCGCAAGCGGCCACCGATGCGGCGCGTTGCCGACCGACTTGGGGCTTGGTACACGCCGCTAGCACTCGCCATCGCTGGCGCCGCGTGGTTAGCTAGCGGCACTCCGGAACGATTTCTTGCTGTGCTCGTCATCGCTACTCCGTGTCCACTGCTGATCGCGATTCCGGTGGTGATCATCGGCGGAATCTCTCTCGCCGCCAAGCGCGGCATCGTGATCAAGAATCCCGCAGCGCTGGAGCAACTGGATCGCTGCCGCACATTCATCTTTGACAAGACTGGAACGCTGACCTATGGCCGACCGGTCCTCGCAGAGATTGTGTGCGTTGGGAAGTTCGACGAACTCACTGTACTCAGGACGGCGGCCAGCGTGGAGCAATATTCGCGTCATCCACTTGCACGAGCGATTCTTGATTCCGCAAAGACTCGAAAAGTGGCGCTGTCGGAAGTGATCAACGTGAGCGAAAGACCCGGAGAAGGATTAAGCGGAACCATAAGCGACTTGACTGTACAGATCACGGGTCGAAATAAGGTCCTCAAGCGAGATCCTGCTCTCGCGCTGTTGCTGCCTCCTGTCATCGGTGGGCTCGAGTGCCTGATCTTCATTAACCGAGAACTTGCCGGAGTCTTGCTATTTCAGGATGCTCCACGGGAGGAGAGCCGGCCATTCGTGCGACACCTTAGACATATGCACCAGGCAACTGACGTAATCCTCCTCTCCGGCGACCGGCAGATCGAAGTGGAGCACCTAGCCAGCTTGGTGGGTATTAAAGCAGTCTATTTCGGTAAGTCTCCGGAGGAAAAGGTAGCACTCGTGGCGGATGAGACGCAGCACGCAAAGACTCTGTTTGTCGGAGACGGGATCAACGACGCCCCCGCAATGCTGACGGCCACAGTCGGAGTCGCCGTCGGACAGAACAGCGATGTCACGTCCGAGGCTGCGCAAGCAATTGTACTTGATTCATCTCTGCGAAAAGTCGATGAGTTGATTCACATCGCGCGCCGTGTTCGCTCGATTGCGTTACAAAGTGCGCTGGGAGGCATGCTCATCAGCTCTTGCGGAATGTTGATCGCGGCGCTTGGTCTGCTGCCGCCGATCGACGGAGTAATCGCACAGGAGGTAATCGACCTGGCGGTCGTATTGAACGCACTGCGTGTCACAATTCCGCCCCGACAATTGAGCGACTTTTGATCGACCTTTTGATGTCGTCCACCACTCGGTATTTAACCGCTGATGTAAGTCTTACGAAACCGCCTTCTGTTGTCCGAAACTGACTCCTTTTCAACATTCAAAACCGATAGTGTTTTAAATCACAACGTGGTGTACGCCGAGTCACTGACTTCTGATCCGTTACGGCCTATTTTGGCGTTGTTTGATGATGTTGACTCGTAAATAATCCGCTCCCAGGTGGGGTCAGCTTGCGGGTCGCACCAATGCTCAAGAAGAAAAGGAGAACCATCATGTTTGCCCGCATTGTTGAATTTATTCCGAAGCTGGAACAGAAAGAAAGAAGAGTTTGTGAAGGTTGTGCGTAATGAGGTACTGCCGATCCTGAAAAAGCAAACGGGATTTCTGGAGATCCTGCCCTTGTTCCCGGAGACCAAGACCGAAAAGATGATCACCATCACTCTCTGGGCCGAGAAGCGGGATGCAGAGCGCTATGAGCGCGAAATGTATCCTAAGGTGGAAGGGATCCTCAAGCCCTATCTGACCACCCCCGTCACCTTTAAGCACTACAACGTGGAAACCTCGGTTTGCCAGCACTTCGTGGAAGCCCTGACGGCCTGAAGCATAGGCCTGAAGGACCGGCCGGGGCGGCACGGCTGCTCCGGCTTCTATTTTTGGGGCGCACTGGACTCGAGGTCCGCCGACTTCACCACCGTTTCCATGTGCCTGCGCTTCATCTCACAGCAGTCATGGCTAGTGCACGCGATTAAGATCACACCCCACTTATTTCTGCTGAATTGACTCCACATGTTTGGTGACAGCGTCCAACCTTACTTTTCCCCAGTCTTCGTCCGATTCGACCTCATGGAAGATTGGTCCCCAAATTGGCATCTCTCGATCGCCGTGGGCGAGCGGTCCAGGTTCTTTTCCTTCGATGATTTCCTTTACCCGCTGGTAAGGAAACTTTCCGCCATTTCTTTGCGAGATTAGGGTCAAGTCTGGAACTGCATGCTTTAGGGCAACTGATGCTGGTCCATGCCCTCGTCCATCAGCTCCATGACACGCGGCGCAGTAATACCGAAAAATCTTCACTCCCTCGACGGGGTTACGTGCCGGCGAGGTCGTCTTATCCTGTTTCTGACCTGCCGACAAGAGAACCGCCGGCAAAAGAACCAGGTACGGAAGCAGCATGCCGGTGCATACGCACCTCCGTGCAGTGACGGCGACGATACTACCACGACTCGGCCGGAGCGGCGCAGCTACTACGGCTTCTATTTGTGTGCCGAGCATGTTCAACAGCTAGGAGGTGCAAGTCCTCTACGCAACCTGATGGAGGTGAAGGGTTAGCAAAGCGCAAGGGTGAAATAACACTCGCCGCGAGGCGGGGCCTGAAAGAAGCGTGGAGCAAAGGCGCGAGCCGATGAACAAGAACCGGATACGAGGCCTACGGTGGCGGGCGAGCGGGCAAATGACCGCAAAGCCCATATCCATCAAGCTCACTGGTGGTAAATCCGGTGGTTGCGCGTCGAAGGCGGTTGAACTTACCTCGGGAGATCTGCGGCATGTCACAGAATCGTGACGGAGGATGAAGCGATTCATTCTGACCGTGCTGCAGAAGTCAGCAGAGGGC
>Ga0137377_10002810_pt1 | contig 13130 bp, 13 predicted proteins | sample SagtaG_22_FD_104815 | JGI IMG/M metagenome (GOLD analysis project Ga0137377, IMG submission 104815) | Vadose zone soil microbial communities from Sagehorn Ranch, Mendocino, California, USA - Sage2_L_40_16 metaG | ecosystem: Environmental > Terrestrial > Soil > Vadose zone | place: USA... | reverse complement strand
GTTCTCGAGCGCCGTGAGCGACGGCAGCAGCAGGAACGACTGGAAGACGAAGCCGACCCACCGCCCGCGCGCGCGGCTCTTCGCCGAGCGCGGCAGCGCGCTGACGCACACGTTCTCGTACACGATCTCGCCCGCGTCGGCGTCCTCGAGGAGTCCGAGGACGCAGAGGAGCGTGCTCTTGCCGGAGCCGGATTGCCCGACGACCGCGACCAGCTCGCCGCCCTTCACCACGAGGTCCACCCCGCGCAGGACCGGGATCGGCTCGCCCCCGGGGGCCCGGTACGACTTCACGAGACCGGTCGCCCGCAGCACGGCGCCGCCCTACGCGCCCCGCCGGATCGCCTCGGCCGGCGAGAGGCGGACGACACGGACGGTGGCCCACGCCGCCGCGGCGGCGCCCAGCAGGACCGAGAAAGCGAGCGCCCCGGTGAGGAGGCGCGTCGAGAAGTAGAAGAGTTGCTGGCCCGAGCGGCCCGCCCACGCGTCGATGGAGCTCCCCAGCAAGACCGCGAGCCCAACGCCCCCGGCGCCGCCACACACCGTGACCGCGAGCGCCTCGCCCAGGACCTCGCGCGCGAGGTCCAGGTCGGTCGCGCCCAGCGCGCGCTTGATCCCGAAGTCTCGGATCCGCTCGAAGACCGCCGCCGCCATCGTGTTGGCGAGCGACAGGCCGCCGATCACGAGCGCGAGCGCGCCGATCCCGACGAGCAGCGCCGCGAAGAACGCGGTCGAGGCGCGGAGCAGCCGCGACAGCTCGCTCGGAAGCTGCACGTTGACGTCCGGCACCTCGGCCATGATCCGCCGGGCGACCGCGTCGGGGTCCTCCCCCTCGCGCCAGCCCACCGCGACGCCGGTGTTGAGGTCGGCGGCCGTGAGCGCCGCCGCGCCCGACGCGAGCAGGGTCCGGAGCATCCGGTCCTTCGCGACCCACTGCTCGCGGGCGTCCTCGATCGGCACGAACACGAACCGGTCGGGCGCCGTGAGCATGCGCTCGAGGATCCCGACAACGCCGTACTCCGCGCTCTCGAGTGGAAACCGCGAGCCCACGCCGAGGCCGCGCGAGGCGGCGAACGCGGCGCCGACCACCGCCGCGCGCCGGTCGCCCGTGCGCAGGAACCGCCCGGCACGCACCGGCAGCGCGCGGTAGTAGCGGTTCGGCATCGGCACCGAGAGGTCGAGCCCCAGGATCAACTCCTGGGTCAGCGTCATGAACTGCGACGTGGAGGGGTCCAGCGGGAGCATGACCTGGGGCTGCACCCCTGCCACACCGGGGACCGAGGAAATCTTTTTGATCGTCGCGGCCGGCAGCAGGCCGCCCGCCGTGAAGCCCGCGCCCATCCCCATCCCGCGTCCGGCCACGGAGATCTGGCCCAGGACGAAGCGGTCGCCGCCCTCGATGAACCGCACGATGCGCTCGCTCATGGCGCCGAGCGCGACGACGCCGGCGACGCCGATCGCGATCCCGGCGATCGCGAACGCGTAACCGCGAAGGAGTCTCAGCACCCCTGGGGCTCCAGCCCCGCGACGTCCTCGGCTCGCACTACCCGATCCATAGACTCGCCTCGCGGCGCGCGTCGCAGAGCCTCCGCGGCCGCCGCTCGGCTCGCACTACCATTCCAAGCGCGACTCGACGGGCCGGCCCGCCCGTCGCCGCACCCAGACGTTCGCGCGCGCGATCGAGAACAGGAGCAGGAGCGACGCCCGCGTGCGCCACGACATGCGGAGGAAGGCGCCGCCCGAGAGCACGCTCAGCACCGCGTCGAGCATGCCGAAGGCGCTCCTGGGCTGGAGGAAGAGCTCGAGGAATGCGGGCTCGTAGTACTTGTGGATGAACCGGAAGAACGGACGGAGCCCGCCCCAGACGCGGCGCCGGTAGGACGCGAAGCGCCGGGCCTCGAAGCGGCCGTCGGCGAGCACGCGGTCGATCGCGCGTGCCGCCAGCTCGCCCGACTGTAGCGCGATGTGCACGCCGCCCGAGAAGATCGGGTCCACGAATGCGATCGCGTCGCCGACGACGAGGAACCGATCACCGACCACGGGACGGTTGCTGTACGAGAAATTTGCCTCGCTCTGGACCTCCGTGACCGGGCGCGCGCCCGCGAGGCCTTCGGCGACGCGCCGGCACCGCCGGATCATCTCGGCGTAGAGGGCGTCGCGCGTCCCGCGCCAGTCGCGCACCGTCCGCGCGTGCATGACGCAGCCGACGCTCGTCCGGTCGCCGGCGAGCGGGATCCACCAGAACCAGCCGTGCTCGAAGACGTAGATGCGGATGTTGCCCTCGTCCGGCGCGGGGGCCCGCCAGGCGCCGCGCCAGTGGGCGAAGAGCGCGACCTTGCCGAGGTTCGGGATTCGCTCGCGTCCCCCGAGTGTCTGGGAGAGCAGGCCCGCCCGGCCAGTCGCGTCGACGAGGAAGCGCGCGCGCACCTCGGTGCGCTGGCCGTGGCTCTCAGCCGTGACCGTCACGCCGTCGGCGTCGAAGGCAACGGCCAGCGCCGTCGCCGGCTGGCGGACGTCGACACCGAGCTTCTTAGCGTGCTCGAGCAGGAGCGCGTCGAATTCCGCGCGCGGGACCTGATACGCATAGGGCGGCCAGGGCTTGTCCCGGAGAAAGTAGAACGTATGCTCCAGCCCCGACTCCTGATCGTGGAAGGTCGCGCCGTACTTCACCTGAAACCCGCGCTCGGCGATCGCCTTGTGGGCGCCCAGGCGATCCAGGATCGGGAGCGTCGCCGGCAGCAGGGACTCGCCGACGTGGAAGCGCGGGAACGGCTCGCGCTCGACGAGGAGCACGCGGCGCCCGGCCTGGGCGAGGAAGCCGCCGGTGGCCGAGCCGGCCGGTCCGCCGCCGACGACGACCACGTCGTAGGGTTCGGCCGGCGTCACCGTGGCGCCTCCGGCGGCACCGCGAGCGTCATGAGAGCGGCGCGCTCGGGCTCGCCCGCGAGGTCGAGCCTGACCTGCGAGCAGAGCCGTTCCACGAGCGGCGTGACCACGTCGGGAAGCCGGCGCGCCACCAGCGCCTGCAGCGCCAGGAGAACGAGCAGCACGGGCGCCGCCAGCGTCGCCGTCGCCGCCGCCGCGGCCCGTCGCCGGCGCGGGTGCCGCCACCAGCCGCCGGCGGCCGCCTCGCGCGCCCAGCGCGCCGCGACGCGGCCAGCCAGGTACGCGCCAATCGCCACGCCATCACCGAGCGGACGGAACCGACTGCGCCGCCGGGCCCTTGGAATCGCCCGCACCGGCACTTCACGCACCTGCCAGCCGCGACCCGCTGCGGCGATCAGCACCTCGGTCTCCAGCACGAAGCCTCCGTGCCTTAGCGCCACGTCGTCGAACAGCGCGACCGGGTAGGCTCGGTAGCCGGACTGCGTGTCCTCGAGCTTGAGCCCGCTCGCCCAGTAGACGAAGAACCCCGCCACCCGGATCGCGTTCAGGCGGTCGGGCGCGAGCGCATCCGGCGCGGCGAGGCGGCTCCCGATCACGATCGCCCGCGGCGCGCTCTGCGCGGTGCCGAGCACGGCGGGAAGGTCCTGCGGGTCGTGCTGCCCGTCGCCGTCGAGCGTGACGACGACCGACGCCCCGCGGCTCCGCGCGGCGGCGATGCCCGTCCGGATCGCCTGGCCCTTGCCGAGGCGCCGCGGATGGCGGAGGAGGTCGGCCCCGGCGGCCCGCGCGGCGGCGGCGCCCCCGTCCTCGGAGCCGTCGTCCACGACGAGCACGGGCGCGTGCGCCCGCGCCGCGGCGACGACCTCGCTTATCGTCTCCGCCTCGTTGAACACCGGGATGACGATCATTGGAGCGAACCCCGCGAGGTCGCTCGTTGACTCGGAGGGGGGCTTCCCTTCGACCCGCTCCTCAGCCATTGTGGACGCTCCGTACCACCAGGGCGACGTGAGTCCCGCCCCGAGCGATCGCGTGCACGACCGCCGGCCCGCGTGAGACCTCGTCGAGCGCCGCCGCGGCGACGGCGAGCGCTCCGAGGCCCGCGTGGCGGCCCGCGCGCGACGCGAGCGCCGTCTGCGGCGGCCGCGCTGGCCGGAGCGCCTCCTCGAGGATCGCCTGCTCCCAGCGATCCCGCGGCCCGTCGCCGCTTGCTGAGACCCAGACCCGGCCCACCTCGCCCGAGGTCGCCCCAGCCTCGTCCAGCGCCGCCGCGACCGCGCGCGAGGCGGCGCCGCGACCCACCCCGTACGGCCGCGCCCTGAGGGCGCGCCACGCGACTCCCGCGATCTCGCCGAGCACGCGGGCGCCGCGCGCTTCCGCCGAGTCGAGCGACTCGAGGAGGACGAAGCCGGCGCCTTCGCCTCGTCTCTCACTCGGCGCGCCGCCCTCGGCGAGCAGCTCGGCCAGGGCCGAATCGAACTCGTCGACGCCGCCGGCGAGCACCGCGTCCGCGCGACCCGCGCGGACGGCAGCGGCGGCGCGGGCGATGGCAAGCTCGCCGGCGACCGTCGGGGCGTTGAGCGTGAGCGATAGTTCGCGCGCGGTCACGGCGATGGCGGTGGCTGCCGCCATCGTGTTCATGACCGTGTTCGGGAAGAGCAGCGCCGAGAGGCCGCCGGGCCCGCGATGGAGGTAGCCGTCGACGAAGGCGATCGTCGAGCGCAGATCGCCGAACTCGGCACCGATCACGAGCCCGAGGCCGGCGCCGGGGCCGAGCCCGGCGTCGGCGAGCGCGATCCGCGCCGCGGCGACGGAGAGCTGGCAGATGCGAGAGAGTCGCCGGGCCTCCGTCTCGTCGATGAGCCCCCCGAGCGCCGAGCTCGGGACGGAGAGCGCCGGCGCGCCGCTCGAGGCCAGGAACGCCCGGATCTGCTCCCGGCCGCCGGTGACCGCGCCCGTGACGACACCGACGCCCGTGACGGCGACGCGCGCCATCGCTAGGCCCGCCCGAAGAGCAGCGTCACGTTCTGCCCACCGAAGCCGAAGGAGTTCGAGATCGCGTACTCGACCGCGGCCTCGCGGGCGACGCGCGGCACGCAGTCGAACGCCACGTCGGGGTCGGGCGTCTCGAGGTTCGCCGTCGGCGGGACCACCTCGTGGACCAGCGCGAGGATGGTCGCGACCGCCTCGAGGGCACCCGCCGCCGCCATGGTGTGGCCGATCATGGATTTCGTCGAGCTCACCAGGAGCCGCCCCGGGGCGAATACCTCGTGGATCGCGCGGGCCTCGATCCGATCGTTCTGCGGCGTGGCCGTGCCGTGCGCGTTCGCGTAGCCCACGGCCGCAGGGGCGAGCCGCGCGCGCTCGAGCGCCGCCTTCATCGCTCGCACCATGCCCTCGCCGTCCGGGTGGGGCGAGGTCACGTGGTAGGCGTCCGTCGTCATCCCGTGGCCCGCGAGCGTGGCGTAGATCCTGGCGCCGCGGGCGCGCGCCCGCCCGAGCTCTTCCAGCACCACGAACGCGGCGCCCTCGCCGATGGACATGCCCCGCCGGTCGCGATCGAAGGGGCGGCACGGCTCGGGACAGAGGAGCTTCAGCGCATTGAAGCCCATGAAGCAGATGCGGGTAAGGGCGTCCACGCCGCCGGCGAGCGCCGTGGCGACCACGCCGTCGGCGATGAGATCGGCGGCGAGCGCCAGCGACGCGGCCCCGGAGCTGCACGCCATCACGAGCGTCTCACGCGGCCCCTCGAGCCCGAGCGCGTTGCCGAGGGCCTCGGCGTGCGAGAACGGGAGCATCGAACGGGGTGTCGGCCGGGATGGCGGGCGACGCCCGCGGAAGCGCTCCCAGTACCACGCCTCCGCCTCCAGCATCCCGCCGCCGACCGCGCCGACGGCCAGTGCCGCCTCGGCGCGCTCGACACGCGAGAGCCCGGCGTCCTCCAGCGCTTCGCGCGCGGCGGCGAGCGCCAGGCGATCGGCCCGCGAGCGCCGCAACGAGCCGCCAAACCCGTCGGGCACTTCGGCGGCGATCCGGCACCGAAAGCCTTCGGTCTCGATGAGCGTGACCGGACGGATCGCGCAGGCGCCCGCGCTCAAGCCGTTCCAGTACGCCTTGACGCCCGTGCCGAACGGGCTCACCACTCCGAGACCACTGACCGCGATCCGTCTCACCCGGCCTCCGTCCTCGCGGTGATGAAGTGCGCGAGCGTGTCGAACGACAGGAAGTGCTTGGTGAGGTCCTGCGACTCGTCCATCAGGATCCCGAAGCGCTCCTCGATGGCAATCGAGAGCTCGATGAAGTCGAGCGAGTCGAGGCCGATCGAGCCCTCGACACCCTTCGGCAGGGTCGTCTCGAGCGTCATGTCGGCCGCCCGTCGCGGCTCGAACTTGAGCCGCGACACGAGAATTGTCTTCAGCTCGTCGAGGACTTCCTTGGGATCCATCGCGCTCCTAGTGCGCCTCCCACGCGAGGCCCGCGCGGCGCCCGCGCCACTGGCCCGTGAGCCTGAACGGGGCCGCGCCGCCGCCCGCGCGCGCCAGCGCCAACGCGATCAACGGCGCGCAGGCCAGCGTTTCGCCCGCCCGAGCGCGCGCGAGCGCTTCGAGGGGTGACTCCGTCGAGGCCGGCGCGTAGGTCGCCCGCGAGGGTCCGGGAATGAGCAGCGCGCACGCCGCCGACTCCACGAGCGGCGGCCGCAGGAGCCAGCGCCCGCGCGCCCAGAGCTCCTCGCACTCCGAGAAGGTCTCGACGGCGAGGACGAGCGCTCGCCGGCATCGGCCGCGGCCGACCTGGAGCGTCGCCTGCCAGAGGCCGTCGATCGTGGCCGCCGCCCCCCCGAGCAGGATCACATACGGGCCGGTCAGGCCGAATTCGATCGCAACTTCCGCCGGCACCGCCGACGGTGCCGTATACGGGAAATGCAAGGTCGCCCCGGTCGCGGCGCCCGCTACAATAAACCCGTGATTCGCCGCGCCGTATCCGGCCGCCGTCACGTAGACCAGCGCCGTCTCGCACCCGCGGATCTCCTCGCGCTCGAGGTTCGCCTCACGCAGGAGCGCCTCGACCGCGGCGACGCCGAGCAGACACTCGCGCGTCGCGCGGCGGAACCGCTCGCCGACCAATGGAGGTCGTGCAGCGGCGATCACCCGCCGGCCCGCGGCGGCCCTGACGGCGTCCGACGGCAGCGCGGCCGCGCCCTCCCCCCATCCCGTCACCACGCCGACCGCCGCGACCTCGGTGCCGGTCACCGCGCATCCCCCTCGAGGACGAGCGCGGCATTGCACCCGCCGAAACCGAGCGAGGTGGAGAGGCTCACCCGCGGGCGAACCGCGCGCGGCGCCGTCACCACGAAATCCAGCTCGCACTCCGGGTCGTGCTCCTCGAGCCCGACCGTGTGCGGCACGACGCCCTCGCGCGACGCGAGCAGGCACATGATCGCCTCGAGCGTCGCCGCCGCGCCCATCGTGTGCCCGAGAGCTCCCTTGATGGCGTTCACGGGGATCCGCTCGGCGCACGCGCCGAGCACCCGCCTGAGCACGGCGGCCTCCACCCGATCGTTGAGCGGCGTCGCGGTGCCGTGCGCGCTCACGAAGTCTATGTCGGCGGCGCCGACCTCCGCCTCGGCGAGCGCCGCGCGGATCGCCCACTCGAGCCCGCGCCCCTCGGGGTCGGGCGCCGCGACATGGGCGCCGTCGCTCGCGCTCGCGTGACCGAGCAGCCGCCCGAGGCGCCGCTCGCCCGCGTCGCGGTCGCGCGCCAGGAGCACGAGAGCCGCGCCCTCGCCGAGCAGCAGGCCGCTGCGCCGGCGGTCGAAGGGCCGCACGCGGTCCCGCGTGAGCGACCGGAGCGCGTCGAAGCCGCGCATGACGAAGCGGCAGAGGATGTCATACCCTCCCGCGACGACGAGGTCCGCCGCGTCCGACCTCAGAAGATCCGCCGCGACGCCGAGCGCCGTGGCGCCCGACGCGCAGGCCGTGGAGACGGTTATCACGGGTCCACGGGCCCCGAGGCGCAGCGCGAGCGCGCGCGCGGGCCCGTCGTAGAGCGCCGCCGCCGCCCGACGCGCGCTCGGGTCGCCCGCCAGCGCCTTCTCGCCCTCCTCCACGCCGCCGAGCGCCGTCCCCAGGACGACGGCGACGCGGGCGGGTGGAGCGTCGAGGGACGCCCGCGCGCGCAGGTCGTCCGCCGCGGCGAACAGGAGCTGGGACGCCCGGCAGTCTCCCCGTCGCTCGCGCTTGAGCTTCTTGATCTCGCCGCCGAGGCCGACGCGCAGGTCGCCCACGGGGAAGCGCTCGATGCGCGAAACGCCGTCCGTCCCGGTGACGAGCCCGGTCCAGAACGCGTCGAGGTCGGCGCCGATCGGCGTGACGGCCCCCGCCGCGATGATGGCGACCGGCTCAGTTTTCACAGGCTCGCCTCGCCTGCGGCTGCGGCTCGCACGGCCACGTTCACAGGCTCGCCTCGCCTGCGGCTCGCACTGCGGCCCCGCGACGGCCTCCGGCTCGCACGGCCACGCGCAGGCGAGCCACTCTCAGAGGAGCCGTGAGTAGTACATGCGAAAGACCCGGATCGCGCCGGGCTCGGTATCGTAGACCCGGGTCGCCCAGAAGCGCCCCGCGTGACGATCGAAGGTGACGATCCCCGGCGCGTCGGGGTCGTTCGGGTCCCAGACGACGAAGTCGACGGTGGAGCCCGCGTCGCGCGACTCGAACGCGACGACGGTGTGGTTCAGCTCGGGCCTGGGCCAGTTGGTGACCAGGAGCTGCACGAGCCGCCCCGCGCGCAGCTCGCTCACGATCTCGTGCGCAACCTGCTCCTGGTGGCCGCGGGTCACCCAGAAGGTGACCCGCCAGTTGGTCCAGTGCACGAGCGTCCAGAAGCGGGAGCCGAGCCCTTCCTTCACCGCCGCCTCTTCCGCCCGTGAGAACTCGCGTAAATTGGCGTAGCCGGGGATGACGATCCGCCCGTCCTCCGACGACGCCGGCTGCCACACCGGGAGCGCCACGACGCGTCGCACGAGCCCTGCGTAACCATCGTGATCGAGCCGCGGCAGCGCGGGATCGAAGCGCGCGAACTGGCTGAACTGCCGGAGACCGCGCGCCAGCACGAAGCAGTAATTCGCGTAGAGGTCGTCCTCGCCCCGGTGGCGTGCGCGGATCAGGTTCGCGAAGGCGAAGGTGTCGCTGACGAACGTGAACTCCGGCGCGGTCGCCCGCGGGTCGGCCGCCCCCTCCGGCGGGGGACTCCACAGGGGCCCGGTGGCGCACGCAGCCGTGACGAGCGTGACACCGAGGAGGACGGCGAGCCGGGCCTTCACGCGGCAATTCAAATTCAATGTCTTACGGTAAATGGCACCGTACGCCATCGTCAAGAACCGTGTGTGCTATTCTCGACCGGTCCTCCCGGATGAGCCGAGTCATCGGAGCGCTCTACCGTCTTCTCTACGACGGCGTCCTCTGCCGGCTCCCGGAGCCCACCGCGGTCGCCCTCGGCCAGACGGCGCTGCGCCTCCTGCCGTGGGACCGGCTCGCCGTCTTCCGCCTCGACGACCCGCGGCTCGCCGTCACGCTCGGCGGCGTGCGGCTGCCCAACCCGCTGATCCTCGCGGCGATGTACTACGATCCGAGGATCATCATGCGCGCGATGGGCCTCGGCTTTGGCGCCGTCACCACCAAGTCCATCACCGTCGAGCCGCGTCCCGGCCATCCGCAGCCCAACCTGGCGCGCGTCCGGACGGCCGCCGGCCCAGGGCTCGTCAACTGCAACGGGTTCCAGAACCCTGGGCTCGAGCGCTTCCGCGCCGCCCTCGCCCACCTCCCGCACCGCGTGCCGCTCATCGTGAGCGTGGCGGGCGAGTCCGTGGGCGACTATGTCACGCTCGTGAAGGCGCTCGGCCCGGCGGCTGACCTCGTCGAGTTCAACATCTCGTCGCCGAACACCCGGCTTGTGTATGAGTGGAGCAGGAAACCGCGAGAGCTCGTGGCCCTGCTCCGGGCCGTCCGTGCCGCCACGGACAAGCCGCTCGTCGTGAAGCTCTCGCCGGACTTCGCCGACGCGAACGAGGCCGAGATCATCCCGGCGGCGCTCGAGGCGGGGATCCGCATCGTCAATTACGGCAACACACGTCGGGTGGAGGACCGGCGCCTTTCGCAGGGGTCGGGCGGGCTCTCCGGGCCCGATCTCTTCCCCTCGACGCTTGAGAACCTGCGCCGGACGCGCGCGCGCTTCGGCCGGGAGCTCGAGATCATCGCCACCGGCGGCGTGGACTCGCCCGACAAGGCGCGCCGGCTGCTCCGCGAGGGCGCAACCGCCGTCGGCTACTTCACCGGATTCATCACGCGCGGCCCGATTCTGGCGCGCGAGATCCTCGAGCTCCTCCGCGCCGACCGCTAAGCGCGCACCGACCGAATAAAAAATGCGCACAGCTTATCCACATGTCCACCGCTATCCACAGTCGACGAAATCGCACGGTTTGATGCGCGCTCGCGGGCGGCGTCGCGAAATATGACGATCCATTCGTCCACGGAGAGCGCCGCCCCAAAGATTCGCCGATTCCACGCGGCCCGGAGCCTCGGGCTGGTCGCGCACGGGCATTTTTAGCGGACAAACGAAGCCTTGACACTGAAATCGCGACACTCGTAAGGTTGGCGAGCGATGATCGGCGCTCGTCCAGCGGTTCTTCGGTCACTCCGACCGGCGCAGCGTAACCTGAGGTCAACGCGACGATGGAAGGCAGTCGGAAACCGCTCGCAAAAGTAGAAGGACGGCGGCGCCTGCGGTTGAGCGGCGTCACCGTCGCGTGGCGCGGAACGCCGAACCTCGACGATTGGGTGGCATACATCGTCAACGGCACTCGGTCGAAGAAACTGATCCTCGCGGACCATGCCAGCGAGCGGAAAGTGAAGACGCTCCTCTCCCGTCTGCAGGCCCTGCCGAAGACGGGCATCGAGAAGCTGGCGAAGGGCTGACGCGCCCTAGAGTTCGAGGGGCTCGACGGTCGCGACCGCGGCCGGATCCTCCCGCCAGATCGCGGGATCGGTGTCCACGAACAGCTCGAGACCGTGGCCGTCCGGGTCGGTCAGATAGATCGACTTGCTCACCCTGTGGTCGGCGAGCCTCAACGGGGTGATCCCCTGAGCCTCGAGGTGGGCCTTGGCCGCGCGGAGGTCGTCGATCTGATCACCGATCTTGAGCGCCACGTGGTAGAGCCCCACGGCGTCGCTCGCGGGCGCGGGAGCGTGCTTGCCGACCTCCAGGAGCGCGAGGTCGTGGTGGTTCGCGCCGGTGGCCGAGAAGAAGACCATGCGGTCCTTGTACCGGGCCACCTCTCTCAGCCCGATCACCTCCCGGTAGAACCGCGCCGACCGCTCGAGGTCCCTCACCTTGAGGACGACGTGTCCCACACCCCTCGGCTTGATGCCCATGGCGGCTAGATGATACCGCGTTCGGCGAGGCTGATGAAGCGGCCGTGCCCGATCACCAGGTGATCGTGGACGCGGAGCTCCAGGAGACGGGCGCACTCGACGAGCTGCCGCGTCAGACGGATATCCTCGCGGCTCGGTGTGGGATCGCCGCTCGGATGGTTGTGGAGCAGGACCACCGAGGCGGCCGACTCGAGGATGGCCGGCTTGAACACCTGGTACGGGTGGACGAGGGTCGCCGACAGCGTCCCCTCGGAGATCACGCGATCCCGCAGGAGCCCGTTCTGCGCGTCGAGCAACGCCACACGGAAGACCTCGCGCTTGAGGTCCTCCATGAGCGGCGCGAACGCCGCGTAGACCTCGGCGGGGCTCGAGAGGACGATGCGCACGCCCGGCGTGCGCGCCCGGAGCCGTCGCGTGAGCTCGAATGTCGCGGCCAGGCGCGCGGCCTTCGCAGGCCCGACGCCGGCGACCCGCACGAGCTCGGTCACGTCGCGCGCGGCGACTTCCGCGAGCGAGCCGTAGGCCGCGAGCATTTCACGCGCCACGTCGATCGCGCTCCGGCCGCGCGTGCCCGACCCGAGCTGGATCGCGAGGAGCTCCGCATCGGCGAGCGCCTCCGGCCCGTTCCAGAACAGGCGCTCCCGCGGGCGCTCGGCCTCCGGCCACCGTTCGATCGCCATGAGGTTCCGTACGCCGAGGAGCGACTCCGTGTCAACGCGCAGATTTTGATACGGGATCGGGCACCGCGCCCAGCGCGGCGCCCGCGCCCGGACCGTGGCACAATCGGCGGCGTGATGAGGAACGCAGCCGGGTCGCGTCTCGGTCCCCGCTCGGTGGAATGAGAAGCGACGTGGCGAACGGAACCAGATCGCACCTCGTCTCAGGCCACCCACCGATCGCCACGGCCTCGCGGCCCCGGATGGAATGAGGAGTGCCATGCTGAACGCAGCCGGGGCGCACCTCGTCTCGGGCCACCCGCCGATCGCCACGGCCTCGCGGCCCCGGATGGAATGAGGAGTGCCATGCTGAACGCAGCCGGGGCGCACCTCGTCTCGGGCCACCCGCCGATCGCCACGGCCTCGCGGCCCCCGCTCCAATGAGCGGGTTCGCCGATTTCGAGCGCCACGACGCCCTGGGACTCGCCGACCTCGTCCGCCGCGGCAAGGTCACGCCGGCCGACCTGCTCGACGCCGCGATCGACCGCGTCGAGGCGCGGAACCCCTTGGTGAACGCCGTCGTGATCAAGCTCTACGACTACGGCCGCCGCGCGATCGCCGACGGCCTGCCCGACGGCCCGCTCCGCGGTGTGCCCTTCCTCGTGAAGGACCTGACGGCCTCGATCGCGGGCGTTCCGATGACGCGGGGCTCGAGGTTCTTCGCCGGCTCACCGCCGCCCGCCGCCGACGGCGAGCACGTTCGGCGCCTCAAGCGCGCGGGCCTCGTGATCTTCGGCCGGACCAATACGTGCGAGATGGGGCTCTCCCTCACCTGCGAGCCGCAGCTCTACGGGCCGACGAAGAACCCGTGGGATCCGACCCGCATCTCCGGCGGTTCGAGCGGCGGCGCCGCCGCGGCGGTCGGCGCGCGCATGCTGCCGATGGCGCACGCGACCGACGGCTTCGGTTCGATCCGGGCCCCCGCGGCGTGCTGTGGGCTCGTGGGCCTCAAACCCACCCGTGCCCGCAACACGATGGCGCCGTACCTCGGCGAGGGCCTCGGTGGCCTCTCCGCCGAGCACGCGGTGACGCTCACCGTCCGGGACTCGGCCGCGCTCCTCGACGCGACGGCCGGAGCGGCTCCCGGTGACCCGTACCTCGCGCCGCC
>Ga0137377_10002809_pt1 | contig 13134 bp, 10 predicted proteins | sample SagtaG_22_FD_104815 | JGI IMG/M metagenome (GOLD analysis project Ga0137377, IMG submission 104815) | Vadose zone soil microbial communities from Sagehorn Ranch, Mendocino, California, USA - Sage2_L_40_16 metaG | ecosystem: Environmental > Terrestrial > Soil > Vadose zone | place: USA... | reverse complement strand
GAAACGCATCCGGTATCTGGTAATAGGCCCCGATGTCTTCGAGCGCGGCTTCCCAGCGCAGCCATTGGCCGAGATTTTGGCGGCTCTCGAAGCGCGACCGCAAGCCAGTCCACCCCTTCGGCCAATCGCTGCGGCTGGCATAATCGAGAAGTCCCGGCGCAACCGTCTCGCTTCGAGCGAGCGATTGCGACAGCCCTGTCGGGACCAGCAGCGCACCACTGAACGCGGGTCCGCCGAAATATTTGGAACCGGTGATCAACACCAAATATCCGCGATCGAGATAGGCCCGCATCCGGCGGCGGCCGAGACGCATCTGGCACGCGTCGACCATGATCCGAACCTGGCCCGGCCACCGCCGTTCGATGTCGCGGAGGCAGGCATCGCTTGGCGCACGCCAGCCGAGCTTCGATGAGTCCATGATCTGGAGCAGCACGGAGGCGCCATCCGCAACCGCCATTGCGACCGCCTCGACAACGGCGTCATCGACATCCGCCCGTATCTTGATGTCCATCGTCCCACCGCGCAGCGGTAGCGCCACGCTGTCGCCGGACAGCCCGACGATCGGGTCATCCTTGCGAACCGGCTGACCGCTCGCCGCCCGCGCGCTGAAGTGATGCCCACGCGCGGTGTAAGCCGTTCCGCTTCCGGTCTGATCAGAACCGACGACGATCGTCGTCAGCCTGGGGCCTAGCAACGCGCGCGCAAGGAACAACGCATGAAGCTGCGAGTCGGTGCCGGATGGCGAAAACACGATGTCCACGTCCGCCGCGGCAAGCCGCAGACAGCCACGCAACGCCTCGCGCATCTCTTCGATCCGCGTATCGAGCGCTTCCTCGAATCCGACGGCGATCGACGCACGCATCAGTTCCTGGCGCGCAACGCAGGCGCGCTGATAGGCCCGCTCCGAGATCGGAGAGGCGGTGCTGGAGGCGAAACCGACAAGATCCGGCGACGGCGACGGCCCGCAGCCGTAAGCGTTGAGGCCTTGCGCATTGAGACCGCCGGCGGGATCGCGCTCAAGCCTCGGATCGCCTCCGCACACCAAGAGATCGTCCAGCGGCGCGAACAGATCGCGCAGGCCTTCCGCCGGCTTGCCGTCGCGCGGCCAGAAAGCGGGAGCCTCAGTGGCCTGCGACCGCGGAACGGCGAATGTCATTTGCAGCTTCTCAGGCGGCGTTCGCCGCGACCGGCGCCGCCGCGAACTGCGAGGCCACGTCGCCGTGGAAGACGGCCGGCCCGACATGATCGAGGCGGCTGTCGAGATCCGCCCAGATCTCGCCGCCGATATCGGTCCACCGTTTGCAGAACGCGAAATCCTCGCTGAGATAGGTGCCGGTGGTCGGATCGATCATGCTTTCGAACAAGGCGAAGCGGTTCGGGCTTCCCGCCAGCGCATCGTGCGAATGCTCACGGAAAAATCGCAGTGACGCGTAACCGGGATGCGCGCACATCGTCTCCAGCACGTGACGCCTGATCATCAGGAATCCGGTCCCGGCATAGCGCACCCGGGTAAATCCATCGACGACCATGACCTGGTCCGGGTTGTCGATTTCAAGAACATAATCGAGCGAGGCCGCCTGCAGGTTCGGCCGATTGGTTTCCAGCGCCCGCTTCGCCTTGGCCCAGTTGACCCGCTTGATCGGATAAACGCCGGCGACGAGGTCGGCGCCCGATTCGATCAGGCGGAACACCTGCTCCGGCGTGAAGCCGATATCGGCATCCACGAACAGAAGATGGGTCGCCGCGGGATCGTCGAGGAAGAGCGTGACGAGGTTTGCCCGCGCCCGCGTGATCAGCGCGTCGCCGTCACGCAAATGGACCTTGAGGTCGACATTGGACTTGCCACGCAGCGCACGCTGCAGGGCGAAAATCGAACTGGCATAAACGCTGGACACCTGCCCGCCGAAGCAGGGCGTGGCGACCACAAGGTGGACTTGATCGGTCATGATTATTCTCCGGAGCGGCAGGCCGCCTACACTTCTCAACAAACAGTAAATAGACGTGGTTAACCAAAACCTAATTCCGCTGTCCCGATCACCCCGGGGGCAGGAACTTGGTCAAGCTCAATTGCGAAAGCATCGAGGTGGTCTGGTAGGACGCCTGCAAGCTGTTCTGCAGGGCCAGTATCTCGCTCGCGACCTGGTCCTGCGAGATACCTTCGGTTTGATCCACCAGGTTCTGCAGCGCGGTCTTGGTCTGCGTCTGGCGCGCCGTGGCATCCTTCATGGCGTTTTGCGCGGCGGCAAAGTCGGTCTGAATGTCCGAAACCGTCTGCTGGCCGGGCTGCGCCGTCAAATTGGTCGCGGTGCGCTCCGAAAGCGCTGCGACCGCCGCGGGCGAATTGGGCCCGCTCTGCGGTAATGTGACCGCGGCATAGACCGCGATCGCCTGCAACTGCTGCCGGATGGCCTGTTCGTTGGCTTGCGCGCCAAACTGCACGACCTGCGAGGAATCGACCCGCACCGTCGAAGTGGCGCGCGCCGGGCCCGGCCCCGAATTGCCGGTGTACCAGGCAACCGTATTGGCCGCCCCATTGGCCAGGCTGGTCGCCGATCCCAAGGGCGACCCGCTGACCCGCAGCGGCGGCTGGGCCGCCGTCACGGTGCCGCCAAAGCCGAGCGCTGCGAACGCGGCCGCGTTCGAGCTGGTGACCGAGAGCGCCGCGGCGTTATCGGTGCGCAACGTGATCACGCCGCCGCTGACGGTCGACGGCTTCGAGGTGCCGGTAATCTGGTCGATCTTCGACAGCAAGGTCTGGACGCTGTCGGTCACGTTGAGCTGGTTGCCGGTCGCCCCCGATGCGACAAAGCTGATGGTCGTGCCGTTGACGGTGATGGTGTTGCCGGGCGCGAAGCTCGCCGATAGCGAGTCCGTGCCCGCGACGCCGGACAATGCCGTCGCACCGGTGACCGGTGCCGGCGTCGTGGCCTGATTGTTGACCGCGCTTCCCGTGGCCGTGCCATCGGTATTGAAGAAATTGTCGCCCGCTTCCACCGCCGAAGCCGCGACCAGCTTCGTATTGGCCAGCGTGCCGATCGCCGAGGTCAGCGCGGCGTTGAGGTTCGCCGCGGTCGCCGCCGGCGTGGTTCCGATCGCGAAGCTGCCTGTCGGCAGCGGCGTCGCGCTCGAAGCCGTCAACTGAATGGATTCGGTGGTACCGTCGGGAAGATTGAAGGCGAAGGCGATCTGATCCCCGGAGTTCGGGTTGCCGGCCGTCAGGTCGACCGCGACGGAAGGCGGCGAGCCGGACGGGCCGGTCACAGTGGCGTTGGTCAGCGACGACGACACCGAGCCTAGCTTCAGCCCGAATGGCGAGCCGGCGACGTCTTCGGCGACCTTCACCGAGGTTGCCGATGGCTGAGAGATGACGAGCCGCCCGAGGCCGCCGGTGCCGAGATCGGCCTGCAGCCGTTCGGCGATCACCTGCTTCAAGCCGGCCTTGGTGCCGGTGCCGTTCAGAATGTCGTCCGCGGATGCGACCGCCGGCGTGTTGATGGCGCTGCCGGAAAAGATGTAGCGGTCGCCGACCTGGGTATTCAGAATGCCGACAATCGAGGACAATTCGGACTGAGCGTTCTGCTGGCCGATGGTCTGCCCGCCGCTGGTCAGATTCTGCGGGCTCGCGGCCGCGGCGCTCTGCACCTGCCCGCCGGTGTCCGACAGCGACTGCAGTGCGGTGTTGGCCGCGGAAATGATGGTGTTGACGTTGGTCATCGTACCGCCAAAGGCGGAGATGTTGGCAAGCTGCGACCGTGCTGCGACGGCGAACCCCTCATTGACCCCCATGCCGGCATAATTGGTCGATTTCAGGCCGGTGGAGAGCTGCGTCGACAGGTCCGAAAGCTGGTTGTTGATGTTGCGCACGGACTGGCCGAGCAGCGACGCGCCATAATTGATGCTGTTGATCGACATATCAAACGCCCTACACTTGAGCCTGCAGCAGGCTGTTCATCATGCTCTGCACGACCGACATAATGTGAGCGTTGGCCGCGTAGGTGTTTTGCACCTGAATCAAGCTCGACATTTCGGTGTCGATGTTGACGCTGGAGGTCGAGTTGAACTTCTGCTGCAGCGTCGAGACGACGACGCTCTGCCCCTGCTGCAACTGCGTTGCGAGCGTCGACGCATTGCCTTGTTGGCTGATGAATTGCTGCAGGTAGCTCGTGATCGTTCCCTTGAACGGCTGCGCGGCCGAACCGAGCCCGGTCGAAGGCGAATAGCTGAAGGTCTGCGACGTCAGTTGCGAGAACAGAAAATCCGAACGCGTGTTGTCGCCGGTCGCGGTCGGCGGCGAGGTGCTGTAGACGCTCAATTTCGACGAATCGGCGACCACCGCCGCGTTCACCGAGATGCGCCCGGCAAGGCCGGTCAGCTGCGGTCCGTTCGCATTGATCGCACCGGTGTAGAGCGAGTTTCCATCCGTGAACAGCGGAAGCTGCGCGTTTCCGCTGGTCAGTGACGAAACCGTCGTTGTGACGGACGCCGCAGTCATGGCGATCGAGCCAGTCCCGTCGTCGGTGACGCGCAAGGTCGAGCTTGGCGGAGACGGATTGGAGAATTGCAGATGGTTTGCGTTGAGCGCCGTGTTCAACTGCGATACGACCGATGCCATTCCCAGAGAGAAATTGGCCCCGACCAGCAGCGGATTGGCGTTGGCGCCGTTCTGCAACGGCAGCGCGCCCGAAGCCGTCACGTTGACGACGGAAATCTGCCGCTGGGTATTGGTCGCGGTGTCGGTGTAGGTCAGGTTGATCGTATTGCCGGGCAGGACATTCGACGCATTGACGTCGAACCCCGCGGGAGGACCTGCGACCGCCGTTCCCGCGGTCGTCTGATCGGACAGCGACGAGGAAAGCGTTGCCGCCATCTGATCGACCTGGGTCTGCGCCTGCACCAACGTCTGGTCGCGCAGCTTGAGATCGGCGGCGATCTGCCCCGAGCTGATCGAGTTGTTCGCGACCAGGTCGATGCTGGCGCCGTTGGGCAGCCGGATGGTCAGCGCGCCGACGCCCGACTTGGCGGGATTGGCGTTGTAGAGCGAGCTCGCGCCGAGCGTGCCCGGCGAATTGAACTTGAACTCGGAGGCGAGCCCCTCGCCGACGAGCTGGATACCGGAATTGGTGAAAACGCTCGCCTGGTTCGAGGAGTCCGTCACGACCCTGATGTCCACCAGCTTGGAGAGCTGGTTGATGGCGTTGTCGCGCTGATCCATCAGCGTCGCGGCGAGTGGATCGCTCGGACTCAAGCCCTGAAGCTGGGTGTTGATCTGTGCGATCTGGTTCATCGCGGTGTTGGCCTGACCCGTCGCGTTGCCGATGTCCTGCTCGACATTGGAGCGCAGCGACTGGATGCCCCGCGTGGTCGCGTTCAGTTGCTGGGCCAGCGTCTGCGCCGCCGATATCGCGACACTTTGCGCGGACTGGTTGCCGGGATTTCCCGACAGCGATTGCAACGAGGCCGTGAAGTTGTTGAGCGCCGTTTCGAGGGTGCCGTCGCCGCCGGGCGTCCCGTAGACGCTCTGCAACTGGCCCAGGATGTTCGAGATCTGGTCGGCGTAGGCGCCGCCGGAGGTCTCCGTGCGCAGCTGGTTCTGGACGAACAGATCGAGCTGGCGATTGACGCCGGTCGTCGTGACCGTGGCGCCGAAGCCGCCGCTGGTGACCTCGATCTGGTTCGGGTTCTGAGTGACGTAGCCAGGCGTCTGCGCATTGGCGACGTTCGACGAGATGATCGAGAGCGACGCCTGATTAGCGCGCAAGCCCGACATCGCAGTGGCAAGGGCTGAACTCAAACCCATCTTAGTGGCCCGCCTTCAATGACCTCGTTACAAAACTCTGCCGATCGACCGATCAGCGCAGCACGTTCAGGAGATCCTGAACCATGTTGTTGGCCGTGGTGATCACCTTGGTGTTCGCCGAATAGGCTTGCTGGGTCACGATCAGCTTGGTGAATTCGTCGGCGATGTCGGTGTTGGAACCTTCCAGCGACGAGCCGCTGATCTTTCCGGAGGCCCCGATGATCGCCGGTCCCGACAGGTCGGTCACTTCATACGCGCCGCCATCGATCGCTTTCAGATAGTTGGTGCCGTTGAAGTGCGAGAGCGTGACGGAGGCGAGATTGATATTCTGGCCGTTGGAGAAGGTTCCGACCACAAGCCCGCTGTTGTTGATGGCGACCGACTGAAGCTGACCGGCGGCGAAGCCGTTCTGCGTAATGGTGTTGATGGTCGCAGAACCGCTCGAACTGGCGAATTGCGTCAGCGCGCCGGATGTGATGTTGACCGTGAGAGCCCCAAGCGACTGGCCGTCGACGACCACGCCTGGAATACTGACCGCCGAGCCGGTCGGAGACGAGAGCGAGCCGTTGGCGCTGAAGATGAAGTTGGTCCCGGTGTTGACCCATCCGACCTGCGTGCCGGTCGCGGTGGTGCTGGTCTGGTAGAATAGATTCCAGATGTCCTGGTGCCCGGTGCCGAGGGAGGCGCTGTCGGTCTTGGCCCAGCGCAACTGCATATTCACCGGCGTACCCGCCGCGTTGTAGGCCGTCACCGCGCCGCCGCTGATGGACTCGTTGGTAAAAGCCGTCAGGTCGTTGCCGATGACGACGCCGGTGCCGGCGGTGCCGCCACCGCCGCGCGCCGTTGTGACGGGGGATGTGAATCCGAGCGAGGTGAACGCCGAAGCCGCGCTCGTGATGTTGAGGTTCTGCGCGGTGCCGGTGTGCAGGGTGATCGCGCCGGTCGTGGCGTTGATGGTCGGAGCGACGCCGGTGACGCCGCCGATCTTCGAGAGCAGCGTGCCGACGGTGTCGGAGATGTCAATGTTGGTGCCTGTCGTGCCTGCCGTCGAGCCGGTGTTAACGAAGGTAAATGTCGTTCCGTCGATTGTAATGGTATCGCCCGCCACGAAACTGGTGGGCAGCGAGTTGCTCGGCGCGGTGCCCGACAGGGTCGTGGCAGCCGTGATCGGCGCCGGCGTTGTCGCCTGGTTGAAGGCCGAAGAACCGGTGATGGTGTTGTCGGTGAACGGCGCCGCGGGCGTGCCGACCGGCAAGGGATTGGAGGCGAAGTCCGCGGGGTTGAGACCTCCAGCGGCGAGCAAGGTGCCGGTCGCAGCCGACGAACTTGCCGGTGTTTTCGGCTGGGTCGGCAGGTTCGCGGCATACTGGATCGCGCTGGTCGCTTGCGCGGGAATGAAATTGTTTTGGAATTGCAGCACCTGCGGAACGTTACCCGTCGGGTTTCCGGTCTTGGGGTCGACCGACACGCCCATCAGATAATAGCCGGCGCCGTTGATCAGGTTGCCGTTGGCATTGACCTGGAAGTCGCCGCGCCGCGTGTAGTCGGTGACGCCTGAGAACACCGGCACGTTGTCGACGACGGAGCTTGCCTTCTGCACCGAGAAGAAGCCGTCGCCATTGATTGCCATGTTGGTGCTGACGGTGGTGGTCGAGACGGTGCCCTGGGTCGTGATGGTGGCCTGAGCGAAAGCGGTCACGCCGCCGGCGACCTGCTTGCTGGGCGTCGTGGCGTCGGGAACGAGATCCTCGAAGGCGGTGCCGATGCCCTTGTAGCCGGTGGTCGAGGCATTCGCGATGTTGCCGGAAATGTTCTGCAGCGCGAACGACTGAGCCGATAGGCCGCCTACCGCAGTATTAAGCGCGTCGAAGATACCCATTACAATGTCTCCACGTTCGAGCCGGCGGCCCAACCGCTCCACAAACCACGGCCGCAATTCGCAGGAGACTCTCGCAAGCGTTGTGCCAGGAAGGAAAACGTCGTTGTGTCAGGGGTTTAAATAAAAAACCCCAGTCGGATGACTGGGGCAGAATTGCCGGGTCGGCAATCTTTGCCGAGAATTCGCACCATTTTCGCGCGGTGGCCTATCGGCACTTGAGCCGACGTCGGCAGCGACGACAAGCAGAGCTTGGAAAACCTGTCAGCTTGCCGTGGGCGCCGCGGGATGGAACGTCAGCGCAAAGCCGTCCATGCAATAGCGCAAACCAGTCGGCTTCGGTCCATCGTCGAACACGTGACCGAGATGACCGCCGCAACGGCGGCAGTGCACTTCCGTGCGCAGCATGCCGAAGGTACGGTCGGACGTCGTGCCGACGGCGTTTTCGAGCGGCTGGTAAAAGCTCGGCCATCCCGTGCCGCTTTCGAACTTCGTTTCGGACGAGAACAGCGGCAGGTCGCAGCCGGCGCAGGCGAAGATGCCCTTGCGATGCTCTTTCAGAAGCGGGCTCGAGCCGGGGCGCTCGGTGCCCTCCCGCCGCAGGATCTCATATTGCTGCGGCGTCAGCTGGGCGCGCCATTCCGCATCGGTCTTCTCGATCTCGAATTTCTCGCCCGCCTTGGCCGGCGAAACCCGCAACCAACGGAAGGCGGCAAGGCCGAAAAAGCCGGCGACAGTGGCGAGCAGAATGCGGCGGTCAATCATGGTGGTCTCCGTGAAGCGGGAAATCCGGATTGTTCGCTGTGAGATACGGTGTCGTGGGGACAGAAGTTACACGTGCCGGGCTGGAAATTTCTCACTTTGTTGCGAGATGGCCCCTTTCAGCGTCGGCGTTCCGCAAGCCCGGATCTTGGAGACGCAAGTTTCCTGGATGCGATTGACCGGATTCTAGAGCGCGATGACTTCAGGATGAAGCGTCATCGCGCTCTAGCTTGTTGTTTGAGCATGATCTCCGCGCAAACGCGTTCCGCGTTTGTCGCGAGGGAAAACCGGCACCCACTTTTCCGGATCATGCTCTAGCCGCGCTCGCCTTCGCCCAGGTCGGCTGGAGGCGGCGGCGGGCGCACCGGCCGCGGACGGCGCGGCGGTGCATTGCCTGGCGGTGGTGGACGGCGCTGCGGCGCGGACCGTGTTCCCGCCTGACGATTGGCTGCCGCGAGCCATGCCTCGCGGATCCGCTCCTTGGCCCGCGCCCTTTCCCGGTGACGGGCGAGCACGCCGGCCACTGCGGAGCTGCCGCGCCCCCATAGTCCCACGATCTGGCCGGCGGCCCGGCCGATCGGGCCGCCGGCCCAGACCAGTTCGAACGGCGAGAACAGCCGCCAGCGCTCATCGCCCCAGAGGATGCTGCGCGCGATCAACTGGCCGGCCATCGCCGAGGTGTTCAACCCTTGCCGGCCGAAACCACTGGCCACCCACAGGCCCTTACGCAACTGTCCGATCTGCGGCATACCGTGCACGGTTTGACCGACCGCGCCGCCCCAGACCTCGGCCATTTCGATCTGACCGAATCCTCGACCAAGTCCTTGACCAAGTTCTTGGTCAAGTCTCTGCGCGAGCCTTGGAAAGACGGTTCGGATCCGGCGAGTGATGGCGCCCGCGAAACGCTGCGGACGCATCGCCCAGGTGGTTTCCGGACTAGCCCACATCAACCGGTCGCCATCGACGATGCGGAAATGATCGATACCGTCCGTATCGCTCACCGATCCCCTGAATGCGATGACCTCGGCCAGCCGCCCGCCGAGTGGCACGGTGACGCCGGCGTAGCGCCATACCGGCAGCAGCGTGTCCGACAGCCGCTGCAGCGGCGCACCCAGATGGATATTTCCGGCGAGCACGATGTGAGACGCGCGCAGCCGCGCCGTCGGCGTCACGATGCGCTTGCGAATGCCCGATGGATCGATGCTGACGACCGGCGTGTCCTCGAAAATCCGCGCGCCTGCCCGCCGCGCCAGCGCGGCAAGGCCGTGAACATATTGGCGGCCGTCGATCTGGAACGCCTTCGGATAATAGACGCCGTGGAAGTAGCGATCGGTCTTGAGCTGATCGCGCACGCGATCGATCTGCCAGCCTTCCACCTCCGTCTCGAAATCCTCGCTGAGCATCTGCAGCCGGCTGATCAACTGGTCGCCGGCATCGACATTGGAGACTTCGAGCGCGCCCTCGCTCAAGCCGATGCCCGGCATCAATTCTTCCGTGGCGAGTGATCTGACAAACTCCACCCCTTCCTTGGACAGTGACCAGAGCTCGCGGCTATCTTCGAAGCCGACGCGTTCGATCAACTCCTCGATCGGCAGGCCAAATCCTGGCATCACCGTGCCAAGCTGATGGCCGGAGGCGTTCCAGCCGACATGCCGGCCTTCGAGAACGGCGACGCTTGCGCCGAGCCGCGCGGTTTCCAGCGCCACCGTCAACCCGGCAAGCCCGGCACCGACGATGCAGATGTCGACATCGAGATCGAAAGTAAGCCGCACGCGTTCACGCAACGTTGCGGCATCAGGCGCGTTGGCAGTGCTTGTGGAGGTCTCGCTCATGTCGTTTTCTTACGTAGGCTTGGCCTGCTTGTCACCTTGTCCCAAGTGCGCGCATGTAGATTAATCGCCGACCAAGGGACGAATCGAGATTTACCGCCAATGCGCCGTTTGATGCTGCTGCGTCACGCCAAGACCGAACACGACGCGCCCTCAGGCCGCGATCGGGATCGCCGTCTCGACGACCGCGGCCACAAGGATGCAGGCGAGATCGGCGGCTGGATGGGCCGGCATCCGCCGTTTCCCGATCTCGTGATGGTTTCGCCGGCCGTCCGGGCGAAGCAGACCTGGGAACTCGCCTGGGAGGCCATGAAGGACCGCGCGCCACCGCCCCAGGTTGAATTCCTGCCGGAACTCTACGGCGCCGGTCCGATGCAACTCCTCCGAGCCATTCGCACGGCATGCGCCACCGACGCGAAACGTCTGATGCTGGTCGGGCACAATCCGGGAATGCACGAACTGGCGCTGGCACTCACCGGCAGCGGCGACGCCTCGGGACGCCGGGCACTCACCGACAACCTGCCCACATCAGGCCTCGCGGTGTTCGAATTCGCCGGCGGCGACTGGAACGACGTGGCATTCCGTCGCGGCCGGCTTGTTGTCTTTGTCAGCCCAAAACTCCTGAAGCAGACTTCCGGCGACTGAGACACGAACGCGCCAATTCTGCTAGGCTCGCGCATGATCCGGAAAAAGCCGGCCCCGCATTTCTACGGCGGGGTGGATGCCGGTTTTCCGAAAAAGGATAATGCTCAAGTCACGAACCAGACAGGGGGGCGCAGATGTTCAAGTCCATCCTCGTACCGATCGATCTCGCCGACACCGATCTGGCAAAGCCGGCGATCGCGACCGCGGCGACGTTGTCCCAGACCTGGAACGGCACCGTGCGCCTCCTGAACGTGCTGCCGATGACGCCGGTGATGCTGGCGGAATATGTGCCGGCGGATTTCGACGCCCAGCAGCGCCAAGCTTCCGAAGAAGCGCTCGCCATCGTGACGCGCGAATCAGGCATCGAGCAGTCCCGCATTTCGAGCGTGGTGCGGCAGGGCGGCATCTATCACGAGATCCTCGAAGAGGCTGCCGGCATCAAGGCCGACCTGATCGTGATGACCTCGCACCGGCCGGCGATGCGGACCTATTTCCTGGGCTCCAACGCCGGCCATGTCGTGCGCTACGCCAAGTGCTCGGTGCTGGTGGTCAGGCATTAGAGCGTGATGACTTTTCTTCGAATCGTCATCTCGCTCTATCTTTTTGTTTGAGCATGATCTCCGCGCAAACGCGTTCCGCGTTTGTCGCGAGGGAAAACCGGTACCCACCCATCGGGTCGTGGCCCGAGGGCATGCTTTTCCGGATCATGCTCTAGGAGGGCGAGTAGCGGCCGAATGAAGAATTGGTGGAACAGATGGACCTATGAAATCCCGTTGGCCATCGGAGATTCGCTCTGGGACGTCCTGGTCGTGCAGTTCGCGGCCTTCCTTGATCGGCTGACCATCCGCAAGGTGATCGAATTCGTTGCGATCGCCATGCTGGTGATGGCGTTTGCGCAGACCCTCCCGATCGATCTGGCCATCCTGTTTGCCGGCGACACCTTGATGTATCTGGAAATCCTGGTCGCGATCCGGCTCACCGCAGGACGGGAGCTTGTTGTGGCGGCGCTGCGGCTGACGGTGCGCCTCATGCACTTCGCCATGCATCTCTTCAAAGTTGGCGCGGTCCATTCCATGGCGCGGATCAGGCGATTGCGCGGGGGGCGTGATCCCGCGCGCGCGGCAAAGCCGCGCCGGGCAGCCGACGTTTCCGAAGACGATCGCGATTCTGGCCTTGCTTGGGGCGCCTTGGCGACGGCGTGAGGCCGCCGGTTCATACGACCGGCCAATCCGCGATAAATCCCCTCGCTCTATAAGGCTCGATCTTGTCCCATTCGGCGAGGACGCGGCGGCGGAGTTCCGGATCGATGTGCCAGAGCGCCCGCGGCGTTGCAAAGCTGTCGACGGTGACAAGCATCTTCGTGACCTCGGGCCAGTGCCGGTGCAGCGTCATCGGATAGCGGCGCGCGGTCCAGCTATTGCCGAGACAAATCACGCTGCGGATATTTCTCAATCCGAGCGCCGCCTCGATGATGGGCAGTGAGAAGATCACATTCTCGCCGGTGTTGGTGGCGCGATGTTCCTCCAGGATACGATCGGCGGGAACGCCTCCCGCCACCATCGCGGGCTTGATGGTCTCGCATTCCGAGAGCAACGATCCCGGCGTCACGCCGCCGCTGACGATCGACCATCGAAACAAGCCCTCGCGCCAGAGCCGGCAGGCTGTCGCCGCGCGCAACGCGACATCCTCGCGCGTGCCGAACACGAACAAGAGATCGGCGGGTTCGAGAGGCGTGTCAATCAGGTGCGTCTCGTTGATTTCGGCAATTTCGGCTTCGCTCGGCAATCGGTCATGTCGATCGTCCATGGCGCGCATCCCTGGTCTTGCCTTTTCCGTTCCGATTGAATCGGCTCGAGCCTTTTGTTTTGACGCGTTTTCTTCACGCGAACCGGGACCCACCCCGGATCAAGTCCGGGGCAGGCTTTCGCTCGAAAACACTCCAGAAAGAGCGGCGGCACGATGGCGCGCGCGGGCTTATCTTGCGAAGTCACAAATCGTTGCGCTTGATTGCGAGGCACGTCACGGCAGCAACGTTTCGGGGATGTACCCGAACGTATAGGCGACAGGGCGGTTGCGCCTGACAAAACCACCGACCTGCCAGCCAAACAGCGCGGCAAAACCGACCAGAAACGCCGCGCCTGCGAACTCGCCGATCGCAAGCGCGCGAACGAGCAGCCCGGCCATCCCAACCCCGACCAGCGCCAACAGCGCGACGCCAGCGGCAT